>Ga0182024_10014648_pt1 | contig 15136 bp, 16 predicted proteins | sample P32metaG_FD_120480 | JGI IMG/M metagenome (GOLD analysis project Ga0182024, IMG submission 120480) | Permafrost microbial communities from Stordalen Mire, Sweden - P3-2 metaG (Illumina Assembly) | ecosystem: Environmental > Terrestrial > Soil > Wetlands > Permafrost | place: Sweden: Stordalen... | reverse complement strand
CGACCGGGACGCGCTGCACGTCGAAATGGCCGATGATGCCGTTCTGATCGGGCCGCCGGCGGCGGGCGAAAGCTATCTTGTGATTGACAGGATGGTCGAGGCCTGCCGCAAGACCGGCGCCGAAGCCGTGCATCCCGGCTATGGCTTCCTGTCCGAGCGCGAAGCCTTTCCGCGCGCGCTTAGCGAGGCCGGCATCGTCTTCATCGGCCCGAACGCCGGTGCCTTCGCCGCAATGGGCGACAAGATCGAATCCAAGAAGGCCGCTGCGAAAGCCAGGGTCTCGACGGTGCCGGGTCATCTCGGCGTGATCGAGAACGAAAAACACGCAGTGAAGATTGCCGACGAGATCGGCTACCCCGTGATGATCAAGGCTTCGGCCGGCGGCGGCGGCAAGGGCATGCGGGTCGCGCATTCGAAATCCGAGGTCGCCGAGGGCTTCAACCTCGCCAAGGCCGAGGCCAAATCGTCGTTCGGCGACGACCGCGTCTTTATCGAGAAATTCATCGTCGACCCCCGGCACATCGAAATCCAGGTGCTGGGCGACAAGCATGGCCATGTGATCTATCTCGGCGAACGCGAATGCTCGATCCAGCGCCGCAATCAAAAGGTCATCGAGGAGGCGCCGTCGCCGCTGCTTGATGAGAGTACCCGCCGCAAGATGGGCGAGCAGGCGGTCGCGCTCGCCAGGGCCGTGAATTACGATTCCGCCGGTACCGTCGAGTTCGTCGCAGGCCAGGACAAGAGCTTCTACTTTCTGGAGATGAACACGCGGCTGCAGGTCGAGCATCCCGTGACCGAACTGATTACCGGCATCGACCTTGTCGAGCAGATGATCCGGGTCGCCGCCGGCGAAACGCTCGCGCTCTCGCAAAAGGACATCACGCTGACCGGCTGGGCGGTGGAATCGCGGGTCTATGCCGAAGATCCGTTTCGCAACTTCCTGCCTTCGATCGGCCGGCTGGTGAAATACCGGCCGCCGCCGGAAGCGAGTGTGGACGGCATCACGATACGCAACGATACCGGCGTGCAGGAGGGCGGCGAGATTTCGATCTATTACGATCCGATGATCGCCAAGCTCGTGACCCACGCGCCCTCGCGCGCTGCCGCAATCGAGGCGCAGTGCCGTGCGCTTGATGCTTTTTATGTCGACGGCATCCGTCACAACATCCCGTTTTTGTCGGCGCTGATGCATCACCCGCGCTGGCGCGAGGGCAACCTGTCGACCGGGTTCATCGCCGAGGAGTATCCGGGGGGCTTTGCCGCCCGTCCGCCGGAAGGCGAGGTGGCGCGCCGGCTGGCTGCGGTCGGCGCCGCGATCGATCACGTGCTTGGCGAGCGCAAGCGGCAGATTTCCGGCCAGATGAATGGCCGGCTGGTGCAGCGCGAGCGCCGCCGCGCGGTCTGGCTCGAGCGCGCCGAGACCATCCTCGATATTGCCCGCGACGGCGCCGGCATCGCCGTGCGATTTGTCGGCGCCGATGGCACGGCGGGCCAGCCGCATCATCTGGTCTCGACGTGGAAGCCGGGCGATCCGGTCTGGCATGGCAGCATCGACGGCCAGGCGGTGGCGATGCAGGTGCGGCCGATCGCCAATGGCTTCCGGCTCGCGCATCAGGGGTTTGAGGTTCCGGTGTATGTCTTCACCGAAGCCGAGGCGACTTCGGCGCGGCTGATGCCGGTAGCGACCGCGGCCGATACCGGCAAGAAGCTGCTGTGCCCGATGCCCGGCCTCGTGGTCTCGATCGCGGTGACCGAGGGCCAGGAGGTCAAGGCCGGCGAGACGCTCGCCGTGGTCGAGGCGATGAAGATGCAGAACGTGCTGCGCGCCGAGCGGGACGGTACGGTGAAGAAAATTCATGCGGTCGCTGGCGCCACGCTCGCGGTCGACGCGCTGATTCTCGAGTTCGCGTAGCGAGGCTTGCAATGGCTTTTCGAAAGCGCCGCGAGGCGTTGCGTTCGATCCTGGCTCGATCCGGCTGCATCCGCCCGGGGTCGGTCTACGACGCGGTTTCGATCCGCATCGCCGAGGATCTCGGCTTTGAGGTCGGCATGTTCGGCGGTTCGGTGGCGTCGCTTGCGGTGCTCGGCGATCCCGATATCGCGCTGATTACCTTGACCGAGCTGGCCGAGCAGATGCGGCGGATGTCGCGGGCGGCCGCGCTGCCGGTGCTGGTCGATGCCGACCATGGCTATGGCAACGCACTCAATGTCCGCCGCACGGTGCAGGAGCTCGAAGCGGCGGGCGCGGCCGGTCTCACCATCGAGGACACGCTGCTGCCGCCGGCTTTCGGGCAGACCCGGATGCAACTGATTCCGCTGCAGGAGGGCGTTGGCAAGATGAAGGCCGCGGTTGACGGCCGTGGCGATCCCGCCTTGGTTATCATGGCGCGTACTGGCGCCGCAGCGGTGTCAGGCATCGAGGACGCGATGGCGCGCGCGAAGGCCTATGAGACGACCGGCGTCGATGCGCTGTTTTTCACCGGTTTGAAATCCCGCGCCGAACTTGAGGCGATTGCCGCGGCCACGCGGCTTCCGATCGTGCTGGGCGGTTTTCCGGAGGAGTTGGTCGATCGCGACTTTCTCGCGGCCCAGCGCGTTCGCATCGCGTTGCAGGGACATGCCCCGTTCGCGGCGGCCACCCAGGCCGTCTACGAAACGCTGAAGGCATTGCGCGACGGCGAACCGCCCAACAACCTGAAGGGCCTTGCGTCGTCGGAACTGACCGGTCGGGTCACGCGCGATGCCGCCATGAAGGAGCGCGGCGCCGAATTTCTTGGACTTAGGAAATAGATGAGTGGAGCGATACGTCAGGTCATGATCAGGGGCCGGGTACAGGGCGTCGGCTACCGCGCCTGGGTCAAGCACCAGGCGAGGGTCCGCTGTCTCGATGGATGGGCACGCAACCGCCGCGACGGCAGCGTCGAGGCGTTGTTTGCGGGGCCGCCGGATGTGGTATCCGAAATGATTGCCGTGTGCCGGCGCGGGCCACCATCTTCGCGCGTCGAAGCCATCGAAGACCAACCCGGTGTTTCCGATGCGCTGAATCTGCGGCGCTCAGGCGAGGCGTTTTCGCTGCTGCCGACGGTTTAGCCCGGCGCCGGAACAAGCCGTCGAATCCGCAGATCGCGAAATCGTTCCCCGCGGTTTTGCGAATTCCGTGCAGGGCAACGATGGTCGGGCCGGGAACCCTGGCCCCCTTCATCGCATTGTTGTTCGGGCAGTCATTGGAGGAGCGAATGAAGAAGATAGCCATTGCACTGGCGGCAGCCGCGGGCGTTGCGCTCGCGATTCCGGCCGCGAATGCCGACGACGCCCGGATTGGCGTCGGCGTGGGTCCCGTCGGGGCCGGCGTGACGGTCGGCGAATCGCATGATCACGACCGCGACCGCACCACCATCATCAAGAAGGAGGATGAGCCGCGTGGCCGCACCACGATCATCAAGAAGGAGCACGAGGATCCGCCGGATCGGGTGATCGTGAAAGAGCACGACCGCGACTGACCGATTTCAGGAGCCTCGCGTCTTCCGCGAGGCTCTTTTTTCGTTGCCGGCCACGGCATCGGGAGACAACAATTGGCCGATGGCTTCACTCAATTGGTGAATTTCATAGGGCTTGCGCAGGATGACAAAGTCGCCGCGGACATTGACCGCGGCTTCGCTGTAACCGGTCGCCAGCAGGACCGGCAGACCGGGCCGGATTTCCCTGAGGCGATGCGCGAGGCCGACGCCGTCCATCTTTCCCGGCATGACGATATCAGAGAAAACCAGATCGATTCCGTCGCGCTCGATTTCGAGCAACGCCATGTTGGCGTCGAGTGCTCTGCGGACGGTGTAGCCGAGCTGTTCAAGCAGGCTGGCGCTGACCGAGGCGACGTCCGGATTGTCTTCCACCAGCAGTACGGTGCCGCTTCCGCTGATCGAAATGGCCTCACTGGCGACCGCCTGCGGGCGCATCTGTTCGCGCGGCAACAGGATCGTCACCCTGGTTCCCTTGCCGATTTCGCTTTCGATCTTGACCGTTCCACCGGTCTGATGCGCGAACCCATGAACCTGAGAAAGGCCAAGGCCGGTGCCCTTGCCGATCGGCTTGGTGGTGAAGAACGGATCGAATACCTTGCCGAGCACGTCGGGAGCGATGCCGACGCCGGCATCCTCGACGCTGACGGCGACATAGTCATCACCAGCAGGCCCGCCGTCCGTCGGTTGGTTTTGCGCAGTGACCCGGACCGTCCCGCCGGATGGCATGGCGTCGCGGGCGTTGATCACGAGATTGACCAGAGCGGTCTCCAGTTCCGCGACGTCGACCCTGACCGGCCAGACGTCGTGATCGATGTCGAACGCCAGCATGACGGAGCTGCCGACGCCGGTGTTCAGTACCTCGCGCACGGCCTCGATCCTGTCGGCAAGATTGACAGGCTGGGGGTTGAGGCTCTGCCGCCGCGCGAAGGTCAGCAACTGGCTGGTCAGGGTGGCGCCGCGTTTGGTGGCCGCTTCGATCGCCGTCACCGCGCGCTGGAGTCTGGCGTCGTCGCCTATGCCTTTCTTCAAGGTGTAGACGCTGCCGCTGATCACCATCAGAAGGTTGTTGAAGTCGTGCGCCACACCGCCGGTGAGTTGGCCAAGTGCGTCGAGCTTCTGCGACTCCGCAAGTTGCTGCTGCATTTGCTCGAGCTTGATCTGCGCCTCGTGGCGTTCGGTGATGTCGCGGGTGATTTTGGCAAAGCCGACCAGCTTGCCATCCTCTCGGATTGAATCGATGACCACACTGGCCCAAAAGAAGGTGCCGTCCTTGCGGACGCGCCAGCCTTCTTCCTCGTAGCGGCCGTGCGCCTCGGCAATGCCGAGAGCGTAGCGGGGCTTGCCATTGGCGCGATCGGCTTCGGTGTAAAACCGGGAAAAATGCTGGCCGAGGATCTCCTGGGGTGAATAGCCCTTGATCCGCTCACCGCCGATATTCCAGCTGGTGATGATTCCGGTGGGGTCGAGCATGTAAAGCGCGTAGTCGGCGACGCCTTCAACAAGAAGGCGAAAACTGCGTTCACTCTCGAATAAATCCCTCTGCTGCCGGTCTTTTTCAGCCATCAAACCCTGCCTCGGACCTGCCAAACGCACGATAGCCGCTTTGGTTCCGGCGCGTCAGAGGTTTTTGCAATGCGGCGCGGTCGGCTGCCTCGACGCCTCACCTCGCCGCCTGCGGCAGCAGGCGCAACAAGACGTCAGCTCGCACCGGCGCCGAACACCTCTTCAAAGGCCTGCCGGAGCGCGATGTCGACCTCGGCCGTGGACACCGGCTGGCCGAGATCGGCGAGGCTGGTAACGCCGTAGCGCGGATCAGAGACGCCGCAGGGCACGATCGCTGCGAAGTGCGTCAGGTCGGGCTCGACATTGATGGCGATGCCGTGGAACGAGACCCAGTGCCTGAGCCGCACGCCAATGGCCGCGATCTTGTCTTCAAAGCCAGGGCCCTTGTCCGGCCGCCTGACCCAGACCCCGACCCGGTCCTCGCGGCGCTCGCCCCGGACGTTGAAGGTCGCCAGCGCCCGAATGATCCATTGCTCGAGGCCGGCCACGTAGGCCCGCACGTCCGGCCGCCGGCGCTTCAGATCGAGCATCACATAGGCCACCCGCTGGCCGGGGCCGTGATAGGTAAGCTGGCCGCCGCGCCCGGTGGCAAAGACCGGAAATCGGGGGTCCAGCAGATCGGCGGCGCTGCCGCTGGTCCCGGAGGTGTAGAGTGCGGGATGCTCGAGCAGCCAGACCCGTTCGGCGGCTGCATTGGCCGCGATCCTCGCCACATGGGCCTCCATGGCTGCGACGGCCTCGGGGTAGGGTACCGGCCGGTCGGAGACCAGCCATTCGACGGCGCCTCCGGGAGCGGCTGCAAAGGTCGTCAAATCGAGGCTTTGGCGGTCATTAACCATTGGCTAACCATAACGTGGTGATCTGGAACCAGGCAATTCTGCATTTGTCAGTCAGTCCGGGTTCCCAGTGCCAACCCTCGATAAAGTCACCGTCAATCTCATGGTGGTCCTCGGGACCACGACGATGCCGATCCATCAAGTGATGCGGCTCAGCCGTGGCGCCATCATCGAACTGGACGCGACCGAGGCGGACGAGGTCAAGATCCTCGCCAACAATCTGCCCATCGCCAGCGGCGTGGTGCTGGTCGATCGCAACCGGATCGCGGTCGAAGTCAAGCAAATGCTGCCGCGATCTCCGGATGTCCGCTGAGCCAAACTGTCGCCGCCGGCCCTTGTCCCTCCATGGCTGATTTGTTACATCGCGCCATTGATCCGGTGCGGCCATGCCGTGCCGATCCTGAAAAAAGCGCTCGTGGCGGAATTGGTAGACGCGCTGCCTTGAGGTGGCAGTGAGTAACATCGTGGGGGTTCGAGTCCCTCCGAGCGCACCACAGAAATCGTGCAATGCGGCGTGGCCGGCGCGAAGCCCGGACGCAAGCGGTGAAGCGCGCCATGCCGCGGCGGGCTCAACGCGACCGTCCGAGCCGTCGCGGCGTAACGCGGCCAGCCTCGCCTGGTGGTGCAACGGCCGACCACCGATCGGAACACGTCCATGAAATTCCTCGGCTTTGCCTACCGGTTCGTTTCCAATTTCATCTTTCTGGCGCTGGTCTATTACAGTCTGAATTTCATGGAGAAATACCAGCAGCGCGCGATCCTTGCGATTCTCGTGCTGGTCTATGCCACGATGCGCGCGGCAACGGCGTTTCGTTCGTTCTATTTCTTCCAGCGCATCGAACGCCTCGAACTCGACGCGCGCCGCCTGGCGGGCGTCGCCGGGGACGGGCCTGCGGCGAGCGCCTCGCGCAAGCAGATCGTCAATGACGTCGCCTCGCTGCGTCGCGACGGCGAAATGAAGTCCTACATCGACCTTCTGTTTTTGGCGCTGGTCATCTTGCTTTGCATCTCGAAGCTCGTGACGGATTGAACGGTCACACGGGTTTTCTCCTGACCAGCACCGGATGCTTCAGCGCGCCTCGCCGGGCATGTGCGGTCCGTCGGGTTTTGCCGGCGGTCGCGCGAACGGTTGCCAAGCGACCGGCATGCAGGGAGCGCTTGCCGCGGACCTTGGTCCGGGAACCGACGGCCGCGGCCAGATGCGCGGACCGGGTTTTGCGTTCGACCTGCTCAGCGGGCCGCGGCGCCGGCGCAGCGGGCAAGAGCACCGCGTAAGATTCTTCCGGTATCTCGAACACGCTCGACGCCGGCACCGGCAGGATAGCTGCGGCGCTATTGATGGCGAGCAGCACCGGCGGTTGGCCGGGCCACGAGGTGCTCCGTGGCGACGTTCCAACATGCCAGCGCGGGCCGGTGCGGTCGAACGGCTCGGCGCGCGGCACCAACTTTCCGTCGCGTCCCTCGAAATCGGACCGCGCCGGCACGGGAAGCGTGCCGGCGTCAGCGAAGACGAAATTCGGTATTTTTGGCCAGTGCGAGATCGCCACGGTTTCCGATGGCGGATGCAGCAGCCATTGCTGCGGCTCCGTCGGCGTCGCGGGGCGATCGGGGCTTGCCGCCACGACGTGAACGATGTGGTAGCCGCGCGCCTTCAACTCGTGCAGGATCCGCGGCAGCGCGGCGACGGTACGCGCCTGGATGTCGTGCAGCAGCAGGATGCCGCGGCCCTTGGCCTCGATCCGCTGCATCGCCAGGTCGTAGACCCGCGACGCTGAAATGTGCCGCCAGTCGTCCGCCGGGAAATCGGCGCTCCAGATCTGGATGCCCAACGAGGCGAGGTAATCCTCGACGGCCTCTGCACGCAGCAGGCCGGGAATGCGAAAGAACGGGCCAAGCGCCGCCGGGTCGTCGCCAAGCGCGGCCTTCACGGAAGCGATGCCGTCGTCGATCTCCTGTTTGGCGCGATCGATCGGCATCTTGTTCATGGTGAGCGGGTGGTCCTGGGTGTGGGTGCCGATGGTGTGGCCGGCGTCGCGGAGCTTGCGGACGCCTTCCGGATAGGCTCGCGCCATCTGGCCGATCACGAAAAAATTCGCCTTCACGCATTGCGACGCGAGAATATCCAGAATCTGGTTGCTGTTGCGGGGCAGCGGCCCGTCGTCGAATGACAGCACCACCTCGTGATCCCTGAGCGGCAGCGTTTCCGGATATTGCATGGTGCCGATCCGGGGGTGCTCCCGCGGATCGACCACCAGCGTTCGCGACGTGCCGATGGCGTCGGGATGGCCGGGGCAATCGGCGGCCGACGCGGTCTGTACGGCGATGCAGCCCAGCAATCCCATGCACAGGGCCGCCCATGGCCGCGTCCAAACACCAACCACCGCGTCATCTAGCATGAAGCACCAATATTCCCATTTCCAGGCTGTCATTAGCCGCCGCGGCATGAACGGCACCTTAATCGGGGGACTCAATGGCCGGTTTTGGCGTCATGGCCGCCGGCAACGGCGCCGGACGCCGACACCAGACGGACCACGCGATAGTGATGGTCCCTGAGATAGCGCAGAAAAGCCGGCAACATGGCGGCGGTCCGCGCCTTGGAGTCGTGCAGCAAAATGATTCCCTTGCGGGCGGCTTCGAGCCGGTCGGTGATCAGCTTCAGTTCCTGCTTCGGCGTCATCGGATCCCAGTCGCTGGCCCAAAGGTCGGCGCCGAAAACCACGATGCCCCGCGATTGCAGCAGGTCGAGCGTCGCCGGCGTGCTCTCGAAGCCGGGAAAGCGGAAGAACGGCGTGCTCGGGGTCGTGGTGGCGACGCCGTGCAACGCCATTTCGTCGGCGGCGAAGCCGCGATTGATTTGCTCGACGACCTGCTCGGGCGGGATCCGCGCCAGGCTGGGATGGCTCCAGGTGTGATGTCCGATGCTGTGGCCCTCGGCCGCAATCTGCCGCACCAGGTCCGGATGTTCCGAGGCCGCCTTGCCGATCAGGAAGAATGTCGCCTGCACGCACTCACGGGCCAGCGCCGCCAATACCCGCCGCGTTGTCGGCGGCCAGGGCCCGTCATCGAAGGTCAGCACGACTTCGTGGTCGCCGAGCGGCAGCGTCTGCGGAAAGCTCTTCAACCCGACCCGCGGGGTGGTGGCGGCATCGACCGCCAGCACGCGCGCAGTATTGAGCGCGTCCTTGCGTGGACAGTCCGTCGCACCGGCCGCCGCCGTGCAGGCCATTGAGGCGACCAGGGCAGCCGCCAGGGCATCTATCAACTTCCAGAGACCGGTTTGCCGCTGCATGTTTTTCATTGCGCTTGGTGTTGCCCATTGGGTAATGCGTGAAGCGACACTCAGACGAGTTCAGCAAATCTGTCAAACCGGCGAGGCGCGGCATGGCCAAAGATGTGGACGTTGCCGGACCGGCCGCAGCGCCGGTGCTCGACCGGATGCCGATGCGCGACGAAAATGGCGAAATTCGCCGCGAATTCGTCGAGCAGATCGCGCGCGCCATTCATGATGCCAATGCGCCCCTGCTGCGCGAAATCGTGGCCGAACTGCATGAGGCCGATCTCGGCGATTTGATCGAGGCGCTTGAACCCGAAGACCGTGTCAACCTTGTGGAATTGACCGGCGAGGATTTCCATTTTTCGGCGCTCAACGAAGTCGGCGACGCGGTCCGCGAGGAAATCCTCGAGGAGCTCGAGCCGGAAACCGTCGCCGAAGGCGTTCGCGAACTGGAATCGGATGACGCCGTCGAATTGCTCGAGGGCCTCGACGAAGACGACAAGGAGGAAATTCTCGAGAAACTGCCGCCATTGGAGCGCGACGCCCTCGAGCGCAGCCTGCTGTATCCGGAAAACTCCGCCGGGCGGCGGATGCAGACCGAGTTCATCGCGGTGCCACCGGACTGGACGGTGGGACAGGCGATCGACTACATGCGCGACACCCGGGACCTGCCGGACCGGTTCTATGAAATCTACGCGGTCGATGAGAACAGGCACTGGCAGGGCGCCATATCGCTGGATGCGTTGCTGCGCTCACGAAGGCCGGTGTCGCTGAGCGATATCGTCGACGAAAACCGTCAACGCGTCTCCGTCCTGGACGACCAGGAAGAGGTGGCGCGGATGTTCGGCAAATACAATCTGGTCGCCGCCCCTGTCGTCGACACCACGAACCGGCTGGTCGGCGTCATCACCATCGACGACGTGGTCGACGTGATCGAGGAAGAGGCCGACGAAGACCTCAAGGCGCTGGGCGGCGTCACCAGCGACGAAGAACTGTCCGACAGTGTCTGGACCATTGCCAGGGGGCGCTTCAACTGGCTGCTGGTCAATCTTGCCACGGCCTTTCTCGCGTCCTCGGTGCTCGGCCTGTTCGAAGGCGAGCTGCAGAAAATGGTGGCGCTGGCGGTGCTGGCACCGATCGTGGCGAGCCAGGGCGGCAATGCCGCGACCCAGACCATGACCGTTGCGGTGCGCGCGCTGGCGACCCGCGAACTTGGTTCGTCCAACGGCCTCCGTGTCGTGATGCGCGAGGGTCTGGTCGGCCTTGTCAATGGTCTCGCCTTTGCCGTCATCACCGGCATCGCCGCGGTGGCGTGGTTCAAGATTCCCGGGCTCGGCGTCGTGATCGGCCTCGCGATCATCTGCAATCTGGTGGCGGGCGCGCTGGGTGGCATCCTGATCCCGATGGCGTTGGAGCGGGTTCGGGCCGATCCCGCGGTGGCGTCGGGCACGTTCGTTACCACCGTCACGGACGTGGTCGGATTCTTCTCGTTTCTTGGTATCGCCACTTTGTGGTTCGGCTTGAAATAGCCGAGGGCGGATCTCCCGGGCCGGCGGCTGGGCGATCGCGACCCGGACCCAGATCGTCGTGCCGGGCTCGTCGCCGGCATCCACCTCTTGCGGCGGCAGCCGCACAGCATCAAGGAAAGCCCAAAGCCCGTTCGGGAACCCGCTGAGGAACCGAGAAATGGGTAATCGAACCTTAACGCGCATCGCCGACTATGCCGGCAGGCGTGGGGTGGGACATGCGGCGGCTGCGGCTGAAAGCGGACGGGCGGATTGTCGAATTGCGTGACGGGCGGGAGTTTCCGCTCGCCCCGGCGTTGCCTTTGGCCACACCGGCCCCGGCGGTACGCGACCTGCGCCGCCGCGCGCGTTTGACGCAACTCGAATTTGCCGCCCGGCTCGGCGTACCGGTCGAGACCATTCGCAACTGGGAGCAGGGCAAACGCCTGCCGCGCGGGCCGGCACGGGCGCTTCTTGCGGTGATAGCCCACGCCCCGGACACGGTGTTTGCCGCTTTGGCCTCCCATCCTTCGTTGATCTGAGCGCGTCAGCCTCGCGGCCATGTTGGCAGCGTGCGGCCGGCGGGACATAATGGGGTTCAGACGCTCGAGAACCCGTCCATGCAATTCGTCGAGGCCAACGGCGCCAAAATCCCTGCGATCGGGCTCGGGACCTGGGAACTGCGCGGACGAACCTGCACACGCCTGGTCGAACAGGCGGTCAGGCTCGGCTACCGCCATATCGACACCGCACAGATCTATGAGAACGAGCGCGAGGTCGGCGAGGGCCTGCGTGCGTCGGGAGCGAGGCGCGACGAATTGTTCGTGACCACCAAGATCTGGACTACGCATTTCGCACCGAACGATCTCGAACGGTCGTCCAAGGAGAGCCTGACCAGGCTGCATTTGTCCGAAGTCGATCTGTTGTTGCTGCATTGGCCAAATCCGCGGGTGCCGTTGCCGGAGACGCTGGGGGCGCTGGCGCATGTCAAGAAACTCGGCCTGTGCCGGCACATCGGCGTCTCGAACTTCACGGTGGCTTTGATCGAGGAGGCCGTCGCGGCCTGCCCGGAGCCGCTGGTGTGCGACCAGGTGGAATACCATCCCTATCTTGACCAGACCAAGGTGCGGGAGGCATGCGCGCGCAACGGCCTTGCGGTCGTCGCCTATAGTCCGGTTGCCAGGGGCCGGATCAAGAACGACCAGACCCTGGCCCGGATCGGGCAGGCCCACGGCAAGACCGCAGCGCAGGTTTGCCTGCGCTGGCTTGTGCAACAAAATGTTTCCGCGATCCCGCGCACCTCGCGGATCGAGCGGCTGTCGGAAAATATCGACATTTTCGACTTTGCGCTGTCGGACTCGGAAATGCGCCAGATTTCCCAGATGGGAAGCGCCAAAGGCCGGCTGACCGATTTTGGCTTTGCGCCGAAATGGGATTGAGGCCGGCCGTGGCCTTGCGGATACACCCCGCCGATCATCCTCGCGGCCCGGCCAAAAAACCGAACCGCGCGGCGGCAATGCCCGCTATGCTGGGCGCCGGGGCGCGACCTCGAAACGTTGATCGAGTACGGTGAAACTAGCAGGCTTCATACCCTCAGGCATCGCAGCGTCGGCGCTCGTCCATCTGTCGGCGCTGGCAATAATGCTGATGTTTGCCGAAGTGCATCCGTTCAGTTCAGTCACTGCCGAGCCCATCGCCGTCGATATCGTTGCGCCGGATCAGGTGAAGCCGGAGCCTGCGCCGCCGAAAACGCAGCCTTCCGAGGCTTTAGATCTGCCGACACCGTCCGCGGCTCCCAGTCCAACGCCGCCTGCCGCCCCGCCGCCGGCGGCGCAGCCGCCAACGCAGGCCGCGACGCCTCCACCAAAACAGGCTGCGGCGCAGCCGGAGCAGCAGGCCGCGCTCGCGCCCGATCCCGTTGGGCAACAGCCGGTTGCGCAATCGTCATCGCCATCGCCATCGCCCCCTCCATCGCCGGCCTATATTCCGGCGCAGCCCGACCTTTCCATCAAATATCACGTGATGCTCGGACTGCCCATGGACCGGCCTGCCGACGGCTTCGACGCCCCCGCGATCCAGAAGGCCGACGTCGGATCGGGGCTGGTGGCGGAGTTTCGACGTCATCTCAGGACCTGTTCGACGTTGCCGGAATCGATCGCCGCCTCCGACAAGATCGCCATCAAGCTGCGTGTGCTCATGAACCCCGACGGCAGGCTTGCGGCCGCCCCGATGCTGATCGAGGCCAGCGCCTCCGCAACGGGACCGATCCTGATGCAAAGCGCAATCGCCGCGCTCAAAGCCTGCGAGCCTTACGCGATGTTGCCGGCGAATAAATATCGCGAATGGAAAGTCCTCGATCTCACGTTCACCCCGCAGGATTTCACTGGCGCCTCCTGACGCCGCTCGCGCACCAGGCCTCTCACGGGAACACGTCTCATGACCTTGAAGCTCGTTATCGGCAACAAAAACTATTCGTCGTGGTCGATGCGGCCGTGGCTCGCCCTGAGGGCGAACAACATCGCCTTCGAAGAGATCTTCATCCCGCTTTACACCGGCGAGGCCGACAAGAAACGGATTCTCGGCTTCACCCGATCAGGCAAGGTGCCGGCGCTGCTGGACGGCGACGTCACGATCTGGGATTCGCTTGCCATCATCGAATACGCCGCCGAGCGGTTTCCGGAAGCGCGGCTGTGGCCCGAGGATCGCGCCAGCCGCGCCCATGCGCGCGCCATCTCGGCCGAGATGCATTCCGGATTTGCCGCGTTGCGCAACGAATGCGGCATGAACCTGCACCGGCCGGTCGGCGGCATTGCCCTGTCGGCGGATGCGCGCGCCGACATCGCGCGGATTCAGCAAATCTGGATCGAATGCCGCGAGCGCTATGGCCAGTCCGGTCCGTTTTTGTTTGGCGCCTTCGGCGGCGCCGATGCCATGTTCGCGCCCGTGGTGCACCGATTTCGCACCTATGCCATCGAGGTGGAAACCAACGCGCGCGGCTATATGGATGCCATGATGGCGCTGCCGGCGTTTCGGCAATGGACCAGCGCGGCGCTGGCCGAAACCCTCGTGATCGAGAAATTCGAGACCGTGTGATCGAATGCCCGCGACCTCCCGTCATCTTGCCTTGACGGGACACCGGTAAAGCGGTCTGAATTCGAACCGTCTCGACGCGCATCGAGCGAAAGGACCAGAACATGGGAATTCTCGATTCACTGGAAAATTCGCCCGCATTCCGCGGAGCGCTCGGCCAGCTTGAGGGCGCGGTGCTTCCCGTCGTGCTGAGCGAAGTGCTCGGCAATGGCAGCCAGGGCGGGCTCTCGGCGATCGTCGCCAAGCTCCAGCAGGCCGGTTTTGGCGACCAGGTCAAATCCTGGATCGGTAACGGCCAGAACCTGCCGATCACGGCCGAGCAATTGCAGCAGGTGCTGGGCAGCGACACCGTCAAGCAGTTGGCGGCGCGGTTCAATATCCCGGTCGATCAGCTCGCCAAGGTGCTGGCGGAACAACTGCCCAAGGCGGTCGACAGCGCGAGCCCGAACGGCAGCCTTCCGCCTTCGTCGTAAGGCCCGGCGCAACGGTTCCGGACGCCGGCGCACAGATTCGCCCGGAGCCGCCGGAACGGCGTTTATCGCACTGAAAAACCTGCAAAATTCGCGCATTTGCCATGCCTTGATGGTGCTGGCCAAAAACCACCGCATTGTGCTAGGGTTGGCTGGGGTTTTCAGTCGGCCACAGCTAGCGGGACCATGAGCGTGACCGGCGTTTTTTTGCGTATGGAGAGGGCGTTGAAGCATAAATTCACCGTGGGAGAGACCGTCTATTTCACTGCCAGCAATGTCGCGCGTCCGGCCGCCAGCGGCACCTACGAGGTGATCCGGCTGCTTCCGACCGATGGCGATGACTGCCAGTATCGGATCAAGAACTCGACCGAGGCTTTCGAGCGGGTGGCCAAGGAAAGCCAGCTCGCCGTCTCCTAGCGCCGTCGCGCCGGCGGCGGACCGGGCGAGGCTGCTTCGCCCGCCGCCAAAAGGCCCGGTTCGCAGCAACATTTGCATGGGCTGGACGGGCATTCGCGTTCGCCGAATACGCTTTATGCTGCGCTGAGGGACATCGCGCATGAACTGGGCCTGGGCTAATTTGCTCGATCAATTTTGGCGGTCGGCGACCTTTCCGATGTGGCTGACATTGGCGGCCGCCGGCTTTTTCGCACTGATCCTGCTGGTCACGCTGTTGCGCGCAGAGCGATCCGTCGCCAACGGCGCCCTGACGGTCATTACGCTATTGGCGATCGGCGTTGCGGGTGCGGCTACCATTCGCGGCCTTGGCAGCGGCGGCAGCGGGGAGGAGGGCGTTCCCACCGAGACGGCAGCTTTCTCGCCGATGAGCGCGACGCTGCCGGCATTATCGTGCATCGACGATCTGGCGGGAGAGGCGGTTTTG
>Ga0182024_10014647_pt1 | contig 15136 bp, 10 predicted proteins | sample P32metaG_FD_120480 | JGI IMG/M metagenome (GOLD analysis project Ga0182024, IMG submission 120480) | Permafrost microbial communities from Stordalen Mire, Sweden - P3-2 metaG (Illumina Assembly) | ecosystem: Environmental > Terrestrial > Soil > Wetlands > Permafrost | place: Sweden: Stordalen... | reverse complement strand
GAAACGTCCTGTACTGCTGGAGGCCGGATTGGCTTCGTTTCTCCTTTTGGTTCGTTTGGAATCCCCTTTGCTTTCATCGGATTGCTGCCACAATTGGGTTCGTTCTTTATTCGTTTAGATTTTAAGAGGCTTAAGTTAACGCTTATGGGGCGCAGCCCCGGTAAAAACCAGACACCGGCAGGAATGCCGGTGCCACTCTTCGTAGCACTGGCAGGAATGCCTGTGTCAGGTTCTTGGCGGCCCCGCAAGGCCTGTAAATCTACCGGTCGATAGGTTTATGTTTATGATACGATGGGAACCCAAAAGAGGAGGTTGGATGACTCCATCGCTCATGCTGATCCGGCTGCTAGCCATGGCGGCTGTACTGGCGCCGATTGCCGTATACGCCAAGAAAGCGCCACTCGAACTCGCCGGGGTGAGCTGCCAAACACCGCCTCCGCTGCACTGCCCCGACGCGAACTGCCCAGGCCCGCTGGTCATCGAACAGGGCACCGCGGTCGAACCCAAGACCGGCCGCAAATTCTTTCTGGATTATCCATGCGATTTGAAGCGCGGCGAAAAGGTCACCTTCATCCTGAGTTTGCACGGCGCGGGTTCGTATGGAAACTGGCAGCGCCACTATTTCCCGATCGTGGATTACAAGGACAAATACCGCCTGGTGATCGCCACACCGAATTCTCCGACACATGTGTGGAGCGAGGCCGACGATGTGTACTTGCAGAACATCGTGAATCTGGTTTACGAGCAGGTGGGCCAGAAAAACATCAGAGCTTTCTGGCTGGTGGGCCACTCGCAAGGCGGCATGACCTCCAACCGGCTTTTGCGCACCGATTTCTTCAAGGCCAAGGTGGATGGGTGGCTCAGCCTGTCCGGCGGCCGCTTGGGTCCGACGCCGCCGATCCCCGCCAGCTTTTTCGCAGCAGCCCAGCCTTCCGGCAGCGCCGCACCTCCCGGTCCTCCAGCCGGATTTGCGGCTGCCATGGCAGCGTTGCGCGAACCTCCGCCCGCGGACTTCTCCTTCATCTTCGAGACCGGTGAGCACGAACTCGGCGACCAACCGATTCCCGACGCATCAACCTGGGCCACGAAATACCGCTGTGCGCCGCGCGTTCGGATGGCGGATGTCGTCGATACCAAGCCGGGCTATGTGTACGACTCCACGCGGCAGAATCCCGGCTCGGATGCGTGGGGCCACCTGCCGAGACCCGGAACGGCCGAAGTCTTCGAGTATCCGCACTGCAAGGACGGGCGAGTGGTTGCCGACGTGGTGCGCCTGGGCAAAGGTCACACCGAGGGGCTGGAGCCTCAAGTTACCGAGCAACTGGTGAAGTTGATGCTATCGGCGAAAAAGTAAGCCTGAGGGTGTGACTCAAATTAGCTATTCCACTGTTCCATTCGGCCGATTTCACGCGGTCTAGTCAAAAGGGCTGTAACCTGCTGCATAGATTCGGACGCCCCTCTATCTGACTACCCAAAGCTATCCCGGGGGAAGTATGAGAAAAGTGTATCTGGCCCTGGTCATTCTGGCCTTTTTACATCAAATTTCGGCCCAAACCCAGCCCGCAGCCCCGAATGCGGCGGCGAGGAGCCAGATAATCGGCCAGGTGACGTTACTGGACGCTCCGGCCCGGCATATCGTTCTGCAAGACGACCACGGCACTATGATCACGGTCTCTGTGGCGGAAAGCACCGCTGTGCTGCGCATTCCTCCCGGAGAAACGGATATCAAGAAGGCGGCCCGTATCGCCTTCACCGATATCGGCTCCGGTGATCGCATTCTGGCTGTCGGCGCCAAATCCGACGACGGCAAAGAGCTGCAGGCTCGCACCGTGGTGATCATGAGCAAGGCCGACATCGCGCAAAAACAGCAGCGCGAGCAACAGGACTGGCAGACCCGCGGAACCGCCGGAACGGTTTCCGCGATCGACGCGGCCGGCAAAACCCTTACGGTCAAAGTGGGCCAAAAAACAGCTACCGTTCAGACCGCGGATCAGACCGAATACCGGCGCTACGCTCCGGATTCCGTCAAGTTCAGCGATTCGGTGGCGAGTTCGTTCAGCGAGATTAAGTCCGGCGACCAGGTCCGCGTGTTGGGCAACAAGAGCGAAGACGGCTCGACGGTTAAAGCCGAGGAGATGATCTCGGGCTCCTTCCGCCAGATCGCGGCAACGATTAGCTCGATCCATGCGGAGACCGGTGAAATCAAGGTGAACGATCTGGCCAGCAAGAAGCCGGTGACGGTTTCAGTGAACTCCTCGTCCGTGCTGAAGAAACTTTCCCCCGTGTTGGCGGCGAGACTCTCGCAGCGTTTTCAGCCGAACGCTGCGGCCGCTTCGCCTGCCCCTGCACCCCGCGGCCGAGACGACCTTGGACAGTTGCTCGATCGCCTTCCGGCAGTTGCATTGGCGGATCTGAAGCCGGGAGATGCCATCATGGTTTCGGGCAGCGCCGGAAGCGATGCCGGCCACCTGACGGCGATTAGTCTTTTGGCCGGAGTAGAACCCTTGCTGACCGCGTCTCCGAACGCTACCCGCGACATCATGGCAGGTTGGAATTTCGGCGGGGAGAATGCGCCGGAGTAGCCACTAGGAAGACTCGCAGCGAAAACCTATCGATGAAAACCTATCAATTATGATCCCCTCGTGTAGATTATTTTACTCGGCGCTAATGCTGATGTGGATGGCGTTTGCTGCGGCCGCTCAGACCACCACCGGTGGGATACGCGGCGTCCTGACCGACAACTCGGGAGCGGTAATTCCCGGCGCCAACATATCGATTTCCGGAAATGGCGTCGAGCGCACCGTAGGCACGCAGGCGGACGGCAGCTACAGCATCATCGGACTTGCGCCCGGACAGTACACGGTTCATGTGGCGTTCCCAGGTTTTGGCACGGTTGACCGCCAGGTAACGGTCAATACGGGGAGCGCTGTCGATGTTCCCATCCAGCTCATAGTGGCTCTTGAAAAACAGCAGGTCACGGTGGAGTCCGAAGCCGGTCCGAGCATTAGCGTCGCGCCGGATAACAACGCGACGGCTCTGGTGTTGAAAGGCGAAGATCTGCAAGCGCTGCCCGACGACCCGGACGACCTCTCCGATGCCCTGCAAGCGTTGGCAGGCCCGGGCGCCGGACCGAATGGCGGCGCGGTCTACATCGATGGATTCACCGGGGGTCAAATACCTCCGAAAGAATCCATTCGTGAAATCCGCATCAATCAAAACCCCTTCTCGGCGGAGTTCGACAAGCTGGGTTTCGGTCGCATCGAGATCCTGACCAAGCCCGGCACGGACAAGTTTCGCGGCCAGGTATTCACCAACTACAGTAATGGTATATTCGACTCGCGGAATCCTTTGGCCAGCAACAAGCCGGATTATCAAAACCGGCAGTCGGGAGCCAATTTCGGCGGCCCGATCAACAGCCGGGCCTCGTTCTTCATCGACTTCAACCGGCGCGATATTCAGGACAACTCCATCACCGACGCGGTTTATCTGAATCCTACGAATTTGCAGATATTCCCCATCACAACCTCCGTCGTCACGCCCCGGAGCAACACTACCATCGCGCCACGGGTGGACTATCAACTAAGCACGAACAACACCCTGACCGTGCGGTTCGAGGAGCGCTTTAACGGCCAGGACAACAGCGGACTCGGCCGCTACAACCTGCCCCCGCCCTATTCCGATTTAGCCTACAACACGACCAGCGACAACCAGAACATCATGGTCACCGAGACGGCCGTTCTTAACGCCCACACGATTAATGAAACCCGGTTCCAGTACACCCGCACTTGGACACAGTCTCTGGGCAACGAGATTCCGCAGGTAGACGTGGCCAACGAATTCATTACGGGTGGGAACGGTTTGGGGAACAACACCGACCTCCAGCATCACTTCGAGCTACAGAACTACACTTCGTTTTCACTCGGAACGCACACGGTTCGTTTCGGGGGCCGCGTGCGCCGCAATAGCGACTTGTATAACAACCCGCAGGGTTTCAATGGCACGTTCACGTTTACGGGCGGCGTGTTGCCTGTACTTGACGCTAATAATCAGATTGTGCCCGATGCCAACGGCAACCCCGAAACCGCGTTCATTTCGTCACTGGCTCAATATCAGCGCTACCTGCAATTGCAGCAGGTTGGCTTGACTGCCGATCAGATCCAGATATTGGGCGGAGGTCCCTCCCGGTATTCCGTCCAGTACGGCGTGCCTTATGTCAGCATGGTGCGATGGGATGCGGGCCCATTTATCCAAGATGACTGGAGGGTGCGTCCGAACCTGACGTTGAGCATGGGACTCCGCTATGAAACTCAGACTCTCTTTAGCGACCATCGAGATATTGCCCCACGGCTCGGAATTGCGTGGGCGCCCGGTAATCCGAAGAACGGCCGGCAGAAGACCGTGATCCGCGGCGGCTTTGGGATCTTTTATGACCGCATCAATTTCACACCATTTGAAAGTGCATTCTTAAACAACGGTACGAGACAGCTCGATTACGTTGTGGATACTCTCCCGCCCAACACGCCGTCCAACTGTCTACAGCTACAGGTACAGGCTATTAGTGGACCATGCAGTCCAAGTGCGCTGGTTTCCGGAACTTCGGCGCAGAACACGAGGTATATCGTCGATTCCCAACTGAAGCCGGACTCGAGCCTACAGGCCGCCCTTGGCATAGAGCGCCAGTTGCCCCGGAACACTACTATCGCCGTCAATTACACGTTCAACCGAACTAATCACCTGCTGCAAACTGTGCCGATCAATACGCCATTGCCGGATACCTATAATCCCCTCTTACCTCCGGGACCGAACAACGGCTCATTTCCATACACGTATAACGCGGGGAACATCTTCGAGTACGAATCCGGCGGCTTCTTGAAGCAGAATATGCTCCAGTTCAACTTCAATACGCGCTTCAGCCGCCGCGTCTCGCTGTTTGGGAACTACTCGCTCAATTTTGCCAACGATCTGCCATCAACGCCATCGGATCCCTACAATTTCCTTGCCGACTATGGCCGTTCCAATCTCGACCGGCGCCAGAACCTCTTTTTCGCGGGGTCCGTGCAGGGGCCGGCCGGCCTGCGGTTTTCTCCGTTCGTGAACATCCGCTCCGGCGCCCCTTACGACGTTTTGCTCGGCACCGATCTTTACGGGGACACGTACTACAATGCGCGTCCAGATTTCGCGCCTGCAGGCGCATGCTCTGGCGGTTCTGGTGGAAACATCGTTTGCACACCGTTGGGCAATTTCAACACCAACGTGGTGGCCGGCCAGACGGCCAATCTGGTGCCGCGGAATTACTTGACCATGGCGGGAATGGTGTCCATCAACATGCGCGTTTACCGCGTATTCGGGTTCGGCCCGGTGCGCGGAGGCAACCAGGCTGCTAACAACAATGGTGGGCAGCAGGGCTTCAACAACGGCTTCGGAGGCGGCGGGCGCGGCGGTGGGGGAAGAGGAGGCGGCGGTGGTGGCCGTGGCGGCGGCGGGCGTGGCGGCGGTGGCGGAGATACGACCGAGCACCGCTACAATGTGACAGTCGGCGTTAACGTCACAAACATCCTGAACCATTTCAATCCCGGTGGTTATCAGGGTGTTCTCAGTTCCACTCAGTTTGGCGAACCGACCACGGTGAACACCGGGTTTGGTGGCGGCGGTTTCGTCGGCACTAACGCCGCTGGTTCCACCGCGAATAACCGCCGCGTGGAAATGCAATTGCGCTTCGCGTTCTGATTTCGATTGCAAGGAGACCCTCACCGGCGGCAAAGACCGCCGGCGTTACGTAGCGCTGGCGATCTTGTCGCCGGTGCCCTGCCAGCGGAGCACCTTAGGCCGAACCGTACTTGGCCAGTTCGTATTTGGCAATGGCTTCACGATGCACTTCATCGGGGCCATCCGCCAGGCGCAGCGTTCGCGAATTGGCCCAAGCGGCCGCGAGTCCAAAATCCTGCGAAACGCCCGCGCCGCCGTGCGCCTGGATGGCTCGATCGATGACTCGCAGCGCCACGTTCGGCGCCACCACTTTGATCATAGCGATCTCCGGCCGCGCGACCTTGTTACCAACCGTGTCCATCATGTATGCGGCTTTCAAGGTGAGCAGCCGGGCTTGCTCGATCTCCATACGGGAAAGCGCAATATCCGCGCGAATGGTTCCCTGCTCCGCCAGCGTGCGCCCGAAGGCCACGCGCGATTTCACCCGTTTGCACATCGACTCGAGCGCGCGTTCCGCCACGCCGATCAAGCGCATACAGTGGTGAATCCGGCCCGGCCCAAGCCGGCCCTGCGCGATTTCAAAACCACGCCCTTCGCCTAGCAGCAAATTCCCCAAGGGTACGCGCACATTTTCAAATCGAACTTCGCCATGGCCGTGCGGCGCATCGTCGTATCCGAATACCGTGAGCATGCGCTGGATGGTTACGCCCGGCGCATTCATAGGCACCACGATCATGGATTGCTGTTTGTGCTTCGGAGCGGCGGAATCGGTCTTTCCCATGAAGATGGCCACCTTACAGCGTGCATCCCCGGCTCCGGAACTCCACCATTTGAGGCCGTTGATGACATACTGATCACCGTCCCGCACGATGCTCGATTCGATGTTGGTGGCATCCGAGGAAGCGACTTTGGGCTCCGTCATCGCAAAACAGGATCGAATCTCGCCGGCCAGCAGCGGCTTGAGCCACCGCTCCTTCAATTCGGGTGAGGCATAACGTTCCAGCACCTCCATGTTCCCCGTATCGGGCGCCGAACAATTGAACACTTCCGGAGCCAAGGGGGAGCGGCCCATGATTTCGCATAGCGGGGCGTACTCGAGGTTAGTCAGGCCGGCGCCGCGTTCACTGGCGGGCAGGAAAAGGTTCCACAGACCGGCGGCGCGCGCTTTGGGTTTTAGTTCTTCGATCACCGGAACTGGTTTCCATTTGTCTGGGCCGCAGCAGTGATCCCGGTAGCGGGCTTCGTTCGGATAAACGTGCTCGTCCATGAAGGTAGAAACTCGCCTCTGGAGGTCCTTCACTTTGTCTGAGAATTCGAATTCCATTCAACCTCTCCCGTCTCAACCCCCGCTCCCTGACAGTCGCGGTTCGGTAAGCAACCCGTAAACGCTTGCGAAGAGCGTCCGCTTACCGAACCGCGACCGTTAGGGAGCGGGGGCTACCGATACGTACGAAGCTCCGGCCTGGCCAGGTGAGGGATTGCGTTGAACGAATGCAGCCGCAATTGATCTCCGCGCAGCCGGATCAACGTACAGGACGTATTGTGCAGCACGCCGGCCAGCCGCAACGCGCGCTCGTCGCGGACCTCCATGGCCAGCGCAGTCCAGATCCCGATCGGAGTGGCCGAAGTGAATACAACGATGTTGGCATCACGCTCCGCCTGCCCCAGCCGCGACCGGCATCCCGTAACCCGCTCCTGAAAGTCCCGCCAGCTTTCGCCGTCATACGAATATCGCCCGTCGATCCACGCTTCCACGATCCTGGTATCGCAGGGCATCCACCGGCGATTCACGGTTGCATCAGGCTGTTCCACGGCGGCGCGCGCTTGTGCCGCCATCTCTTCATATTCCTTTTGAAATTCCGGATCCTCCGCAGACAGCCGCGGCGCCAGCGAGCGGTAGACATCGGTCAGATCGAACTCGTTCCACCCGCAGTCCGACACAATCTCCGGGAACGGGACTTCCGCTTCCACATACGCGGCTTTGATCCCGGCCGCCGTCAGTTCCTGGCGCGCCAGCGTCCCGCTGTAGGCCGCGGCGAAATGAACTCCCTCCGACGCGAAGTAGTCACCCAACAGCCTGGCCTGTTGCCGCCCCAGAGTCGACAGCGAATCGTAATCCTCGCGGGTACCCGCTTGCCCGTGCCGCACCAGGTAAACGCGACTCAACTGCGTTTCTCCATCAGCGACGCGGCGACTCTCGCCAGCGCGCGCACGCGCCGGTCGAAGACCCGGAAGCGCTCATCCCTGGTCTGCCCGCGATGAAAACGGTAGAAGATCTGTTGCAGAATCACGGCCAGTTTGAAGACGCCAAGAACCTCGTGGTATCCGATGTGACTCACGTTCCGCCCCGTTCGCTGCGCATATCGTTCCAGGAATTGATCGCGCGTATACCAACCGAACTGCGCTGTTATGGCCGGCATCGCCGGAACTGGGTTCTCCTCCGGCGCAATGGCCCACGTCCAGTAACACAACGTCATTCCAAGGTCGGCGAGCGGATCTCCGACCGTCGTCATCTCCCAATCGAGAACGGCTTCGACGCGATCCCCGGAGGGTTGCATCATGACGTTGTCCAGCTTGTAGTCGTTGTGAACCAGAGTTGCTGGGCCCGAGGGCGGCAAATGTTCCTCGAGCCATTGAACGGCACGGTCCATTTCGGGAAGGTCCTCCGTTTTCGCCCGCGCCCAGCGATCGGCCCAACCGCGCACCTGTCTCTCCACGAAGCCCTCAGGCCGACCCAGCGAGTGGAGCCCGTCTTGAGAAATGTCGATCGAGTGCAGCCGGACCAGGCAATCGATGAACGCTTCGCTCACCAGGCGCGGATAATCCGGAATCGCGGCCAACTCGGGAGGCACCGAGTCGCGAATCACGATCCCGCGGCGCCGCTCCATGAGGAAGAACGGGCATCCGATGACCGACGGATCTTCGCACAGCAGGAATACTTCCGGCGCTTCTGAAAAGTGGGGATGGACCGCGCGAAGCACGCGATACTCCCGCGCCACGTCATGCGCCTTGGGTGCAACCGGCCCCACCGGCGGACGCCGCAGGACATACTCGCGGCCGCCCGTGCGTACCAGGTACACAAGATTGGAGTGCCCGTTCAGGAACTGCTCCAGCTTGACCGCCGGCGCGCCGCCCGCTAGTCGGGTGTTCAAGTAGCCGGCCAGGACATTCACGTCGAGTTCTTCGCCGGGACGCACCGGAGCGGTATCGGAGTATGTCAGAATGTCGCGTTCCAATCCCGTGATCCGTCCCGTATCAGTATATAAAGACCTCTCCCATGTGTATTATCCTGCGATCTGTATGACTGGCGCCGCATGTCTGCTGGAAACCTTGATCGCCAACCAGATCGAGGTTTGTTTCATGAACCCGGGCACTTCCGAGATGCATTTTGTGGCCGCTCTGGACCACGCGGCGGGGCTGCGCGGCGTTCTCTGTCTCTACGAAGGAGTGTGTTCGGGCGCCGCCGATGGCTACGCGCGCATGACCGGCAGGCCCGCAGCCACGCTCTTGCACCTGGGTCCTGGCCTCGCCAATGGTCTTTCGAATTTCCACAACGCGAGAAAGGCCGGGTCGCCCATCGTCAGTATCGTCGGCGAACATGCCACGGGACACCGGAAGTACGATGCGCCGCTGACTTCTGACATCGCCGCCTTCGCGCGCACAGTCTCTCACCACGTCCGGACGGTCAAAAGTGCTGCCAGTCTTGGGACGGCGGTCTCAGAGACGATCGCGGCGGCGCTGGCGCTTCCCGGCAAGATCGCGACGCTGATCATCCCCGCGGACTTCTCCTGGCAGGAAAGTGGACCAACGGGCTTGGCCGTGATGCGCCCGCAGCGTTGCCCGCCATCATCCGGAAGCGTCCTCGATGCGGCCCGAGCGATGCGCTCCGGCAACTGCGCGCTGATCCTCGGAGGAACGTCGATGAACACGGGTGCGCTGGAAGCGGCCGGACGGCTCGCGGGCGCCACAGGAGCGCGCGTGTTTGCGGATCGGAGCACACCCCGGCTGGTTTCGGGCCGAGCACATTTTGCAGTGCCGAAGGTTCCGTATTTTCCGGAGGACGCGATAGCGGCGCTGGCCGGCCTTAGGCACTTGATCCTGGTAGAGACACAAGCGCCCGTTTCGTTCTTCGGCTATCCGGATACGCCCAGTTCACCGGTGCCGAAAACTTGTACCGTCTCCGTCCTCGCAACACGCGAACAGGATGGCACAGCCGCACTCGAAGCGCTGGTCGAAGAATGCGGTGCTCGAAACGCCAACATTCCGGTCGCCGGGCAGGGTCCAAGTGTAGCGCCACTGGACGGACCGCTGACTCTTGACGCCATCGGCGGCACACTAGCCGCACTACTGCCACAGGATGTCATCATCTCCGACGAGATGATCTCCTCCGGCGCCAGCATCCTGCCATATCTGGCGCGCGCCGCCGCCCACGAGCAATTGCCGATTACGGGCGGATCGATCGGCCAGGGGCTTCCGGTCGCTGTCGGCGCGGCCATCGCATGTCACGACCGGAAGGTGCTCGCATTGCAGGCGGATGGCAGCGCGATGTATTCACTGCAAGCGCTCTGGACTATGGCCCGTGAAAACCTGGACGTCCTAATCGTCGTCTTAGCGAACCGGCGCTATCGCATTCTCGACATCGAGATGGCGCGGGCTGGAGCGCACCAGGTTGGGCAGAGGGCTAACGACATGCTGGATCTGCGGCGGCCGGACCTCGACTTCCTCAGCCTCTCGCAGGGAATGGGCGTGCCGGCAACACGAGCTACCACCGCAGGGGAATTTACTAAGCAGTTTCGCGTAGCGGTTGAGGAACGCGGCCCCCGGCTCATCGAAGCAGTAGTCTAATGCAAGTAAAGCGACCATTTACATCGCAGATAGCGTAGTCGCGAAACATTCACACCTTTTTCACACCTTCACCCCGACAATCGACCTTACTACTAGTAATTCGTAGACACAGTGACATCTTCAGTATGAAGTCTCCAAGGGCTCTATTACTTTACGAAGAGGAAGACACGCGCAAGTTGCTCCGCACCGTGATCTTGGGTGAAGGCTGGAAGGTAGAAGAAGTCCCCTTCGACAGCCCGACAGCCGCCGCACCTATCGAAGGCTACCAGCTGGTTCTTTTTGAGATACTACAGCCGACACGTCGTTTGTTGGAGGCCCTTCGCGCCTGGCATGATGGCGTGCCTGGCACCGAGTTGGTGGTAGTTGGCAGCCGCATTACTCAAGCGCATCGAATGGCGGTGCTCAAAGCCGGAGTAAGCAGTTATTTGAAAAAGACAACAGTAGGTCCGGAATTGGCCAACCGGGTCCGTACAGTGTTACGCCGCTTTCGTTCTCATAATACGCGCTCGCGGCAATTTCCTTTCGGCACGGGCATGGTTGATCTGGAGACGCGCTGCGTAAGAGCCGCAGACGGTCAGGTCAGGCTGACCCCGACGGAATGTGGAATTCTTGAACACCTTGCTTTGCACATGAACCAGACCGTACCGTTCAGGGAGCTGGTAGAAATTCTCTGGGGGGCCGATCCCAAAAAAGGGGTCTATTCTCTCCGCGTTTTCATCCGAAAATTGCGCAAAAAACTGGAGCCGGATCCAACGCACCCCATCTACCTGGTGACCGAACCAATGATTGGTTACCGCCTCCAAGCCCCTTCGGAAGTTCTCGGTAAGTCCGCCGACCCTTTGATGAGGTAATGCGCAAGCATCCATAGTCCTTTTCCAGATCACACTTCTGCTATAGGGTTATGGTTATAGCGTCCATAGGTATTTCCATTGCCAATTTCATGCCTTTTTTATAGGCCGACCGCCATACTAGCCATGATCCGGACGAGGTGCCTTACCGCACTCAACACGAAGTGATGACAAACGCAGCCGAGCCCGCTGACGATTCGCTATAACTAGGGGCAAAAACCACTGAATTCAGGCGGTCGTGACATCTCCGGGTCGTAGTGTGCCCGACGGAAGAACCGTTCATTATGAGGACAACACGAATGAAATCTCGTATTGGAATTTGCAACAGGCGAGGCTTACTGATTGTATCTGCCTCAGTAGGCCTTATGGCGCAGTCGCTCGCAGCTGCCGAAGCGAACGCGGTAGACAAGGCGTTGCCTTCCCGCACCGCCGACTCCGCAACTGCTGGAAGCGCAGATCGAGAAGCGGCAATGGGTGCCCTTCGCGGCGTAACTTTAGCGCCGGGCGGGTTCTCTTTGGCAGCGGTCAATATCATCATTCACAGCTTGACGGGTTCCAAAGACCGCCAGCTCCTCAGCGATGCTGACGGCGTTTTCCGCTTGGACAATCTCCAACCTGGAACTTACCAGATCGTGGCGTCCAAGGAGGGATTCACCACACCGGCTCCTACCACCGTGGAAGTCGCGCGAGCCAAGACCATGAATACGAGCGTTCAGCTCTCGCAGGCCTTCGGTTCGCTGCGTGGTGTTACGTTGGCTCCTGGGGGCTTTTCGCTCGCAGAAGCGAAGGTGGTCATTCATAGCGTGACAGGCGGCTCTACCGATCGCCAGTTGGTTAGCGATGCGGATGGGATCTTCAAATTGGATGACCTCCAACCGGGGTCTTATCAGATTACTGCCTCCAAAGAAAAATTGACCAGTCCATCGGCTACGACTGTTGAGATTGCGGAAAACAAGACTGTCAATGCCAACGTTCTGCTCGCCAGTGCGAACACTCCTGTGGATCCACCGGCGGGCGCGCCGCCTGCCGGCCAACCGGCAACCGCATCGGCCCCACCCGCAGTTGACCTGCAGACTCCGTTTGCCTACGCCGACTACACTTGGCTGAACGGTAACCCGCGCAACAAGGACGTTGCGATTGACACGCCGTTCTTCACTCCCGAGATTCGTTTCGATACGCACTTCATGACTGACTTCAATCAGCCGATCGACCACACTATTGTTGGTGCGACGGAGTCGTTCCGCAGCGGCGAAATCCAGGTAGAGCAGGCGAGTGTCGGCGGCGATTTTCACTGGCAGAACGTTCGCGGCCGAATCCTGCTCATGTATGGGTTGTTCTCAACCACGACCCCTCGCAACGACGCAAGTTCGCAAACTGCTTCCTCGGCGGGACCCGGCGGAGTCGGTCAGTGGGACCTCCAGAATGCTTACAAGTACATATCGGAAGCTTATGGCGGCTACCACTTTAATGTTCAGCACGGACTTAACATCGACGCGGGAATCTTCGTGTCCTACATCGGCCTGTTCAGTTACTACAACTTCGATAACTGGACCTACCAACCATCGTACGTGTCATCTAACACACCGTGGTTTTTCAACGGCGTGCGCATTCAGTGGTTCCCGACCAACAAGCTGAAGTTTGAGCCTTAGTTCATCAACGGATGGCAATCCTACGCCAAGTACAACAGCCATCCCGGATTGGGCGGACAGCTTCTGTGGATGCCCAAAGAATGGTTCAAGCTGGTCGCGAACCAATATGGCTACGGAGAGGATAATCTGGGACTTCCCAACACGCAACGTATCCACACGGACGACAGTATCGAGGTGAGGGAGCTCAACAGGCCGAACAGCGATGGCATCTCGAAAATCGCCTTCTCCTTAACTATAGACGCGGGATGCCAGTATGGTGGCGGACTTTCTTGTACCGGACACAATGGGCTCAAGTCATCGTTCCTGGGGTGGATGACTTACCACCGTTTCTGGCTCCATAAAGATCTTTTCGCCTTTACGCTCGGCGGCGGCCAGATGAATAATGCGGGCCGTTATTTGACCCTGCTCCCCCCGATCGATGGAGCCTGGGCTGCCTCCGGTACGCCGTACTTTACGGAAAATCCGGGCCAACCGGCCCACATGTGGGATTCAACAGTGACCTTCCAGTACATGCCGAGACAGTACATTACGTGGTGGGCAGAGGTTGGTTATCGCCACTCGGACATCCCATACTTCGCCGGTCGCGGCGGGGTCACGCCTCCTGGCGGAAACAACGGCGCTCCTCAGTACTACACGTGCGCCAGTGGCGCCACCTCTGGAACAAATACTTTTGCGGCGGCCGAAGTAGCCTGCGGTGGCGGCCCCGGCAGTGTTTGGTTTCCCGATCTGCGCAGAAGTGAATCCAAGCTCAGCGCTGGTGTGATGGTGAAATTCTAGGCCTGTCAAATCCAAATGCATGAAGGAAAGGGGCCGCTCAAACGCGGCCCCTTTCCACGAACAGTTGACTTTCATGCCTCTTTCATACGCCGTAGCCTATAAATCGGAAGGACGCCCCAATGCCTATCCAGGTATCGGGGTTCATCCGATGGGCGGCGCGACTAACGTGGCGCGTGAAACGGCGTGGTGGAGTTATACCGGCAATCTGCCGCTGGGCTTTTCTCTGGCAGGTGTGGCCGCCTGCACGTGGCTATCATTCCACTTTGGCCAAGGGTTTGCATTCACCGGGTTTCTCTATCTGGTTCTGGTGGTTCTGGCTGCGCTGTACGGCGGATTCTGGCAGGCTACCGTAGTCTCCGTTGCCGCCGCCGCTTGCCTAAACTATTTCTTTGTTCCACCCATATTCAGCTTTGTAAATAGCCCGGCCAACTGGGTCGCGCTCGGCGCGTTTGAGTTTACGGCCTTAGTCATCAGCAGGCTGTCGCTCCGGGCGCAGTTACGCGCAACGGAGGCTATCGCCGGGCGGCGCGATATGGAGCGCCTTTACGAAACCTCGCGAAGGATTCTGCTCTTGGATAGTTCCGGTGAAGCGGGCGGCCTGATCACGTCGCTGATCCGGGAAATCTTCGAGTTGACCTCTGTTCAACTGTACGATGCGCTCTCCGGCATGACTTATGGGAGCGGCCCCAGCCTGCATGGGACTGAGCAAAAGACCAGAGATGCGTATTTATTGAACGAGGATGCCTACGAGCACGCCACGCGAACCTGGTTTTGTGTGCTGCGCCTGGGTGCACGGCCAGTGGGCGGTCTGGCACTGCACGATACGGGGATGACCAGGCTCGCGGCAACCGCCCTCGCATCACTGAGCGGAATCGCGTTGGAACGAGTGCGCGCCCTCCAAAGAGAATCCCATGCGGAAGCTGCCCGGCAGACCGAGCAATTGCGCACAGCTGTGCTCGACGCTTTGGCGCACCAATTTAAGACACCCCTGACTATTGCGCGGACAGCCAGTTCCGGACTTCTCGCCCTCGGTGGCTTGACGGAGTTGCAGACCGAACTGGTAACGGACATCGACCAACAAGCGAGCAAGCTTGATCATCTGGCGTCGCGCCTTCTGCGAGCCGCCATGCTGGACAGTGAAGAATTCAAGCTCCGGCGTGAAGCGTTGCTTTTTTCCCGCCTCACCGGTACGGCCATCGATAAGCTCGATCAGGGGGCAGACCGGGAACGAATTCATGTTTCAATCCCGAGCCGCGAGGTCCCCATATTTGCGGATAGGGAATTGATCCTCACCTCCCTGGTTCAGCTTTT
>Ga0182024_10014646_pt1 | contig 15136 bp, 12 predicted proteins | sample P32metaG_FD_120480 | JGI IMG/M metagenome (GOLD analysis project Ga0182024, IMG submission 120480) | Permafrost microbial communities from Stordalen Mire, Sweden - P3-2 metaG (Illumina Assembly) | ecosystem: Environmental > Terrestrial > Soil > Wetlands > Permafrost | place: Sweden: Stordalen... | reverse complement strand
GTCGAGAACTTGTAGCCCTTGTGGTAGTCGAACTTCTCGACGGCGCGAATCAGCCCCATGTTGCCTTCCTGGATCAGGTCGAGGAAGGACATGCCGCGGCCGATGTACTTCTTGGCAATGCTGACCACAAGACGCAGGTTCGCTTCGGTGAGCTGGTTCTTCGCCTCTTCGTCGCCCTGCTCGATCAGCTTTGCGTAGTGGACCTCCTGCTCGGCCTTGAGGAGCGCGACACGGCCGATCTCCTTGAGGTACATACGGACCGGGTCGTCGAGGGAGACGGAATCGATCGCCTCAGCTTTGGCGATGAGCTCCTCGTCGATCTCGTCGACGGTCTCGAAATCCTTGTCCCCGTCGCTGACCTCGATGCCCATCTCGCGGAAGACGTGGAAGATCCGCTCCAGATGATCGGGCTCGACATCGATCTCCGGAAAGGCGGCGAGGATGTCATCGGGCGTGAGGTAACCGTGGTCCTTGCCCTTGATGATCAGCGCCTCGGCGGCGGAGACCAGCAAATCAGCGCCCGTAGGCGGCGGCAGGGTGGCTGCTCGGGATCGGGCGGTGGTGGTGGCTGCGGTCATCTCAACTCTGTCTCATGCGGCGCAGGCTGACGCCCGCTTTGCGAGGTCCGCCGGACGATCGGTACAACGACAGTACTCACAATAATTCTGGAAGCCGTCTGCGTGTTCCAATTCGGGCGATCGGACAGGGAAAAGGATCCACGCGGGCACGAGGTTGATGGTGGCTCGGGAGGGCGCGGATCAAACATGCGCGACCGCCCGCGCGCGTCGCGCCCGATCAGCGGACCGCCAGGGTGCGGCGCAGGTGGGGCGCGTCGGCCGCGAGGCGGCTCAGCTTGGCGGCGAGCGCGTCGGCGTCCTCGGTGCGACCCTCGTCTCTCGCACGGTGCATCTCGGTCGAGATGCTCACCAGGGCGCGCCGCACGCTCTCCTCATGGATGAGGCGGACGCAATCGGCCATGAGCTGCTTGATCGCCTGTGGCTCGGCCTCGTCGGCGAATTCCGGCACCTCCCGGACGAGCAGGCCCGCCGCGCGTCGCTGGTCTCCCCCGCTGAGGCGCCGCAAGGTAAAACCCCCGGGATCGCTCGACGCCGCGTCGTAGATGCGCCTCGCGGTCGGATTGGTGAACTCGTCAGGACCGAGCCCGCTCTCCGATCGCAGCGCTGCCGCCATCTCAGGCCGGATCAGCACCACGCGCGCCAGCTGCGCCTCCCATGGCGGCATCGGCTCGTCCGCCTCAACCGCTTCCGATTCCTCCGCGGTGTCCGGCGTGGTGTCCGCAGGGGCGGCGACCACGATCCTGCCGGGCCGGCGCGTTCCATCACGCATCGAGTGGGCCAGGTCGGTGCTCAGCGATCGCGCCCCGAGGTCCAGGCGCCGGGCCGCCTGCTGGAGGTACAGCTCGCGTGTGGTCGCCTCCGGGATGCGGGCAAGCACCGAGACCGCACGTTCCGCCGCCGCCCGCCGCGCGTCGACGCTGCCGCCCTCGCCGGCGCCCAGCGCCGCGTCGAGGAGCACCTGCCACGCGGGGGGCGCCTCCTCGATCGCCTGGGCGAACGCGGCAGGGTCGCTGCGGACCAGCTCGTCGGGGTCCTTGAAGGCCGCCGGAAGCCGGCAGATCCGAGCCTGGACGCCCTCGACCGCGATGACATCCACGGCCCGAGTGGCCGCAACCCGGCCGGCCTCGTCGCCGTCGAAGCAGAGGATGAGCGTCTCCGCGAGCCGCCCGAGGCTGTGCACCTGTTCACGGGTGAGCGCGGTGCCGCTGCTCGCGACGGTGTGCTCCACACCTGCCGCGTGGGCGGCGATGACGTCGAAATACCCCTCCACAATCACCGCCGCGTGCTTCGCCACAATCGCCGTCCTGGCGAGGTCGATGCCGAAGATCGCCGACGACTTGTGATAGGCGGCGGAGTCCGGGCTATTCAGGTACTTCGGCCTGGCATCGCCGAGGGCTCGCGCCCCGAATCCGAGCACCTCGCCACGATCGTCGCGGATCGGAAACACAAGGCGATCCCGAAAGCGATCGCGGGTCCTGCCCCGCCCGGGCGGATGGGCCAGACCGGCTTCCACCACCTCATCGACGCCGGCTCCGGCCTTGCCGGTGAGGTACCGGGTCAGGGCATCCTCGCCGGCGCCCCCCGCAGGGGCGAACCCGACCCCGAATCGACGCGCCAGGGCTTCGTCGATGCGGCGATCGATGAGCAGGGCACGCCCGCGTTCGCCCGCGTCGGTCGCCCAGAGCACGTGCTGGTAGTACGCCTGCGCTTTGCCATTGAGCTCGATCGACCGTCTGCGCTTCCGCCCGGCGCCGCGGTCCGAGCGCGGCCCGCTCTCCAGCTCGACGCCGGCACGGTCGGCGAGCATCTCCAGCGCCTCGCGGAAATCGATCCGCTCGATCTGCTGGATGAAATGGAAGAGGTCGCCGCCCTTCCCGCAGCCATGGCAGAACCACACCTGACGCTCGGGGTTCACCGCGAATGACGGGGTCTTCTCGGCGTGGAACGGGCAGAGCCCGGTCAGCTCCCGGCCGGCTCGATGCAGGGTGACGTAGCCCCCGATGACCTCAACGAGATCAAGGCGCGACTTGACCTCCGCGACAGCGTCCCCAGCCATGGCCCGCCAGCCTCGACCGCTCGCTAGCGGCTGAAGAACCAGCGGCGGCGCCTGCCAGCGACGTCCTGTGGGTCGGGCGAACCGGCTTCGAGGTCGCTGATGCGACGATCGCGGTCGGCGAGGCGGCGATCCTTCTCGGCCTGGGCAGCCGCGTGTTCGGCGCGAGCCGTCTGCAACTCCAGCTGGAGTTGCTTGACGAGGTTCTGACGCGAATTCAGCTCCGCCTCGAAGCGTTGCCGCTGCTCGGAGTAGATGCGCTGCTCGAGCGTCCGCTCCCAGCGGTCGAGAAGGCCGGCGACGAGCTCGCGCGGATCGAGCGAGGTCATCGAGGCCACATCACGGCGCGGCTCGTTCGAGCCTATCTCGATCATCGCTCCGCCGCGGCCATGGCCGGTCGGTGCCTCGGCGGCGAGCTCCTCAGCTGGTGACGGAACGACCTTGTCAGGCCACGACGAGGGCTGCGCGGTGCCGACGACGTCGACGGTGGGGGAAAGATCAGCCGGTCCCTCGCCATCGAGCGCGGGTGGCGGAGGCGGGGCCGGGGCAGCGGCACCGTCCATCATCGGGCTCTCGATGCCGAGATCGCCGAGGCGGACCAGGTATCGGACGCCGTCCGGGCCTTCCTCGCGTCGTGATGGGACGTCGCCCGCTTCGACGCGCCGAAGCAGGATACCGAGCGGGAGATCCAACCTTTGCGCCACCTCCTCCACGGGAAGGTATGGCTCGGCACCCGGCACGGTAGTGGTGGCTGCGAGCATGGGTGTCTGCGGCCAGGACATCGCTATCAAGAGTAGGCGAAACGGTATATCACGTGGGGAATCGCCGGCGATCCGTTACCCGGTGAGCTAGCGTCCGACGACCTCGATCGCGTACTTCGAGTTGTCGGTCAGCAACACGATGCCACCGAGTTGCTCGGCGATCACCGCGCGAACCGGTGATGTTGCGAACACCTCGGGTGCGTCCGCATGTTCGGTCACGGTGCGGCGCACTGCATACGGCATTCCTGGTGTTGGCGGTGACAGCTCATCGCCTTCGACGACGTGACCGTCGTCGAGCATCTCGGGACGACCGTTTCGCGTCGCGATCTTGCGGATCCGGACGTGCTCGGTCAACCGGGTATCGCCTCCATATCAGTGGAGCGTAGCGACAGGAACGGGCTGAAGGTCATGCGGCCCCAGCCGGCCTCGATCTCCGGCCACCCCTCCGGATACCAGACCCCGACCCTGCCGACCAGCTCGTCGGTCGCCCTCCGCTGTCTCGACCTCGCGAGGAAAGGCGCGCGCCGGGTCGCTCAGCGGTCTCGCTCGACCCGTGACAGCCGGGCATGCGCGGCCGCCATGCGCGCGGCGGGAACGCGGAACGGCGAGCAGGAGACGTAGTCGAGTCCCAGCTCCTCGCAGAGAGCGATGGAGTCGGCGTCCCCGCCGTGCTCACCGCAGATGCCGACGCTCAAGGATGGACGCACGGCACGGCCCTCGTCGACGGCGAACTTCATGAGCCGCCCGATCCCGTCTCGATCCAGGGTCTCGAAGGGATTCCGCGGCAGGATCTTGTCCTCCACATAGCGCAGGAGGAACTTGCCTTCCGCGTCGTCGCGCGAGACCCCGAAGGTCATCTGCGTCAGGTCGTTGGTGCCGAATGAGAAGAAGTCGGCTGACTGCGCGATCTGGCCCGCGGTCAGCGCGGCGCGAGGTACCTCGATCATGGTGCCGACCAGGTACGACACTTTCGTCTTGGTCTCCTTGAAGACCTCCTGCGCGACCCGGTCGATCACCTCGCGAGTCCTGCGCAACTCCTCCAGCGTTCCGACCAGCGGCACCATGATTTCCGGGCGCACGTCGATGCGCTCCTTCTTGAGGCTGACCGCGGCCTCGATGATCGCGCGCGTCTGCATCTCGATGATCTCGGGAAAGAGGAGACCGAGCCGGCAACCACGGAGTCCGAGCATCGGGTTCTGCTCGTGCAGGTTCTGCACCTCGGCGAGCAGCCTCACCTTGTCGCGGTACGACTTCTCCGGCTTGCCGAGCGCCTGCGCGCGTGTGACCTCGACAAGCAGCTCCTCGAGCGACGGCAGGAACTCGTGCAACGGTGGGTCGATGAGCCGGATGATCACCGGCAATCCGTGCATCGCCTTGAGGATTCCGTGGAAGTCATCGCGCTGCATCGGGAGCAACTTCGCCAGCTCGACGCGACGCTCCTTCTCGTTGGGCGCGAGGATCATCTTCTGCACGATGGGAAGGCGTTCCTGCTGCATGAACATGTGCTCGGTGCGGCAGAGCCCGATGCCCTGCGCGCCGAATTCGCGCGCACGCACCGCGTCGTGCGGGTAGTCGCCGTTCGCCCACACCTCCAGGCGCCGGAAGGTGTCCGCCCAGCGCAGGATCTCCTCGAGCTCGCCCGAGATCTCGGCGTCGAGCATGGGCACCTGCCCCTGGATGACGTTGCCCGTGGAGCCGTCGATCGTGAAGGGCTCTCCCTCCTTGATCTTCGTCCCGCCGGCGGTGAACTGGCGCTTGACCAGGTCGACCTGCACGGTCTCAGCGCCGGCGACACAGGGCTTTCCCATGCCTCTCGCCACCACTGCCGCATGTGAGGTGCGACCGCCACGCGACGTGAGCACTCCTTCGGCGGCGATCATGCCGTGCACGTCGTCGGGGTTGGTCTCGATGCGCACGAGGATGACCTTCTCGCCTTTCTTGGCCATCGCCTCGGCGCGATCCGCGTCGAACACCGCCTTGCCGTAGGCGGCACCCGGGGACGCGGCGAGTCCGGTTGCGAGCACATGGATCTTCGCCTTCGGATCGATGCGTCGATGCAGGAGCTGGTCGACCTGTCCCGGCTCGACGCGAAGCACCGCCTCGCGCTTGGTGATGAGCCGCTCGCGCACCATGTCGACGGCGACCTTCACGGCGGCCTCGGCGGTGCGCTTCCCGCTGCGCGTCTGCAGCATGTAGAGCTTGCCGCGCTCGATGGTGAACTCCATGTCCTGCACGTCGCGATAGTGCTTCTCGAGCTTGCGCGCGATCTGCTCGAACTGCTTGTACGCCCTGGGAAGATCGGTCGCCATCGTGGCGATCGGCTTCGGCGTGCGGATGCCTGCGACGACGTCCTCGCCCTGCGCATTGGTGAGGTACTCGCCATACAGCCTCTTCTCGCCGGTCGACGGATCGCGCGTGAAGGCGACACCGGTCCCGGAGTCGTCACCCATGTTCCCGAAGACCATCGACTGGACGTTGACCGCGGTGCCGAGGTCGTGGGGAATGCGGTTGTAGTTGCGGTAGTCGGTGGCGCGCTTGTTGTTCCACGACTCGAACACAGCCCCGATCGCGGCACGCAGCTGGTCCATCGGATCCTCGGGAAACCCGGTGCGTGAATGTCGCTTGACGATCGCGCGGTACTCGACGATCAACTCCTCGAGCGCTGGCGCGGTGAGGTCCGCATCGGTCTTCGCCTTCTTGCGCTTCTTGATCCCGTCGAGCGCCTCCTCGAAGAGCTGACCATCAATACCCAAGACGATCTTGCTGAACAGTTGGATGAAACGTCGGTACGCGTCGAGCGCGAAACGCCGGTCCTTGGTGAGCGCCGCGAGTCCCTCGAGCGTCGTGGAGTTGAGACCGAGGTTGAGCACCGTGTCCATCATCCCGGGCATCGAGAACTTCGCGCCGCTGCGAACGCTGACGAGGAGCGGATTGCGCGGGTCGCCAAAGCCCTTGCCGGTGGCCTTCTCGACCACCTTGAGCGACTTCTCGACCTGCTCCCAGAGTCCCTCCGGGAACTTCGCACCGCGCGCATAGAAGGCGTTGCACGCCTCGGTGGTGATCGTGAAGCCGGGAGGAACAGGGAGCCCGGCGCGCGTCATCTCCGCAACACCGGCGCCCTTGCCGCCGAGCAGGTCGCGCATCGAGGCACTGCCTTCGTCGAAGCGATACACCCATTTGTGGGCGCGAGGCCGCGCGGCGACGCTCCGCTTCGACCCGCCGCGAGCCGCGGTGGTGCGCGACCGCGTTTTCGACGACTTCGTGCCCCGGGTGCTTACCGCCATTCGCCAGACCTCATCGTTGTGGTTGATGCGCGCGCGAAGGCGCCACGCAGGGCGTGAGCGTAGCATCGGGCCGGCGCGGGGCCGAACCGCCCCGTCGCACCCCGCCGCAGGCGCGGGCCGGCGGGAGTTACTGGGCCTTTTTCGAGGGCTTCTTCGGGGTGTGATGGGCCCTGGCTTTCGACCACTCGGCCCGCTTGGGCGCGCCCGTGACCCCGGCCTTGTGGAGCGCCGGGCCCAGGCGCGATTTCATGAACTCGTCCTGATCCGCCTGGGACTCCCACACCTCGACGACGATCCATCCGCCGCCCTCGGTGGGGCCCGCGAGGTGAGTGTGCAGCCCGGCAGGCCACTCGCCCTCTCCGCTGTCCATGTTGATCCCGAGCACGTCGTTGACCCGCTCGTACGCGTCGGCGCCGAAGCCCTCGAATTCGAGGATGAATATCTCAGCCATCGCACTCTCTCCAACGGTTTCCTGAAGCCCGTCGACGGGGCCCCGGGATCATGCCAGAGCGCAGTGGCCGCCGACAATGCTCCTTACAGGATCAGCATCGCGTCGCCGAACTCGTGCCACAGGTAGCGACGCTCGCGCACCTCGGCGTACGCACGTTCCAGTAGGGCGTTGTCGAGGAGCGCGCCCAGCATGTCGAGGTGCGTTGCGGGGGGCTCGTGCAGCCCGGTGAGCAATGCGTCGACAACGCGAAGATGCGTCTGCGGCGTGATGACGAGCCGGGTCCACCCGCTCACGGGCTGCACCTGACCGCTGCCGTCAACCGCGGTCTCCAGGGTTCGGATGACGCTCGTGCCGACGGCGATCACCCGTGAGGCCCGGTTGATGCGCTCGGCGGCATCCCGACGGACTGCGAAGCGCTCCTCGATGAGTGGCTTGTCCATGTCGACGTCGTCGTCCTGGAACGAGCTCAGCCCGCAGTGCAGGAGGATGTCGGTCACGTCCACCCCGTGCCGGCGCAGGTCGCTCAGCAGCTCCCAGGTCAGGTGTCGCCCGGCCGACGGAGTCTCGACCGAGCCGGGAGCACCCGCATAGACCGTCTGGTAGTGCTCGAGAGGTACCGGGTCGGGCACGTACGAGTAGCGGATCGGCTCGCCGACGCTGAGCAGTGTCTGCACGGGGTCGCCGCTTTCGACGGCCATGCGCCAGAGCAGCGGCGCGTCGGCACGTGGTTCGAGGACGCGGAAGCTGAGCCCACCCGGGGCGCGCAGCGTCTCGCCCCGTTCGAGCGGGACGTTGCGGTGCGGTGGCGCGGTTTCCACCGCGAGCGCATCCCACTCGCCGTTGCGGAGCGCGCCGGGGCGAAGCTGCACCTGCCCGGCACCCTCTCGATCGACCCGCAGCGCCGCGGGCAGCGTCCGGCTTGAATTGACGACGAGCAGATCTCCGGATGCGAGGTACTCGCCGAGGTGAGCGACCGACGTATGGGTGATCCGACCCGTCGCCCGTTCCACGACGCAGAGCCGCGCACCGTCGCGACGCATGCCGCGCAGCTCGGCGGGCAGGGACGCGCGCAGTTCGCGGGGTGGGGAGATCACGCGAGGCTCGCCGCTTCGATCCGATCGCCGGTGGGAAGACGCCCGACCAGCAGCGTGAGCAACCGCTCGGCCACGTCCTCAGGGCGGAGCAGGTCCGACGGGTTGGCCTCGGGGTCGGCGGCCATGTGCATCGCGGTGTGCATGTCGCCGGGATCGACGCTGATCACCCGAACTCGGGTGCGCTGCAGCTCCGCCGACCAGCTCCGGGTCAGGGCGTCGAGCGCCGCCTTGGAGGCGCTGTAGAGGCCGAGGCCCTCGAACCCGATCAGCGCCGCGTCGGTGCTGATGTTGACGACGAGGCCGTGGTTGCGAAGGAGCATCCCGCCAATGACCGCCTGGGTGAGGCGCAGTGGTCCGAGGACATTGGCCTGCAGGACATGCTCCAGGGCGCTCGACGGCGCATCGGTGAGCTGCGGCAATGGCAGTGGGCCGAGCTCCGCAGCGTTGTTGACAAGAACATCGACACCCCCGAAGCGCTCCAGCGCGGTGGCCGCGAACCGCTCGACGTCGGTGGCGTCGGCGAGGTCGGCGAGCACCGCAAGGACCTCGACGTTGTGCCCGCGGCATTCCTCGGCGACGGCTTCGAGCGCCTCCCCTCCGCGTGCGCAGAGGGCGAGCGTCGCGCCCTCGCGGGCTGCGGCTCGCGCGAGCGCCCGCCCCAGGCCTCGTGAGGCGCCGGTGATCATGACCGTTGTTCCTGACAGCGTTCCCATGGGCTCAATCCTGCGCGCGCCGGGGGCCGAGCGCATCCGCCGGATGCCGCAGTGACCGGTCCGTCATTCGGCGGACCGGTCAGTCCACGAGGCCCTCGCGGATGGCCAGGACGGCGGCCTGGGTCCGGTCCTCCACGCCGAGCTTGGCGAGAACGCGGCTCACGTGGGTCTTGATCGTCTTCTCGCCGATGCCGAGACGCTGTGCGATCTGCTTGTTGGCCAGCCCTTCGACCACCAGGACGAGGACGTCACGCTCGCGAGCGGTGAGATCGCCGTGGGCGGGGCGCGGCGAGCCGCCTCGGCGCATCAGCCGCGCCGCGACCGAGGGATCGAGTGCCGGACGTCCGGCATGCACATCCCGAATCCCGTCGGCGAGCGCCTGCGGGTCGACGTCCTTGAGCAGGTATCCGGACGCCCCGGCCGCCATCGCCGCGAAGATCTGCGAGTCGTCCGCGAAGCTCGTGAGCACGAGCACGCGCACGCCGGGAGCGACCTCGAGCAACCGGCGGATGGCCCCGATCCCGTCACCCCGAGGCATCACCAGGTCGAGGAGGATCACCTCGGGCCCCGACGTGCTCGCGACACCGATGGCTTCATCCGCACTGGCCGCCTCACCGACCACCTCGATGCCGTCCTGAAGGCGAAGAAACGCCCGGAGGCCCTCACGAACGACCGAGTGGTCGTCAACGATGAGCAGGCGGATGGGTGCGCTCACCGCTTCATTCCCTCGGCAGGCTCGCGGTGACGGTCGTCCCGCGGCCTGGACTGCTGCGGATATCGAGGCGCGCGCCGATCTCCTGTGCGCGCTCACGCATGGAGACAAGCCCCATCCCGCGCCGGGTGCGTGGCAGGGCCTGCAGGTCGAAGCCCGGACCGTCGTCGCGAATGCGCAGAGTCACCGTCTTCGCGCTCGCGCGCAGGGTGACGTGCACCGACGATTCCGGGGCGTGATGCATCGCGTTGTTGAGCGCTTCCTGCGCGATGCGCAGCAGCGCATGCTCGGTTTCGAGCGGGAGATGAATGCCCTCCGAGGCATCGACCACGACGCGTGCACCGCTGCTGCGCAACGCCTCGGCGTGGTCGGCCAGGGTTGCGGCGAGGCCGTCGCGCTCGAGGCTCTTGGGGCGGAGCGCATGGACCAGTCCGCGCAGCTCCTGCAGCGCGGAGGTGGTTCGCCGCTCGAACCCAAGGATGGTGTTGCGCGCTTCCTCGTCGCGAGTTGAGAGCGCGGCGGCCCGGGCTGCGAGCACCAGGCTGAAGAGCGTCTGCGTCGCCGCATCGTGCAGCTCGCGCGCGACCCGGTTGCGCTCCTCGATGACCGCGAGTCGTTGCGATTGCGCGTAGAGCTCGGCGTTCGCGATCGCGACACCCGCATATGCCGCAAGCGTTTCCAGCCGGCGCGCGTCGGTCCTCGTGAAATGGCCGGAATGTTGTCCGCTGACGAAGAGGTTGCCGCGCACCACGCCCCGGTGCCTGATCGGGACTCCGAGGAAGTCGGTGAGCGTCGGGTGGTGAGCGGGGTAGTACGAGAAGCGCGGGTGCTGCCGGATGTCGTCGAGCAGGATCGGGCCTTCCTCGAGCAGGGCGCCGAGCACGCCGTGCGTGCGTGGCAACTCTCCGATGGTGGCCGCCACCCGCTCACTGATCCCCGAGGTCACGAAGCGCGCGAAACCGCCTCGACCGTCTGGCACCCCGATGGCGCCATATCGGGCCGAAACCTGACGGCGCGCGGCTCGGACGATCCGCTCGAGCACCGTGTCGAGGTCCGGTGCGTCACCGAGGGCGAGCAGGTCGAGCACACCGGCAGCCACCGCATCGGTGTCGCTGCGAGCACTCACCACCGCGTGCTACGCGTCGTGCCCGCCATTGGCACGTTCGCGCGCTCGCTTGCGGCCCGCGTCGAGCTGATCGTCCAGCGCAGCACGGAGTCCGTCGATGGGCACGCGCACCTGGGTCATGCCGTCGCGCTCGCGGATGGTCACCGCATGGTCGTTCAGCGAGTCGAAGTCGAAGGTGATCGCCAGCGGGGTACCGATCTCGTCCTGACGGCGATAGCGACGGCCGATCGCCTGGGTTTCGTCGTAGATGGTCGAGAAATGGGAACGCAGGTCGTGCTCGATCCGGCGCGCCGGTTCCATGAGCTCCGCCTTCTTGGACAGCGGCAGCACCGCGACCTGCACGGGCGCCACGTCGGGGTGGAGATGCAGCACCACACGCTTCTCACCGCGAACCTCCTCCTCGTCATACGCGTCGACCAAGAGCGTGATGAAGATGCGGTCGGTGCTCACCGCGGGCTCGATGACGTACGGAACGTAACGCTCGTTGGTCTCGGGGTCGAAGTACGAGAGGTCACGTCCGCTGTGCTCCATGTGCGTCTTCAGGTCGAAGTCGGTGCGATCCGCGACTCCCTCGAGCTCGCCCCACCCGAACGGGTATCGATACTCGATGTCGCTGGTTGCGGTGCTGTAGTGGGACAGCTCCTCCTTCGCATGCGGGCGGAGGCGGAGATTCTCCTTACGCACCCCCATGGTCTCGACATGCCAGTTGAACCGTTCCGCACACCAGTACTCGTGCATCTCCCGGTCGCTCCCGGGCTTGCAGAAGTACTCCATCTCCATCAGCTCGAACTCGCGCAGGCGAAAGACGAAGTTCCCAGGCGAGATCTCGTTGCGAAATCCCTTGCCCTGCTGCGCGATACCGAAGGGCAGGCGGCGGCGCGTCGAGTTGACCACGTTGGCAAAGTTGACGAACATGCCCTGTGCCGTCTCCGGGCGGAGCCAGATCTGTGCGGCGTCCTCCTCGACCGGACCGATGAACGTCTTGAACATGAGGTTGAACTGCCGGGCGGGGGTGAGCTCGCCGCCGCATTCCGGACAGCCAGGGCCGTCAGGCGGTTTGCCGCGGGCGCGCCGCTCGTCAGCGAGGTGGTCTGCGCGCCAGCGTTTCTTGCACGGCCCGAGGCAGTCGACCAGCGGATCGGTGAAACCGGCGACGTGACCGCTGGCGACCCACACCTCGGGGTTCATCAGGATCGCGGTCTCGACGCCCTCGACGTCATCACGCAGCTCCACCATCGACGCCCACCAGCGCTCCCGGATGTTGCGACGCAGCCGGACTCCCAGGGGGCCGAAGTCGTAGACGGCGTTGAGGCCACCATAGATCTCGCTCGACGGATAGACGAACCCGCGCTGCTTGCACAGCGAGACGAGCTTCTCGATGACGTCCGATTGCGCCTGCTCCAGCTGTGTCTGCTCCTGGGCCATGGCCGGTCAGTCTACCGGCACCCTCACGGCACCCCGCCCCTCGATGGCCCGGAGCACGTCGATCGATCGCAGCCGGCGATCGAGGTGATGGGCCAGCTCGGACTCGACGATGCGCTCGAGTGTCTGGAGCGTGGCGGTGTCGAGCCGCAGGCGCAGCCAGAGGTCCTCATCGCCGTCCGCGGCGGCGCGCAGCACCTTGATGACACGCACCACACACTCCACCGCCTCGGGATCTCCGGGGGCGCAGCGCGCGCAGAGGAGACCGCCACCCGGGGCGCTGAACCAGGCCGTGTCCTCGGGGAGCCGCCGCTCGCAGCCCGCGCAGTCGACGAGCTGCGGCGCATAGCCGAGCCGGTCCACCATCCGGCGCGCAAACCACACGATCGCGGCGCGCGGATCCCGCTCCGGGTCGGCGCATGCCGTCAGCGCGCTCGCGACGAGCGCGTAGATCTCCGGGTCGGCGTGGTGGCTCTCGAGCACGCGGTCGGTCAGCTCGGCACACAACGAGGCGCAGGCTGCACGCCGTGCGTCACTGCGCAGCGGGGTTGCCGCGACCGTCTCCGCCTGGGTGAGCACATCGAGCTCGCCGCGCCCGCGCGCGAGCTGCATGCGGCTACGCGTGAACAGGTCGGTGCGCGACGCGAGCCGGCTCTGACTCTTGCGCACGCCGCGAGCGATGACGCCGATCTTGCCGTGCTCGAGGGTCAGCACGGTGAGAATGCGGTCCGCCTCGCCGTAGTCGATGCGGCGCAGCACGATTCCCTCGTCGCTGTAGGTCGGCATCCGCCCATCATGCGCACTACTGGTGGCGAGCGTGCGCGGGCGACTCCTCCTGGGTGTCCCGGGCCTCCTGCTGACCCTCGTGGTCGATGGCGCGAACCGTGCGGTCTCGCACCAACGGGACCGGGCTGGTGATGCGTACGGATTGGATCCCCTGGCGCCGGATCGACTCGACGGTGAGGGTCGCGTCTCCCAGCTGGATGGTCGCACCGACCTTGGGAATCGCGCCGAGCAACTCGTAGACCAGACCGCCGACGGTGTCGGCTTCGACGGTGGGAACCGCGAGATCGAGCTCCTCCTTGAGGTCATCCACCGGGAACCGGGCGCTGACCACCACCTCGTGGTCCGAGACGATCTGCAGCTCCTCGACCTCGCGCATGTCGTACTCGTCGCGGATCGGCCCGACGATCTCCTCGATGAGGTCCTCGAAGGTCACGATGCCGGCGGTGCCACCGTGCTCGTCGACGACCACCGCGATGTGGACCTTGCGCTCCTTCATCTCGCGCAGCAGCTCGCCGACTCGCTTCGCCTCAGGTGTGTAGTACGGCTCGCGCGCGACCGCCCTGAGCGGGCGCTGATCGTCACCGACCACGCCGTGGCGCAGCAGATCCTTCGCGTAGACGACCCCGACGATGTTGTCAACGTTGTCCTCGTAGATGGGGATCCGCGAAAACCCGTACTCGATGATCACCTTGATCACGTCGGCGATCGAGTCGGTCGCCTCGACCGCGATGATGTCGACGCGCGGGACCATGACCTCGCGGACCAGCTTGTCGGTCATCTCGAGGATGCCATGGATCATCTCGCGCTCCTCCTGCTCGACGATCCCCTCCTGCTCGCCGACATAGAGGAGCAGCTTCAACTCCTCCTCGGTGACGAACGGGCCGCGCACGGTATGGCCGCGAGTGGCAGCACGCACGATCAGGCGCGACATCACGCTCAACCCGCCGATCAGCGGTCGAAGGACTCGGGTGAGGAACTGGACCGGGCCCGCGAGCACCAGGGCGAATCGCTCGTTGAATCTCAGCGCGAGCGATTTCGGCGCGATCTCGCAGAAGATCAGGACCACGATCGAGAGGACGATGGTGCCGACGGCCTGCGGGATCTTCGTGAGATAGCCGGTGATCAACAACGCCGTGGCGGTCGAGACCACGATGACCGCGACGGTGTTCAGGGTGAGGATGGTGGACAGATAGGCGTTCGGGTCCGCGTGCAGGCGCGTCACCGTTCGGGCGCGCTTGTTGCCGTCCTCGGCCAGGCTCCGCATCCGTATCCTGCTGACGCTCGTCAGCGAGGTCTCCGCGGCCGCCGCAAACGCGGCGATCACGAGACCGAGGACGATGACGACGATGAGCGGGGTCATCGGCTCGGGGACTGTGGAGGGTCTGAGCCGCTCACCGGAACAGTTCGCTCACGCTCCGTCCCTCGTGGACACGCACGATCGCCTCCGCGATCAGCGGTGCCACCGAGAGGATGCGAAGCTTGGGCGCGTCGTCAAAACTGTGACTGCCGTTGTGATACGGGATGGTATCGGTGATGCAGATCTCGTCGATGGGAGCCTCGTGAAGGCGCGCGAGGGCGCCGTCGCTGAGCACGCCGTGGGTCGCGACGACATCCACCGACTTGGCGCCCCTGGCGAGGAGCGCGACCGCGGCGCTCGCCAGCGTCCCGCCGGTGGAGATGAGGTCGTCGACGATCACGCAGACCGCGCCTTCGACGTCACCGATGACGTTGACGACCTCCACCGTGTCATCTCGCGGACGCCGTTTATCGATGAAGGCGATCGGTGCGTCGAGGATGCGCGCAAGGTTGCGAGCGCGGTTCACACCGCCCGTGTCCGGCGACACCACCACGACGTCGTGCCCGTGGCGCTCGCGCACCCGCCGGGCGAGGATCTTGGTGGCGATGAGCGCGTCCACCGGGATGTCGAAGAAACCCTGGATCGCCTCGGCGTGGAGGTCGACGCAGATGACCCGGTTGGCGCCGGCCAGCTCGATGATGTTCGCCATCAGCTTGGCGCTGATCGGGTCGCGGGCCTGGGTCTTCTTCTCCTTGCGCTGGTACCCGTAGTACGGGATCACCGCGGTGATGCGCGACGCCGAGGCACGGCGCAGCGCGTCGAGGATGATGAACAGCTCGATCAGGTTGTCGCTGACCGG
>Ga0182024_10014645_pt1 | contig 15136 bp, 12 predicted proteins | sample P32metaG_FD_120480 | JGI IMG/M metagenome (GOLD analysis project Ga0182024, IMG submission 120480) | Permafrost microbial communities from Stordalen Mire, Sweden - P3-2 metaG (Illumina Assembly) | ecosystem: Environmental > Terrestrial > Soil > Wetlands > Permafrost | place: Sweden: Stordalen... | reverse complement strand
GGCCAAGGAGGAGTTGCAATCCACGAATGAGGAACTCACGACCCTCAACGAAGAAATGCAGAATCGAAATGCGGAATTGGGCTCAGCTAACAACGATCTGCTGAACCTCATGGGCCACGTCGATGTTCCGGTGGTGATGGTGAGCAACGACTTGCGCATTCGGCGCTTCACTCCGCTTGCGCAGAAACTGCTTAATCTGCTGCCCGGGGATATCGGGCGGCGGCTGGGTGAGATCCGTCCCAACCTTGATATGGAGGACTTGGAAGCGCTGGTTCGCGAAGCGATTCGATGCGGTGCTCCGCAGGAGCGGCAGGTGCGCACCAAGGAAGGCGGCTGGCAGTTGCTGCATGTGCGCCCGTATACGACCTGGGACAATCGGATCGAAGGGGCAGTGATCACTTTGCAGGATGTCGACGCCCTGAAGCGCACGTTGGACCAAACGCGCGAATACGCGGACACGATTGTTGAGAGCGCGCGGGAGCCGATCCTGGTATTGAATGAGGGGCTGCAGGTCACAGGTGCGAATCCGGCGTTTTATCGGGCTTTCGAAGTGACATCGGAAGAAACGGAAGGGCGTCCGATTTATGAACTGGGCAACGGACAGTGGAACATTCCAAGGCTGCGCGACCTGCTGGAGGAGATTGTTCCGCGGAATTCCCGCATGGACGATTTCGAGATGAGCCACGAATTTCCTCATCTTGGATCGCGCCAGATGCTGCTCAACGCCCGCCGGGTAGAACTGCAACCGGGGCATCCGTTCATTTTGCTGGCGATTGAAGATGTGACGCAGAAAAGCCGGGAGGGCGCGGCGTGAAGGCAGACCCGCATGAGTCCCCGGCGTGAAGCTCTAACGAGCCAACGGTACAGGCAGCGCGCGCGCTCTCTCTAAGCGAGTAGCTTTTGCATTGGCTCCCAATAGTGGGCTTTCCAGCCTGACGCCAGGCTTTCCGCCTCGCCCTCAGGGAAGCCCGTATGGTCAAAGACGATCCTGGTCCCGGAGCCTTGCTCGACGAGATCGAACCTGGCAATTGAATAAATGCCCGCTGGCCATGCGCCCGCTCGCCACGCCTGCACAATTCGCTCATTCGGCACGAGTTCTACGTGTCGTCCCGTGATATATCCGCCGAAAAGCGAGAATGGGCCTCCCACTTCGCGACTTATCTCCGCGGGCTTGTCTGCCACGTGCATGGTTTGCATGACTCCACTGAGCAGTACGATCTTGTCGAACTGTTTGGCCTCGGTAAGAGCCTCGTAGACGCGACTTCGGCTCGCTTTGATGATCGGCTCCTGGTGAATGGATTCCGCCGTACGCGAGATTTCATCTTCAGCTCGAGCCCATGACTTCATAGAGACCACCGCTAGTCCTCCAAATGCGATTGCTACACCAACGATTGCCTGCCGCCGCGTAGGCCCCTGGGTCGGTGCCAGATTATTTGTGTTGCTCACACTCGTCCTCCAGATTCTTGATTTCTCTGTCGCTCGCATGAGAACACCCGCATGAGAACACCGATAGAGGGTGCGTTCAACATAAATATTTTCCGAGGACGGTCGGGAAGGCGAAAATCCTTTCAACGCGCAATTCCTGCGAAATAATCGACTGGCGCTGTGTTCCGCTCCACGGTAGAATGCTGAGTCGCTTGGAGTAAGAATGAAGCGGATTTTCCATCCATTTCGAAGCTCTACGCAGCAGCTTGGGCCGCTCGAGCAGCGCATGCTGGACGGGTTGTGGGCTAAGGGCAGCACTACCGTTCGCGAACTGGTTGAAGGCGGTTGCCAGGATCTTGCCTACACCACGGTGATGACCACGCTGGACCGGTTATTCAAGAAGGGATTGCTGACGCGATTGGAAGAGGGCAGGGCGTTCCGCTACGCTCCGCGATTCAGCCGCGAAGAAATGCACCGCGAAGTGGCGGGCCAGGCTTTTCGCCAACTGCTGGATGCGAGTCCGGCGTCATCTCTGCCGCTTTCGTTTCTGGTGGAGATACTGGGCGAACGGGACGAGCAATTGCTCGACGACTTGCGGAAGTTGGTGGATCGAAAACGGCGCGAACTCAGCCAGGGCAACCCAGGCCACAGGGGGAAAGAATGATTTTCGCGCTGCGCGGGATCGCCGTTTCTTTCTCGATCTTCATTCTTCTATACAGCGCGCTGTCGCTGGCGGTTTGCGGCGTGTGGCGGAGCGTGTGGCTTGGCGCACAGCAGTATTCGGCACGGCGCTGCGCGGATTTGCTTTTCATCCTGCGCACGATGCCTTTGGTGGTGGCGACAGGCGTGACCCTCGCGCTGGCTGTGCCTTCGTTTCTGCTGCTCGAACCTCGTGCCGCGAATGAACCTATCGGCGTTTTGCCCGTTGTTCTGGGTCTGTGCGGGATGGCGACAGTGCTGACGGGGATGTGGAAAGCGGCGGCGGCGTTGCTGAGGGCTTTGCGAACGGTTGCGCGGTGGTCGGTTGATACGGAAGAAGTCGATGCGCGAAAAGTCGCGAGGGAAATTGGAGCCGGCCGCGATGATTCCACGGATTTAATCCCGGTGCTGCGAGTTTCGAGGGGGGCGCCTCCACTTACCGCAGCCGGTATTTTGCGTCCGCGCGTCTGGTTGTCTCGGGCAGCGGAGTTTGTGCTGACTGAGCGTGAGTTGCAGAGCGCGCTGCGTCATGAAGTGGTGCACGTGCGTCGCCGCGACAATTTGAGAAAGCTGATTCTGCGGTTGATAGCATTTCCCGGCATGGCGGAATTGGACAGCACGTGGCGCGAAGCCACGGAAATGGCCGCCGACGATGCCGCGGTTTCAAGCGCGTCGGAAGCGCTGGATCTGGCTGCGGCGGTGATCAAGTTGTCGCGGTTGGCTCCGCTCGAAGCGCCGGCAGAACTGACGACGGCTTTGGTGAACAGTCCGGCGGAGTCCGTGAATGCGCGCGTGGAGCGGTTGATCGCGTGGACGGAACCTCGACATAGTACGGACAAGAAATATTCTTTGGGATATCCGCTGTTCGCTGTTGCTACCGTAATCGTGACACTGGTCGTGTCTTATACGGACTTGCTGATGCGGGTGCATGCCGCGACCGAGTGGCTGGTGCGGTAGGTATCGCGTGTTGTCATAGTGCGCTCTGGTCATTCCTCTGATCGTTGTTCTGAAATGTTTATCCTGAAATCGTTGTCCTGACCTGCCGCTCGCCTGGTGTTAATCTTCCAGCATGCCTCCGGAGTCCGGTTCATCGCCTGCTCGATCCTCTAAGCTAATTTTCTTTTTTGCACTCATCATCGGGTTGTTGCTGGGAGTGCTGTCCGTCGGCTCGATAGGATGGTTGATGCTGTCGCGGGATTCGGGGCGAGCGCTGTTGAGCCATATGTGGTCGGCTGTGACGGGCAGAACGCTCAGCATCGATGTAGGCCAGCCCACAGTTGTCGATCGCATTCAGCGATTGCAGCGGCTGGAGACCGTGGTTTACACCATGGACAAGTTGGTGACCGGCGCGAAGGAGAACCCTATCTTTCCGGATTTCCTGGCCGGCGATCGGCTCTTGATGATGGTGCACGGCGAAGTTGTCGCCGGCATCGATTTCTCCAATCTGAAGCCGGGCGATGTCAGAGTGGATGGCCGGCAGATTCGCTTGCATCTGCCTGCGGCGCAAGTGTTCAGCACTCGACTTGACAGCGCTAAGACGCGGGTCTATTCCCGGCAAACTGGCCTGCTCGTCTCTACCGACCCAAACCTGGAAACACAAGTGCGCCAGGAAGCGGAACGTCAACTGCAAGAGGCCGCGTTGAGCGACGGCATTTTGAAAAATGCACAGCAAAATGCGACGTCGACGATCAGCACGCTGCTGCAGGGTTTGGGGTTCGAGAAAATTGACTTCGACTAACTGGACATTCTGTTAGTACCTCTAAAAAGTCAGGCGCACGCCTAACTGCGCGGCGAATGGAATGCCGACTGTTGTGCCGGGGCCGAAGAAATCTCCTAGCGCGCCCTCGGGTATTTCGAGTTGCTTCAGGCTGGTGATGGGCGCGGTTTGGGAGCAATCCGCGACCGTGCAAACGCTCGTGACGTTGGTGATGCCTTGTGCGTTCGGCATCATCTGGGCCGCGGGAACGGGGAGTTGCGCCACATTCACCGCGAAGTTTGCGCCGGGATTGTTGCGGTTGAAGAGATTGAAGAACTCGATGAAGGGGTCGACCTGCCAGCGATCGTTGATCTTGAAAGGGCGCGTGATCCGCATGTCTGACTGGATGTAGGGCCTGCCACGGAATATATCGAGGCTGGTGTAGTTTCCGTTTACATAGATGCGGTCGGTGTTGTTGGTCTTTGTGATCGTGATGGGGCGGGCGCTTTCGAACTGATTGATTGTGCTTACTTCGAAGCCGCCGGGGAGATGTAGCGTGCCGGCCAGCACGAGGCGATGGCGAACGTCTTCGCCGGACGGGCCGTAGTCGCCTGGTCCGAAGGCGTTTAGCAATCCGGGATTCGGTTGGTTCGGCTGGTTTGGGCAGACGCCGTTGACATAGTCGAATAGTTCGCCGAGCAGGCATCCCCAGGTCTGGGCCTTGGAGAAGTTGTAGTTCGCAACCAGATTGAAGCGGCTCATGTTGCCTTGCAGGTGCAGCAGCAGTCCGTTGTAGCTGGAGCGGTTGTCCGACTCGAACACGTTGACATTCGGCACTACTGCTGCCTGATCAGTGGCATAGTCGGGGTCCAACGTGGGGATGAGCGGGCTCAACAAGTTGGCGCCACCACTGTAGGGAAAGCCACGGTAGCCGTGATTGCCCTGCTCGTGAACGTAATCGGCGCTCGCCAGCCAATGTTGGTTGAAGGCGTGTTGCACGCCGCCAGTCGTATGAATCGCGTACGGCGTTTTGTAAGGCGAGCCGATCAGATTGCCCGTGGCTCCGCTGCCGCCTGTCAGGCAGCCCGTGCCGGCGAGCGCATAAGTGCCAGGGCCTCCTGTGAGGCTGCATGGGCCGGTGGTGAAGTTTGAGTTGTTGACGCCTTGAAAAGCAGTGGCCCATCCGTTCTGCGCGAGATCGTCGTAGTAGAGGCCGAAACCGGCACGGATCACGGTCTTCCCGCTGTTGCCGGGGGAGTAAGCTATGCCGAGGCGCGGCGCGATTTGCTTGCGATAGTCACTGGGGACGCTAGGTACAGTCGGAATCTGCAACGCTTGCAGCGTTACGTATGCGGCATTCTCGGCTTCGCTGCGGCCTGAACCGATGAACAATCCCCATGTCGTCTGATAACGCAAGCCGTAGTTGACTGTGAGCTGGCGTGAAACGCGCCAGGAATCCTCGGCGTAAAACGCAAGACGCTGAATATTCTGCGAAAAGCTGCCGTCGCCGGCGGGAGTAAATGTGCAACCGATGCCGGTGCTCGGATCCGGGGGCGGATTGCACTCCGCATTGGGAGGTGTGTAATAAAACGGCAGCGCAGTCGTGATTCCGCCGCAATCGGGGCCGGGCGGATTGATGTAGCAATCGGGATTCGACGGATAGGTGGTGAACTGCTCCGCGGTCGACGCGAAGGAGCCACTCAGCGCCGGTTCGTGAATGAAGTCGATGCCGAACTTGAACGCATGGTCCCGCAGCACGTGGCTCAGGTCATAACGGAATTGATACTTATCCTGATTGCGCAGGTCGGGAAAAAGAGTGATGGGAGTGGCGAACTGATTGTCGCCGAAAGTTTCAAAGCCGGAGACGGTGAGCGCGGTCACGCTGAAGGGAAACTGTATGGCGAAGCCGAGATCCGAGTTACGAGTCTGCGTGAGATGCAAGAGGCTGGCATCGAGAACCAGATTGCCCAGCCATGTCGAACTGAAAGTGTGAGCGTTGCTGAGCGCGAGGTTCCAGTAATTGTTGTGCGTAGTCAGGCCGGTCGAGGGCAGCGTGGCCTGCTGCACCAGAGCGTTGTGCGTGAGGTAGCTGTCTGACGATGCGCGCAGAAACCAGGTTGATTTCGGCGACTGCGCAAAGTCGAGGCGCAGCGAACTGATGTAGTCGCGAAAGGGAATTGGAACGGTGGCAGGGACGGGGATGGAAGGAATGCCGGTGATCAATCCTTCTGACGCCAACTGCGAGAGCGCGTCGAATTGCGTGGTGCTGGCGGGGCTGTAGGCGATGCTCGCGTTTTCGTGGACATTCTCGAATGAGGTGAAGAACCACACTTTGTCTTTCGCGACTGGACCACCGAATGTTCCAACATAGTTCTGGCGGGAGAACGGCTGCTTGGGATTCGGGGCTGGATTCTCAATGGGAAAGCGCGCATTCAACGCGGCCTGGCGATCGAAAAATGCGCCGCTGCCATGCCATTCGTTGGTGCCGCGCTTGGTGGTAATCACGACAGAGCCGGCGGTGGTCCAACCGGTGTCGGCGTCTTCGTTCGAGGTGCGCACGGCGAATTCTTGAATGCCATCGGGCGAAAAGTTTTGCAGGAAGCCGCCGATCCAGTCGTCGGAGTTTTCCGCGCCGTCGACTGAAAGCTCGTTGTTCAAGCCGGAGCTCCCGCCGGTCGAGACTGCGGTGATGCGCGCCTTGGTGGGGTCGGAAGGCTCGACCGGCTCGGTTCCTGGCACGAGGTAGGCAATGTTGGCGAAGCTTCGCGCCGGAAGCGGCAGAGTTTCCAGGTCGTGGCTGCCTACAACGCCTCCGCGGACTGCGCTGGATGTGTCGATGACTTCGGTTGTGATCGAGGAGGAATTGCCCTGAACATTAACGGTAGCCGAGGCTGCCGCAGGTTTCATTGTTACCGTGATATCGCGGACTGTGGTGACGGCGATTGCAACATCGGCTTGCGCCGCAGCGAAGCCCGCGGCACTGATTGTGATTTGGTATTTGCCGGGCGGAAGGTCATCGAGACGAAACTCGCCCCGGTCCTCGCTCGAGGCCACGCGCTGTATGGACGATCCGGATAATTGCGCGACGATTTTGGCGGAGGCGATGCGGGCGCCGGTCGAATCCTGCACCGTCCCCCGCAGCGACCCGCGCGAATTCTGCGCGTGCAGGGTTGTCGCGAGAATGGCGACTAACGCTAACGCGATCGCAGTCTGACGCGCATTTATCTTCATGTTTTCGGCGGATGCGAGATTAGACTGCGTGGGCAAGCTACTACCAGAGGTCGTAGGGTGTGATAGTTGGTTGCCTTTTCAAAACCTAAACGCGGAGGGCGCGGAGAGCTGCCGCGGAGTGAACGGAGAAGATAGGGCGTTCCATCGATTAATCTGACCACCGCTGCGGCGTGCGGTCCCAGCGATGCTTTTTCAATTCGGTCAACAAGCCGGCGTCGAGCGGGCCGGCGTCGCTTGCGGCGACATTCTGGCGCACGTGCTCGGGGCTGCGCATGCCGACGATTGTCGTGCTCACGGCGGGATGCGACAAAATAAAGCGCAGCGACATTTCGGGGAGCGTCATGCCTGCGGGCAAGATTTCTTTCAGTTTGTCGACGCGCTCGATCGTGTTCGCCAGATTCTCCGGGCCAAAATATCCGGAGCGCCAATCGTCTTTCGGAAAGCGGGTTTCGAGCGTCATCTTTCCGCCGAGGCTGCCTTCGTCGAGCGGCACGCGTGCGATCACGCCTACGTTGAGTTCCTGGCAGAGTGGAAAGAGATTGTCCTCGGGCGCTTGATCGAAGATGTTGTAAATCACCTGCACGACGTCGACCAAGCCCGTGTGCAGCGCCTTGATGCCATTGTCCGGTTCCCATCGGTTCAGGCTGAGGCCGAAGTGACGAATCCAGCCGCCGTCTTTTAGCTTTTCTACAGTTGAGCGAAACTCCGGGTCGTCGGTCCAACTGTCATCCCAGACATGAAACTGAAGCAGGTCGATCGACTCTACGCGGAGTTTCTTGCGGATCAGGTCGGCGTACTTGAGCACGTGCTCGGTCGAAAACACGTCACGATATTTGTATTTCGGAAGCGCGGGCCACTTGCCGTTGGCGGGAGGAATCTTCGACGCGGCATAGAGCCGCTTGCCGGAGTTGCGCGCCAGGGTTTCGCCGAGCAGGCCATCGCTCTTACCATCGCCATACGCCCAGGCGCTGTCGAAGAAGTTGCAGTCCGAGTCGACGGCGAGTTGCAGCGAATCGAGCGACTGCTGGTCGTCGGAGCCGCTCCATCCGCTCATGCCCCAGAGTCCATAGGCGACGTCGCTAACGTTGAATCCAGTGCGGCCGAGCTTGCGGTATTTCATAAAAAGGGTTCCTTGAGGAATGAGTTTGTGGTTTGCTGAGGATTTTTTTCATCGGAACATCGTAGCAGTTTTGCCTTGGCGCTCGAAATAGGCCAGAAGCTGGAGCCAATGTCAGTGATGTCGTCTGCTGATTTTTCGATAGCTTGCATCGAGAATTTGCAGTCTTGGGTTCGCGCTTAAAGTGTTTCAATGAACCTAGATAATAAACTTGTGGAGGTCTCCCTAGATGAAATCCGAATATCCCCATTCCCCTACACCTTCCTACCGTGAAGAACCGCTGCAAGCGCCTTCGTCCCGTCTGACCGACGAAAAAATCTCGGATGATACCGGAGCGGAAACGAAGATCGACAGCGCGCTTAAGCCGGCGGGGTTGAAGAATCCGTTCTGGAAGTAAAGAGAGCGTCAACCCTCAAAAAGATTTGTCGTCCCGAGCGTAGCGAGGGATCTTGGTTTAGGTTTGCGCGACTTGTAATGCCGGCGCGAGCAGACACCAGGGTCCCTCGCTTCGCTTCGGGATGACAATACGTTGGTGGATGGCGAACTTTTCAGCGCGAGAAAATATCAGCGCAGGATGGGCAGCGCGAGGGTTGGCCTTAGCGCGAAGGGCAGGGCGGACATTTCTTGCAGAGCCGGGTGCAGTTGGGAATCGCGGCAGGGTTCGAGCGTGATCACGAACGGCAGATTGCCCTTGTCGAAACCCGGTTTTTGCAGCACGGCATCGATGTTCAGTTTGTGAGTCGAGAGAATCGCTGCTAACCCTGCAATAATCCCCGGCTGATCTTTTACCACAAGGCGCAAATACCACGGCGTCTCAAAGTCACAGCTTACTTTTGGCGATGCGAACTGCAGCGCACGCCGCGGACGCGGGCCGGCGGCGAAGCTTTCCGCGACAGCCATCAAATCTGAAACTACCGCGACTGCTGTGGGATCTCCTCCCGCACCTGCGCCGAGAAAGGCCATGTCGCCGCTGTATTTTCCCGAGGTCAAAACCAGATTAAGGTTTCTCTGCACGCGGCCAAAGGGCGAGTCGGCGGGAACCAGGCTCGGTCCAACTTCGGCGAACAATGTGTCGCCTTTCAAATCGGCGCGCGAGATTTGGCGGATGGTGCAACCGAGTTCAGCGGCGTAATCGAAGTCGACTGCATCCACCGGACGAATCGTGCGAGCACGAATGTCTTCGGGCGCGACGCGAACCTGCAAACCGGCCAGCGCAAGAATCGAAAGCTTGGCGCGGGCATCGCCGCCGTCGAGGTCTTCGCTGGCGTCGGCTTCGGCATAGCCGCGAGCCTGTGCCTCTTCGAGAGCCTCGCTGAAAGGAATGCGAGCAGTTTCGATACGGCTGAGAATGTAATTGCAGGTGCCGTTCAGGATGCCGGCAATGCCATGCAGTCGATCTCCGCAAAGCCCGGTGCGCAGTGCGGGCAGAACGGGAACGCCACCGGCGACTGATGCTCCGTATTCAAGTTGGCAACCGGTTGCGCTCGCGAGGGCAAGCAGGTCGGGTCCATAGCGCGCGATGAGTTGCTTGTTTGCCGTCACCACTGACATGCCGCCGTTCAGCGCGCCGCGCACCAGTTCTTCGGCTGGCGTCAGTCCTCCGATTAGCTCGACGACAATGTCGGCGTCGGAGGCAAGAATCTTATGAAGATCGTCAGTCCAGATTACGTCGCTCGGAATCGATATCTCGGCAGCCCAGCGCTGCTTCTTGCTTTCGGCGTTGCGATTGCAGATGTGCGTCAGGCGGAGCAAGCCGTCGTTGCGCTCGCAAAGAATCTTCGCTACCGCGCGGCCCACGTTTCCGAGGCCCACCAAAGCTACGCGGCGCGCGACTGGGTGATCCCGTGAAGTAGGTACGGGATTAGCGTCCGCCGACCGTGGTGGAGTGTTATGCAATGCCTGCTCTTGAAGTGGATGCTTATTTTTATCACATCGGCGAGTTAGAGCTCCGCGAAGTAGAGGAGAACAACCTGTCGCGTATTATGATCGGTGTGCTGGGCGGCGGCTGCACTTCAAGGGTCGATGCACGCAATGCCATTCGTTGACTCGGAGTTGCCCTGTCCGTAAGATGAAACGTCCGAAGACTCCGGCACACTATAAAGCATCGGCCAAACGCATCGGCCAAACGCATCGGCCAAACGCATCGGCCAAAAATGATCGGCCAAACCATCTCGCACTATCGCATCGTCGAAAAACTCGGCGGTGGGGGCATGGGCGTGGTCTACAAGGCTGAGGATACAGAGCTCGGCCGCTTCGTCGCCCTGAAATTCCTGCCCGACGAACTCTCGAAAGACCCGCAAGCGCTGGAACGCTTTCGCCGCGAGGCTCGGGCAGCGTCCGCTCTCAACCATCCGAATATTTGTACCATCTACGAGATCGGCAAGCATGGGGAGCAGTCGTTCATCGCCATGGAATTCTTGGATGGCGAAACGCTGAAACATCGCATCTCGGGAAAGCCGTTAGAGAATGAAACCATCGTCTCGCTGGCGATTGAAATTGCCGACGGATTGGACGCCGCGCACTCCAAGGGCATCGTTCATCGCGACATCAAGCCTGCGAACATTTTTGTGAGCGAACGCGGGCACGCCAAGATTCTCGATTTCGGCTTGGCGAAGGTTGCGCAGCCACAAAGTTCATCCAGCCAGATTGCATCGGCGAACACGATGACCGCTGCCGTCGATGAGCGACACCTCACCAGCCCAGGCTCCACTCTCGGCACCGTCTCATATATGTCGCCGGAGCAGGTGCGAGCTAAAGAATTGGACGCTCGCACGGACTTGTTCTCTTTTGGAGTTGTCTTGTACGAAATGGCTACCGGTGCGTTGCCTTTCAGCGGTGAGAGTACCGGCGTGATCTTCGATGGAATCATGAACCGCGCGCCGGCTTCGGCGCTGCGATTGAATCCGGCGCTGCCCGCGGAGTTCGAGCATGTTCTGGAAAAGTCTTTGGAGAAGGACCGGGAGATGCGCTACCAGTCCGCCGCTGAAATGCGCACGGACCTGAAGCGCATCCAGCGGGGTACCGACTCGGGACGAATATCTGCGGTGGAACTGCCATCCCCTGCGAGGCCAAGATCAAAGCGCGGAATGGTGTTCGCAGGCGCGGCGCTGCTGGTTTTGCTGCTAGCGATCGGCCTAGTCGCGTGGTATGAGAAACATTCCCCGGCGCAATCATCGAACGCGGCTGGCAAGCCATCCGTGGCTGTTCTTCCGCTGCAGAACCTGAGCGCGGAGCCTGACAGCAATTATTTCAGCGACGGGATGACCGATGAAATCACTACCAAGTTGTCGAAGATTCAGGGAATCGACGTGGCTTCGCATTCTTCGGTCAGTGCACTTAAAGCAACTGACAGGAGCGCTGCAGAGATCGGAAAAATGCTCGGCGTTCGCTATCTACTCGAGGGAAGTGTGCGGAAGGCGGGCGATCAGGTGCGGATCAATGTCCATTTGATCGACGCAACCAGCGGGTTTCAGGTGTGGGCCGATGACTTTGTTGGGGAAATGAAAGATGTTTTTTCCCTGCAGGAGCAAACTGCGCTGAAGATCGCAGAGTCGCTCAACCTCAAGCTAAGTCCTCAGGAACAGCAGGCCATTCAGCATCGTTACACTGAGAACCCGCAAGCTTACGACGCCTACTTGCGAGGGGAAGATTTGCTCCAGTTCGGCGATCAGGCCAATAAGTTGGAAGCTGCGCGGCGAGATTTTGAGACTGCCCTGCAGGCCGACCCGAATTACGCTCCAGCCCTCGCCGGACTGTCATGGATTGAAGGTCAGTTTTATCGAAATATCGACGCGAGTCCGTCTCATCTGCAGCGCGCTGAGCAATTCGCCCAGCGCGCCCTGGCGATCGAGCCGCAACTGTCTGAGACGCATATGGCTCTGGGGATGGTGAGCGCTGATAAGTATGACTACGCGACTGCTACGCGAGAGTTCCGCACCGCCACGGATTTGAATCCGGCTAATGCCTATGCCTGGGATTTGCTTTCATGGACGCTGGCGTATGAACAGCCGCCGGAGGCAGCCGAGGCCGAGAGGGCTGCCAGGGAATCGCTTCGTCTGCGGCCCGCGCGGTACCAGACTTTGTATCATCTCGGTCGTGCTCTTTTGCTGCAGCAGCGCTATCCGGAGGCCATCGCCGCCTTCGAGCAGGCGCAGGAGTTAGACACAGGCAATACCGTGGCGCAACTGGGGCTTGGCCAAACTTATCTGGCGCAAGGGGACTACGACAAAGCTCTGACGGCCATGCTGAAGGGGCTTCGCCCAGTCGGTATCAACTATTTCTGGCTGAGTGCGGCGTATGCAGCCCGGGGCGATAAAGAGAAAACTCTTGCCACGCTGCAAAAAGCGTTCGAGGCGGGATTTAATGATTTTGCCGCCCTCGATACCAGTCCGTACTTTTCTTCGCTGCGCACGGACCCGCGCTACCTGCAGTTGACCGAGCGCTATCGCAAGTGATGCGGGCGTCGCGTTATTCTGGCGGGCGGCATGCCGCGCACAGCCGGCATCAAAGTTGATAAGATAATGCGATCCCGCCGCAACCAAGGGAATGCCTTCTTGCGAGGAATCACAAGCGGAACCCTGGTCAACTGAACGTTGATCCATTGCGCCTCTCGCCTCTTCATGCCGAGCGCTACGGTCCGCCACCACGCCCAGTTTTGGGAGGAGAATGGATGACAGGAAAGTTCGTGACTGCGACTGCGCTGCTGGTTCTGACAATTTTGCTGGGAGCGCAGGGACGGGGATTCGCTCAGACCGCGCCTGCGGGACAGGCTCCGGCGACAACGCCGGCTACGCCGGGGCAACAACCCGCCGCTCCCGCTGACGCAGCCCAGAAGCCCGACACGAGCCAGGAGCCTGCAGATCTGGATTCCGTTTCACGGCGCCAACGCATCCACGACTACAAGAATTGGAGCTACAACGTCGGCGCCGGCGCCAACCTTAATAGCGGCACGACGCGCACGTGGGTGCGCCAGGGAGGCTTTGTAGGATCGGTGGGAGTGGCTCGCAACGGAAACAAATATTTGGGGCTGCGCATGGACTTTGATTTTGCCAACATGCCGCTACGCGACTCCACGTTAGAATTCGCGGAAGCCACGGGAGCCTCGACTCATGCCTACTCTGTCACACTGGACCCCATCATCAACATTCCCGTGACCAAGGAATACGGCGGATACGTTCTGCTGGGTCCGGCCTTCATTCATCGCACCGGAAGCCTGAGCGGTGATACTACAATTCCAGGTTCGCCGTGCAGTTCGTTCTGGAACTGGTGGGGCGCGTGCCAGAACTCGAATTACAACATTCCCCTGAGCGGCGACTTTACTAACTCCACCGTGAACGAATTCGGATACGACGTTGGCGCAGGCGTAACGCGCAAGATGCCGAGCGGCGTCGAGATCTACGCCGAGTTCCGCCTGATGCACGGATCGCGCAACAACATACAAACCGACTATCGTCCCATAACGATCGGATTCCGCTGGTAGAACGAGGCTTAGATTTACCCTGCGAACCTCTGTGTCCTCTGTGTTAAAGATTTGTTTTGCCGGTCGACTACTCGGGATTAGTCCGGTAACTCCAGAGACTTTCAGCGCGCTGCTGCAACTGCACGAATGACGTGGCGGAAACGGGCTGCGAAACCGCGTCGTCGGAATTCGCTTCGGCGATCGCGGCTTCTATAATGTTGTGCGCGGGAGCGAGCGAGCAGGCTGGATCGGTAGCCTCTGCGTTTCCGGTCAGGAGCAAGGCCTGGCAGCGGCAGCCTCCGAAGTCCTGGGTGCGCTGGTCGCAACTGCGGCAAGGTTCCGGCATCCACTCTTCTCCGCGAAAACGCTGGAATGAGGAAGATTGCCGCCAGATGAAATCGAGAGTTTGTTCGCGCACACTTTCGAATTCGAGTCCTGGAATCACTTCCGCGGCGTGGCAGGGAAGCACCTTGCCTGCAGGATTGATGAGCATCAATCTACGTCCCCAACCGCCCATGCAGGCCTTGGGAAAGCGCGCATAGTAATCAGGGACTACGAAATCGATACGGATGCGTCCGGCGAGGCGTTTGTCAGCGGTGGCAACTGTCTCTGTAGCCTTTTCAAGTTGCACTCGTGTAGGCAGCAAAGCGCTGCGGTTCTTCAACGCCCAGCCGTAATACTGGGTGTGGGCGATCTCCATGCGCTCGGGCGCGAGCTGTTCGATGAAGGCGATCATCTCCTCAAGGTGATCGATGTTTTGCCGATGAATGACTAGATTCACGGTGAATGCGATCTTGTGGCGGCGGATGATGCGCGATAGTTCAATCTTGTGCGCGTGTGCTTTGGCGCCGGCGATCCAGTTCGCCGCGTCTTCACGAGAATCCTGAAAGCTGATCTGGATGTGATCGAGTCCGGCCTCGATCAGAGCCTGTAGCCGCGGTTCTGCGAGCCCAATTCCCGAGGTGATCAGATTTGTGTAGAGGCCTGCTTCACGCGCGCCTGCAATGAGTTCGGCTAGGTCCGGTCGTGCGAGCGGTTCGCCTCCGGTGAAGTGCGCGTGCAGCATTCCCAACTTGCCTGACTGCTGGAAGACGTCGATCCATTCTGCGGTGGAAAGCTCCAAACTGCCTGCGGCCAATTCGAGCGGATTCGAGCAATAGACGCAGTGCAGCGGGCAGCGGTGCGTTACTTCGGCGATGAGCGCAAGCGGGTTTGGAAGCATGGTTACTGCTGATGAATTGACCTGTGGATTTGTCTTCGAAATAATTTTCTCTGAGAAGCGATTCAGGCGCTTTCGGCAAACTCAATTCTAACTTGGAAGGTATTATCTCTGGGATATCCCCCTCCCCCCTGCCCCTCCGAAAGCCTTGCCCAGCGCGGGTTTCGCAAGGCAATAATATACTTGACGAATCAGCATAAGTTTGCTATCTTTCTTGCATGGACAGCAACCACAAGCAACCAAAGACCTTGCAAGAGGCTATCCGCTATTTCGGCAATCCCGACAACGTTC
>Ga0182024_10014644_pt1 | contig 15137 bp, 12 predicted proteins | sample P32metaG_FD_120480 | JGI IMG/M metagenome (GOLD analysis project Ga0182024, IMG submission 120480) | Permafrost microbial communities from Stordalen Mire, Sweden - P3-2 metaG (Illumina Assembly) | ecosystem: Environmental > Terrestrial > Soil > Wetlands > Permafrost | place: Sweden: Stordalen... | reverse complement strand
CGAGCTCAATGAGGCATTCGCGGCACAGGCGCTCGCCGTTCTGCGAGAGCTCAAGATCCCGGACGACGCGGCGCACGTCAATGCACAGGGGGGCGCCATCGCTCTCGGGCATCCTCTCGGCGCCAGCGGCGCGCGATTGGTCACCACGGTGGTGAATCAACTCGAGCGCGGCGGCGGCCGTTTTGCGCTCTGCACGATGTGCATCGGCGTCGGCCAGGGAATCGCGATGGTCGTCGAGCGCATCCAGGCGGGGTTTAGCCTCCATGAATCTCGCAATATTGGCCAGATCGCCGCAAACCGGCGGGTGGTGAACGCATGAAACTCGAGAGCTACGTCTACGGACACTGGCACGCAGCCGACGGTCAGGGTGTCGCGCTGCGCGATGCATCGACGGGGGAATTCATCGCCGAGGCGTCCTCCGCCGGCATCGATTTCGATCAGGTTCTGACGTACGCGCGAAGCCGCGGCGGACCTGCGCTTCGCCTGCTGACGTTTCACGAGCGCGCCGCACTCCTGAAGGCGCTCGCCAAACGACTCCTCGATCTCAAGCAGGAGTTCTACGAGCTGTCATACGGCACCGGCGCGACCAAGAACGATTCGTGGATCGACATCGAGGGAGGAATCGGCACGGTGTTCGCCTTCGCGAGCAAGGGCGCGCGCGAGCTGCCGAACAGCCGGATATACCTCGACGGCGGCGTCGAGCCACTGTCGAAGTCGGGCGCCTTCGTGGGACAGCATATTTACGTTCCTCGCGAAGGCGCGGCGGTGCACATCAACGCATTCAATTTTCCGGTGTGGGGGATGCTGGAGAAACTGGCGCCCGCGATCCTGGCCGGCGTGCCCGTCATCGTGAAGCCGGCTACGGCGACGGCCTACCTCACCGAACGGGTGGTGCGGCGGATCGTCGAGTCGAGGTTGTTGCCGGAGGGGGCGCTGCAGCTGGTCTGCGGGAGCCTCGGCGATCTATTCGATCATCTCACCTGTCAGGACTTCGTGTCGTTCACCGGCTCCGCCGATACTGCGGCGAGACTACGCGTGCATCCGGTGGTGATCCGTCATGCCGTGCCGTTCACGGCAGAGACTGATTCGCTCAATTCCAGCATTCTGGCGCCGGATGCAACCCCCGGAACCGTCGAGTTCGATCTGTTCATCAGGGAAGTGACGCGCGAGCTGACCGTCAAGGCCGGTCAGAAGTGCACGGCCATCCGAAAGGCGTTGGTTCCCGAGACTTTCGTGGACGATGTGGCCGCGGCGCTTCGAGCGTCGCTCGCCAAAATCGTGCTCGGCGACCCGCGCGTCGAAGGCGTGGGCATGGGGCCGCTGGTGAGCCTCGCGCAGCGCGACGATGTCATGGGGCGAGTGGCGGAGCTCGAGCGCGAGGCGGATATCGTCGTCGGCTCACTGGAGTCCTTCGACGTGAAGGGTGGCGATCGCCGTCGCGGCGCCTTCCTCGCGCCGCTGGTGCTCCGATGCCGCGATCCGCATGTCGCGCGCGCGGTGCACGAGGTCGAGGCGTTCGGACCGGTGGCCACCCTGGTGCCGTATCGCGACTCGACCGACGCCATCGCGCTCGCCCGGCGCAGCGGGGGAAGTTTGGTGGCGTCGGTCTTTTCCGCCGACGATGCAGCGGCGAGCCATCTGGTCCTCGGCCTTGCGCCCTATCACGGGCGGATTCTGGTGGTGAACGCGCGTTGCGCGAAAGACTCGACGGGGCATGGATCGCCGCTTGCGCCCTTGGTCCACGGCGGACCCGGCCGAGCCGGCGGCGGCGAGGAGATGGGCGGCATCCGCGGCGTGCTGCATTACATGCAACGCACGGCGGTGCAGGGTACCCCCGACACCATCACGGCGCTCGGGGGCCGATGGGTGCGGGGCAGCCGCATCCTAAATCCCGCAAAGCATCCCTTTCGCTTGGCGTTCGATGAGCTCCGGCTGGGCGACACTTTCCAGTCGAACGAACGCGAGGTAACCGTCGAGGACATCGAACGTTTCGCTGCGCTCACCGGAGACACGTTCTACGCTCACATGAGCGAGACGGAGGCGGCCCGCAATCCTCTGTTCGGTGGCCGCGTCGCGCACGGATATTTTCTGATCTCCGCCGCCGCGGGTCTGTTCGTCGACCCGGAGTACGGCCCGGTGCTCGGCAATTATGGCTTGAACGAGCTGCGTTTCGTCAAGCCGGTGAAGCCCAAGGATCGGATCAAGGTGCGCCTCACGTGCGCTCAAAAAAGCCTGCGCGCCGACAAGGGTTGGGGCGAGGTGGCGTGGGACACCGAGATCACCAACAGCGATGGCGACACCGTGGCATCCTACGATGTCTTGACCATGGTAAGCGTGCATCCGGTGCCCGACCATGCGTCGGCGGCCACTGCGCCACGATCGATCGCATGACCGGAGAGGTCGCGTCGGACGCGCTGACGGTCGAACCGATACTTCGCCTGGAGCGGCGCGAGATCGAGGCCTTGCAGCTCGAGCGCCTGCGCTCGACCTTGCATCACGCGTACGCGAACAATCCCGCCTACCGGCGCAGCTTCGATGCGCAGGGTGTTCGCCCCGACGATTTGCGCTCGCTGGCGGACTTGGCGCGATTTCCATTCACCACCAAGGCGGAGCTGCGGTCGGCCTATCCGTTCGGGTTCTTCGCCGTGCCGATGGAGCGCGTTGCCAGAGTGCACGCATCCTCGGGCACCACCGGAAAGCCCACCGTGGTCGGATACACGCAGAAGGACATCGAGACCTGGAGCAACTTGGTGGCCCGCTCGATTCGCGCGGCCGGCGGCCGCCGCGGCATGCGGGTGCACGTCGCCTACGGCTACGGCCTGTTCACCGGAGGGCTCGGTGCGCACTACGGCGCCGAGGCGGCGGGATGTACGGTGATCCCGATGTCGGGGGGTCAAACGGAGCGGCAAGTACAGCTCATCATGGACTTCCGTCCCGACATCATCATGATTACGCCGAGCTATATGCTCACCATTCTCGATGAGTTCAAGCGGCAGGGCATCGATCCGAAGTCGAGTGCCCTGTCCATCGGTATTTTCGGCGCTGAGCCCTGGGGCGAGGGCATCCGGCAGGAGATCGAGTCCGCGTTCGGCATCGACGCCTGCGACATCTACGGTCTCTCCGAGGTCATGGGGCCCGGCGTGGCCCAGGAATTCGCGCATACCAAGGAAGGCCCCACCATTTGGGAGGATCATTTCCTCCCTGAGATCGTCGACCCGCAAACCGGGGAGCCGGTCGGACCGGACGAGCCCGGGGAGCTGGTATTCACCTCGCTCACCAAGGAAGCGATGCCGGTGGTGCGGTATCGAACCCGCGATTTGACGCGCCTCAAACCGGGGAACGTCACCGCCATGCGCCGTTTCGCCAAGATCACCGGACGCACCGACGACATGATGATCATCCGCGGGGTGAATTTATTTCCATCGCAGGTGGAGGAGATGATTCTGGATCGCCCGAGCCTGTCGCCGCACTATGAAATCGAAGTCTCGAGACCGCACCGGATGGACGAGATGATGGTGATCGTCGAGGCGAGGCCGGAGCTGCCGGCCGCTCTGCATCGCGACGAAGCGCTCGCGCTCGGTCAGAAGCTCAAATCGATGGTTGGAATTTCCGCCGAGATTCGCGTGGTCGCGAGCGGATCGCTGCAGCGCTCGAGCGGCAAGGCCCGGCGCGTTACTGATCGCCGGTAGTGTGCGGCTCGGTGGTGAGCGCAGACTGACGCTCCTCCGTGCGGTCCGTTTCCGCGGGAGCCGGCGGTATCGCTTGCACGGTGAGCGCGGTCGGGTTGACGATCTGGGGATTGTCGCGGAGTTTGAGGTATAGCGTCCCGGCGCGCGGGTGAGGCACCGGCATCGCAGAGCCCAAGAATCCATCGGGGACGATCACCGGCTTGGTGAACTCCGCGTCGGCCGATACCGAATCGACCAAATACAGGCTCGAGCCGGTGAGCTTACACGCCAATTCGGGGGTTGCGGGGCAATCGAGCTTCTTGAGCATGGGCAGACGCACGAGCGTGGCGAGCGGTTGCCAGTCGCCCGCAACACCCTTCGCGTTGACGCGGTACTTGAGCGGCCCGTAAGCCGACGCACCAAATGCCTTGGCCGGAGTGAAGGTCGCAACCGCAACATGGGAATTCTCCAACGCGAGCGCGCCGTTGGTGAGGCTCAAGGAGGCGTTGAAGGCATCATCGATGGTGGCCACGTCGAGGGTCTCCTCGCGTCCGAACACCGCGGGTATTTGCGCCCGAATGGAAAATACCAGCGTCGCGTCCTGAGGCAGCTCACTCGGATCGGCGAGCTGGATGTTGCTGTCGCCGCTGAGCGCCGAGGCCTGGACGTTCTTGCCGATCAGGGCGACCTTGGGACGCGGCGCATCCACCGTGGCGGTCACGGGCATCACGCGTCCGTCCTTGAGCGTGACCTTGGCGGCCACCGCATGCTCCGGTTTCAAATCCGCCGCGCCTTCGCCGTCCTGCGCGCTCATCGGCAGCTCATCGCCGCCCGTCAGCCGCGAGAGCTCACCCGGCATGAAGAGGATATTCTTGAGCGTGAGACTCGCGACCTCGTCGAGGCGGCTTCCCGTGAGCGTTCCTAAGGTATCTCCCGCATGAATCTCGAAACCGTCGAAACGCCCCGCCTCGGCGAATGACTGCACGGTCAAAGGCTGCGGTTGCGAAAGTCCGTATTGCGCGACCAGCAGAGTCATCGCGCCGGGCTGTGACTCCTGGAGCGGCAACTTGACCTCGACTTCATCGGGCTTCGAGCGCTTCCATTCGGCCTTCAGCTCCTTGCCGGCCGGGTCCTTGAGCATGATGTTGTCCACGCAGCTCACATCGTCCGCGCGCAGGTGAACGGTGTCTTGGCGGCCGACGATCAACGCCGCCTCGTCGCCCGCCGCCAATTGCCACGCGGCGGCGTGCGCGTTCCTCAATCGAAATACCGGACCGTGGTACGGATCGAAGCCCCAATAACCCCGAAGGGTCGCTTGAACGCTGTCGCCGAGTACGACCGAGCTCAAACCCTTGGTGTCGACGACGAATCCGCCTTGCGAAGCATCGGCGGTCACCGGCAATTGCAAGGATTTGCCATCGCTCCCAGCCAGAGCCAACGTCATGTCGTGGGCGTAGGAGGTCGAGAATACGAGCGGTGCTCCCTCCACCGGCAGGACCAGCGCCGTCTTCCTGGCGCAATAAATCTCCTTCGGATCGACCGCATGCAGCGGCGGCAGCTGCGCCTGCTCGATGGCGGGCATGGCCACTACCAGCACCGATTTGGGATTGTGAAACGAGGGCGCCGTGTTCAGCGTGAGATCGAGTTCGTTGCCATGCGCCGAAGCGAGCGCGGGAATGTACTGATATTGGGCCGTGCGGAAGGAGTCCAGGATCTTGGCAATATCCAACACGGAAGCGATGTAGGGGCTGTAATAGCCGTAGCTCAATTGCGGAGTGTAGCTCGCTTCCATCGCGAGGTCGCTTCCGGGTCCCGAGGTCAGCGCCTCGACGATGGAGGTGCTGTGTCCGTCGTTGAGAATCAGGGATTCCTCGCCCGCCATCAAACACGGTGCCTGCAGCTCCGGAATCCGGTCCAAGCACTTCTCGTCCACTTTGATGGCGAGACTGCGAGCCAACATCGGCGCCACCTGCGAGAGCTTCGAAGGATCCGCATCGCTGAGCGAGCGGATGGCCGCGAGGTAGTACTCGAGGCGCGAGCGGTCGAGCGCCGCCTGGTTGAGGTCTTGCGAGGTGCGCACGAACGCACCCGGCCTGCCGCGGACCGCGCCCATCAGCGTCTTTAAGTCCCCGCCCGCTTCCGGCGCGAGAAACACCAGCATCTGCTGTGCATCCTTCGGGATCGTGACGGTCAGTCCGTCCATGGCGCACTTGGGCGTCCACGTCTTGCAGTTGGAAAACCAGCTTTCAGGCGGGGGGTTGGTCGAGCCGCTCAAGAATGCCGACACCAACAGGTAATGCGCGGACTGGGAGGCCGGCAGATTCGCACGGATCCAAATTTTGTCTCCCGCAGCGAGATTCGGGACTTCGGCGGCGGGCAACGTCGTTCCGTCGCGAGTCACCGTGACTTCCAGCGCCGGGCCGGCGAGGTCGAAGGGAGAGCCGGCAGCGCCGCTGGGCTCGGCCAAGGCCGCGCACAGCAGCAAAGCGCTCCAGCGTCGATACTGGGATGTATAGGAAAACAGCCGGGAAAAGAACATGGGCAGCAAGCCTCGTAAAACCGACGCGAGGACAATTAGAGTCCCACGGCCGCCGTCGGTTCACGTTACATTCGATTCACCTGCTGCCCTCATCGAGCCGCGGCGAGCGCGTCGCCAATGAGCTTTTCCGCCTGCGAAACGAGGTCCGCCGGCAGGGAGTGTCCGCTCGCGGCGACATTCTCGTCGACCTGTACCGGCCGGGTAGCCCCGATGATGGCGGCGGCCACATTGGGTTGGCGCAGCACCCAGGCCAGCGAGAACTGCGCCAAGGTGAGCCCGGCTTGGCGGGCGAGCGGCTCGAGGGCTTGGATCGACCGAAGGACCTCGGGGCTGAACCATTTGGGGCTCAGGAATCCTTTCATGGAGTCGTCCGCGGCGCGGCTGTCCGCCGGGATCGGGGCTCCGGGGGCATATTTACCGGTCAATAAACCCTGAGCGAGGGGCGACCAGACGATCTGCGAAATCCCCGATCGTGTGCAAAGGGGGAACAGTTCGCGTTCCGGATCGCGGCGCAGCAGCGAATACTGCGGCTGACTCGATACGAATTTCTCGACTCCAGGAATCGCGAGCGCCGCCGCGACCCGGTCGACGGGCCATTCGGAAAAGCCGATGTAGCGTGCCTTGCCGGCGCGTACCACACGGGTCAGCGCCTCCATGGTCTCTTCCAGCGGTGTCTCGAAATCATAACGATGGCATTGGTACAAATCGACGTACGACACCTTGAGCCGCGCCAAAGAGGCGTCGATCTGCTTCTCGATCTGCCCGCGCGAGAGCCCTCGATCGGTGTCGCTCATCGGGAAGAAGAGCTTGGTCGCCAGTACCACGCTCTCGCGCTTGACTCCCGAGAGCGCCTCCCCGAGAACAAGTTCCGCCTCGCCGCGGCCATAGACGTTTGCGGTGTCGAACAACGTGACGCCGCGGTCGAGGGCGCGGTGTACGCAGGCAATCGCGCTCTCCTTGCGCGCGGCGCTCGAAAACGTCAGCCACGAGCCGAATGCGATCTCGGAGACCACGAGATCGCTCGAGCCCAGTTTGCGATATTTCATCGGTACGCTCCACAATGTGACCGAACGCGCGCAAGGCGCGCCCGGAGCCGAATTCTAACCGATGGTATACCCGTGAAAACGCTGCTGATCGTCTATCATTCCATGACCGGCGGTACTCAGCAGATGGCGCATGCGGCGGCCGATGCCGCGCGCAGGGAGCCGGATCTTCGCACGAGCATCATGCATGCGCGGGACGCCGCCGCGGCGGACGTGCTGGCGGCCGACGGTTATTTATTCGCCACGCCCGAGAATCTTGCCGCGATGTCCGGACAGATGAAGGACTTCTTCGACCGCACGTACTATGCGGTGCTCGACCGGCTCAACGGCAGGCCGTACGGCACGCTCATCTGCGCCGGCAGCGACGGCACGCAGGCGGCGGCGCAGATCGACCGGATCGCGACCGGCTGGCGGCTGCGCGCGGTCGCACCGCCCATCGTCGTCTGTACGCATGCGCAAAGTCCGGAATCGATCTCGAGGCCGAAAGCGATCGCAGCCGAGGACCTCGCACGCTGCGAGGAGTTGGGCGCCACGCTGGCTGCGGGCATCGCCTTGGGGATATTCTAGCTGTAGCTACAGAGGCTGAGACTTCCATGCCACGGATCCATCGTTCGCCCTTGGGCCGCGCCGCGGTCACGGTGTTGAGCGCCGCGCTCCTCGCGGTGGTGTTTGTGCGCCCGTCGCGGGCGGACACCGCACCCATGCCGCGCTCGGTGGCCGAGGCGGTCAAGATGGAGAAGGACGACGCGCTGCCGCGCACCGCGTTCTACGAAACGCCTGCGCTGTCCGGCTCGGCACCGGGAGCGCTGCTGCGCCAGGAGTCCTTCGCCGGGTATGCCGTGCCGTCCGGCGCGAAGGCGGTCCGCATTCTCTACCACTCGTTGAGCTCGACCGGTGCCGATGTCGCCACCTCTGCCGTGGTACTCATTCCTCCCGGGCAAGCGCCGGCCGGCGGCTGGCCGGTGATCGCATGGGCCCACGGCACCAGCGGCGTGGCGCGAATGTGTGCGCCGTCGCTCGAGAAGGACATGGAATACGGCGAGGAGGGCCTCATGCCGATGGTGCGCGCCGGATTTGCCATCGTCGCCACCGACTATCACGGCTTAGGTACCGTCGGGCCGCATGAGTACGTCAACAAGGTGGCCCAGGGCCGCGACGTGATCTATTCGATTCCGGCGGCCCGCGCCGCGGCGCCCTCGCTCGGCCGCAAGTGGGCCGTGATCGGCCATTCGCAGGGAGGGCTCGCGGCCTGGAGCGTGGCCGAGATGGAGGCGACGCTGCACGATCCGGACTATGTGGGATCGGTGTCCGTCGCCGGGGCCGGCGACCTCGAGGCCATCCTCACCGGCATGGGCGATCCCGGGAGCGATGCCGCGTTTTACATGACCTACATGGCCTACGCCATTCACGTGCTGAGTCCCGATTTCAAGCCCTCCGACATGCTCGCGGGCGGCGCTCTCGCCCGCTATAAGAGCGCGACGACCGAGGGCTGCTGGAATTACGCTTATGCGAGCTTTCTCGACCTGCCGCCCGGCAAGATCGTCAGACCGGGCTGGGACCAGACCGCCGCGGCGAAGAAATTCTTCGAGAACGACGAGCTGGGTGTTGCGCCGATCCGAGGTCCAATGCTGGTGATCGCGGGCGAAAGCGATCAAACCGTGCCCATCGCATCGGTGCGGGGCACGGTGCAGAAAGCTTGCCGCAACGGCATCGCGCTGACGTTTCGATCCTATCCGGGGCTCGACCACGATCCGACCATGGATCACTCCACGCCGGATCAGCTCGCATGGGTGCGGGATCGCTTTGCCGGCAAGGCCAGCACCGGCAATTGCGCGGATCTGAAGCTCTGAGTTTCGTGCACCGTCCCGGCAGGCTGCGTCGATTCAGCTCTGCCAGCCGAGCCCGAGGCTCTTCTGCAGCGCCACGTAATCCTTGATCAACTCCGCCTCGCCTGCCACGCGATCTTGCTCGGCCGAGAATCGAGTGCGCTCCGCATCGAGCCAGTCGAGCGCCGAGGAGGTGCCCGCTCGATAACGCATCTCGGTGAGCGAGGAGGCCTTGGCAGCCGACGTCTCCACGGCCTGTAGATCGACCACGTACTTGCGCTGATGCCCGTAGCGCGACAAGGCCGCGTCGGCGTCGCGCAACGCATCGAGCACGGTGCTTCGATACTTCGCTTCGGCCTCGTCGCGACCGGCTTTGGCCTGGTTCACTCGGGCACGGGTACGGCCGAAGTCGAGGGCGTTCCACTGCAGGTAAGGGATCCCGAGGGCGAGGAAGCTGTCGCTACGAACGAGACTGCCCGGGGAAGCGGAGGTAAAGCCGAGATCTCCGAACAAGGTCAACTTCGGAAACCAATCGGCCTCGCGCTCGCCGATCTGTGCGGTTTGCGAGGCGAGCCGAAACTCGGCGGCGCGGATATCCGGACGCCGGCGAAGCATCGCCGCGGGATCTCCGACCGCGACGGTTGCGGGCAGGCTTGGCAGCGGCCGGGCGGCGCTGAGCTCGACATCGAGCGAGCCCGGCTCGCGGCCGGTGAGCACTGCCAACTGGTCCAAGGATTCGGTGATCTGCTCGTCGAGCGGAATGATGACGGCTCGCGTGTTCTCGACCTGGGTCCGGATACGCTCTACGTCGAGATCCGATGCGACCTCTTGCGCGCGTCGCTGCTCGGTCAGTTCGAGTACTTGAGTCTCGAGCTCGGCCGTCCGGCGTGCGAGCTCCTGACGCGCCTCTCGGTCTCGAAGGTCGACATAGGCTTGCGCCACTTCGGCGGCGAGCTGAACGCGCGCGTCGGCAAGATCGGCCTCTACGGCGATCGACTCGGCGGAGGCGGCCTGCACCGCGCGCCGGGTACCGCCGAACAGATCAACCTCCCACGTGGCATCGAAGCCCAGGTTGTAGAGATTCAAATCGCCCAGGTTCAGGGCGGACTTCGGGAGCTCCGCGTTGATGTAAGATCAATGAGGCAACGGCGGAAGCGGCAGAGGCGATCATGAACCTGGAGTTCACGGCCGAGGAACGGGTATTTCGCGACGAAGTGCGGGCGTTTCTGCGCGAACATCTTCCCGCCGACATCCGCGACAAAGTGCTCGACGGGCGCGAGGCGAGCCGCGACGATTATCTCGGCTGGCAGCGTCGGCTATACGAGCACGGCTGGGCCGGCGTGAATTGGCCCAAGCAATTCGGAGGTACCGGCTGGAACGCCGTGCAACAGTATATTTTCGAGGAGGAATCGGCGGAGGCGGGTGCGCCGCGCCTGATTCCCTTCGGATTGAAAATGGTGGCGCCGGTACTCATGGCCTTCGGTACACCCGCGCAGCAACGAAGATTTCTGCCATCCATTCTGTCGAGCGAGGCCTGGTGGTGTCAGGGATATTCGGAACCCGGCGCGGGCTCCGATCTTGCGTCACTCCGTACGCGTGCCGTTCGCGAGGGAGATCATTTCATCGTCAATGGCCAGAAGACCTGGAATACGCTCGGTCACTTCGCCGACTGGATGTTTTGCCTGGTGCGCACCGACCCCCAGGCGAAACAGCAGTCCGGCATCTCGTTCCTGCTGATCGATATGAAAAGTCCCGGGGTGAGCGTGCGCCCCATCGCATTGCTCGATGGGGGCGCCCGCGAGGTCAACGACATTTTCCTGGAGAACGTGCGCGTGCCCGTGGAGAATCTCGTCGGTGATGAGAACCGCGGGTGGACCTACGCGAAGTTTCTGTTGGGCCATGAGCGTACCACCATCGCCGGCATCGGCACTACCAAACGCGAGCTTGCCCGTCTCAAACGCACTGCCGGCCAAGAGCGGCACGACGGCCGAGCGCTCCTCGACGATCCACTGTTCGCAGCGCGCGTCGCAAGAATCGAGATCGATCTGATGGCGCTCGAGATCACGAACCTTCGTGTCCTGTCGACCGAGGGCGCCTCGCGCGCGCCCGGCCCGGAGGCATCGATTCTGAAGATCAAGGGCACGGAACTTCAACAGGCGATCTCCGAGCTCATGATGCACGCCGCCGGTACGTACGCGTTGCCGCTGCGGCTCGAGGCTATGGACGCCGGCTGGCAGTCCGACCCCGGGCTCCCGCCGGTGGGCCCGCGATATGCCGCCACCGCGACGGCCGCCTATTTGAACCAGCGCAAGCTCTCCATATTCGGCGGCACTAACGAGATTCAGAAGAACATCGTCGCCAAGATGATGGGCTTGTAGGAGCTGCACGGCATGGATTTCGAATTCAGCGACGAACAGCGCCAGCTTCGCGAGGTGGTCGAGGGTTTCGCCGCGAAGGAATATGGCTTCGATCACCTGCGCGCGGTGAAGCGGTCCGGCGCGGGCTGGGATCCTGCGGTCTGGCGCGGATTGGCCGACCTCGGCGTCGCGGCGCTGAACGTACCGGTATCGCTCGGGGGCTTGGGCTACGGTCCTGCCGAGACGCTCGCGCTGATGGACGGGTGCGGTCCGAGTCTGTTGCTCGAGCCGATTATCACCAGCGCGGTCGTCGCGACGGAGTTGCTGCGGCGGTATGAAGGGAGCGCAGCTGCGGCACAACTTTTGCGGGGCATGGCGAGCGGTGATCGGATCGCGGCTCTGGCTCATTTCGAGCCCGGGTCGCGATTCGAAACCTCCTGGGTCGAGACCCGTGCGACCTCCGCGGGCGAGGAATTTCGGCTCGACGGCCACAAGGCGGTGGTCGCTCATGCGGGACTCGCCGATGTGATCATCGCGTCCGGGCGCACCGCCGGCGAGGCCGGAGATGGTGAGGGCCTGTCACTCTTTTTGGTGCCCCGGGACACGCCCGGCGTAAAGCTGACCGAGTATCTGACCGTCGACGGACAACGAGCGGCCGACGTCCATTTCGAGGGTGCACGCGTGCCCCGGGGCAATCGATTGGGCGGGGAGGGCGATGCGCTTCCCGCGATCGAGGCGGCACTGGATCTCGGACTTGCCGCGCTCTGCGCGGAAGCGGTGAGCATCATGCAGGCGTTGGTTCGGGCCACTGTCGAATATTTGAATACACGGCAACAATTCGGACAGCCGATCGGCCGCTTTCAGGCTCTGCAGCATCGCGTCGCCGATATGACCGTGCATCTGGAGCAAGCCCGCTCGATGAGTTATCTCGCGGCCATGCGCTGTAATTCCCCGACGGTCGCAGAGCGCCGGCGCGCCCTGTCCGCGGCCAAGGTAGTGATCTCCGAGGCTGCCCGCTTCGTCGGCCAGCAATCCGTGCAGCTGCACGGCGGCATGGGAATGACCGACGAACTGAAGGTGAGTCATTGGTTCAAGCGGCTCACCGCCATCGAAATTCTATTCGGTGACGGAGATTTTCATTTGCAGCGCTATGCGGCGTTAACGGCCGCGGCGAGTACAGTCTAGACTTGTGGTGTAATGGATCGCGCGGCCAGCGCTAACCGCATCGGGGAAGAGACCCGGAGGATTTTATGTTCAAGCGCGTACTGCTGTGCTACGACGGATCGGCTGCGGGCCGGCGAGCATTGCGACGTGGCACCGATCTCTCCATATTCCTGAAAGCCCAGGTATACGTGCTCTCCATCATTCCCGCAGGGGCGCTCGATCCGGTGCTCGCCGCGGGCGCGGCCGGCTATGCCTGTATCGCTAATGAAGATCATGCCTACCGTAAGATGCTGGAGGAGTCGGTGGAGTGGCTGAAAGCCCGGGGCCTCACGGCCGAAGGGTATTTGACCAGCGGAAATACCGTGGATCGCATACTCGAGTACGCAAACAAACTGGCGATCGACCTCATAGTGCTCGGCTATTACCCGCGACCTGCCGGCGGGTTCTGGTGGTCAAGCTCCTCGCGCGCTACTTTAGCCGAGCGCGCCCGATGCTGCATTCTGGTCGCCGTAGACTCCGGACCTTGACGCCGAATTCCCTATCGCTGTCTGCGCTCGAAGGGATGCCGGAAGTGGGGCCCGGCGACGCGTTGGCGCCGCTCATCGGGGCGGCGCTCGAGCGCCAGTCGTTGCGCCTGCTCGACCAAGACGCGCTCCTCGTTTGCCAGAAAGTGGTGTCGAAATCGGAGAACCGTTTCGTGGATCTCGCGTCCGTCGAGGTGTCAGCGCGAGCACGAGAGCTGGCGGCGCGGTGCGCAAAGGATCCACGCTTGGTCGAAGTCATCTTGCGCGAATCGACCGATGTCGTGCGCTGTGCTCCTCAAGTGCTCATTGTCCGGCATCGCCTCGGTTTGGTGATGGCAAACGCCGGCGTCGATCAATCGAACGTCCCGGGTTCCGAGCACCGAGTGCTGCTGTTGCCGGAGGATCCCGAAGAATCGGCGCTCCGGCTGCGCGAGGCGCTTCGGGCGCTGCTGGGTGCGGCGCCCGCCGTCGTGATCACCGATACGTTCGGCCGGCCCTGGCGGCGCGGCGTGTGCGGGACAGCGATCGGCGCGTCGGGATTCGTGACGCTTCTCGACCGCCGCGGTGAGCAGGACCGATTTGGGCGCGCACTCAAAGTGACGCAGGTCGCGACGGCGGACGCCCTGGCAGCCGCGGCTGCGCTGATCATGGGAGAAGGCGCCGAGGGGCGGCCTGTGGTGCTCGCCCGCGGATTGCCCTCCGCGTGGCGGGACGATTCGGCGCGGGCGGCGGATTTGATACGCCCGCTGTCCGAAGACTTGTTCAAGTAGCGCGCCGATGCAACACATCGTCGCCTTGTGCGGTGGCGTCGGCGGCGCAAAGCTCGCGGACGGCTTGCAGCAGGTCCTCGCACCGGGCGCGCTCTCGATCATCGTCAATACGGGCGATGATTTCGAGCATCGCGGGCTTCCGATCTGCCCGGATCTCGACACCGTGTTGTATACGCTCGCGGGCGTCGCCAACGCGGATCAGGGTTGGGGCCGAGCGGACGAGACCTGGCGGGTGCAGGCGGAGTGGCGCGAGCTGGGGGTCGACACGTGGTTTCAGCTGGGCGACCGCGATATCGCTTTGCATCTGTATCGGCGCGATCTGCAGTCGCAAGGGATGACGTTGACGCAGATCACTCGCGCGCTCGCCCGGCGGTTGCGGGTAGCCACCGAGCTCCTGCCAATGTGCGATGAGCCCTCGCCCACGACCGTGTCGACGGAGTTGGGCGAATTGCCTTTTCAGGAGTACTTCGTAAAGCATCGCTGCGCTCCCGCGGTGCGCGGATTCCGCTACGGCGGTGAGCTTGCCGCGACGATGCCGGTCGAGGTTCGCGCCGCCCTCGAGCGCCCTGATCTGGATGGAGTCATCCTCTGTCCGTCAAATCCCTACTTGAGCATCGCGCCCATTCTGGCGGTGCCGGGCATTCGGGATTTGCTCGCGCGCACGAAGGCTCCGGTGATCGCCGTGTCGCCCCTGATCGGCGGGGCGGCCGTCAAAGGGCCGGCCGCGAAAATCATGAACGAGCTCAATCTGCCGGTGTATTCTCTTGAAATTGCCCGGCAATATCGTGACTTCTTGGACGTGATGCTGATTGATGACGGAGATCGCGCCTTGATCGCAGCGCGTGAGGCTGACGATCCCGAGCTCGAGACGGCTGCGATTCTCATGAAATCGCCCGCGGATCGGCGCAGTCTGGCGGAGGCTTGTTTGGCGGTACTTCGCCGCCGGCGGCCGGCTGCGGCTTAGAGGCAATCGGACGAGGGTTGATCATGATCAAGCTGGGTTACAAGGCATCCGCGGAACAATTCGGCCCCAACGAGCTGCTGGACTACTCGGTGCTGGCGGAGAGGCTCGGATTGGATTCGGTGTGGATCAGCGATCACTTCCAGCCGTGGCGGCATACCGGCGGCCATGCACCCTTCTCATTGTCGTGGCTGGGTGCGCTCGGCGCCCGGACGCAGCGCATCGTGATGGGCACGAGCGTGCTCACGCCGACCTTTCGCTACCATCCCTCGGTCGTCGCACAGG
>Ga0182024_10014643_pt1 | contig 15138 bp, 12 predicted proteins | sample P32metaG_FD_120480 | JGI IMG/M metagenome (GOLD analysis project Ga0182024, IMG submission 120480) | Permafrost microbial communities from Stordalen Mire, Sweden - P3-2 metaG (Illumina Assembly) | ecosystem: Environmental > Terrestrial > Soil > Wetlands > Permafrost | place: Sweden: Stordalen... | reverse complement strand
GCTGACTTTTTTGATCAGTTTGTAAGCGCTCCGTCAACTCGCTCCGCTCGTCTCCTCCGCGCGAATTACCGCTTCGGCTGCGCCGGCTCCTCGCCGCCTTGCCTTCGCTGACTTTTTTGATCAATTTGTAAGCGCTCCGTCAACTCGCTCCGCTCGTCTCCTCCGCGCGAATTACCGCTTCGGCTGCGCCGGCTCCTCGCCGCCTTGCCTTCGCTGACTTTCTTGATCTTCTTCGATTGTGAAAGAGGAAAGCATATGGCGAATGACGATTGGATCCTTGCCGATATGGAATGCTTTGACTTCCTTCTCTGCTGCAAGATCCGCAGTCATAGCCCGTTCTTGTTGTCGCACGTATTCTCCCCAATTCTCGATCATGAAAGTCTCTACGAACTGTTCTGGATGTGACAGATCATAAAAAATGTGCCACTCATAGGCCCCATCTCGCTTGCGTTGCACGCCCAATTTAGCAATAGCCTTTGTGAAATCGGCACCGCGCGTAGGGTCAATGATGTATTCATAAGTTACGAGCACGGGTCCATCATCAGGCTGCGGCTCGTGTGCGACGGTTACATCTGTCCAGTGTCCTGACGGCGATGTGTCAAAGTTTTCCACAACGCCAAGGTGATATCTCAGTCCGAAAATTTGGCCAACTCCGAGAAAGGCAGCAGCGCACAATAAAGGTGTTGATAACCCTGTGTGATTGCCGATTACGCCCCAGAGGGTGCTGCCGAGCGCGATGCAGCCTTGAAATATGAGAATGTAAATCGCCATGGCGCGCCCCCTTACCCATGACGGCACGGCAAGTTGCGCACCCACGTTGAAGCAAGAATTGACGATGACCCATGAGATTCCCAATCCAACCATGTACAGCATGGCGAGCCAGGAGTTGATTTCTAAAGCCATCATCACGGTGGCGGCGATCCACAAAATGATCCCCAGTCGCGCTGTTAGTTCGAGCGAAATTTTCTTGCGCATTGCCGGCAAGATAAATGCTCCTGCTAATGTTCCTACGCCGAACGCGCTCAGTAGAAGACCGTATCCGATCGCATCGAGATGCAATTGCTGGCGCGCGATTAGTGGCAGCAATGCCCAAATCGCGCTTGCTCCCATCGTCCAGAGTCCCGTCTTGACGAATACGGCTCTCAACCCCGGGGAGTGCCAGGCAAATCGAATCCCCGCCCGCATCGCACCAAGCACAGGTTCACGCGCAGGTTTACTATCGTTTTCTGCCGGGCGTTTCCACCAAGAAATCACGCCCAACACACCGAGAAACGACATGGCATTGAGAATGAAAACCCAGCCCGGTCCGGCTGCCGCCACTACAAGCCCGCCGGCAGCGCTGCCCACACCACGGGCGGCATTATATCCCACACTCGTCAATGTGATGGCTGCCTCGAGTTGTTCCTTTTTCACCAGTTCTGGTGTCAAAGCGTTCCACGCCGGCAACGTCACTGCTGTTCCCAAGCCAAGCACGAATGTGAAAGCAAGCAATGTGCCCGGATTCGCATCGCCCATGAGCGTGATGATGCCCAGTAGCAGCGCGGCAATGCCCATCCACCATTGACCGACAATCAGTAACTTGCGCCTGTCGATTACATCTGCAAGAGTTCCTGCCAAAAGCGCAATCAGAAAGAACGGTGCGTTACTCGCTGTTTGCAGCAATGCCACCATAAGCGGTTCTTTGGTGAGCGATGTCATCAGCCATGCAGAAGCGACATCCTGCATCAAACTGCCGATGTTCGACAAGAAGGCAGCGATCCACAGAGCTCTGAATACTGGCTCTTTTAGCGGTTGCCACATTATGCTTTACCTGTTTAATTCATCTGTCCGCACTGATTGAAGACTGGGCGCGGAATTATTGAATGGATCGCGTTTTCCGATCGGTTCGTCCTCAGGACAAACATCGGCACAACATTCTAACTCTATCTTCATGTAATTGATTCCCAATATCATGGCCAGAATCATGAAACATTGAAGCACCAACAGCGCAGTTATTGTGCGCTTCGCTGTGACGGGACGATCTGGAGCCTTTGGTAATCCTGATGGATTTTGCGAGCAACAGCCAGATTTGCGCGGTACCTTGATTGAAAGCATCGTCAAGGTTCTTGTCGGTCTTTGGGCAGTGGCTGAATCTGAAGAATTAGTTATCATTGCATGCTAGCTAACCGACCGAATACCAGCTGCGGTCGGCGATGCTAGGAAGGGCAAGCAGGGTTACCATTTAGGGCTACACTTGTCTTGAATCGCAGGGTAGGAACATTTGCGGACCTCTGCAACTCGTTAGATGTAGCACGCGGTCACACCGGTTTGACACAAGTCATTTATACACTCGGCCTTGAAGGCCGGTGATGCTATCAACCCGAGAAGCGCGTGCAGGAAGCTAAAGAGGACAAGGTCAATGAAATCGACGACACGCAATTGGTTGGTAGGTTTGTGTTCGGTGCTGGCGCTCACTGCCGTGATTGCGTCCGCAAGTGAAAAGTACAAATCGAGCAACGCTGCTTCCACCACGGCACAACAAACTAAGGGCGAGCAGCAGAGCGATGACACGCAAGTGCAGTGGAACTCCGACGTGCAAGCCGCGTTCGACGCTGCGAACAAAGCGAACAAGCTCTTACTGGTGGACGTTGGTGCCCCATGGTGCGGCTGGTGCAGAAAAATGGACGAGTCGACATATACCGATCAGTCCGTTTCAAAACTGCTCGTCAAGGATTTCGTCTGTGTCAAGCTCAATTCCGACGACAACGGACCGGGCAGCCAATTTGCTCAGAGTCTCGGTATTCAATCCCTGCCCACGGTGATGATCATCGATCCGAAATCCAAGAAGAACTCGATCAATGCTGGCTATCTTAATCCTTCGGACTTCATTTCGTTGGTGACTCAAACTAAGCAGCAACTCGCCGCCAAATCATCGAAACAATCCATATAACTGTGCGAGCCAATCGATTACGCAAGCAAGTGGCCCGAACAGAAGGCGGAGATTCTCGCTCAAGATCAGAAACTGCAAAAAGAAGCAAACGATCTAGATATAAAACTGAACAAGATTACTCAATCAACGCCAAGCACAAGCCTAGGCTTTGGCTAACGTCGCAAATCCGAATTGATTGAGCAATGCGGCTGGGATTTCAGTGTCGAGTTCAACAATGAAACTGTCTTGCGCCAACGAGGCTTTCGGCAAGCGACAGGCGGCGAAAAGATTGATCGCTTCGCGTGAGTTGAGTTGCTTAGGCAGATAAGTAATTCCCGAGCAATAAATGACGGGTGTGACAGTCCAGTTGTCCAAGGTTCTGCGAACCTGGAAAATGCCATAAGTTCTGGACGCGACGGCGGTGATCATATGAGGGCTCCTTGCAATTTCTTTTGCAACGGTAGGCTATAAAGGGCAATTGGGCGCTTCTGCATACAATTCCTTCAGAGTTGTGCGTAGTTTCGTAAAACAGAGTCCGCGCAGGAGAATCCCCGAGTGGCAGAGCCACACGAGGATTCGGACTAGTGACTTGTGATTACTATGGCAATTCTGATTTTCGCTTTATGACAGCAGAACAAGGGCAGTTCAAGTCAGCGCCGCGCGAAGGTGTCGCTGCAGGAAGAATATGGCGTGATATCTCCTGTGCCAACGGATTCTTTGGTGATTACGTCATACCGACAAGGTTGGACAGTTTGCCGATTGCCCAGCCTCCTGCTATGGCGGCAAGCTTATATTTGCCGGGGATCGGGCTTATGGTAGCGGCTGTGACCAGCGATGTTTCAAGAATATTTGGCTTGAACGCACTGTTGCCAGTGGCCTCGCTAATGGCGGAATTTAGAGCCCAATCTCCTATTGCAACAGCGCCGCCCTTGAATGCAGCCCTGCCCCATGATTCCGCCTCCCAGGGAGCATTGGCGGTTCCGTACAATCCTTGAGCTAACTGACGCTCAGTACCATAAAGGAATTTGTTTGACGCGCGGGCGACTTTGTCCTGAAAAACCTCAGGCAGCTCCTTTTGCATCCGATTCTCCCAGGGTTCCAGACCTTTGCGAATTACATTGTCATCGAGCCACTGCGCAAACCTGGGGATATCTGCCCGCCTGGACAGCCCTCTGCCCAATTCTGGAGCAACATTCTGCATGTATGGTCCGTAGTAACGCGAGCCTAAACCTACTAGCTCGCCACCGACCAAGGCACCGGTCGCGGTCTCTCCATTAGAAGGCTTGACTGTTCCTTCGGTATTTTGAGCAGCCTTGCTGGCATTAAGGCGCATGTCGTTGAAAGTTGCCCTCGGATCTTCGGTCAGCACGCCTGCCAACGAGTGGTTGGGTTCCGAACGAGAGTCTGTTGGAGGTGGAATTTCGATGGTCACTTTTATCTCACTGGTAGTGGTTGTATTAGTTACCACCATCATGCGTGAAATCCACGTGACTATTTTTAATCCGTCTCTAATTAACCATCCATGTTGCAGATATGGGCCAACCAAGTTCTATGCAACAGCATTTGAAAAACAGAGCACGGCTCGGCGCCCACCACTACAGAAGTGGCATATTTTCGCTATTTTGCTGGATCATCGTCGTCATTTAGATATGCGAGCATTACATTCTCTTGCACGCCCAGCATGTTCTGATGAACCAGTGCCATCGTTTGTTGGAACGTTTTCAGCACTGCTGTACTCTCAGCAGTTTCAGTGACATCCGGGGCGGCACTTGCTTGCGGCTGCACATCCATTGCGCCAGGCAGTTGCATGCCATCGAGCGACCGAGCACTTAAGGCAGGAAAGTTGAGCGCTAGTTTTATGGAACCTGGACGAACTTTGTCGGCATTCGCCGGTTTGAACTGCTCTGTCTGACGTACTTGCTCGGCGGCGCAGGGAATGTGTTCCTCTAAAATTACGTGGGCGTTGATGCCCCCGAATCCGAACGAACTCACCGCTGCGCGCCGCGGTTGCACCGGTTCCTGGTGGCGATCAGTTACCCATGGTCTCGCTTTCGAATTGATGAAACACGGTGATTGGCTCCAGTCGACCTGAGAGTTCGGTTTGAGAACATTGAGGGTTGGCGGAAGTATTTTATGGTGCAAAGCCAGCGTCGCTTTGATTAATCCGGCCATGCCGCTGGCTGCTTGAGTATGCCCGATCATCGACTTGACCGAACCTAAAGCACACCATGGCTTAGTCACTTCGGGTTCTTCCCCGACCGGTTCACAGAAAACCCGTTTGACCGCATTTATTTCAGCCCAGTCACCAGCTTTAGTGCCTGTTCCATGAGCTTCCAGAAGTCCAATCGTTTTAGGTGAAACACCGGCCTTCTCGTAGGCTCTTCGCATCGCCAGTACTTCTCCATCAACGTTTGGAGCAAGCAATCCTCCGGACCTTCCGTCGCTGGAAGAGCCAATGCCGCGAATTGCTGCATAAATTCTGTTTCCATCCCTGATTGCGTCGTCGAGACGCTTCAGCACCACCATGCCAACCCCTTCACCAAGGACGGTGCCATCGGCGTTGTCGTCAAACGGACGGATTTTCCCGGATTGCGAAAGTGCGCCCAGTCCGCAAAACATCTGGTAGAAACCAGCGCTAGAGTTGACGTGCACCCCGCCGGCAATAGCAAGATCAGATTGCCGGCATTGAAGTCCCATCATCGCTGTTTCCAGCGCGAGCAACGACGATGCGCATGCTGCATCGAGAATCAAATTGCGCCCGCGAAAGCCGAGCTTGTTCGCTATTCGTCCGCTCATGACGTTGGGCATCACTGCTGGAATCGTATCGGCATTACAGGGCCGCAATTCTCCTCGCAATCTTTGACCGACTTCCGCCAATTGATCGGCACCCATCTGCGGGCAAACAGCTTGGACTATCTGGAGTACCTGGTCGACGGTCTGGCCATGCTGGATCAAATTCATGGCTCCCATCCCAGTCGCCATGGTGCGACCGATGATAATTTCTGCGCGTTCACCGTCAAAAGTCTTGTGGTGATAACCAGCGTCAGTGAGTGCCTCAGCTGCAGTTCGCAGAACGAGGAACTGATCCGGATCGGCACCGTGAACGCTAGTTGGCATAATGCCAAATTCAAGTGGATCGAACTCCGCGAACTCCGTGATAAAGCCGCCACGAGTGCAATAGATTTTGCCAAACGTTGAACTTGATTTGTTCTTGTAAAAGTCGGCGTCCCACTCCCCCGGGCCAGCGTCGCGGATCGAGTCGACGCCTTTGACTATGTTGTCCCAAAAGCGCACCACAGACGGTGCGCCTGGAAAGATACAAGATATTCCAATTATGGCAATCGCGTTATCGTAGGAGCTTTTATTATCGTCGGAAACAAATGTCATTTATCGTTCCACTGCTGCTTGAGACGAAAACATAGATGGACTAATGGCTTGAGACGCCTGCATGCTCGCGCTCAGATCGTTGGCAATCCAATCGGTGATCTGTTTAAGTGTCTTCATGCCGGCCAGGTCCTCGATTCCACTTTCCAGTGCTGTTTGTTGATCGGCAGGCAGCAACTTGCGAAAACTATTCAGTATTTCTACTCGTTTGATCGAATCGATGCCCAGGTCGGCTTCCAGATCGAGTGTCGGATCCAACATTTCCGGAGGATAACCAGTGCGCTCACCAACGATTTCAATCAGTCCAGAAATCAGTTCAGCCGCTGAAATCATGCCTTGACTGGACTCAGGCTTGTTGGAGACCAGTGGGGCTGCCTCGATGTCGCCTTTTGTGTGCTGCAAACTATCGCGTCGATTGGTTGAATCTAAGGCAATAACGATGTCAGATTCGCGTGGCTGTAGTTGCTGATCGTTGCAAAAGACAGGCGATTCTCGCACAATGGCTGGGTTCAACGCAGCAGTGATCGCAGCTGGAGACACCGCTGGGTCGGCGTCCAGTAAAGGCATCAAAGCGACGCGCTGATCTACAGCATCGGGCGCCCCAGCCAGATACGCCAGCATTACTCGCTGCTGAGTGTCCAGGAACCGACTAGTGATCTCGAGACTGGTGCGCTGGAATTCCAACATGACACGAGTTCTGGTCGAAACACAGCCAGCCCCATCCCCGCCTGGCAAAGCAGGCAAGGCATCGGCATTGCTGGACGTAAGCGCAGTATTTCCGGTCCTGTTTTTAGTCGTAGAAGTCATCGCAGGCGCAGCCTTCTTCTTGCCAGGCAAAAATTTGATCACCGAAACCGCTGAGTTTAACATTTCCTGCACTGTAGTAACAGCAGTAAATAACTCGCTTTGCGTTGCAAACAGTAGATCTTGATGGTTGGTGCTGAGGTCCAATCTCAAGCACGGCGCAACTTAAGAAGGCAAATTGTCGATCAGCTGCTCCCCGGTAATATGTCGATGCCTGAAGCAGATTTCACCGGCACGATCATCTGTTGGCGCTCGACCTGACCGCCGGCATCGCTGCGCGCCGGTAGCTGCGATTTCTTGCCTCGCGTCAGTTTGACAGCAACGTTCGCCGGCTGCGCGCTCGCAGGGATGTGGATGAATGTGCAGCTAGACCAGAAAGCGTGCCCCGCGACGCTCTGGTGCCGTCCATCCATGGCACAGCGCGAACTGCCGAGGATTGTGCCCGATTTGTCCACCACCTGCGCAGTAATATAGAAGTCGATCGACTGCGGTTTTTTAGCCTGCCAGATCGTATTGATTTCTATTTGTCCATTTCGGCAGACCGCATCCGCACTATGGCAGTCAAGCCAGGGATCGAACTGAACAGAGTGCACAGAAGCCTTGGAACCGAGGGTTTCCACCTGAGCCGCCGTCAGAGGGTGCACCGTCGGCAGTGCCAGGTAAAACAGCACTGCAGCCGCCGCCGCTTCGACAGCGAGCAGGCTGCCCCTGCCAATATTATTGCCTGCGCGTTTGCGTGAACCAAAATCGGCTTGGTCTTCCCGCTCGGTGTCGACGCCGGGAGCAGGCGCCGGCCACTTAAGCGACAAAACTTTTGTTCCTTGTTTGACGAACTGCTTGCGCACAGGCTCAAAAACGCACACATGCACGACGTGTGCGGCCACAAACAAACTGGCGAAGAAAAAGAATGCTGGCACAAGCGCCCGTTCTTCGAGAAAGTTGGCGTAAAAGTATGCACTGAATACCGCATGCAACATGTAAAAAGCGATACTGATCTGGCCAAGAAAAACCATGGCCTTGCTGGCGAAAAACTTTGAGACGGCGCCGCGCCCTGTCGCTAAAACGGCAACAATCAGTGCCAGCGGCAATAAATTGTCGCCACTGTTATGGAGCCAGAACGCTCCCGCATCGCCAATGTATGGCGTCGAGGCGTAGCTCCAGGCGCTGCTGTGCATATTTACGAAAACGGCTAATCCTATCGCAGCCGCCTCCAGCGCAGTGGCACTGAGAATTGAAAGCTTGACTCCAGCTGCGAATCGTTGATATGCCAGAGCGGCAACGACACCGACAGCGAACTAGAACAAGCGTGCCAGTGGACTGACGTAAAGCACCCCGCGCAGACTGGCATGAGTCATATCGTCGCCCGGCAGATGCAGCGAATTAGCGACACAAATCACCGCCAGCACAATCAGACCTGTGGCAACCAACACAAGCGACTTGCTGCGCCGAGCACCAATGCACAAAAGCGGGAAGGCAATCTCGCACCAAAACAGCGTGCTTGTGGCATATGACGGCGAATTATAACTCCAGTACCACTGCGCCATCGGCACCCACGTCTGCACCATGAATAAGTTGGCGAGAAAGATTGGCAGCCATTGTCCACGGATGGTGAACACTTCAGAAATTGACACCAACAGCAAAACCAAACAAGCAGCATGTATCGGCCATATCCGCGCAGTCCTGCCCAGATAAAAGTGCAAAGACGCGCCGGCATCTTTAAGATCATATTGACGCGCTACAGTGAACCCACACAGCACAAACAACAAAGTGACGAAGTGCTTGAAATAGACGCAGTCATCCAGAAATCCCCGCATGGGCACCCAATAATCACGAGCGTGATGCCACGTGATCACCGCGAGTGGAAGAAACAACAGCCCAGTCAGCGTCCTGATCTGATTGGCGTCTGAAAATTTCGAATCTTGCGGCGGGGCATCGGTCGCTCGATTGGCGCCACGTTGCATCAATTCTGCAGTCTGCATGTATTCGAATCTCTGCTTTGGTCATCCTGCAGTATCGCCGATCACGTCGCTGCAACAGCGCAAAAGGCGGAGGCATTATAACGCAGACAATCTTGTTTCCGACCGTATTTGAGCGGTGAAGGAAGTTTCATTGCCGACGATTCTGTACCGCCATGTCACTGTGAATTTAGATCGCAATTGCGGTGGAAACTTCTTGAACTGAGATGTCTCACACCTGATCGAAGGCGCGAAACTCCTGCCTGCAAGGGAACGGCGGCGAATGATATTCGATCGACATCGGAAACAAATCAGATCGTATTAACGTATTCTCAGCGCCACACTTTCCCCGCACGGCGAAGCGCCCGCACGCATGAGATATTAACAACCTCGCTTCGGGCTCAGAAGCAAAGTGCGTCTTCTATAATGCCCCAGTGGCTGGACCCATCCGTCAGCGACACCGAGAACGCAGCACATTAGAGCTTAGTAAGATCAGAATTTGATGCAAACCATCGAACTGGCGCCCCCGATCGTCAAAGATCCGGCGCTCGAAAAACAGAAAGAGGCAAAACCGGCTCAAATCAGAGCACTTACGGGGATCAGATTCCTGCCGCTGGCGCTGATCTGCTTCCACCATGCCCACGTCCGCTGGACTACCTTAAACGGGCATTTCGAAGGCCTCTCTTATAAGCACTTCGTCGCCATGTTTTTCGTTCTTTCAGGCTTCATCCTTACTTATCGCTACAGCTACGTCAAAGATGTCGGCACATCGATGCACTTCTATCTCGCCCGCCTGGCCCGACTCTGGCCGATGCACATATTTTGTCTTTTCCTGCTGCTCACGATTCTGCCTGAAGTCTTCCAAGCCAAAGGCTCAATGTTGCCTGTCTTCGCTTGCAATTTCCTGATGGTGCAGTCCTGGGTACCGATCTCTAAATACTACTTCAGCTACAACGCGCCGTCGTGGAGCAGCGCCACGCTGTCGTTTTTCGATGTGGCATTTCCGTTCCTATTTATCATCGGTCAGCGCAGCCGAGCAGTGATTCTTGCAGGCACTGCCGCATTGGTTGTGACGATGATCTGCCTGGGGAACGTTCTGCATCTTCCCCTGATGGATCCGAATTCACCGAGCGTTCACGGATTGGTTTACATCAATCCATTAGCGCGATTGCTAGAATTCGCCGCAGGAGTGGCAGCCGCTCTCAGTTACAAAAAGATCGCTCATAAGGTCAACATCTCACCGCTCACCGGCACCATTCTCGAATTCCTGGCGCTTGGATTGGTTCTGTATGTCAATCTCTTCTCCAAAGGCTGGAAGGACGCCGTCACGCCTTACATCACAGAAGCGGGCGGACAATGGCTCGCGCAAGGCGGCGTTGCCTTCATTCCGTTTGCGATCTTGATCACGGTCCTGGCGATCGAAAAAGGAATCATTTCGAAGCTGTTTGCCACCAAGTGGATGGGTGTGCTCGGCGACATGAGTTTCGCCCTGTACATGCTGCACGCGCCATTCACAGCATACTTCAGCATTCATTTTCACGACGAATATACGACCTTCCCATCGGTGATTTTCTTCTTCGCCAGCATGTTTGTTTCAGCTCACATCATGCACAAGAGCATCGTTCAGCCGATGCGCGAACAGTTCCTCAAGCAAGGAACAAAGCTGCTTGAATTGAAGTGGCCGGCGCCTTTTAGAAAAGCCACGAAAAAACCAAAAGCGCCCGAAAAAGTGATTCGGCAACGCTGGATGCTGGCCGGAGAGATCATCCTGGCAGGTGTGCTCTTTTACTTCGCCATGCCTACTATCGATCGGATTACTTCAGCCCAGGCTGAAACGATTGGTGCCTCCGCGCCGGTGCACAACGTTCAGTTTGGTCAATGGCTGAACTGCAAGAGTGGCTCAGCCAAATTCGCCGCAAACGAGGTTGCAGTAAATACCGTGTGGCAAGCGACGAGATCTCAGTCTGTAGACTTCTACATCTACGCCAAAGCGCTCGACCCAGATGGCAATGTCATTGGAGAGTCGCGCTATTCCATGGACGGCAGGCTTCAACGTGTTTCCCCTGGTGCGCTATGGTCGGACACAGTGCGAATCCCGCTGGTTGTTCCAAATGAGCGCCCGGTTACGGTAACAGTCAAATTAACGCGTGGAAAGAAGAAGGCGCTGGAGGCAAGATCTGATTTGCTTTCACAAGTGGACCATGCGCAAATGATTGTGCCCGTCACTCAGTTGAACACAAAATGATCAAAGTAGTGAGCGAAGCAAGAGCGGCGAGGAGCCGGTCGCAGCGAAGCGGTAAAAGCCCGGAGGAGGCGAGGGACGAAGCCGACGGAGGGCATAAAAATTGATCAAAGTAGTGAGCGAAGCAAGAGCGGCGAGGAGCCGGTCGCAGCGAAGCGGTAAAAGCCCGGAGGAGGCGAGGGACGAAGCCGACGGAGGGCATAAAAATTGATCAAATTGCCAGAGCCTTCAGCCTCGTCGCAAAGTGCGGCTGCAGGCGTGAACGCGCCGACCGCAGCGAAACGCAGATCGGCGCTGCCGACAATCATATTCTTGTTAGCGCTCACCGGGCTTATAGTAGCAGCGTACTCGAATGTGCTGTTCAACTTCTTCCTCGGTGACGACTTCGGCCTGTTGATCTGGATCAAAGGAGCGATGCAATGCCCTCAGGTGTTCCTGCGCGACTTTACCGGTTCATGGCTCGCCAGCACAACGGCTCAGCACTATCGCCCGCTGATCTCAGTGACTGTGCTGATCGATCATTTATTGTACGGATTTGACGCAACAGGCTTTCATCTGACAAATGTTCTTTCCCTGGTGGCAACTGCGATCTGTTTCTATTTCATCGTCGCCCGATTGCTCGGTGGTGATCGAGCCAAAGCGCCACTGTGGCCGTGTTTCGCCGCACTGCTCTTCGGCTTGTATCCGTTGCATGCCGAATCGATTTCATGGATTATCGGGCGAGTTGATTCTGTCTGCGTCGCGTTCTACTTGGCCAGTTTCATGATGTACATGCGCTGGCGAGCAAGCAACGGCGCGTGGAGTCTGGCAGCCAGTCTGGTTTGCATGGGGCTCTCGCTATTGTCTAAAGAGATGGGAATCATCATACCGGCGACGCTGGCCGCTTACGAGTTGATTGTCGTTACCGACGACAAACGCCGCACCGTTCTCAGCCATTTTCGCCACGTCGTTGTAAAAACTGCGCCATTTTGGCTGCTGCTCGCCGTCTACTTCGTTGTACGCCGTCTGGCACTGGGAACATTCTTTGGCTCGTACGATGATTCGCCTCTAGTCGGTACCGACGCCAGTGCGGTGATCCACAACTGGCAGCAAGGGCTGCGCAATCTCGTCGTTGTTCCTGCCAACCGCGAGATTATGGGTTCCCACAATATTCTCGTGATTTTGTGGCAGGTTTGCCTGGTACCGTCCGCGATACTACTGTTCTTCAGCCTGCGTCAATCCATCTTTCGCCGAAGCGTGTTGTTCTGTTTGCTCTGGTTTGCCCTTTCGCTTGTGCCTGTGTACAAGTTGTTCGCCATCACAGATATCCTCCAGAACAGCCGCTACGGCTATCTGGCAACAGCGCCGCTATGCGCATTGCTGACACTTGGATTTGCTGACGCAATTCAAAGTTTGCGCAAATTCCAGACAAAGGGAAAAACTGAGTGTGCCTCAAAAGAGCGAAGCAGAAAGATCGCCTCGTCCCGCGCTGGATTGGTGCTGGTTATATCGCTTTCACTGACAATGCTCGTATCCTCGTTTTTGATGCTCAGGCAAAACAATTCCGCCTGGGCAGAGGCAGGAGTGACAACGAACGCAATCAGCTCGCAACTGCAGAAGTTCTACAACTCAAATCCCGGTGATCCGCCGGTCTTGCTCGTCAACGTGCCTGACAGCTTGCACGGCTGCTACGTTTGCCGCAACGCGGCCCAAGGCATGACGCAAACGCCCATTCTGTCGCGCGATCATCTTAATTGTTCGATGATCGATGGATTCGATCGCGCTCAGCCGTTCGGTTATCTGAAGAGCACATTCAACAACTACAAAGACCGGCTCTCAGTTCTTGCCTGGAACCAAAACCTGCAAACTCTGCGCCCAGTTTCCTTTCCGGCAGCTGCATCGCGACAGGAGCGGCAGCTGTCTTTGACCGGAGCTGAATTGGCCACAGCCGTGACACCACACCGAAACTCCTGCAAAATTGCAGCTGATGCAAACTCTGTGGTGATCACAGCCAAGAACAACAAGAGAGCCGAGGTAGAGATCGCCCTTCCTCATACAGTGTCTTGTTTTCCGATTGACTTGATCGAAGCCGAAGTCCAAACCGACCCGATTCGATTGCAAGCGCCATTTGATTTGGAATTTACCAATGATATTTTCTCCCAGTTTGGCTCAGACGACCTGATCCGCGCATTTTCATCGGCGCCCGCGACGGCTGCCAGGCAGACCGTGATTTTCTCGCTCAGGAGCCATCCTACCTGGAGTTTGGGAGGAGAAACCAACAAGCTCTTGCTGCGATTGCCAGCCGGAACTTCCACTCGTTTGTTGGCGATTGATTCCCTTCCCACCAATGAAAACATGCCGCTCATCTCCTTTCCAAATTCAGATTGGCTTGGCAGCAAAGGCATCGCCAACTTCTCACGTGCCCACAATCAAATCGAGTTGCAGTACGATGCAAGCGGCATGCAGGGAGCGGCAGCAGTGCGTCTGGAGCTTTCACGGCGAAACATGCCGTTCGAATGGCCCAACTCACCAGATGAAACTACAAAGGCAATCGCCAGCCATTCAAGTCGGATCGGAACGTTCATTGTGCAGCGCAAGGATTTTCCTGATGTCGGAATGTACGAGCTTCGTTGCCGTGCGGTCGATGGCAACGGCAAAAACCTTGGCGTGGCGGGCGATCACATCCTCGCATTCGTGAACGAATAACTCTGAGCGTTCAGCCGTTTCGCAAAACGTTTGTAGAATTTTGTTGCGCCTTTAATGCGCGCTGAAAAAGATCCGGCGCCTTCATTCTCGTGCATATCGACTGAAAAGATGGATCTGGTCCATTCCAGCGAAGGTAATCGACACTCTCGAAGACCGGCACATCGAGGCGCAGCGTGGCTAGTGTGCGAAACAGCAGCGCATCGCTCCAGCAGTCGAACAAAGTTGCGGCGAGCTTGCGACCGCCGCGAATCGATGGGTTCCATTCCAGCGCATCCTTGGGAATATCCTCGAAATGAGGATAAAGAGAAAGCACTGAAGCTGCGGCTTTCGCTCCCCAACCCGGCAGACCAGGATAACCATCTGCGGTATCACCAACCACAGCCAGATAATCGGGAATCGATTCCGGTTGCACACCAAATTTGGCGATCACGCCCGCTTGATCGCGAATGACGTCACGCCGGCGGTCCAGCTGCACGACCCGCGTTCCCACTACTGACTGACTCAGATCTTTATCGGGTGTGCAAATAACAACTCTCTCGACACGCTGATCGAGGGCAGCCTTCGCCGCAGCAGCAGCGAGCGCATCATCGGCCTCGAACTCAATCATCGGCCAGACTAAAATGCCCATGGCTTCGAGCGCGTCTTCAAGAATGGGAAACTGCGACAGCAGATCTGCGGGCACACCTTCGCTAGTTTTATAATAGGGATAAAGATCGTTGCGGAAGGATTCGACCACATGATCTGTCGCCACACCGATATGCGTAACGCCGCGCCCAACCAGCGACAACATCGAATTCAGCACACCGCGAACAGCCGCGATCTCCTGACCGTTAACATCTAATGACTGCGGCACAGCAAAGTAATGCCGAAAAAGTTCGTACGTTCCATCAATCAAATAGACGTCCATACAGTTCATCCTCTGTTAGCGGCACTGTGGCGCCTTCTGTTTGCTCAAAAACGTGGCGGGCTTCGTGTCGCGCCATTCGCATCCCTTACCTGTCGACAGATTTGAAAGGCGCTAGTGCCTGGCGACGAACTGGACAGATAAGTAACCTAGCCGCTTAAGTTCCGCGATCAATGGCGGCAGCACCTTGACTGTAACCGCATGAATATCATGCAGCAAAATCACGCCACCATTGTTTGCGCGCACCTGCTTGATG
>Ga0182024_10014642_pt1 | contig 15138 bp, 11 predicted proteins | sample P32metaG_FD_120480 | JGI IMG/M metagenome (GOLD analysis project Ga0182024, IMG submission 120480) | Permafrost microbial communities from Stordalen Mire, Sweden - P3-2 metaG (Illumina Assembly) | ecosystem: Environmental > Terrestrial > Soil > Wetlands > Permafrost | place: Sweden: Stordalen... | reverse complement strand
GTTCGGTCCGGTGGTGGCGGCTGCGGTGATTCTCGATCGCGCCTACCGCGTGCGTGGCTTGCGCGATTCCAAGCTGCTGCTGCCGGAGCGTCGGGAACTGCTGGCGCCGCGCATTCGTGAGCATGCTGTTGCATGGGCGGTGGCGGCGGTGGATGCGGCGCTCATCGACCAGATCAATATCTATCACGCGTCCCGGCTCGCGATGCGCGAGGCGGTGATGCGGCTTCAGCCTGCGGCCGATCATTTGCTGATCGATGCCATGCGGCTCGACTGCGAACTTCCGCAAAAGGCGATCATCCATGGGGACGCGCTTTCCGCGTCGATTGCGGCGGCGTCGATTCTGGCCAAAGTCGAGCGCGACCGCATGATGTGCGAGTGGGACGCAGTGTTCCCCGAGTACGGCCTGGCTTCACACAAAGGCTACAGCACGCCGCAGCATTTGGCGGCACTGTTGGAGTACGGTCCGACCCCGCTGCATCGCCAGTCGTTCGCCCCGGTGTGGAGTAATCCGCTGGAGCAGGAAGTTCTCGAGTTTGACTGACGTTACGATTCGAACTTCGTGGATCGGCCTGCTCGCCACTTTCGGTTTGCAGGCTAAGCACGAATTACTGCACCGGGACCACGATTTCGATGGTTTCGAGAAGCGACTTGGGTTGAAAGTGGTGCGGGTGTGTGAGCGAGCAACGTCTCAAGAGGGAATTGTTGTCGAGCGCCGCTCGAGCTGAGAGCCGCTATTCACATTTGTTTAATTCTGCTCGCAACGCTGACAGCGCTGCGCCACCCAAAATCGGCTGTTCGGAAATTACTTTCCAGCGCCGGTCTCGCTAGTCAGTGCAGAGTTGAGTTGATTGAGAAGCTTCGTGTTGCCAGCTAGCGCCTGGTGCAGAATTTCTGCTTGCTGTTGGGCGGTGGGCCAATCCTGTTTTTCGACTGCTTCGGTTAATCCCGGCAACTCGAGGTGCGCGTAGGTAAAGCGGGCGCCGTACAGAATGTGTTTGAACCAGGGACGTCCGGGAATGCCATCGGGGTTGAGCCAGTTGCGTTCGACTTGCATGGTGCCGTGATTGATGATCGCGGCGAGTTTGGGATCGATGGCGCCGGAAGCGAGGGCGCGGCTTGCGGAGTCGTCGAGGCGCTTGCCGGCGGCTTCGAAGTCGTCGATATCATCGAGCACTGGCTTGAGATCCAGTGGTGGCGGCTGCCCGGCTTCGCCCGGCTGGACAACCGAGGGCTGCTGTCCCCGCAGGTTCTTACTCTTACTTAACTCATTCACGAATTGGCGAATGTTGGAGGCGTAGCTGGCGAAGTCGAACGGAAGCAGGTCGGAATTGGCGAGGCGGAGCGCGAGCACTCCCCAGAGCTGTGACATCAGAGTGTGATAGCGGTAGCCGGGATCGCCGAAGTGGTTCATCCAGAAAAAGTCATCGTAGGCCGAGTGGTACACGCCATAAGGACCTTCGAACCCCAAGCCCAGCACGGGCATGCCAACGAAGTTGAGGAAGACGGTGTGGTCCGAGCCGCTGCCGATGCGGGTGTCGGCGAGATTCGAGTCAGTGACTTCTTCCGGTTGTTTGGACTCATGGCGTTCGCGCGTGGATGATTCCTTCCACGCCTCGTACAAAGTTTTGCCGGACGGATCCCGCAGCATGTGCGCAGTTTCGACCAGCATGGGCGCAAGCGACGCTACCGCTTGGCCATGGAAGTTTGGTCCAGACGTGGCCTCATCGACGTTGATATAGGCGACGGCTTTCTTGCGGAGTTCGTCGGCGAACTGCTCTCCCCATTCGGTGGAACCGGTGAGGCCGACTTCCTCTCCGTCCCAACTGCAGACCACGACTGTGCGCCGCGGGCGCATTCCTGACTTTGCCAGTTTTCCCAGTGCGCGGGTGAGTTCCATCATGGATGCGGTGCCGCTTGAGGGATCGACGCCACCGAAGACCCATGCGTCGCGATGATTGCCCAGCACGATCCATTCGTCGGGCAACTGCGCGCCGCGAATGCGGCCTTCGACTACGTAATAAGGCTGAGTGGAGTTGTCCATTTCGATCTTCACGTGCACGCGCACACGCTTTCCACCGAGGTGATATTTGAGAGGCAGTCCGCCCTGCCAATCGTCGGGAGCCAACGGGCCATCCAGATTGGCGAGCAGCGGCTTGGCATCGTGCCACGAAAGCGGCAGCGCCATGATCTTCGGGATCGAAACTGCTTCATTGACGGGAATGCGCTTCGCGCCGGGAATGGAGGCCCATCCCGGAGTGAGAGGATCGCCAGGCACCATGAAGTCGTATGTGATCGCCCCGCGCTGAATGTGGTACTCGGGGCCCCAGGGGCCGCTGGGAACAACCTTGCCCTTTTTATATCCGTCTTCGGCGGGATCGCTGTAGATGAGGAGGGCGGAGGCGCCTTCGCGCTCGGCGGTGAGCGCTTTGAATCCACGATAGCTGTAGGGGTTGGAGTAGCGAACCAGGACGACTTTACCTTTAACGTCGATACCTTGCTTGCGTAGAAGCTCGTAATCTTCGGGATTGCCGCTATGGGCGTAGACCAGCGGAGCCGTTACTTCGCCGGAGGCCGACATTCCACTCCAGGCCGAACTGATGCTTTTGTTCTTCAAGTCAGGATCGCCGGGGACGGGCAGTTCGCGCAGAATGGCGCGGTAATGAATTGGCGCGACCATTTCGAGCGAAGTGAACTTTGCATTGGAACCGTAGACCTCGTAACGACGGATGACCACGTCCTCCAACCCTTCCTGGCGCCACTGGTCGGCGATGTAGCGAGCGAGTTCATTGTTGCGTGGGGAGCCGGCGACGTGAGGTTCAGCGGTGAAGATGTGATGCTGGCGGCGCTCTTCGTCGGGGGAGGGAATGGCTTTGAACTTGATTTCGATCTCAGCTTGGTGCGCGGCGGATGCGGGAGTGAAGCCGAGGATGGAAGTTTGGGTGTGAACCGGGAAGCTCGTGCAAAGCAGGATAAAACTCAGACCGAGCAGCAAGAGTCCCAGGTTCTTCTTCCGCAGTTTTGCCGAGAACTTCCGCGGCGAGTCCAGAGGCGCTTCGCCGAAGTCGAAGTTCATAGTCTTTGCTCTCCTCGTAGCGAACGCTATTTGGGTTTGTAAATCTCCGTCAGCAAATCCGGCTTGGAATCATCTCGCACCAGATGCGGATACCGCTCCCCGCCGTGGTAGTCGAGTTTGTAGGTCTTGTAGTAGTCAGTATTCTCGACCAGAAGTTCGAGCGGTGCGGTGCCACCCTTGCCGGATCTGAGGGCATCGCGCAAAATTTCCGCCGAGTATTGCCGGCCGTTTACTGCGATCAGTTTCATGCCGGGTCCGATTCCGGCGATCGCCGCAGGCATGCCTTCGATGGCCTCAGTAATGAGGCCGTCATCCCGGAGTTCGAGGCCAATCGAAAATGAGCCATCGACGGTATGAAAGCCGGCCTCGGCGCCGCGTTCCATTTCAGATTGAGTTTCGTCGTAGACGAGCTTCCATCCACTGCCCTCGATTCCGCCGAGCGGGGCGCCGGGTCCATGATTGGTGAGGCGCTCGGTCCAGAAGCTGCGCCAATCGTAAGCTACGACCTGGTTCAAGGCGGAAACGACATCATCGAAGGTATAAGTCTTCACCATCGGCCCTGTGCTGGGAGAGCCGTGGAAGAGCTGACAGAAATCGTCGATGGTTTTCGCGCCCTTGCTCTGCTGACGGATAATGACATCAACCCACAGCCAGTTCAGCGTGTCTTCCTCGTAGAAATCCGTTCCCCGGCGCCAGGAGTGCCAAGCCTGCGGCGTGAAGTAAAGTTGGGGGGCAGCGTCAGCAGTGTCCTGCAAGTTGCGCCAGGCGCGACCCGGGGTGTGATCGAGAGCGGCAGCGGTCAGAGCCAAATCGTCTCGCGCCTGTTCAGCAGTGAGCAATGCGCTGCGGGCCGTGAGCACGGTGCCGAGATAATTCGTCAGACCTTCGTAGACCCAGAGCAGATCGTCTTGCATCGGTTGCTGATAGTCAGGCGTGGTGAGATCTGCGGGCCGTCGGTATTTTCCGTTCCAGGAGTGGACATACTCATGGGGGAGGAGGCTCGCTGACATTTTGCGGGAGCTTTCGTCGACTAGACCGCGCTCCTCGATGCGGCTGTCGTCGGACTCATGGTGCTCCAGGCCGAAATGCGCCACGTGATCGCTCAAGCTCAGCAGGAAGTGGTAGTCGCGATAGTGATGTGCGCCGAAGAGCTTGTTGGCCTGTTCGACCAGATTCTTGTAGTGGTCCCAGACTTCCTGCGGAGGATCGAGAGCGGCGGCGCTGTCGGCGGCGACGTCGATCTCGGTAAGCGGGTCATCGGCAAGCTTGACGACTTTAAGAAATTCGCCGGCGATTACGGGCGAATCGACCAGCATAGTGAGGGACGATGGTTTGAATGTAATCTGCGTTTCGCCGTTTTCGCCAGAGGTGGACGCGATGGGCAAAGGTGTCCCAAATTTCCAATTGGCGGGAAGTCTTAGAGTTGCTACATAGGTTAGATCGTCGGACTTCCAGCCTTTCGGGTAAAGCAGAACCTGATTCCAACTGATCACTGCCATCTTGTCGGTCGCGGAAGAACCTGCGGAGAAGCCGCCTTCGAAGGTTGCAGGAGAAAGAAAATCCAGTTCGGCGTTCACTTCCGTCTGGCCAGCGGGAACGTCGACATGGATGGTGAAGCCGTCGAGCAGATCGCGGCGCCACTTCAAAATTTTGCCGCCGGCAGTGAATTTGAGTCCGGCCAGATCAATCACCGGTCCATCGGGAGCGTGTTCGCCGGGGATCCATTTCGGGTAGTAGAGGATGAGGTCTCCAGGGCTCGCGGGAATCTTGAGCTTGGCATGGAAGATCTTGCGCGGAGCTGAGGTAGCGTCGACAGAAATGGCTATGGTTGTCGGCGTCGCTGACCAACTGCACAGTGAGAAAGAGAAGAAAAGAACGCAGATCACTCCCAGAAATCTGGAGAGTTTCATTTTTATAAGGCCCCCATGGTGTCGACGAATGGATCTCACTGCAGAATTTTAGATTCTAGCAGTCATCAATGGGCCGGTACAGGGAAGCATCGGCGCTGCTATCATTCCGACGATGTCACGGCGCGGGAAATTCATTACCTTCGAAGGTCTAGACGGAACCGGCAAGAGTACGCAGATGCGAAAGCTGGCAGCGAAGCTGCGCGGAGCCGGACATAAAGTAGTTGAGACGCGTGAGCCAGGGGGGACTGCGACCGGCGAGAAGATTCGGCGTGTATTGCTCGACTCGGCGACGCAGGGTCTATCGCCGATGGCGGAGATGGCTTTGATGTTTGCTTCGCGAGCACAGCACATCGCAGAAGTGATTCAGCCGGCGCTGGAGCAGGGGGACATCGTGCTTTGCGACCGCTTTACCGATTCCACGGAAGCCTACCAGGGCAGCGGGCGCAAGCTGGGCAGTGAAGCGGTACTCGAACTTCATCGTGTCCTGTGCGGAGATTTACAGCCTGATCTGACCATCCTGCTCAACTCCGATCCGGCGAAGAGCGTTGGCCGCGCCCGGAAGCGCAACCAAGGCGTCGCCGTCCGTGCCGGCAAGAATGGCAGCAAACACACCGACGAGAACCGTTTTGAGCAGGAAACGCGGGTATTCTTTGCGCGTGTGCACGAAGGCTACCTGGTGATTGCCGCACGCGAGCCGCAACGCGTCATCGCCGTGGATGCGAGAGGCACGCCCGCGCAAAGCCATGGGCGGATTATGGAGCTGGTCGGGCGAAAACTCAATCTGGGGGTGAAAAAGCGGTGAGCCCTTGCGTCTTTTGTCACGTGCGTATAATTTGACATGTCTGATTAAAATGACATAACGTGTAGAATGTCATGGTGAAGGAGCGCCACACCCGAATCAATGAAAACGGCCGGGTGGTGATCCCCGCTTCATTTCGCCGTGCTCTTGGCATCAATCCGGGCGAGACCATAGTGCTGCGCCTGGAAAATGATGAGTTGCGAATTACGACTCTGCGCCAGCGCCTAGCCAAAGCCCAGCAATTGGTGCGCGCGCACGTTCCGCCAACCACTTCTCTTGCCGACGAGATCATTGCCGAGCGACGCGAGGCTGAGCGGCGTGAATAGGATTGTGTTGGATGCTTCGGCGCTGCTCGCCATTCTCCACCAAGAGCCGGGTGCGGAAATATTCGCCCAGCGATTTGATCTGCTCGAAAATGCATCGATGAGCACGGTCAATATAGCGGAAGCCTATGGAAAACTGGTTGGGCTGGGTATTGATCCGAAAGATGCATGGGAAGCTGTAATCTCCCCGGTCCCCGAGATTGTGGACTTCGACAAAGAGCAGGCGAGAATTGCGGGCTGGCTGCTGCCCCAAACTCGCGCCGTGGGATTATCGTGGGGAGACCGCGCATGCTTGGCTCTCGGAATGGCCCTCAAAGCGCCAGTCTACACGGCGGATCGGACTTGGAAAAATCTGCGGCTAAAAGTTTCGATTCACGTTATTCGATAAGGCGGCAAGCGCACGATTACAAGGAGGGAGTTAATTGAAGGCATGGGTCAGGGTGGATCATCGCCAGCCTTTTCGCTCCGCCCGGATACCTTGCTGTCTCCGTTTTCGGCGGCGGCAAGGAGGCGGCAACATTACCTTTTGACATCTTTTGGCCGGGCTCTCTGTGCCTCATAGTGTCGGAAAATCAACCGCCGATGGGCGAACATCGTGTCCGTTTGGTTGACGTCGATTGGACAAACGTCCTGCTCTGTACGCTGATAGCGCTTCCTGTTTGTTCGATCTCCCGGCTGGAGTTTAAGAGACAGGGAGCCGGAAGGGAAAGGGATAGGGATAGGGATAAGGATGGGCTTCTCCGATTTTCACGGTAACGCCGAGACTGTCCATCGCCTGCGCGACATGCTGGCGCGGGAGCGATTTCCGCATGCGGTGATCCTTTCGGGTGCGCGAGGGTCGGGCAAGTACACTCTGGCGCTGATGCTGGCGCAGGCGTTGAATTGCCTGACGCCGACGGAGACCGATGGCCTGCCTGATTTCTGCGGACAATGCGCGAACTGTCTCCGCATCGCGCAAGCTGCCGATCTCGATGCTCGCTTTGCCGAAGCGGTGGAGACGCGCGACGGCATGCGCGAGACCGACAAGAAAGATACCCGGCTGTTCGTGCAGACCCATCCGGATGTGCTGATTATCCCTCCCGACCCTCCGCAAATGATGATCAAGGTAGATCAGGTCCGGCGGGTGATCGAGACCATCTATTACCGTCCGTCCGAAGCGCGGGAGCGCGTCTATATCTTCACCGACTCGGCCTTCATGAAAGAAGCGGCGAATTCTCTGCTAAAAGTTTTGGAAGAGCCGCCGCAGTTCGCTACCATTTTCCTGCTCTCGGAGAATCCGGGAGAACTACTTCCGACGATCCGTTCGCGAGCGGCGGCATTTGCCCTGGCCGCCTCACCTGTGGAGGAGGTGGAACGCTACCTGGCCAAGCATCGCCCGGAGTGGAAACCTCAGCAACGGAATTTAGTTGCCCGGCTCTGCGAAGGCGCGCTGGGCCGGGCTCGCGGTTTCGATCTTGACAGCTATGTGGCTGCCCGCGCCGATGCGCTGACGATGCTCAACTCCGCTCTGCTGGGAGGCGAACACAGTGCGCTATTCAAAATCACGGAATCTTATCGCGCTGGCGCCGAGGGTCGACAAAAGACGGAACACTTGCTTCGCACGCTGTATTCGCTATTGCGGGATTTGATATTTTTGAATTCAGGAGCGCCTGGGCTCGTGCACAACACAGACATTCAGAGCCAGCTTTTGCGGCTGGCCGAGGTCGCTGATTTTGATTGGATCACGGCCGCCTCCGACCGACTGGCCGAGGTCGAACGCGGCATGCGGCGCAATCTGCTGCGAACCTTGTCGCTCGATGCCTTCGAGCTGGCTTTAGAGAAGGGTGCATGAGCCAGTTCTAATTCCCGAAACCGGAAAGCCCTGTTTTATCAATCGCTTACCCAGATTACTTCGGTGGTTCTACGCCCTTCGGGGCGATTGCCCGTCCTTTCCAGCGCGCCTATAATCGTCTTACTCTGGTTCAAGCATTCTCCGTCGGGTTCCGGGTAGCAACACGCAAAGATGCGGTCCGTCTTCGCCAGTAAGCGAGGTCTAAGAACCCGGTATGCGAAAGCGCCTGCAAATCGCCCTGATGGCCAGCACCCTAGCCGCGACCTCTCTTTCTCTTACACCCCAACTCCGTGGCGCCGATGGCGACGGACCTTCCGAAAAGATCACCGCAACTGATGAGCATGGCCGCAAGATTTACGTCAACGACTCTGCGGCGACGAGCCCAGCACGGCATACTCAGGAAGCCCAGACACCCCGGCGCACTCTGATGTACTGGAGTTCCAAAGACAATCGCTGGAAGCCCGTGCCGCCACCGAATGCCGCGGCCATGCGAGCGGCACGATCCGCGGCCGCCGAGGTGAACCAGTACGTAGGCCGAGAATCGAACCAGTCGGCGAATGCCAAGATTGTGGCCGCCAACTTCAGCAACACGTTGACGACGGGGGCTGACATTGATAGCGCCATCGAGCAGGCTGCCGCCCGGCATAATGTGGACCCGAATCTTGTGCGCGCAGTGGTGAAAGTGGAGTCGAACTTCAATCCTAACGCGCTGTCGCGCAAAGGCGCGATGGGACTAATGCAGCTGATGCCGTCAACCGCGCGACAGTTGAACGTAAAAAATCCGTTTGATCCGGAACAAAACGTGGACGCCGGGGTTCGTCATTTAAAGCAGTTGCTGGAAAGTTATGGTGGCGACATCAAACTGACCCTGGCCGCATACAACGCGGGCGCGGGCGCGGTGGCGCGCAGTTCGGGCGTGCCCCGGTACGCCGAAACCCAGAATTACGTTCGGCGAATCACCGATCTGTACTACGGCGGTTCTCCTTTTGGCCGGAGCGGCGTTGCGCACGATCCCGTGAGAATTCAACGGGATGCGCGAGGCGTACTCCACATCAGCAACACCGACTAAATTTGCGGCATCTGTTTACTTGTCTATCTCTCGGGCACCCAGGTTAGGTTTCACCAACTGACTCAACGAGCTAGGGACGAAAGCGCGGGCTGGTGATTTTGAAAAGCTCATGGCGGGAGCGTGGTCTGTGGGGAGCGTTGCTGGTGCTGGCCTTATTCGCCACGCAGCCGGCTCAGGCGCGGTTGCACCGTTCCGACGGCTGGGCGCGGGAGCACTTCGCGTCCGCGGAGCGGATGCGTGAGGCGCTGAATGGCCGTCCAGGCGCCGATCGGACGCGCCGCGGTTACCAGCGCGTGGTGAATGCCTACCGCTTGGTTTATCTAGGCGCGCCTGCGTCGACGAAGGCCGACCCCAGCGTGGTTGCAGTGGCCGAGATGCTGGTAGAAATGGGGAGGCGTTTCGAAGATGACAAAATCCTGAACAAAGCTATCGAGCAATACAAGTTTTTGCGCCAGGAATATCCCGGCAGCAAGTACCGCGCCGATGGCCTCTTCACAGTTGCTGAAATTTACAAAGATGATCTCAACGATTCTGAAGCGGCTCGTTCAACTTTCCAGGAGTTTCTGCGTCACTATCCTCACAATCGACTGGCGGACGATGCGCGTCAGGCCATTTTGGAGCTAGACCAGCAAGCAGAGGCTGAGAAGGCACGGCGAACCCAACCGGCCCCTGGGGTGGCGCGATCGCCGAAAGACGCCACCAGCCTTAGAGACGCGGGATTGGGTCCCGACGAGATTCACGCCTCCCGTGCCTCCCGAGCGCCATCGGCAAAAGACGAATCATCGGAAGTGCACCCCGGGCGGTTGTCACGCGTGACCGGCATCCGACACTGGTCTACGCCTGACTACACGCGCGTCGCCATCGATGTGGAAGGCGATGTGAAATTCTCCTCTCAAAGAATCGCAACACCCGCCCGCATATTTTTCGATTTGAGTGGTACCAAAGTGGCCTCGACGTTAGTGGGCAAGAGCTTCGACGTGGATGATGGTTTCTTGAAGAAAGTTCGGGTTGCTCAGTTTGCGCCAGGACGCACGCGGGTTGTGCTCGAGGTCGACAATCTTTCCGATTACGACGCCTTCTTGCTGTCCAACCCCTACCGCTTGATCATCGACATCCATGGCAAGAATGGGCGAGCCAGACCGCGCAAAGACGCTGGCGAAAACTCTCCAGCAGAGCGAGCCCGAGGGGTCGCGCCAAAATCCACAGACGAAATGGATTCGAATTCCTCGGAGAACGACGTCACTGTCTTCGCACCTGCCGCGACCGCGGAAAGTGCGAGAGCTTTGGGAACGGATCCAGAAGTAAATAAAGCCTCGATGGTTACGGGATCAGAGGTTTCCTCTCGCAGCAAGACCCGAGCCGGGGTGGTAAGAAAAATAATCGATGCCGACGATACTGACGAGGCGAGTGCTGCAGTCCCCGCCTCAGACTCCGCGAAGCGGAGCGTACGACCGGCGCAGCAGGAGTCGATCACACAGCGAAATGTCGTCGCTACGAAAAAGGTTGTGGATAATGATCTCTCCGACCAATCAGAAGGCTTGGATTCAAGCCTTGCCCAGACTGGCGGAGGCGATCCAACCAACTCCCGGCACAGAACTACCGCACGCACGCTCGCTTCGGGCAGGTCGGCAAGCGCCTCCGATCTGGGTACTCGCGAAGCCAAGCCTACCGCGGCTGGCGAGCGTTCTCTGATTCGCGCTCTCGGACTGAAAATCGGAAAGATCGTAATTGATCCTGGGCACGGAGGCCATGATACCGGTACGATCGGACCGAACGGGCTGGAAGAAAAAGATCTGGTGCTCGAAGTGAGCCGCCGGCTAGGCAGACTCCTCCAGACTCGGCTAGGCGCGGAGGTGGTCTATACGCGCAAAGACGATACCTTCATCCCGCTCGAAACCCGCACGGCAATCGCCAACCAGGCGCGCGCCGATCTCTTCGTCTCTATTCATGCCAACTCGAGTCGCGACTCTGCCGCCCGAGGAGTGGAGACCTACTACCTGAATTTCACTTCGTCGTCGGAGGCGCTGGAGGTGGCTGCGCGCGAGAATGCAGTTTCGGAGAAATCCATCTACGAACTGCAGGACTTGGTGAAGAAGATCGCGCTCAAAGAAAAGATCGAAGAGTCGCGTGAATTTGCCGGAGATGTCCAGGCATCGCTGCATAGCGGCCTCGCAGTGAAGAGCCCCGCAATTCGCGACCGCGGCGTGAAGAAGGCTCCTTTTATTGTGCTGATCGGCGCCAACATGCCATCGATCCTGGCGGAGATTTCTTTTGTCAGCAATCCTACCGACGAGCATCGCCTTGCCTCCAGCGAGTACCGCGAGCGCATCGCCGAATCGCTCTATCGTGGCATCGCCAAGTATGCGAATGGGCTGAGCGGGGTCAAGGTCGCCAGCAAGATGGACAAGGGCGCGGGTCAGTAGCTTCGCCAGATTCATCAGACTGATATTTCAGAACGAGGTCGATGCAGACCTGGGCCGTCGAGGGTTCAATCCGACTAACCTTAATTGACTGTAGATGTGGGGAACCGTACAGTTCGCATAGCTGAAATGGAGACTTAGGTCCACTACCACAACTACAGGTAAGTATGGCACGATTGTAGTGTCGGCCTTACACGCCCGTGTAAATTTTGGGAAGCTACTGCGTCGGGTCGACGACGAGCGCCAGTCCGTGATTATCGAAAAGCGCGGTAGCCCCAAAGCCGTATTGTTAAGCATTCGCGATTACGTGAAGCTAGCCGCTCCCGAGCCCGAGGTATTGCGAGTTATTGGGGAAGAGTCGGAACGGAACGGGACGAGCACGCTGAGCTCGCGTGAAATTGACCAGATCATCAAGGCTTCCCGGTCGCAGAAGCCGAAGAGGTAAGGCTTTCCCTTCGTCTGATAAATCGATACAAACGTATTGATTTCCGCAGCCCTCCAGCCGACTGGGCTCCAGCGCACTGTTCTCCGGGTCGCCGTTCCCAAACCGGCGCACCTTTCCGTGTCGCGACCTATCCTGGAGGAATTACGGCGAAGTGCTGAGCCGCCCCCAGTCGCGCATTCGCAAGGGTTCTCGGCAGCAATTACTACATTTTATCGAGCACCACAACTGTTCGGTGTTTCCGGCTCGGCGGATTACGGTCACAAGCGACCCCGACGACAATACCTTCCTAGAATGTGCCGCTGCGGCCCGCCCGGACTACCTGGTCACGGGCAATCAGAAACATTTCCGAAATTCTGGAAGAAAACCAAGATCACAACGCCACGGGAGTTCATTGGCCCTATCGCGCCTCATCTAATCAAGTAGCGTCCGCCTCACTGGTGTCTGCAATGAGGCCGTTAGGATACATTGGGAAGAGGTATCACGGAACTGTTTACGAGGAACTTTTTTCCTACCCTTGTGGTCTAATTATAGAAGGGACTCAGTCTTATCCGGTGCAACCATGCCTTTTTTCAAGTCTGTATTGATCGTTGCCATGATTATTCTTTTCGAGAGCGTCGTCTTCGCCGCCCCCGGTGCGGTTTCGCCCGCGCCGCCGATCCTCCCAAAGCAATTCGCCGGGTGGCAGATGCAAGGGCTGGCTCAGCCAAGCAAAGACGCCGCGGCTGCAGATCCTACGAACGCGGCGCTTCTGAAGGAATATGGCTTCACGGATTTCGAAGCCGCTACTTACAAGAGTGATGACGGCCGCACGTTGAAGATCCGCGCCGCAAGGTTTGCCGATGCCAGCGGTGCTTTCGGCGCATACACGTTCTACCTGCAGCCAGCGATGTCGCGGGAAGAAATCGGAGACCAGGGTGCATCGGCTGATAGACGTGTGCTATTTTATCGCAGCCACATCGTGGTAGATGCTGTGTTCAATGAGTTGTCGGTAATGTCCGCGGCGGGATTGCGTGAACTAGCAGGGGCGTTGCCTCGTCCCAGCGGAAATGCCAGCAACCTGCCCCCGATTCTTGCCTTCATGCCGCACCGCGGCTACGAGGCGAACACGGAAAAGTATGCAGAGGGGCCGCTGGGTCTGGGCGCGATCACGTCTCCGCTCCCTGCCGAACTCGTGGATTTCGGCGCGAACCCCGAAGTAGTGCTCGGGCGCTACTCGGTTGCTGGAGGCGAATCTACGCTGATGTTAATCGAGTACCCTACGCCGGCGTTGGCCGCTGAACATTTGCGCCGCATCGATGCCGCCAATCATGCGGCTCAACCGCAGGCTGGCGTGGAGGCTGTAGAAAACATCGGTCCATTCTTCGACAAACGTACCGGACCCATCGTCGCGATCGCCGCGGGTCCGCTTTCACAGAATGATGCGCAAACGCTTTTAGGCGCGGTGAACTACGACGCCAGCGTGACGTGGAATGAGAATACGTATTTCGACAAGAAAGACAATATCGCCAACCTGCTGGTCAACATCATTCTTCTCTGCATCATCGTGGGTGCAATATCTCTGGCGGCGGGAGTTGCCTTCGGCGGCGCGCGCGTGCTGTTGCGGCGCTATTTTCCTGGTCCTGTTTTCGGTCGCGCCGAACAAACTGAGTTCATTTCTCTGGACTTGGGTGAGCCAGCTGCGCGCGGCTCTTCTCCTCGCCCTGCGGACCCGTCAGAGCGTTAAACACTTCGTAAGTCCTGCAGGTTTATTGGGTTACAGACTTTTCGACCATCACCCGTCTCAAATTGGGACGTTTCGTGAGTGTATTGACCGATTACGTAAGTGGTTGACAACAAAGACATTTATTTGACAAAAATCGCTTGACACTCCCCTTTTTCGGCCCATAAGATTTCGGCAGAAAGTTTCGACGGAATCTGAAACCTCTGTTGGAACTATTCTCCCTTGAAAAAGAAGAGGTCGCCCTGTTGCCGGGCGGCCTTTTCGTTTGTTCGCCACCCCGAGCTGCGTGAAGACTAGTACTAGTTGATCGAGCGGTGCGCAGCGGGAACTCGCACAGCGCAAATTGCGTATCTTCCATCAAGCAGCCGTGAAGTATTATGCAGCCGTTAAGCAGCGTGTTGTGGCGATGGGCTCCATTTCACAAATCGACGCAGAGGAAATTATGTTCTGCGATGGATGTGGCGCAACCGGCCAGATATTTTGCAGCCGGTGCGGCAAACAAATCTTAGGACCAATCACGGCGGTTCAGCGACGTCAGCGGGTGCAGGGACACATTCAGTTGCTCGCGATTTTCTGGTTTGCCATTTCGGCTTTCAACGCAATCTGCGGCGTCGTTCTGTATATTCTTGCCAATACGCTACTCGCGCCCGGCGGATCGGCGGGAGCGCCAGTCTTTCTGCGTCCTCTGCTGAGTGTGGTCGCGATCGTTGTGCTCGGTGGGGCGTCGCTGGGATTTTCCGCGGGTTGGGGCCTGCTGCACTTTGAACCGTGGGCCCGCGTCCTGGCGGTGGTTCTGGCGTTCCTCGTTCTGTTCATTAATATTCCCGTAGGGACGGCGGTCGGTGTGTACACGATGTGGGTTCTCTTGCCGGGTGAATCTGAGCAGGAATACGAGGCGCTGGTGAACGCTCGCGCCGTCTAGCCTGAACTTGCGTCTAAGCCCGCGCAACTTTGCACCCAATATTCCCATCCTGCCCAGATTCTCCTTCGCTTTGCGCTTGCCGCTCTCCCATTTAGAATCGAACGCAGGCCGACGTAGCTCAGTTGGTAGAGCAGCCGATTCGTAAATGCCTGTTTCGGGCTCCCCTCCGTTATTCTTCAATCACATAGCTGGCCACTGAGTGTCCGCAAGTGCGCTCAGTTGCTCTCATGTTCCGTCGTTTGTGCTCGCTTTTGTGCTCGGTTTTTTCTGGAGCGGGCCCGTGAGTCTTCGTCGAACGAAGATCTCTCGCGAATACAAAAGTAAGAACGGTTTAAATAGTCCGTGAAACTCCAGTCGCATTAATTAGATATGGCAACACCCAAATGCAACCTCCATTCACCCCAAGGAAGCGTATTTAGGACGCAGAAAGAGTTATGTCGACACCAGATTTCACAAAGCTTAACCCCCGAAAGCAGAGGTACATAGATGGACGATCACAGGGACTGTCGAAGCGACAGGCCAAGAATCTCGCCGGGTATGCGGCGAGTACAAGCACCTACAGCGTGGAGAACTCGTCGGTCAAGGCTGCTCTGGCGCGGCTGATCAAACAAGCCGTGCCCGCGCAC
>Ga0182024_10014641_pt1 | contig 15139 bp, 13 predicted proteins | sample P32metaG_FD_120480 | JGI IMG/M metagenome (GOLD analysis project Ga0182024, IMG submission 120480) | Permafrost microbial communities from Stordalen Mire, Sweden - P3-2 metaG (Illumina Assembly) | ecosystem: Environmental > Terrestrial > Soil > Wetlands > Permafrost | place: Sweden: Stordalen... | reverse complement strand
GGGCACGATGAGCGCGAGCAGACGCTCAACCAGCTGCTCGTCGAGATGGACGGGTTCGAGGCGAAGGACAACATCATCATGATCGCGGCCACCAACCGGCCCGACATCCTCGACCCGGCGCTGTTGCGCCCCGGCCGCTTCGACCGCCAGATCGCGGTCGACCGTCCCGACCGCAAGGGGCGGGCGAAGATCCTCGAGGTGCACACGCGGGGCAAGCCGCTGGCGAAGGTTATCGACATCGACGCGCTCGCGGGGCAGACCCCGGGCTTCACCGGCGCCGACCTGTCGAACCTGATCAACGAGGCCGCTCTGCTCTCAGCCAGAACGGGTAAGCGCGAGATCGGCCAGGTCGAGCTCGAGGAGGGGATCATGCGCGTGATCGCCGGGCCGGAGAAGAAGACGCGCGTGATGAGCGAGAAGGAGCGTCTGATCACCGCCTACCACGAGATGGGCCACGCGATCGCGGGCCACTTCCTCGAGCATTCCGACCCCGTGCACAAGATCTCGGTGATCTCCCGCGGCCAGGCGCTCGGCTACACGATCTCGATGCCTCAGGAGGATCGCTTCCTGACCACGCGCGCGGAGCTGAACGACACGCTGGCGATGACCCTCGGTGGCCGCGCAGCCGAGGAAATCGTGTTCGGCGAGATCACGACGGGCGCTTCGAACGACATCGAGAAGGTCACGCAGACGGCCAAGCAGATGGTGATGCGCTTCGGCATGTCAGAGCGGCTCGGTCCGCGCGTGTTCGGCCACGACCACGGCCAGCCGTTCCTCGGCCGCGAGTTCTCAACAGAGCCCGACTACTCCGACGAGATCGCGCGCGAGATCGACGACGAGGTGCGCAGGATCATCGAGTCCGCGCACAAACGCGCCACGAGCATCCTCACTGAGCACTCGCACGACCTGAAGAACATCTCCGAGATCCTCGTTAAACGCGAGACGATCGAGAAGGAGGAGTTCCTCGCGCTGCTCGCGGGCAAGAGCGAGGAGGAAGTGTTCGGCGCCGACGAGCCGAGCAAACCCGAGCTGCCCGCCCCGCCGACGACGGCCGACCGCGTCGCCGAACGCGAGCCCGCCCCGCGGGCGACGCCGCGCCCAGGGCTGGCCGGGGGCACGACAGAGCTTCGTGGTTCCGACGGCAAGCGCCCAAAACTCGCCTGACTCTCGCTTGATCTCCCAAGTCCCCCCGCCCGGCGGATTCCGCGTGATGGGGATCGTGAACGTGACCCCGGATTCGTTCTCCGACGGCGGAGCGTTTCTCCAGACGGATGCTGCGGCCGCGCACGGGCTGGACCTCGTGGGGGAGGGCGCCGAGATCCTCGACATCGGCGGAGAGTCGACGCGGCCTGGTGCTGATCCGGTCTCGGAGCAGGAGGAGTTGCGCCGCGTGATCCCGGTGATCGAGGGGCTCGTGGTGGCGGGAACGACCGCGCAGATATCGATCGACACGTCGAAGGCGGCGGTTGCAAAGGCGGCGGTCGGGGCGGGGGCGAGCCTGGTCAATGACGTGAGCGCGTTCCGAGTAGATCCGGGAATGGCCGGCGTGGTGGCCGACAGCGGCGCGGAGTGCTGTTTGATGCACATGCTCGGCGAGCCGAAAACGATGCAGCGGGCGGGCGGGCCTCAATACAAGGATGTGGTCGACGAGGTGAAGGCGTTTTTGGAGGGGCGAATGAGGTTCGCCGTGAGGGAGGGCGTAAGTGAGGAGCGGATCATGCTCGACCCGGGGATCGGGTTCGGCAAGACGGTGGCGCACAACCTCGAGCTGTTGCGTCGATTGGACGAGCTGAGGAAGCTGGGTCGCCCAATCGTGATCGGAACTTCCCGCAAGAGCTTCCTGGGCCGGATTGCCGCCGACGCCGCCGGCCTGGCGGAGCCGCTGGACGCCCAACACCGCCTCGCTGGCACGATCGCGACGAACGTGCTGGCGCTGGAGCGCGGCGCGGAGGTGTTCAGGGTGCACGACGTGGCCCCGGTGCGCGAGGCGCTGGCGGTGGCGGCTGCTACGTTGGGAAGCTGACGATGGACGGTGAGCGACGGCACGACGATCCCGGCGACGACGACCGAGCCGACCGGGAAGAGCTGGCCGAGGATCTCCTCGACGACCGCCCCGGCGGCGGTGGTGGCGATGACGACGGCGAGGATGAGCTGAACGAGGACCGCGACGACGATGCCGAGCGCGGCGCCGAGTCGGTCACGATCGAGATCACCGGATTGTCGCTGTACACCCACCATGGTGTGAGCGAGGCCGAGCGCGAGGTAGGCCAGCGCCTGGTGCTCGACCTGCGGTTGGACGTGGGCGAGACCGATGCGACCGCGACCGACGCGCTGGAGGACACGATCGACTACGCGGAGGTCTGCCAGCTTGTCGCGCTCCTCGCTCAGCAGCGCTCCCACAAGACACTCGAGCGTTTGTGCAGCGTGGTCGCGGACCGGCTGCTCGGCGACTATGAGCTGGAGGGTGTGTGGGTGAAGGCCACCAAGCCCGAGCCGCCGATCCCGCTGAGCGTGGACGAGGTCTCCGTGGAGATCTGGCGCGAGGCCGAGGAGTAGGCTCCCGCCGCTCCCCGGTCCGCTCCAACCGGTCGCCCGGTTCGTGCTTTCAGTCAGGCGTTACTTCACTTCGCTCCCACTCGGGGTGAGCACGTACCACGGGGCGCCGAACGAGCTGATCGCCTGGCCGGTGCTCTCGCCGCCGCTCGTGCCGTCTCCGGCGTAGTAATAGAGGGGGTGGCCCTTGTAGGTCACCTGCTTGGTCCCGTCTGAACGGGTGATAGTCCCGAGGTCCGCGGTATTTGCTCCGCCCGTCGCCTTGGGGCTGGCGGTCGTGATCACAGGCGGCCACACTTCCGCGCAGGCGCCCGAGCACGTCGACATCGGGCCCTTGTCCGCCGCGAATAGATAGACGGTCCGCTGCTTGGGACCCGCGACGAGAATGCTGCCAAGGCTGCTGTTGTGAACTACGGAGACTGTCGCAATGCCGGCGGTGGCTCCCGATGCCGCGGTTGTGGCGGTTGCGGCGGCGGCGGTGCTCGCGGTCGTGGCCGAGGTGGCGGAGGAGCTGGAAGTGCTCCCCCCACCACCACAGCCGGCGATCGCGAGAGCGACGATGCCCGTGACGCCGAGGATGCCGGCATTCGATCTCTTCATGGAAAGCTCCGATTCGGTAGTTGAGGTTCAACCAAGAGGACGCCTTCGCGAGACGATCCTTCCCGGTGTGTGCCCTACACGTAGATCCTCCCATGAGGATCAGCACCGTCAGGTAAAGAGTGCCGGTGACGGCGTGTCGGTGAAGGTGGGCGCTCAGGCAGTCACCAGTGGCGGGCCGGCCCAGCGCACGCCCTCATCGAGCGGGAGCGCGGCGAGTGCATCGGACAGGCGCTCGCCGCCCGGCGTGGCCAGGATGAACTCGAGCTCGAGCGCGGGGATCAGGACGAAGCGCCGGTGCAGCAGTTGCTCGTGCGGGAGCAGCATGCGCTCATGGCGCAACTCAAGCGTTCCGAGCAGGAGGATGTCGATGTCGATCGCGCGCGGGCCGTGGCGTACGCCGTCCTGGCGGCCGAGCTCACGCTCCAGGCGCTTGACCGCGTCGAGCAGCGCCAGGGGCGCGAGCTCTGACTCGACGCGCAGACAGGCGTTGAGGAAGCTCGGCTGCTCGAGCACCTCCCCGACTGGGTCGGTGTCGTACACCGAGGAGGCAGCGAGCACCTCCACCCCTGCCGCTGGCAGCGCATCGACCGCCTGCTGCAGGTGTAGCCGGCGGTCACCGACATTGGAGCCGAGGCCGAGCAGGCCGATCCGGGCGGACATTCTGGGACGGTATCTGCGCGCCCGTTAATTCGCCACGCCCCTATGGGTCGGCTACGCCCCTGTGGGTTCGCTCATACCCTCGCTCAACCTTTGGCCCCGACCTTCGTTGGGTCCCTCACCGCGGCCTTCCCTCGGCGCCTCGCGCAGGCCGATCCGAGCGTGCAGGCGGCGCAGCGGTCGCGGCGCCCACCAGGTGCGCTCGCCGAGCTTGCCTATCAGCGCGGGCACGAGCAGCGCCCGCACGAACGTCGCGTCAATCGCGACCGCCAGCGCGGTGCCGACGCCGAACTGCTTGATGAAGAAGATGTGCGAGGTCACAAACGCGCCTACGGCGACGCAGAACAGCAGCGCGGCGGCGGTGATCAGACGGCCGGTGCGCTCCAGCCCCTGCACGACGGCCTCACGCGTGGCAAGGCCGCTGTCGTGGGCCTCTTTGATGCGCGCGAACAGGAACACGCCGTAGTCGGTCGAGAGCGCGAACGCGACCGTGAACAAAAGCACGAGGTTGGACTCCTCTAGCCCGCCGATCGGGCTGAAGCCCATCAGCGACGAGAGGTGGCCGTCTTGGAAGATCAGCACGAGCAGCCCGGCGCCGACGGCGACCGTCAGAATGTTCATCAGCAGCGCCATCAGCGGCAGCACGACCGAGCCGGTCATCAGGAACAGCGTGCCGAGCGTGACGCACACGAGGATCGCCAGCGCCAGCGGGAGCTGGGCGGAGATTGCGGCCTTCTGGTCGATGAACCAGGCCGTCGTGCCGCCGACGAGCGCTCCCTGTGGATGGGCGAGCGTGCGCAGCCGTCGCACGAGTTGCTGGTTGGCGACGGAGGCGTCCGAGCCGCGCGGGAGCAGTTCGATCTCCCAGGTGCCACGGCCGAGGTAGCGCGGTGGGACTGCCTCGCTCGCCTGGCCCGCGGCGGCCTGCCGCGCGCGCAGTGCGAGCGCGTCGACGCTCGCGCCGGAGCCGGCTGCGGCGGGCACGACCATGCTGATCGTCTGCGAGCCGTCGCTCGCGAAATCCTTGCTGAGTGTTTCCGCAATCTGGCGGCTCTGCGAGGAGGCCGGCAGCACGTGCGCGTCGGCCGGTACCAGCTGCAGGTGCAATGCCGGTGAGGCGATCGCGAGCAGCATTGCGGCGGTGGCGAGTGCGACCAGCCCGGGGCGGCGCATCACGGCGTGACCGAGGCGAAACCAGGCGCCCTGTTCGCTCGCCTGCGCGGAGCGGGCGGCACTGCGCTGCAGCCAGGCCGGGGCGAGCGAGTTCACCCGCGGCCCGAGCGCGACGAGCACGGCCGGCAGCACGACCAGAGCGACGAATCCAGCCGACAGGGCGACGACCATGCCGCCGATGCCCATCGAGTACAGGAACCGCAGCGGGAAGACGAGCAGCGAAGCGAGCGCCCCGGCGACGGTCAGCGAGCTGTACAGCACGGTACGACCGGCGGTCTGCATCGTGCGTTTGATGGCCGCGAACGTGTCGGCTCCGCCGGCGAGCTCCTCGCGGTAGCGCGAGAGCACGAACAGGCTGTAGTCGATCCCCAGGCCGAGCCCCATCCCCGTGACGAGGTTGACCGCAAAGATCGACAGACCCGTGACCTCCGCGTTGATCAGGCGTAGGAAGAGGAACGTGAGCACGATCGCAAAGCCGCCAACGAGCAGCGGCAGCGCGGCGGCGATCAGCCCGCGGAAGACCCACAGCGAGAGCAGCAGCAGGATCGGAAATGCCAGCAGCTCGGCGTTCTTCAGGTCCGAGGAGGTGCGCTTGTTGATTTCGCTGAACGCGACGTCGGGGCCACCGAAGCGCACGTCCTGCCCGGCCAGCTCCGGGCGCAGCCGCGCGACCGCCGCGGCGGAGCGTTCCTGTGTGGAGAATGCGGCGAGCACCACTGTCTGGCGGCCGTCGCGCGAGACGAGCGCCGCCAAGTGCGTGGCCGGGTAGTCGATCACGCGCTGAAATCCGGGCTGTGCGGCCAGCATCGAGGCCACGTGCGCCGCCTCGAGCTGAGCGGCGCGGTTGGTCCGTACTTCGCCGGCGCTGGGCACGAGCGCCGCCACGCCGAAGGCCGCCCGCTGTCCGGTCGCCCGTTCGATCGTTTTCTCGACCTGCTGGTTCTCGGCGGTCGGGTTCTGGAAGTCCGTGTTGGAGCTTTTCAGGATCGTCGTGACCGGCGCGCCGAACGCCGCCGCGATCAGGAACGCGACGCCCGCGCCAATCAGCACGCGCCGCGCGTTGCCGGTCCCGGTGGCGAGAGCCGAAAGCCGGGCGATCACTGCTGATGTTCCTGGCTAGGCAGCCAACACATGGCCCGTATTATGAGTGACTGCTAACTAATTTGTCAAGGGAAGTTTCGAAAAAAATGCTCCGAAGGAGTGACAAAAGTCGCACCGGACGGAAATTGTTGTTCTTCCCAAAAGACTGCGTATAACCATGGTTATACGCAGCAAAAGACAAGCAACTTCCGCGCCGCCTTTAGATTCGCGACGGCCACGGATCGCTCTGGGTTGCTCCCATGCCCGCGCTGATCGGACGCAGCCGAGGCAGATCAGTGGACGATGATCTTGCCCTTCATGCCTTCCGCCACGTGGAGCGTGCACTCGTAGGAAAAGGTGCCGCTGTGCTCGAAACGCACCGTGTAGGAGCCATGCGCCTGCGTACGCGAGTGGAAGTCGTGAAAGGTCACGTTGTGTTCGGTTTCCCCGTCGCGCCACACCCATGTGACGCTGTCGCCGCGGTTGATGCTGAGATCGCCGGGGTGGAAGGCGATGTCCTTGAGCGTCACCGTATGACTGCCGGCGGATCGGGCGTCACCGCCAGAGCCACCAAAGGCGATCGTTGGCGCCAGTGCCGCGGCGGCTGCCGCGAGCGCCAGCAGTGTGCCGATTCTCTTTCCCGTCATACGCATCTCATGAGGCGCTCGCATCACGATCGCTCCAGCTGGCCAGCCTCAGTAGCGTGGCGCCCGAGACACCGCGGCCGGATATCACGCACAGGTGGTCGTCGCGCAGCCAACTCACCATTGCGGCGCCGTTCTCGGTGAGCAGCCGGTAGGGCACGCCGCTGCGCCAGAAGACCGCGCCGCCGCTGATCCGCGGCGCGGGGTGCCCGGCGATGATCGCGTAGCCGATCCGCCTGCCGCTCGCATCGGAGTAGAACACCGTCGTGACCGCACGCCCGGCGATCTGGTCATTACGCATCCCGGTGCTTCGCCAGCCGAAGCGGTCCTCCCAGTAGGGGAACTTCACGCCGTCGACCGCGGCGGTGAGCTCAGCGTTGTTTGTGCTGCTCTCGCGCGGCGCGGAGCGTGTTGCTGCGCGCAGGGTCGGCGCGGCGGCCTGATGCATGTTCAGCGGGGGGGAGCTGCTGCCGCTGAGGACAACGGCAAGCGCCACCACCACGACCACCACGGCGGCCACGGCGCCTGCGCCGACAAACCCCAGCACAGAGAACGGCCGACGGCTCCAGGCGCGCCTCACGGAGCGAGGATCCCGGCGCTCGGCGTCTCGGTGCGCCGGACCCTTGTTGTAGTCGGCCACGAGCGACTCCACCCGGCGGTGCAGCCTGGCCGGCGCCGGCGCGTCGAAGGAGCGCAGCAGCTCGGCCACGTATCGCTGCTCCTCGTCGATCTGTGTGGGTCGTTCGGTCATGGGGTTCCTCTACCAGGCAAGACTCCGGCGGCGCGCGTCTCTTCCCTGCGGATCGCCGGCGTGTGCGGTTGGGGTTGGGGGGCCACCGGGGCGTCCGCGGAAGCGGGTGAATCCGGTGCGGGCTCCAACTCGTGTGCGACCTGCTTGCGTGCCCGGAACAGCCTGGTCGTGATCGTTGCCTCGCGCACGCGCAGCGCGCGAGCGGCTTCCCGGTAGGAGAGGCCGAGTACGTCCACGGCCACCAGCGCGAGACGACGATCCTCCGGCAGCGTTGCGATCGTCGCGTACACCTCCTGCATCTCCAGTGCCTGCTCGGGCTGGCCCAGCGGCCGGGGATCGGCCGCGACGACGTCCTCGAGCGTGGCCACCGTGACCGGCCGCCGGCTCGCGGTGCGACGGCTAGTGAGGAACGTGTTGCGCAGGACGCGCATCAGGTAGTACAGCTCGTCGTCGCCGCTTAGCACGCGTGGCCGTGCGAGCACACGCGTGAACGTCTCCTGCACAAGGTCCTCGGCGTCCTCGCGCGAGCCGCACAGCGCCCACGCGGCGCGATACAGACGATCCACGTGTTGCGTCAGCGACTGAGGGTCGAGGGTACGCATCGGTTGGGCGGCGAAACGGCGCTCGAACGAGCGAGACGGACGATCCCCGCTCTGCGACTGTAGCGCCGCATCGAGATGAGGCGCGCCTATGCGTTGGCAGGCCACTGTGGTGCGCCGCCGGGCGGACCGCTGGGTTGCTACACGCTCGCGGGCGTAGGCAGCCACTCCGCGGGCAACACGCCCGCGGGGATCTCACCCGCGCTCGGCGGGAAGTAGCGCGTCAGCCGCGCCGCCGGGCGTCCGTCGATCAGGGGCCGCAGGTCGGCGATCGTGTGGAGCAACCGAATCGTCGAGCCGATCTGCAGGTCCGCGGCGTTCGGCGGATCGCCGCCGAGCAGGCCATCGGCGATCCACGCGTCGATCCTGTCCAGCTTGGCTGAAAGCGCGTCGATGTCGGCGCGCGCGGAAGCGTCGGTTGCCTTGTTTTTGAGTGCCATCAGACGTGCGGTCAGTGGCAGCGCGGGGCGCATCAGCGCGCGCGGCAGGGGCAGCTTGGCGTCTCCGGCATAGCTCTCCATCGCGCTGGAGCGGCGCAGGAACGCGACGTCGAGGATGTGGCGCGGCACGACCTGAAAGACCTCATCGCCCCAGCGCTCGGCCTCGAGCACCTGTGCGTATGAAGGATCTCCGGGCGCTGGCAGCAGCGGTGGCGCCGGCACGAGCTCGTCGAGCTTGCGCATGATCGTGCGCGAGCCAACCATGCGCTCGCCATCGAGGCGCAGCCCAGGCACGGTGCGCCCGCCGTAGCGCAGGGGGCCGACGGCCACCTGGGCCAGCGGCAGCAGGTCGACGCGGTCGTAGTCGATCGACTTCAGTGCCAGCGCCGCTTCGACCGCGGCGCACGGATGCGAGCCAGGATTCACATAGAGCCTTGCCTTCATCGAAGCTGAGCATAATGGGCGGCGATGCTGCTCGTCGTCGACGTCGGGAACACACAGACCCATTTCGGGGCGTTTCGCGACGGCGAGCTGCTCGAGCACTGGCGCTTTGCGACTGTGCGTCAGTCCACTGCCGACCAGCTGGGCGCGGCGCTGCGCAACCTGCTGGAGCTGCGCGGCTGCTCCTTCGAGGACCTGAAAGCGTCGATCGTATCCTCGACCGTGCCCCAGCTCGAGCCCGAATGGGCGGCGATGGCCAAACGCTACCTCGGCCACGAGATGCTCGTGGTCGGCCCCGGGACGAAGACGGGGATGGCGATCCGCTACGACAACCCGCGCGAGATCGGGGCCGATCGGCTGGTGAACGCCGTGGCGATCCGCGAGCGCTTCGGTGGCCCTGCGGTGTGCGTCGACTTCGGCACCGCGACGACGTTTGACGTCGTCTCGCGCGAGGGCGAGTATCTCGGCGGGTCGCTGATGACCGGCATCGAGATCTCGCTCGAGGCGCTCTCGGAGCGGGGTGCCTGGCTGCCGAAGATCGACCTGGCGCCACCGAAGAGCGTGATCGGCAAGAACACAGTTGACGCGATCCGCTCCGGCGTCGTGTTCGGCTACGCGGGCGCGGTCGACGCGATCCTGCGCCGCCTGTATGACGAGCTGGGCGAGCGCGCCGCCGTGATCGCCACCGGTGGGCTGGCGCGGCTCGTGGTGCCCTACACCGAGGAGATCGAGGAGGTCGACGATCTCCTGACCCTCACAGGGCTGCGGTTGCTGCACGAGCGCAATTCGTAGTCCTGCGAAAGTGCCTGCCCATAATGGGGTCTATGCCGAACAAGCTCACAGACTCCTGGATGCTCGGCCCCCTCGAAGTCCCCAACCGCGTCCTGTTGGCCCCGCTCGCCGGGATCGGCAACTGGTTCGTGCGGTTGCAGGCCAAGCGCTACGGCGCGGGGATGGCGGTGTCGGAGATGGTCTCCTCGCATGCGATTTATCACCAGAACGAGCGCACCTGCAACGAGATGTTGCGCATCCACCCCGACGAGCAAGAACCGGTCCCGCCCGCCCCAGGTAGGACCGGAGCTCCTGCCGGGGTCGTATCGATCCAGCTGTTCGGCGAGGACCCCGAGGTGATGCGCGCAGCTGCGGCGCGCGTGGCAGCGGTGGGGGCCGACGTGATCGACATCAATATGGGCTGCCCGGTGCCTAAGGTGCAGAAGACCGGCGCCGGCGCCGCGCTGCTGGCCGACCCCGACCTGGCCCTCGCCGTCGCCCGCGCCGCCCGCGAGGGCTCAGAAGGCCTGCCGGTGACGGTCAAGCTGCGCTCGGGCCGGCGTCCGGGAGAAACAAGCGGCTTCGATCTGGCCCACCGCCTGGTGGCCGAGGCCGGGGTGGCCGCGATCGGCTTTCACCCCCGTTCGGCGGCGGTTCACCACAAAGGCGCCCCCGACTACGAGCTGGCCGCGCGTCTGGTCGATTCGCTAGACGCACCCGTGATCTTGACCGGCGGCCTGAACGAGCCCGAGCAGATCGAAGAGGCCTTTCACATGACCGGCGCCTCGGCCGTGATGCTCGCGCGCGGCGCGCTCGGCAACCCATGGCTGTTCGAGCGGCTGCTTGGCTCGCGTCATGAGGAGCCGAACAGGGGGGAGGTGCTCGAGGAGCTGAACTGGACGATCGACCGCGCCGTCGAGCACCTCGGCGAGCCGCGCGCGACGCGTTACCTGCGCAAGTTCTACCCATGGTATGTCCAGCGCCTGGAGCTGGAGGACCGTCAGACGGCAAAGGAACTGCAAGCCGCGCTGCAAGTAGCGCAGACGCTCGGGGAGGCTCGTGCGCTACTCGATTCAGTGGCCACTCCGATGACAACAGTTGCCTGACGTATCCTCCAAATCGCCATACCTTCTTGGCCAAGCAGGGGGACAATTCTTAGACGGCCGGGGTTTTTCCGGCCGTCTAAGAATGCCGCCCTGCGCCGCTATACTGCTGCGCCCCCGCACACCTGCGGGGTTTTGTTGTTCCCCGACCTGAATCCCCTACCCCGCGAACGAGGGTCACATGCCGAAGGACGTAATCCTCACCCCTGAAGGATTGGAGAAGCTCAACGACGAGCTCGAGCTGCTCTCGACCGCGAAGCGCCGCGAGGTGGCCGAACGGATCAAGGAGGCGCGCGAGTTCGGGGATATCACCGAGAACTCCGAGTACGACGACGCGAAGAACGAGCAGGCGATGGTCGAGAGCCGCATCGCGCAATTGGAGGAGCGCCTGCGGATGGCGACGGTGATTGAGACGAAGGACCTCTCGACCGACATGGTCCAGGTCGGCTCGGTCGTGCACGTGAAGGACGAGAAGACGGGCAAGTCGGTCAAGTACACGATCGTCGGCTCGGCGGAGGCCAAGCCGGAGGAGAACAGGCTCTCCAACGAGTCCCCAGTAGGCCGCGCGCTGCTGGGCCACAAGCGCAACGAGACGGTCGCCGTCAAGGTCCCCCGCGGGCCCGCGCGCAAGCTGAAGATCACGAAGATCGACGTCGGTCTCAAGTAACCTCGCCGCGATGAGCGGCGACGACGAGCCCGAGACGGACAGCGGTCCCCGGCACGGCCTGAACGAGCTGATTGCCGAGCGGCGCGCTAAGGCACACCGGCTGAAGGAGTCCGACCCGGAGGCGTTCCCCTACTCCTACCCCACAACAGAGCCGATCGCGACGATCCTCGCCGCCTACGATCACCTGTCAGCCGGCGAGGAGACCGAGGATGCCCACCGGGTCGCCGGCCGGATCGCCGCGCGGCGGGGCTCGGGCAAGGCCGCCTTCCTCGACCTCGTCGACCGCACAGGCAAGATCCAGCTGCACGCGCGAATCGATGTGCTCGGCAAGGAGCCTTTCGCGCGACTGAGCACGCTCGATCTGGGCGATCTGATCGGCGTCGACGGCGCGGTGCTACGCAGCCGCCGTGGCGAGCTGTCGCTGCGCGTCGATCGCTTTCAAATCCTCGCCAAGGCGCTGCGTCCGCCGCCCGACAAGCATCATGGTCTCAGCGACGTCGAGACCCGCTACCGCCGGCGTGAGCTCGACCTGATCGCAAGCGAGGACGCCCGCAAGCTGTTCATCGACCGCGCGCGGATCATCTCGGCGATCCGCGCCTATCTCGACGGCCAGGATTTCGTCGAGGTCGAGACGCCGGTCCTGCAGCCGCTGTACGGCGGAGCGCTGGCGCGGCCGTTCACGACGCACCACAACGCACTCGACCGCGACCTGTACTTGAGGATCGCCACCGAGCTGTACCTCAAGCGCCTGCTCGTCGGGGGCCTGGAGAAGGTCTACGAGCTCGGCAAGAACTTCCGCAACGAGGGCCTCTCGCCCAAGCACAATCCCGAGTTCACGGTCATCGAGTGGTACGAGGCCTACGCCGATTACAACGACGCGGCGGCGCAGCTCGAAGGGCTCGTCGGCGCCGCGGCGCAGGCGGCCGGCTACGCTGGCGAGCTGGACTTCGCGACGACGCCCTGGCGGCGCGTGAGCTTCGCCGGGGCGATCGCGGAGGCGACCGGAATCGACGTGCTGGCCCATCGTGATGTGACCGACCTGAGCGCGGCGATTCGTGAGCGTGGCCTGGAGATGTCGACTGAGGGTTTCACCTGGCCCCAGCTGGCCGACGACCTGCTGGCGAAGTACGTAGAGCCGACGTTGATCCAGCCGACGTTTGTGTTCGACTACCCAGTCGAGCTCTCTCCGCTGGCCCGCGAGCATCGCTCAGAGCCGGGCCTGGTCGAGCGTTGGGAGGCGTTCGCCGGCGGGATCGAGATCGCGAACGCGTTCAGCGAGCTGATTGACGCGGACGTCCAGCGCGAGCGCTTCCGCGCCCAGGAGCGCCTGGGAACGCTCGGCGAAGAGGTCCAGCCATACGACGAGCTGTTCGTGCAGGCGCTTGAGCAGGGGATGCCGCCGGCCGGCGGGGTCGGGGTGGGGATCGACCGGCTCGTGATGCTGCTGACCGGGCGCGACTCGATCCGCGAGGTCGTGCTGTTCCCGGCGATGCGCGATTGATCTTGGTCCGGCCCCGAAGCAGGACCGCATGCGTCACATCTCCGGTGGGCGCATGCGCCCACCGGTCGCCTCGCACATGTGCGAGGCCGACACCGAAAGAGGACCGGCGCATTCCAACTGCGGAAGGTCTCCTGGCCGGTTGGTAGACTGCCCAGGAGTCTTAACCAGGACCACATAGCGCTTGAGGCACGACCCTCGAGGAAGGAAATAGACCATGTTCGAGCGATTTACAGAACGAGCCCGGCAGGTGGTCGTCCTCGCGCAGGAGGAGGCGCGAACGCTCAAGCACAACTACATCGGCACCGAGCACATCCTCCTAGGCCTGCTGCGCGAGGAGGAGGGTCTCGCCGCTCGCGTCCTGGAGTCGTTGGACATTACGGTCGAGCGCGTGCGCGCGCAGGTCGTGCGGATCGTCGGCTCCGGCGAGGAGGTCACCTCCGGGCAGATCCCGTTCACGCCGCGCGCGAAGAAGGTCCTGGAGCTCGCCCTGCGTGAGGCGCTCAGCCTCGGGCACAACTACATCGGCACCGAGCACATCCTGCTGGGCCTCGTGCGCGAGAATGAGGGCGTCGCCGCCCGGATCTTGCTCGACTTCGACGCCGATTCCGAGAAGATCCGCAACGAGGTGATCCGCATGCTCTCGGGCCCGGGCGGTCGCCGCCAGGGACAATCGTCAGGCTCCAGTGGCTCAGGCTCCAGCGGCTCCCCCGGTGAGGGCAAGAAGTCATCGAAGCTGCTCGACCAGTTCGGGCGAAACCTGACGAAGCTTGCCGCCGAGGGCAAGCTCGACCCGGTCGTCGGCCGCGAGACGGAGATCGAGCGGATCATGCAGATCCTTTCGCGCCGCACGAAGAACAACCCGGTCCTGATCGGCGAGCCCGGCGTCGGCAAGACCGCCGTGGTCGAGGGTCTCGCCCAGCGGATCACCAACTCCGACGTGCCGGAGCTCTTGAAGAACAAGCAGATCTACACGCTCGACCTCGCCGCGCTGGTTGCCGGCTCAAAGTACCGGGGAGAGTTCGAGGAGCGGTTGAAGAAGGTGATGAAGGAGATCACCCAGCGCGGCGACATCATCCTGTTCATCGACGAGCTGCACAACCTCGTCGGCGCCGGCGCCGCCGAGGGCGCGATCGACGCCGCCTCGATACTCAAGCCGGCGCTGGCGCGCGGCGAGCTCCAGACGATCGGCGCGACCACGCTCGACGAGTACCGCAAGTACCTGGAGCGCGATTCGGCCCTGGAGCGCCGCTTCCAGCAGATTCGCGTGGAGGAGCCCTCGATCGAGGAGACCGTGGAAATCCTGAAGGGTTTGCGGGATCGGTACGAGCAGCACCACAAGGTGCAGATCACCGATGAGGCACTGAAGGCCGCCGGCGAACTGGCCAGCCGCTACATCGCCGACCGCTTCCTGCCCGACAAGGCGATCGACCTGATCGACGAGGCCGCCTCGCGGATGCGGATTAAGTCGATGACCTCACCGCCGGCCAACCGCGAGCTCGAGGGCGAAGTCGAGACCACGCGCCGCGAGAAGGAGGCCGCGATCGAGGCCCAGGAGTTTGAGAAGGCCGCGGCGCTGCGCGACAAGGAGCGCAAGCTGACGAACAAGAAAAACGAGTTCGAGAAAGAGTGGGAATCGGGCGAGACCGGCGAGCGACCGTCGATCGGCGAGGAGGAGATCGCCGACATCGTCTCGATGTGGACCGGGATCCCCGTGTTCAAGCTAACCGAGGCCGAGACGCAGAAGCTGATGCGGATGGAGGACGAACTGCATAAGCGCGTGATCGGTCAGCACCCCGCGGTCGAGGTGATCTCGAAGGCGATCAGGCGCTCGCGCGCGGGGCTGAAGGACCCGAAGCGCCCGACTGGCTCATTCATCTTCCTGGGGCCCTCCGGCGTGGGCAAGACCGAGCTCGCGCGCACGCTCGCGGAGTTCCTGTTCGGCGACGACGAGTCGATGATCCGGATCGACATGTCGGAGTACATGGAGAAGCACGCGGTTTCCCGTTTGGTCGGCTCACCCCCCGGTTACGTCGGCTACGACGAGGGCGGCCAGCTGACCGAGGCCGTGCGGCGCAAGCCCTACAGCGTGCTGCTGCTCGACGAGATCGAGAAGGCGCACCCGGACGTGTTCAACATCCTCTTGCAGATCCTCGAGGACG
>Ga0182024_10014640_pt1 | contig 15139 bp, 15 predicted proteins | sample P32metaG_FD_120480 | JGI IMG/M metagenome (GOLD analysis project Ga0182024, IMG submission 120480) | Permafrost microbial communities from Stordalen Mire, Sweden - P3-2 metaG (Illumina Assembly) | ecosystem: Environmental > Terrestrial > Soil > Wetlands > Permafrost | place: Sweden: Stordalen... | reverse complement strand
GCTTGAAAGCGCCGTTTCTCTAAGGCTTCAAAATCACGAGGTACTCCAGCAGGGTTTCCCATATCCAGTTAGATGCAGCATAGCGGGAAAAGTATCTCTATATTATGCGGGACTCAATAGGTCAATGAATGTCACTCGATCTGAGGCGTACTAGACTGCCCGCTGCGCGGCAGCTTTCCCAAGAAAGGTTGACCAGCTCAGCGTTGACTTCGTCCGCGGGTGTCCAGGTTATGCAGTGCGGCCCGTCCTTCCCTACCAATAGGCGCGCTCCTTAAATCAGCTTGGCAGTCCGGATCCACGAGGCAGTGATCGGCAGAAATCCTGTCTGTGTCCCCGTGAATGACCATTTACCACGCTCCATCGTGACCGGGAGGGCAGTAGTTCCGGTGCCGACACATCCCAATCCAATACGTTCTCGGCTGCTCGCGCGATACGCGTTGGGTATGGCGGAGGTTAAAGTCTTATTCGGATTTCTTCTTGTTTTTGCTGCCCTTTCCCACGATCTTCTTGCCCAGCTTCTCCATCCCCCTGACGCTTCCTTTACCGATCTTGGCCGCGCCTTTTCCGGTGCCAGCTCCGACGTCCTTGCCTGCGCCGCCGGCGCCTTTGCCGAGATCGGTGGCGGCGTTGACAGGGTGCAAGGTAACGAGATTTCCGGCGGCTCCAGCAGTGCCTTTGCCCAGGCTCTCCGCCCCCTTGCCTGCGCCTTTGCCAATGTCCTCACCGCCTTTGCCGATTTCCTTGCCGGAGCTGCGCTCAACCTTCTGCTTCTTGCCCTTCTGCATGGATTGCGTCAGGGCGGTCGCCTGATCCTGGGGTGGATTCGCGGGGCATGCAAATGCGGGCAGATTCCCAAAAACTAAGATGCAAGCCGCCGCAAAAATCGGGGCGAATTTAGCCCTAATTTTCATTTTATTTTCTCCTGTTAATCGATTCGAATGAAAATTTCTCCGTATCGTCCATTCTTAAGCGCAGTCTAGATCTGCTTTTGCACAAGATCGTGTGCTTCCTTTGTGCATAGCGCCCCGAGCGTCGTCTTCGTATGCCAAATTTGCCGTAACCTCGTGCGAAGGGTTCCCCGAGTTGCCAGAGGCGTTAAGAAATCACTCTTGGTCTCTGTCGCCATGAGATTTATGATGGTCGTTCCATCAAGCGGGAGTTTAACTTTGCGAAAGGCCCCGCATTACCTTAAATCGCTCGTAAGTTTGCCACAGCATTCCGGGCGTTCGGGCAACGAGGAGCGATCCCATCCGCCGCCGAGCGCTTGAATCAAGAGGACGGCGCTGGCCATGCGACGTCCAAGAATATTGACTGCTGTAACCTCATCGGCGAGTGCTGCGTTTTGGGCGGTGATTACCTCGAGATAGCTGGTGACTCCACCCTTGTAGCGAGTAATCGAGAGTTCAAGCGATCGTTCAGCCGCCTGCACGGCAGTATCTTGCACTTGTGCTTCCTGTTCTAGAATCCGCAACGCCGCCAGGTTATCCTCAACTTGTTGGAAACCAGTGAGCACTGTTTCGCGATACATTGCCACGGTGTTTGAATAGCCAGCCTTCGCTTGATCAACGCCAGCGCGTCGCCGTCCCACATCAAAAATCGTCACTAAAGCTGACCCTCCCGCCGACCATAGGATGCTGGGTCCTTGCAGGAGTGTGGTGATGCTGCCACTTTCAAATCCCCCGGAGGCTGTTAGATTGAAAACCGGATAGTAGGCAGCTTCTGCCACTCCAATTTGTGCATTCGCGGACGCCATCATCCGTTCAGCGGACGCGATATCGGGTCGTCGTTCGAGCAATTCAGAGGGAACACCGGCTGGAATGGGTGGCGGCGGTGTTGTTAGCGGCAGCGGTGGAAGAGTGAACTCGGCCGGTGGCTTGCCAAGTAGCACTGCAGTCGCGTGTTCGTATTGGGCGCGTGCCACGCCAACATCTATTGTTTGGGCCCGGGTTGTTTCCAGTATGGTCCTGGCTTGCGCGACTTCTACCTCGGATCCGATCCCTCCCGCGAATTGGGCTTCGGTCAATTGCAGTGCCTGTTCGTACTGAGTCACAGTGGTACCTAACAACTGTTCTTCGGCATCAAGGCTGCGTGCCGCGAAGTAATCGACAGCCAGATCGGCGTGCATACTGAGATTTACCGTTTCGAGATCGGCAGCGCTCGCCTGAGCTTGCGCGCGGTACGACTCAACATTTCGGCGGACTCGGCCCCACACATCAGCTTCGTATGAAAGGTCGAGCGGTAACACAAAATCGTTAAAGGTGAGGCCGTCGATCGAACTCTGAGGCGGACGGTTGTTGGAATACCTTTCGCGGTTGGCAGATGGCGCTGCGGCGATAGTTGGGTAGTAATCTGCACGGTAATACCTCAGCACCGCACGTGCCTGCGTGTACTGAGCCAGGGCCGCTTTCAGATTTTGGTTGGAAACGTCGATCTGCTGTTCCAGTGCGTTGAGTTGGGCGTCCTGAAATGTTTCCCACCAATTGCCGCCGAGCTTTTGGTCATTTGGCTGGGCAGGCTTCCAGTCCCCGACCTCTTTATAAGCGGGAGGAGCTTGCACCACAGGAGTGTGGTAGTTGGGTCCAACCGCACATCCGCCCAACTGGAGCGCTGCTGTCGCGAACAGAACGGCCAGCCAAGATTCTTGCCGCGAGTTCTCAACTAAAATCGCCTTTCGAGGGTGTTTCACTTGATATCCCCCGGCAATGTTGCTTGAACAATATGAACTTCCTGTCCTTGAACAATTGAGTCGGGCGGGTTGATAATGACCTGGTCGTTCAGTTTAAGGCCGGAGACGATCTCTATCTGATTGCCGAAATCGTGCCCAGGAGTTACGGCAGCGAGTACGACCTTCCCGTCTCTCACAATGCCGACATGCAAACCCTCCGAACGAAATATCAGAGTATTAACCGGAAGCAGGAAGGTCGAGGCTTGCGCCGGTATCGCCAAGTGGACCTCTGCGTAAGAGCCCGTGAGCAGCGTGCCCGCAGGATTGTCCAAATCAATTTCGATCAGCAAGGTGCGGGTTGCGATATTGATGGCATCGGCAGTGCGCACCAGTTTTCCCTGAAATTTACGCCCCGGAAATTCAGCGAGGCTGAGATCTGCTGTCATCCCGTCTTTGATCCCTCGCGAGTATTCCTCTGGGACGTTTACGTAAACCCGCAACTTTCCCGGTTGAGCGATGTGAAAGAGATCAGTCTTCACCCCGCCGCTGCTCCCGGAGTTAATCAGGTCCCCAATATCGGTGTTTCGAGCGGTGATAACTCCGTCGAACGGAGCGTAGATCTTTTCAAAAGATACCAGTGCCGCATACTCGTCTACGGCTGCTTGATCTGCTGCGACAATAGCTTTATTCGCATTATAGGTACCGGCCGCATTGTCGGCGTCCTGCTGGGATACAGCATTGCTTTTCAAAAGTCCCTGATACCGGGCTTTGGTAATGGCAGCGAGGTCGAGATTTGCCTGCGCGGTCAACAGGTTGCTGCGGGCTTGCTGAAGTTGCTGATCGACTTCCGGTGTTTCGATTACGGCAAGTAATTGCCCTTGCTTGACATGGGCCCCAATGTCGAAATACCAGTTCTTTAGATAACCGTTCGTACGGGAGTAGATGGGTGACGTGATGAATGGCTGTACGTTTCCCGGAAGGATTATTTCTTGGGTGGGCGCGGTTCGTTGCGGCGACACAACCGACACCGGAGCGATCGCCACTTGCGCCGTCTCCGCGCTGAGGGTCGTGCGGGTCCTGACACGGGACCAGATGCCCGATACCAAGAGAGCGGCAATCGCGACCGACGCAATCGCCAGGCCCAACCAGTGTTTGTGCGGATGCTGCACAGCGTCTCGGTTATTTAAAGGGAGTGTGTGTCCGCCGATCTGTCTTACATCCTCAGTTTGAGGCAACATAGTAGCTCCATTTAGGGTGATGCCTAATCTTTACTTCCACTTTCGGCTCGGCGCCTCCGTGAACCCTGCAGTAGGCTGAAAAATGCCGGAACAAAGAACAGCGTCGAAACCGTGGCGAAAAGCAGTCCACCAATGACCGCCCGGCCGAGAGGCGCATTCTGTTCACCGCCATCCCCGAGTCCGAGAGCCATTGGCACCATGCCGATGATCATGGCCAGGGCGGTCATCAGCACGGGGCGAAAACGCGTGAAGCCTGCCTGCAGTGCGGCGCTGACGGCATCGCTGCCTTCCGTCATTTTTTCCGTAGCAAAGCTCACGACCAAAATGCTGTTTGAGGTTGCAACGCCCATGCACATAATGGCTCCCATGAGTGCGGGTACGCTCAGAGTCGTATGTGTTATGAACAAGAACCAGGCAATGCCTGCGAGTGCAGCAGGCAGGGCGGAAATCATGATGAACGGATCCAGCCATGACTGAAAGTTGACTACGATCAGCAGGTATACAAGGACAATCGAGAACGCCAGGCCGCTCAGAAGGCCGACGTAGGAGGATCGCATCGTCTGAACCTGCCCCCGGACAACGACTTGAGAACCGCGCGGTACTTGCTGGCGTGTGGCGTCAATGATCTTATTGATGTCGGTGGCCACACTACCCAAGTCGCGTCCTGCGGTTGCACCAAAGATGTCAATCACCGGCGCTACGTTGTAATGAGAGACCACTGCCATTCCCGTCCCCCGTTGCGCGGATACCAGACTGGCCATGATCGACGGAGGAGCCGTTGGATCTGTGCCTGTGATTGGGATGTTCTCTACATCCTGCAAAGTGTCGGTGCGGTATTGCGGTGTCTGAGTCGCGATCTGATAGCTGACACGATTCGTTGGGTCGACCCAGAATGTGGGTGAAGTTTGGAAGCTGCCACTTAATGACACCAAGAGATTCTGCGCAATATCGTGGGCCGTAAATCCAAGCTCTTCTGCTTTTGTACGTTCTACCCTGAGGTTGAGATATGGCTCATCGAAGGGTTGCTGGATCCGCAGATCGGCCGTTCCTGTGACGTATCTCATTTTCCCGAGAAGCGCATCCGCATAGCGGCGGTTTCCCTCCAAGTCGTTTCCCACGACCTGGACATCGATCGGAGCTGGCAAGCCAAAATTCAGGATTTGGCTGACCATGTCGGCCGGCAAGAAAGCGAAAATCACACCCGGGAACTGTTGGGGGAGCGTCAGACGAAGCTGGTGAATGTAGGTGTCCGTGGGATGGTGCTTGGCGGACAGGGTCACAAGAATGTCGGCGTCCGATGTGCCCACGGGCGCTGAATTGCTGTAGGAGAGATTGATACCGCTGTAAGGCAGACCTATGTTGTCAATGACGTTCTGCACTTCGCTCGCCGGAATCTGCTGCCGAATCGACTGCTCGATCCGATCGCAAAGGTTGGCCGTTTCTTCAATGCGCATTCCGGTGGGAGCGCGCATATGAAGTTTGAAAGTGCCGCTATCTACGCTGGGAAAGAAGTCCCGGCCTAGCCAAGGTATCAGAACTGCCAGAGACCCAAGGCAGCTCGCGAAGAAGGCAATCAGGAAAACCCTCCGGTGCTGGAGACAAGTCTCCAGCGAGCCGCGATAACTTCGGCGAAATCTTTCAAAGGCCTCCTCAAAACGCTTCTGAAGGCCTACCAACGGATTGCGAACGGGGGCATCACCGGCCTCCTTCTTATCTCCCCGTAACAGATACGCGGCCATCATCGGGACGATCGTTCGGGAAAGCAGGTAAGAGGCCAACATAGCGAAAACTACTGCTTCCGCAAGCGGCACAAAGAGGTACCGTGCCACGCCGGACAGTAAAAACATTGGGGCAAACACAATGCAGATCGAAAGTGTGGACACGAAGGCAGGCGTGGCTATTTGCGCCGCGCTATCGAGGACAACTTCGTCCATTGCCTTATCCGGTTCCGCCTCCCGATTTCGATTTATGTTCTCGACCTCGACTGTGGCATCGTCCACAAGGATTCCGACAGCCAGAGCGAGTCCACCAAGTGTCATGATATTGATCGTTTCGCCGAGCGCGCTGAACACGATGATCGAGGTCAAGATCGCCAGAGGGATGGAGGTCGCGATAATCAGGGTGCTTCGCCAGCTACCCAGAAAAGTAAGAATCATGAAAGCGGTCAGGCATGCCGCAATCAGTGTCTCCCTGACCACTCCGCTGATCGCGCCACGAACAAAAATCGACTGATCAGCGAGTGGTTCTATCTGCAGCTGGGGTGGAACTGTCGTCTTGATTTGAGGCAGAAGGGCCTTGATGCCTGAGATCACGTTCAGCGTTGACGCATTCCCTGCCTTTTGAATCGTCAGCAGTACTGAGCGCTGCCCGTTGACGCGCACGATATTAGTCTGCGGTGGAAAGCCATCGCGTACCCAGGCAACGTCTTGGATGTAGATAGCAGTGCCGCCAATAGTCTTGATCGGGATTCTGTTTAGATCCGCAATCGTCTGTGGTGCTGCGTTAGGAATGGAGACATCGTATTCCTTGGAGCCGATCTTGGACGTTCCCGTGGGCAGGATCAGATTTTGAACGCTGATCGCATTGACTACATCCAGCGCAGACAGACCCTTCGACTGCAACGCTGTCGTATTGAGATCCACCTGCACTTGGCGTTGTTTACCGCCATAGGGATATGGCACAGAAGCCCCAGGAACTGTGATGAGCTGCGTCCGAATGAAATTTAGGCCATAGTCGTTGAGTTCTTGTTCTGACAGATTTTGCCCCGAGAGCGCCAACTGAAGGACGGGCACACTTGATGCGCTGTAGGCGAGAATGAGAGGCGGCGTCGATCCTGCGGGCAACTGCCTGAGTTGGGTCTGAGAAACCGCCGTGATCTGTGCAATGCCTTGTTGAATGTTGGCGGTCGGCTGCAGAAACACTTTCACAACAGCAATTCCATACAGAGATTGCGATTCGATGTGCTCAATGTTGTCGACGGTGGTGGTAAGCGCCCGCTCTGTGACGCTAACGATGCGGTCGCTCATGTCTTCCGGTACTAGACCGTTATAATTCCAGATGATGCTCACCACTGGAATATCGATATTGGGAAAAATGTCCGTGGGCGTGCGAACGATCGCGAGCCCCCCAAGAATAAAAATCAGAATGGCGAGCACGATGATCGTGTGCGGTTGCTTCAGCGCTAACCTGACGATCCACATGATGCACTCCTCATCTTTCCGACCGGCGTTACCGGACTGCATTCAATCAAACGGCCCTAGGCCCTACGCTTCGGGGTCTTGGCATCGAGCGTCGAGATCAATCGCTCGGCCGCTGGGGGCACCGGGACAGTTCCGGACAGAACAATACGCCTCGCACGAATCTCCCCGCCGTACACGCGGCCGTTGTCGCCATTGTCCGGACGGATCGTGGACCCTTCGAGGGAGACACCGGCAAACAGGCCTCGTGCTCTTGAGTAGCTCAAGATTTCGGCTCGCAGGGTTGCGTCCGTCTCGGCCGATGTATCGCGGCCGACCGGGCCCGCCGCCACCGAAGCGTCCGCTCCCAGCTTGACCTTACTGGCGAGGATACCGTTTGCGCCGAGTTCATTCATCACGAGCAGCACAAAATCCGTCGCTTCTCCACCGATCTGAAAACCGAAACTACCACCCTCAAGGGCCATCATCGTAGGCGCGCCCCAAGGTCCTCTGAAGTTTTCACCCCTGCGGCACGACATAGCACCGCGCCCGTAGCTTCCGCCGACGATGAATGCAGCCTTTAGCACAGAGGGAAAGACAACGACGCAATCCGCCTTGTCGAGCAAGTCCTGCGGAATGTTGTCAGGGACGTCGAGAATCTCTTTTAAGACCGTGCCGGAATTTCGCAATCGGTCTTCATCCTTACCTTGGTCCGAAGCGCTTACCACCTGAGCGAGAAGCAGTAGAACAGTTAGTGGAATGTTCAAACAGGGCAACAACTTGCGCATGTGATTTCCCTCCGTAGTTTTTTCTCTACCTGGACATCGACAATGCAGCTCGGATGCCACATTTGAGGACGATCAAGAGTTTCAGTAAATGGCTGAAAGTAGGGCGCTAAAGCAGAGGGATGAAACTAAATACGCGTAGGTTACGTGGGGAGAGTCCAGCGAATTGAATGGCTGTCAGCACGCTGACAGGGTGTTCGCCGAGGATGACCTTTGGAGACATTTACTTTGTCTTTCCTGGGCTCAAAACCTTGTAGTCATCGGTCAGAGCCGTCGAGAAAGCGACAAGATCGTTCTCTTCCTGGTCTGTCGGCCTAAGGTTGCCGAGTTGTCTCTTGTTGAGGTTGGTTGGATCTTCGGGTGGCGGCCAGCACGTGACCTTTTCGCCGGGATCTCCTGCTTTGCACCTTGGCAGAAATGCACGACATCTTTCAGGCTCTTGAAGTAGCCGTTGTGCATGTAGGCCTTCACGAAGTCAGGGCTGGGACGCATGTCAACATTGCGCAATGTAGGTACCTGGAACTTACCGTCGAATTTCGGAGCGAGTTCAATCCACTGCGAATCAGGATTAAGTTGACCGCTCAGGCTCTTCAGCTTGCGGAGAAAAAATCCAACACCCGCGTCAGTGTAAGCTGACCCTGCTGGGTTCGCGCTGTAGCCGAGCTTGTCGGGCATAGCCTCGAAGTAGAATTGTAGCGCCGGATTCCGGGGCACGCCCAACAACGGTTCTTCGCCGGGTCCGCCATCGCGGTGACACTGGTTACATCCCGCCTTACCGCGGAACAGCGCATACCCCCTTGCTTCCTGTGCCGTCAACTGGTCCTTTCCGGCCTGCACATAGTCATACTTCGAAGTGAACGGACTGACCTCCGGCGAAGCTTCGTAGGCAGCGGCCGCCCGTCCGAAGTCGTCAAACACGTGGTCGGCACGTTGCCGGTCTGCCACGCTGAGATGGACAGGGTATGGATCGCTGCTGGTTGGGGGGCCAGGTGTTGCGCAAACGCTTTCGCTATCTCTCGGCCATTGAATGGCAAACGAGTCGGCGCCCCACACCACCTCAAATAGCTCGCGATACGGAGCCCTGGAGAGCCGGTATGCAAGACAAGCCGAGTCGGGCAGGCCCATTTCGACCGGGTTCGTCGGTGGTCCTTGGGCTTGTTCCGCGCTCGGGTTTTGTAAGCGGTAACCGCTGGCGCGCATGTCCCAGAAATTCCCTCCTACGAAGTTGCCTTGCAGTTCGTTGTAATGCAGCACAGGAGCGAACGTCGCGTACATGTAACTCTGCGGCTTTCGCTGGCTGAATCGCGTTCTCACCGACCCCGGATACGACACGGTGCTCAAATTCACAGATTGAATCGGTCCCGTGAATCCGGTCTCCGGCGTATGGCAGAAACTGCATGCTTCGTTCTGATTGACGGAGAGATGCTTGTCAAAGAGCAGTAACTTCCCTAATGTGCGGATCTGTCCCTGACGATCAAGCGTCGTCTGGTTCACCTGCCGCAGTGCGTCGGACTCAATCCGATCAATTTCGGCAACGGCTCTGGCGACGTCCCGATCGAATCCTGGAGGCATCTGTCGCGCGCGATCCTGCAAGGTTGCCCCAGCGGCGTGCAGTGCACGGTCTCGCAGAGGGTCACTCCGAGCTGAAAGCAGCAGAGCGCCAAGTGTGAGAGGGCCCTACCAACGATAATACGAGAGTTCGATCGTGCATAGCCTTATAACCTCCTTTTCTGCGGGCGAATTCAGCGAGGAGAAGCCAGTGCTACCGGCCCGACCGGTCGGATTGAGCGCATGCTCTCGCAAAGCAGTCCTTCTCAAGTTCATTCGCCTGCTCTGGCACAGGGAATTCCTTTACCCTTTCTCACTACGGTTTCAGAATGGAAAGCGCAGCGAGAGGATCCAGCGGTGGTTGAACTGGTGAAATTGCGTAACAGCAATCTGCACACCAGTGCCAATGGCGAAGTGAAGTCTTTCTGCGACTGGAAAGGAACCCAAGACGACTCCGGGTGTCACGAAGACTTGTTTTTTCCATCCAGGGTGCCACTCGACCAAAACTCGGAATTCTGCTCAAGCATAGGCCAGATCCTCCCTTTAATCTTGTAGTCCACCGCGGTATTGAAAATGATCGCCCGGCCGAGAAGGTTGGTACCACTGGCAGGAAGATTTGCACCAACGGTCATTTGAATATCCCAGTGCCCGATGCCCTTGGCGACTGCAAGCGTAGGGGAAAGTATCGCGTGTCCGATGCCATTTGGTGGAGATCCCGTAGGCAGCGAGCCACCCAAAAAAAATCCTACGAAGTAGTCACCGCGGCCTTCAGTGGCGGAAAATGCCCGATATTTCACCTGGAACGAAAGGTCTCCAAATCCATCTGGCAGAGACGGCTGATGCGTCAAATAGCTGGGCGGGAAGATGCCGACTTCCAGACGGGTTGTGGGAATGATTTCAAGTCCTCTTGAGGTGCCGTAGTTCGCAGTCGAACTGCCCCCCGCGGGATCTTGCTGCCAGGACATGTCGTAGCGGTATTGTTGGACCAACGTGACGTGAGTTGTAACGATCGGCGAAACAAAATGAGGCTGGTTCGCTCGGGCCTCATCGACCTTGCGCATCCATTTTTGCACCCAGTCGCCATCGCTATTCTTCGTGGTCTGGCTCGCCAGGCTCTGTGTTACTGCACCGTTGTCCACGTCCGGGTCGTTTTCGCTTCGGTCACAAGCTGCGGAAGGGGGTTCTGAGTCAGAAAGAACTGCTCTGCAGTGCAAACTTGCTTCTTGGGCCGACAGGAGGCGGGAGAACGTGAGTAGGATGATGGTCGAAGCTAGAATTCGCTTGATCGCAGGTTTCATGAGCATTCTTCCCTGGGCGATCCTTAGGTTCAGTGTTTTGTCCATTGCCAATTGTGGCTGAGAGTTTGCCCCCCGCAGCCTGACACGCCATGCTGTTAGTCAATCTTGTTCCATGTAGAATCCGGGTCATAGGTGGTCATCGTTGCTGCAAGCTTTGCGGTATTGGGACCAAGATCTTGTTCGTAAATAGTTCCCGACTCGTCGGCGATGAAAGTCATCACACCCGAAGAGCGATACTCCGCAGGATAAGCGACGAAGGCGAATCCTCCGGTCATCTTTCCATCTACGACATAATTCTTGGCTCCGCCCGGTGCATGAGATCCTTGGCTCGTAAGGATCCGAAAAAAATAGCCATCGAAAGGAACCTGATCTCCAGCTTGGTCCGCTGGGCCTTTTCCGTGCGCGTATGCGATGAGAGGGTTGATCGGGCTCTCGAACTCGTTGTAGGCACCGTGCCAGTACAGACCGTTGTGCCGGCCTTCATCGCTGACCAGTTTCTGCGCGAATTGCTTTGTGAGGTCACCAGCCGGCCGCGCAAAGTATTGCTTTTGTGCGTCGACCAATTCGCGGCAGGCATCCATGGCGGCAAGTTCGTTTCTACCTATGCGCCGGAATAGGATCTCGCCTTTCCCTGCGTCCGTGTCGAAATACCACGAACCGCGGTTATTGACCAAGGGAATTGGAAATGGCCAGTTTTCGGCTCCGACAACCAAAGTCTCAGTTCCCTTTGCCTCTGTCACTAATCGATGCATCTCTAGGTATCTGTCGACAAAGTTGGCCCGGGAATTCAAATCTTCTGTCGCGTCGCCGGACGAAATGACATCCTTCCCGTCAGGTCCGAGGATACTCAAGAGAGCTTGTTCGTTTTGTGCCTGTGCAGCGGCAAAGAAAGCGTGGCCGGCCTCTTCGGCGGAGGCAAAAGTCCGCTGTCCCGCCTGCTGGGCGAGTGTTGGCAAGAACGAACAACCGAAGGAAAGTGCGAATAGAACCGACGCAGCGAATCGAACAAAACTCTTCCATCGAAGTCGAACAACGATCACATTTTTGTGCGGCATGGTATACCTCTCCATTTTTGAACTTTCGACAAGTACATGCGATCATCTAACGTCGTCCACCACCGCCATGGAAGCCGCCTCCGTGGAAGCCACCGCCATGGAAACCACCTCCAAAACTCGATTGTCCGCGGGACGAAAAGCCTCGGACATTTCCGCCGTGATCAAAGCCACTGAACGCGCCGGAGCGCAATCCTGGCTGAGCGTGAAGGGCCGATGCCCCGTGGAACGCATTACCGCGGTTTAAGCTGCCGTGATTGAAGTTGCCGTGGTTAAAGCCGTTGCGATTGACGATGGTTCGACTGTGGGAGATGTAAGTGTTGTGGTTATAGATCACCCTATGGTCATGCCAGTCGGATCCCCACCGATTCCAGCCCCAACCAAATCCTCCGAAGAAACCGACTCCAAATCCAATACCGAAGGAGATTGTCGGGCCGGCAAAAAAGATTCCGGGCACGGGATACCAGCCCGGGTAGGCCACGATAGGTAGCCCATACACGAGCCAAGGATCATAGGCAGGCACGTAGACCACTTCAGGGTTAGCCGGTTGAATGATGATCGTACTGCACCTTGAGTCGTCACCGTTTGCTGTTCGTTGCTATTCAGGTTGCCAGCGTTCCGAACCTGTTGACGCATCGCTTGGATAGCATCCATCACGTCCTGCTGCTGATTGGCATATGCCTCCCCGAGCGATGAAGTCCAAGAGAGGTTCTTGTCCCTGTTTTCGAGAACCGATGGAAATTGTGTGAGTGCCTTGACGCTCGGGTCCCAAGGTTGCTTGTCGACTTCTTTGGCCAGCGCTTCCCCCTTAAGATCCGAATGACTTTGCATCCAGCGGTCCGCCTCGACAATTTCAGCTGGATACGTGGAAGCGGCGAGAACCTGCGCAACCATAGCGTCCGGGTACAGGGCGATCGGGGCGACCAGTTGCTGCAGCTCTTGCCGGGACTGTTGCACGGGCAGATCCGGCGACTGCTCGTTGGATTGGCCAGTGGGACCGTAGGGGCCGGCTTGCGCACCGAATTGCACAAGCAAACAGCAGAGAAGTACGGTCAAAGCCTGCTTGGACAGCTTCATGTTCATGGCACATCCTCCAGCGCTAAATTGCGATCTCGTTGGTGATAAAACCGTGCTCGAAAAACTGCGTGACACTTCGCCAACGGCATTAAGTAGCTTCCACTCGCTACCCTGCGCGCTTGGCCGGCCATCGCCGATAAAAAGAGCCAGGCCGATCGAGTCACGCAGGCAGCGAGCCATGTCGGACTTTGGTACTTTTTCTAAGAGCCCGGAGGGAAGCTCTTGAACATTTTCTCCACGCCCTTGTCAAGATCCTTGATGTTCTTGTTGGAGTTGTTGGATAGCGTGTCGCTCGCGCTGCCTCTCCATATCAGCTTTTTCGTTTTCGTATCGAACAGATCGATGACCAGTGTCCCTACCTTATATGTTTCCGTTGTGGTCGTTGCGTCTCCAAAACCTCCGCCCCCAAATCGTCTCCAGCCCCAGCCTCCTCCAAACCCGTCGTAGAAGGTGTTCAACGTCTGCTGATTGTGTGTCATCTCAACGGTCATGATCGACACATCGCCGCCCGAATCCACCTGGGTCCAGCCTTTCGCTGCCAAGGCGGCATTGACAGAATTCTTGATTCGATCGACATCGAGGGGGTCTTGCGTCTTAATGTTTTCCCACGAGTAGGTTTTGTATTGCCCGAAGTTTGCGCTGCGATCATAGTCTGTCTTTATCTGTTGTGCTGACAAGTTGCCTGCGATCAAAAACATCATTCCCATCAAAACGACCGCTACTCTTTGCAGTTTCATAATTCCTCCTTCTTTGAGATTCCGAGCCGAAACTCCTCGCGCGGATAAGAACGTTACCCGCGCGCTGAGGCAATTGTTGTTTCAGCGAGCCGCTAGTTTCCCGCTCGCTGCTGGTGCTGTGCTGGCACGTGTTCCTGGGCTTCCGCGCCCGTTTTACTGGTCCTCTTTTCGTAGGGCGACTCGAACACCTCGCTACCGCTTGGTTCGCCTTCGTCAAATACCTTCGCAAGGAAATAGCGATTCCCGTATTTGTTGAAGATCAATTCGCTTTTCGCCGGGGCGGAGCTGGCCTGTGCGGCATGGACTTCGAAGAGAGCGGAAGTAGAGTCATCCGCGCTACTGATTTCCATGAGCGTCAGCTCGGAGTTGTCCAGCACGTGGATGACGTACTTGCCAGGCGGAAGTCTGGTGTTACCCGCATGGAACTGAAATGGGACGTTGACTTCAAGGTCTCCAATAACCTGCGCCTGTGCTTTCGTTGGGCAGATTGTTAGTGCAAAAACGAAAGCGACGAACAGTGGCAGCAATTGGTAGCCCCTAGTCCTCTTGTGGTTTGCATGACTCTTCTCGATGTTTTCCATGAACATGTTGATTTCTCCTCGTCACGAAGGGCTTCGGTGCCCTCGATCGACACAATAGAAAATGCAACACGGCTGCCAAACATGTTGAGTTTGTAAGTGACAGAAAGGAGAGGCCCACTACAAGTAATAGGGCACTGAGGAATGCCAGCCCGCTAAACGCAGTGTCCCAATGCCGACAGCCTGAGCGAGGTTATTTGCCTGACTGCGCACCGAATGGCCGCGCGCGAATCAGATGTCATTGTTTTCTCGCGGACGCCCTAAGCTCAGGTCGGCCCGTCAGAATGATGAAAAGTGTCCAGCAGCGAATCCAAGCACCTGACAGTGATCGCGTGAGTAATGTCAATCTCGCGCTCCGCCACTATCCTTGGTTTCAAGTACTTCCAAAGATTGCGATGAGAATCTAAGTTGGCCCTATAGATGCTCCTGCTCTACTCGCAAGCTCTGCAAAGAAAGCCTGATCCGGCGGGCCAAAGGAATTCCGTCTGCATACTAACTAACGGAGATAATCGGATGAGTGAAAAGCAAGAAAACAAACCTGGCATGGAAGAGTTATCAAGACGTACTTTTTTGAGAGCGGGTTCCGCTAGTCTGGCGACCACGGCACTGGCCTCTCTGGCCGTCAACGCCCAAGAGAGAACAAACATCGCAAAAACAGAAGATCATTCCGAAAGTAATCCGGGCCCGGAAAACGAGTTGTTCGGGAGCTGCTTTTAACACAGGGCCAATGAGTGGGCCTTCATGCTGTACGGAAAGGCACAGGTCCCTAACAGAGGAAAATGCTGATCGGAAGCAGTGCGGACACGAGGCCGGTTTGTGTCAATCTAATGGAAGATCCGTCGCGACATCATTGCAACTCTGAAGGATCCTTGTTGGAACGTGAGATGCCAAGCCGTTGCATGCGGAAGTAGAGGGTGGAACGCTTGATTCCGAGACGAGCAGCGGCACCATTGGGGCCTGCCACAACCCAGCGGGTACGCTCGAG
>Ga0182024_10014639_pt1 | contig 15140 bp, 9 predicted proteins | sample P32metaG_FD_120480 | JGI IMG/M metagenome (GOLD analysis project Ga0182024, IMG submission 120480) | Permafrost microbial communities from Stordalen Mire, Sweden - P3-2 metaG (Illumina Assembly) | ecosystem: Environmental > Terrestrial > Soil > Wetlands > Permafrost | place: Sweden: Stordalen... | reverse complement strand
CGGCAGGTCGGCGAGCGCCTTCGCCGCGCCTTGCGCACCTTGCACCCGCAGTTCCTGGCGCTGCATCGAGGCGCGTTCGGTGGCGGTAAGCGCGAGGTCGCCCTGGTCGCCGTGGATCTCGAACAGGAATTCTGTACCGCGCGCCATGCCGCCGCGGATCTGGAACGTCACGACCGTACCCTCCCCGACGATGCCGCTTACCACAAGCTGGTCGGGCGAGGTCTTCGGGATCAGGCCGCCGGTATCCTCCGAGTGGATGTGGTCGCGCTGGCTGACGACGAATGCGGCGACCTCGCGGAATTCACCCAGGCAATGGCACAGCGCATCGATCTGATGGCCGCCGGTGATCGTCATCAAATTGGCGCCGTTGCTGCGGTCGGCCTGATAGGCGCGGTCGATCGTGGCGCCCCAGTTCGGCGCGCAGCCGATCATCGTCGCGCTCAGCACCCGGCCGACATAGCCCTCGGAAATAAGATCCCGGGCGTAATTGATCGCCGGCGACACCTGGCCCTGGAGGCCAACCGCATGCCGGATCCCCGCGCGTTCGGCTGCTTCGAGCATTCGCGCGGCCTCGCCGGTATCGCGCCCGAGCGGCCACTCGCAATAGACATGCTTCTTGGCCTCGATCGCGGCCATCACCGGGCGGTTGTGATCGGGCACCTTGACGCTGACCGCGACCAGATCGACATCGGGGTGCTGCGCGAGCTTTTCAGGGTCGGCAAACGCCAGGGGGACCCCGTAATGCCGGGCTGCCGCCTCGGCGGATTCCTGGCGCGTCGTGCACACCGCGGCGATCTCGAATTGCGGCAGCGCGCGCAAGGCGGGGATATGGGCGATGGAGGCAAACCCTCGATCCGCGCTGGACCCGACAACCCCGACGCGGATTTTGCCGCTCGTCGCCATGAAATCCCCCCGTTGATGCTCCGCTGCGCGGTTTGCTTTTCCGGCGGGCGCTATACCCGGCGGCCGAGGGGTGGCGCAAGCTACGGCGACGCAGGAACCCCAAACAGCCAGGTCAGACTGGCGACGAGATTGTGCGTTCCGTAATTCGATTTGATCGAATCAGGGTTGGTCGAGATAAAATCCGTCCCGGTTGTAGCGAAATATCGGTAATCGACATCGAAGGCCAGGGCTGGAGCTATCGGGACCCTGAAGCCGGCGATCGCTTGATATGCGAACACGGCCACGGTGTCGTGCGTACCGCCGAACATATTGCTGAGGTTGCGGGTAACCTCGGCAATGCCGGCGCCGCCGCCAATATGCGGGGTTACCGGCCACCCGAGGCTGAAATCATAGATCACATTGGCCATTTCGCTGACGGCATGGCGCTCGGAGCCGGCGTTGCGCCCCGCTCGGTTTGTCGGAAATACCATCTGGAGGTGCGCGCTGTCGTTGCCGCGGTAGGCGAAATCGCCCTCGAAACGCCACGGTCCCGCTTGGTAGCCGACGCGTCCCCCGCCATTAAAGCCGTTGAAGAAGGTCTCATGCGACACCGCCTGAGCCCCGGGGAAGGGGGAAACGCACCCGCCGGCGCAAGGGCCGGTGTTTGTCGCCGTGTTGAGACTGGTCCAGCCCCCTTCGGCCCCGATGTAGAACCCTGACGGCCCTGCCACAGGCGCGAAGAGTTGCGCCCGAGCGGTGGTCACTGGGCTCGCAGCAATGCCCGCTACCGCCGCTATTGCGGCAAATTTCCAACCCTTGGCCAATCTGCTCTCCTTGCGAGATCGTTGCACCGGCAGTTTACCAAGCGAAAGCCGCGCACCCTAATAATTGATAGCCCCAACATTCGCAAGTGTGCGCAAATACACCCGCGGCTTGATCAGTCGGATAAGAAATTTCCCGATATATCAACTATTTGTGGCGCTCAGGTAGACCGCGATCGCATCCAGCGATAGCCAGAAGGGCTGCCGGCAAACCGCCCGACGCGGGGATAGTCGGCGAATCAGAAACCGGAGATGGAGCCGGGGATGACCCAACGGCGCAATTCGTATTCGACCGGAGTCGAGGGTTTCCTGACGGATTGTGTACGCCCCCCAGCGGTCTGCGGTATTGCCGGTCTCGTGAAGACCGGAAGCGGTTAGCACAATTTTTAGGATTTGCATGCACACTCCGATAACCACCCGCCTGGCGCGATCATCGGTGATGCGGCGACAGGTCCGGCGATTTCGCAGCCGAGCAAGGGGTGGAGCACGTTAGGAGAAGCCGATGATGGGGCGATCGACAAATCGCGGGTCGGACGACCAGACTACCAAAGCCACGGCGCAGTCTATGGTCCGCCGCTGGATGCGGCTGGGCTTGACCGGCCGGATGTTTCTGGTCGTGGTGATCGCCGTGCTGCCTGCCCTCGCGATCCAGGCGGTCAACGAATACACCCTGCGAAAAGCTGGCGAGGATGACGTGCGGCAACGCGTCGTCCAGATCACCAAGCAGTTCGGCGAGGAAATAAAAGAACAGCGGGAGGGTGCCTCTCAACTATTGATTGCGATGGGTGAAATCGACGCTCTCCAGGACGGCAAGGGGCAAGAGTGCAGCGTCATAGTTACCAACCTTAAAAGGCAGTTTGAGTCCTACGCCCGGCTGGGCGCGGCCGATTTAAACGGCAAGGTCTTCTGTTCGAGCGGTACGGTTGGAGACTCGGTCGCGGATACGGAATTTTTCAAGCGTGCGTTGGCAGAAGATGGGCTGTCAGTCGGGAATTACTTTGTCGATCCGGTGACGCAGACTAAAATGATCCATTTCGCCCACAAATTCCGTGACAACGACGGAAAGATTGCCGGGGTTGTCTTCGCCGGGCTCGATTTGAACTGGCTGTCCGAGCATCTGAAGGAACGCGGGTTGACGCCGTCGCAGTCGATCCTGATTGCCGACCGCCTGGGAAACATCATCGCACGGCTGCCGCATCCCGAGGAGCTTGTCGGCAAGAACATGCGGAAATCCCATGAAGATATCATGGACGGCAACGTAGCGGGGTGGCATGAGACGGCCGGCGTCGACGGGGTCATGCGGATTTTCGGTTATAATCCGGTGTCGCTCCCGCCAGAGGGTTTCTTCCTCAGCGCCGGCCAAGAGAAAGCCGTAGCGTTAGAGCCGATCGATGCCGCCGCGAAGCGCGGCATCGTGCTGATCCTGCTCGGTTTTGGTGCCGCGATGTACCTCGCCTGGTTCGGCGGCCGCAGGTTTATCAAGCGGCCAATCGCCGAGCTATTGGAGGGCACCGCCGAATGGGGCAAGGGCAATTACGAGGCCCGCGTCGCGGTCGATGATCCCAAATCCGAAATCGGCCGTCTCGGTCTGGCGTTCAACGACATGGCCGACGCGCTCGGGGTGCGTTATGCCGCACAGCAGCGGGCCGAGGAGGAATTACGCCATCTGAACGCGACCCTCGAATCGCGGATCGGGCGGCGGACTCTCGAATTGGAGGAAGCCAACCGGGCCAAGTCGCAATTCTTGGCCAAGATGAGCCACGAGATCCGCACGCCGGTGAACGGCGTTCTCGGCATGCTGGAACTGACCCGTCAAACCAAGCTCGACCAGAAGCAGCAACGCTATATCGCAACCGCGCGCCGCTCGGCCGAAATATTGCTCGGGATCATCAACGAGATCCTCGACATCTCGAAGATCGAAGCCGGCAAGATCGAGCTCGAGCAAGCCGCGTTCGATCTGCGCGATATCGTCGAGGAGATCACCGAAACCTTTGCCGACCCGGCTGACGCCAAGGGGCTCGACGTGACTTGCTCGATCCCGGTAACTCTGCCCACCGCATTGATCGGCGATGCCGGGCGCCTGCGTCAGATCTTGATGAACCTGATCAGCAATGCGCTCAAGTTTACCGAGAATGGCGAGGTGAGAATTTGCGTCGACGCCGTCGCGGTCGACGCGAAAGCCGCCCTGATCGGTTTCACCGTCAGCGACACCGGTATCGGGATCCCGGTCGATAAGCAGAAGCACATCTTCGATGCCTTTGCCCAGGCCGACAGCTCGACGACCCGGCGCTATGGCGGCACCGGGCTCGGCCTCAGCATCGCAAAGCAGCTTTGCGAGATGATGGGCGGGACGATCGAACTGACGAGCGACCCCGGCCATGGCTCTACCTTCCGGTTTACCGCCCGCTTCGGTCGGGTGGCGGCCGGGGCCGGTTCCTCGCCGTTCGAAGGCATGGCGGTGCTCCTTGTCGAAAGCAATACCCGCCGCCGCCGCGATCCAAAGAATCAGCTCTCGACCTGGGGGGTGCGCGTGAGCGAAGCGGAAAATGGCGACACGGCGCTCGCCGAGATCGCCGCCGCCAACTCGCGCGGCGACCCGTTTACGCTTGCGATCATCGATACCGCGCTGCCCGGCTTGAACGGCGTGGAGCTGGCGCGCAAGATCAAATCCGATCCAACCACCGCCGGCTTGCGCCTGCTGCTCCTGACCTCGAACGATCACGAGATGAGCGAGATCGGCGACCTGCGCGAGCATGTGGTCGGGTGCCTCAGCAGACCGGTTCGGCAATCTGCGTTGCGCGCGTGTCTCGCCGCGATCGGAGGCGCCATCGAGCCGGTGCCGCAGTCAGCGCCCCTGCCGCTACCCGCAGGCGTTGCGGGAGCGTCGGTACTGCTGGTCGAGGACAACCCGGTCAATCTCGAAGTCGCCGTCGGTATCCTTGAGAGTTTCGGCTGCAAGGTGGAGACCGCGATGCACGGCAGGGAAGCGCTCGAATGCCATGCGGCCGGCGAGTTCGGCCTGATTTTCATGGATTGCCAGATGCCCGTGATGGATGGCTTCGAGACTACCTCCGAAATCCGCAAACGGGAGGCACGCTCCGGCCGTCACGTGCCGATCGTCGCATTGACCGCGAGCGCGATCGAAGGCGACCGCGAGCAATGCCTGGCATCGGGCATGGACGACTACGTCACAAAGCCGTTCACCGCCGACCAGATGCGGTCGGTGCTGGCGACCTGGCTCAGCCGATCCCCCCCGGGCAATGCCAGCAACGGGAAGCGCGACCACTTGACCCTGGTGGCGCCGGCGGAGCCCGACGACGCGCCCTCGCTACCCGGCACGGCCGAGCCGATCGACACCCGCGTGCTGGATGTGCTTGCCGGGCTGCAGCAGGCCGGGCGGCCGGGCATCATCGGTCGGGTGATCTCGCTATTTCTGCAGAGTGCGCCCTTCCTGCTGAAGGATTTGGAAGAGGGCGCAGCAAAGGGCGACATGGCGCTGCTGCACCGGGCAAGCCATACGTTGAAATCGGCGAGCGCCAATGTCGGGGCCGTCTTGCTCTCGGAGCGCTGCAAGGAGCTTGAAGCGTTGGCGCGGACCGGGTCGGTGCCCGACGCGGCAGCACGAGTCGCGACCATCATCGAGGATTACCGGCGGGCCGAGGCCGCCCTCACCGCCCGTCTGCCTCAGGTTGCGTGAGGACCCTCAGATCACCATTGCTCAGGGTTGTATGATGTCCGGTTCCTTTCAACGTGCAAGGCCGTTGATCCTGATCGCCGATGACGACGAGATGGAGCGGTTCCTGCAACGCGAGGTGTTGGAGCCCGCCGGCTTTGACATCGTCGAGGCGAAAAGCGGTGCGGCTGCGCTGAAACTCTTTGCCGAATGCAAGCCGGATCTCGTGGTGCTCGACGTGATGATGCCCGAGATGAATGGCTTTGAGGCATGCCAGGCAATTCGGGCGCTGCCGAGCGGACGAAACGCACCGGTCTTGATGGCTACCGCGCTCGACGATATCGCTTCGATCGACCAGGCCTATCGCGCCGGGGCCACCGACTTCATCGGCAAACCGATCAACTGGCCGGTGCTGCCGCACCATGTCCGCTACATGTTGCGCGCCCATGAGACCCTGGAGCATTTGACGGTGAGCCAGCAGCACCTCGCCGAGGCCCAGAGGATCGCCGGCATCGGCAGCTTCCGTTGGCTCCCGCACACCAATTCGATCGAATGCTCCGAGGAACTGTGCCGGATGTTCGGACTCGCCGATCGCGCCGGCTGGGTCCCGGTCAGAACGATGTTGCGGCGGATCCCTGCCGCCGACCGGAGAGCGGTGCTGAGAGCCGTGCGCGAGGGCCTCGACGGCGAAATGATCGACCTCGATCATCGGGTCGCGCCACCCGGCGAGGAGGTGCGCATACTGTGCCTGCGGGCCGAGCTCACGACAGCGCACGATGAAAAATATCTGCGCGGCTCCTTCCAGGACATCACCGAGCGCAAGCAGGTCGAGATCGAGCTCGCGTCGGCCCGCGACGAGGCCCGCAGCGCCGACGGCGCGAAGACCGCGTTTCTGGCCACGATGAGCCATGAACTGCGCACGCCGTTGAATGCGATCATCGGCTTCAGCGATTTGATCGCCCTGCAGGCGTTCGGGCCGATATCGCAAAGCCGATACGTCGATTACGCCCGGGATACCGGAAAGGCCGGGCACCACATGCTCGGCATCGTCGACGACGTACTGACGATAGCGCAGCTTGAGGCTGACCGGTTCGAACTGGTGTTGGAGCCCGTCGAGCTGTCAGAAGTGGTCGAGGCGGCGGTGACCGCGTTCCGGAATACCGAAGCCGGCTGCAAGCACGACATCGCGGTGGCGGTGAGCGGGGAGCCTTGTCCGGTTAGTGCCGACCGGCGGGCGGTCGTGCAGATGCTTCAAAAGCTGTTGTCGAATGCGGCGAAATTCAGCCCGGAGGGAACCGCCATTCGCGTGACGGTCGGTCCCGAGGGTGGCGCTTTCAGGCGCCTCGGTGTGGCCGATCAGGGCATTGGCATAACCGCCGAAATGGCCGAACTGGTGGTGCGCCCCTTCCACCAGGCCGATAGCCGGCTTGCCCGGGAGTATGGCGGCACCGGGCTCGGTCTCGGCATCGTCAATGCGCTGATCGAGCGCCACGGCGGACGACTGACGATCGACAGCACGCCATCCAAGGGTACGTGCGTGTCGCTGGACTTCCCGCACTTCCGCGAGGGTGCGGTGCCGCCGGGCGCAACGACCGAAAGCCTCCGAGCCACCGAGCTGGTTGCGGGCTGAAGCATTATCAGAATGAGCCTCCGGCTGTCTTGTCATCCCAGGCCGAGAACGAGCTATCGACCTTGCGGTTGAGTCCCCGCCACGCGCCCGGACGCGACCGCGGTGTAAGCGAACACCGTCCACCGGGCCTCGGGTCGGGACCGTAGTCTGCCGGCGCTGTCGACTGCGGCCTCAGCCCGGCGCGCAGCCCAATGGGCGAGAGGGGCCATTGCCTTGCCTCCCGCCGTTCTTTACGAGGCTTGGCATCCGTCGACGGAGCATTGGCCTCATCAATGCGAGCCACCACGATAAAAATTGATTTGATCCGGGCGAGGTGCTGGATATAGAAGTCCATTGACCAGAGGCACCTACGGACGCGTGCTTTTCGGATTGACTTAGATAGAAGGAAGGCATGCGAACAGCAAAATGTCGAACGATGCCAATTAAACGATGGGGGGTTGCCCTCGCATTGATCACGATCTTCGACATTTTTGTCGGCACGATGGGCTATGCCGCTGATTCTGCATCTGCCGTTTCCACTCCGACTGAACAGTTGCGCTACCGGGTGCGGCATTCGGTGTTTGGCAATGTCGGTACCTATACCAACATCGTGCAGACTGTCGGAGACATGACGACAGTCCGGACAACCGCGCACTTCCTGGTGACGATTCTGGGCGTCGGCCTCCACCGCGAGGACGCGGAGCGTACCGAGCGCTGGCAGGGAGGTCGACTGATGTCGTTTGTCGGGACGACCAAGAAGAATGACGACACGATGAAGGTCAGCGGCGAGGCGACTGGCAACGGTTTCGTGATTCAGTCACCGTCGGGGACCTTCACCGCCCCGGCGGCGGTGCAGCCGGCCAATCCGTGGTCGGCCACATGCCTCAACTCGACGACGATGATGCGGGTCGATAACGGAAAAATCGAACAGGTGCGGGTCACCGGCGGATCCGAGACCGCCGTAGCAATCAACGGTGCCAGCATCCCGGCGCGCCGTTATGAAATCGATGGCGCAACGCGGTATAAGATATGGATCGATCGGCATAACATCCCGGTCATGTTTGCCGTGGACGACGACGGCGGCGAAGTCACATTCACGCTCGAAAAATAGGCTCGATACGCTCGCCTGACCCGCAATGGCAACCGTCTCCCCTTTACAGCAGCGGTGGTCGCTCGACAGCATCGATTGGCGAGCGATCCGGAGGAATTCGGTCGCTGAGCCGGACGCGCTGTTCTACCTCATTGCAGCGGCTTCGTTCATGGAGAGCACGACCGAGCGCTACACACGGAACCTGATCGACCAATTCTCCGGCGACGACGAAATTACCTCATGGCTCGAACGGCATTGGTTGCCGGAGGAACTCCAGCACGGCCATGCTCTGCGGCGATACATGGAGATCGCGTGGCCGAATTTTGAATGGGATCGGGTCTACGAGTCGTTTCTGGGAGAGTTTTCGGCCTTTTGCCACGCCGACGGGTTGGAGCCGACGCGCACTCGGGAGCTGGCATCGCGTTGCGTCGTCGAGACCGGGACGGCGGGCTATTATACGACCTTGAGCCGCATCAGCCATGATCCGGTGCTGGCGGCTATTTCACGTTTGATCGCCGAGGATGAAATCAGGCACTACAAGCACTTTTATCGGTATTTTCGCCGATACCATCAGGCTGAACCTGTAAACCGTTACGCAGTATCCTGCGCATTGCTGAATCGGCTTCGAAAAACCGATGGCGAGGATAGTATTATCGCGTTGAAACACCTTTACATGGCCAATCATCCCGGCAAACCAGTTGATGATTTTGTATTTCGTAATTTACGCCGCTCGTCCCGGCAACTGATCCGACCGCATTTCCCCTATCGGATGTGCGTGCAGATGTTGTTGAAGCCGCTCGGCTTTGGCCCGCGAGTAGGCCGCATTGGCGTCCGAATTACGGAGACGATCGCGCGACGGATCGTGCCCTAGCAACTCGGGTGCGCTAGACGGGATAATTCGCCGGTCGCAGGCGGGCCGGAGAAAATACGGCGACGCCGGTAATTATGCCCCCGGCCAAGGCAATGCCGGCGGAAATCACCAGGTTCGCCTCTAAGCCGGCAAGCGCAACGGCTTGCCCACCGACCAGCGAACCGAGGCTGATCCCCAAAAACAGCGCGCTGTTGTTCCACGCCAGCACGGTTGCCCGCCGCGCGGGGAAGTCGTTGGCTAGGCCGGCCTGCTGGGCGGGAAAGAACAGCTGCGCAACCGCCGAGGTCAAAGCCAGAGCGAGGTCGACCAGGATCCCGGCGTGGACGGCGAACTGCAGCAGGAGAAAACACGCCGCAAGACCGAGGAAGCTCGCCGCCGCCATCACTTTCGCTCCGAGCCGATCCGCTAGCCGCCCGCCGAGCAACACCCCGGCGATCGCCCCGCCGCCGTAAAACAGGATCGCGCGGGCGATCTGGTCGGTCGAAAATCCGGCGCCGGCAAGCCCGGCGCCGAGATAGGTGTACATGCCGTAAAGGCCGGTGCTCCAAATGACCATCGGCATCAGGCGGCGTGCGACCAGCGCCGCCGGGAGGCTGTCGATGCTCGGGCCGCCACCCTCTGCCGCGCCGCGGTCACGCGGCCAAATAGCGAAATTCGGCCACACCAGGCAGAGGCTCAACCCGGCGAGAACCGCAAACACCGGCCCCCAGCCAATCGAGGCCCCGGCCCAGGCGCCGATCGGGGCGCCGATTGCTAGTGACAGCAGGAGCCCCGATACCACCAGCGCCATCCAGGTGGCGCGCCGATCTGGCGGCGCTGCACCGCCGACGAGCGCGTAGACCGATGGTGTGACACTGGCCGCCGCGGCGCCGGCAGCGACGCGCGCGGTGATGAGCCAAATCACGCTTGTCGCGGCTGCGGTCAACAAATTGGCGGCGGCGAAGGCCGCGAGGCCGCAAACCAGCATCCGTCGCCGCCCGATCCGATCCGCGACATGACCGAAAAGCGGCGCGCTGGCCATATAGGTCAGCGAAAATACGGTGACGCACAATCCCGCCACCGCCGTCGATACGCGGTAATCGGCGGCGATCATCGGCAATAGCGGCGAGACGACAAAGAGGTCGGTGCCGACCACGAACATCGTCAGCCACCCGACCATCAAACTGCCCAGCGGGCCCACTCGCAGCCATTTCATCTGTCGCTCGTTCCTCGAACCCGGCCATCGCTTCGACGGGTGCCCAAAGGCCATGTCGCTGCAGGATGCGACAGCATGATTAACTTTTTATTGATGCTCATTCGGGCTCGGCAGGCACAACGACAACATAGATAAAATTGTAGGCAATTCCGTCGACAAATCGAGCATACGTTGGAATGCGGTTTAAGTAAGTGTTCACAGATCCCGCCGACTATGGCGCATCGGCATTTGGTCGAGTTCGAATTGCTCGCGGAGCAAATTGTGGAGGGTAGTAGGATGGCGGTGCGGAGCAGCCTGGCGTACAAAGAGCGGGACCACCTCGACGCTAATGCGGTTGATGGCTTTCAGGACACGATGATGGCGCTGTTGAACAAGCATCGCCCGTCGCGGATGCCGTTCTTCCGGCGCTTGGCGCAATTGCCCAAGGCGATCGCCAGCGACCCCGAGTTTCTCGGCCAGGTTCATCTGATCTACCAGGCGGCCATGCACGCCACCCGCGCGGCTGTCTATTATCTGCCGCATCTCGACAGTCCGGCGCTGCGCCAGCGCAAGCTGCAGATATTCAACGACGATGACGGCTTGCCGGGGGGCGATACCCACCACTACCAGCTGACCCGCGCGTTCCGCAACATCGGCGCCAAGCTGCTCCTCGATGACGACGAGTTCGGCGCGCCCGAGGAGCTGTGCCTCCATCTCGACCCGGAAACCGCTCATTTCGTTCGGCTCGCCCAGAAGCTGTATTCCCGCTCGCTCGGCCCCTGGTGCGCCGTCGAGGTGATGTCGGTCGATTGGATGACGGCGCTCGCCCAGAGCCTGTCGGTCCACTTCCCGCAGATCGTGCACGAGCCCTATTTCGAGGATTGCTTTTCCCAGCACGTCGAAGAGCGTCACGCCGACGAAGCGCTCCACGTCACGCAAATGGTCATGAGAAAGCGCCCGGAACTGCTGACCGAGACAATGCTCGACGCAAAAATGATGGCCGAGGCGCTCGACGGGGTATGGAACAATTTGGACCGGGTCGTTCAGTCGGTGCGACGGCGGCCGTACCCGCTGTAACCGACCTAGCCTTCGGATGGCGCCGCCGTGCGGCGCCATCCGGCGTCTGCGCCCGGCGGGCGATCCCTGCGCAGCCGCCTTTCAGGCTCTAGAACTGGGCCCGCCAGACCGATCTCGCATATTCGTCGATCGCGCGATCGGCGGAAAACCATCCCATGCCGGCGATATTCCTCAGGCACGCGCTCGCCCAATCGGCGGGGTTGCGCCACAGCGCGTCAACCGCGCGCTGCGCCTGCCAATAGGTGTCGAAATCGGCGACGACCATGTACGGGTCGGCCCCCCGCAGCCGGTCCGTCAGCATGAGGAAGCGATCCGGCTCGCCGGGCGAGAAGACGCCGGTTTCGATCATCTCGAGAACCTCGCGCAATGCCGGCGACGGGGCGATCGTGCGCCTTCCCTCGAGCGCGGCGCGGTGCTGTTCGGCGACCTCGTCGGCCGTGAGGCCGAAGATGAACATGTTGTCCGCGCCGACGCGGTCGCGAATTTCGATATTGGCGCCGTCGAGGGTTCCGATGGTCAAGGCGCCATTGAGCGCGAGCTTCATGTTACCGGTGCCCGATGCCTCCATCCCGGCCGTCGAGATCTGCTCGGAGAGGTCGGCTGCCGGGATGACGATCTCGGCCAGGCTGACGTTGTAATTCGCCAGGAACCCCACCTTTAAGAGGTCGCGCACCGCCGGGTCGTTATTGATCACCGCGGCGATGTCGTGGGCCAGCTTGACGATCAGCTTGGCCGCGGCATAGCTGGCGGCGGCCTTTCCGGCAAAGATTTTTACGCGCGGGACCCAGTCTCGGGTCGGCGCGGCGCGCATGGCGTTATAGAGCGCCACCGTCTCCAAGAGATTGAGCAGTTGGCGCTTATATTCGTGGATCCGCTTGATCTGCACGTCGAAGATCGCCCCGGGATCGACCAGGAGCCCGAGCTGCTCGTTGAGCAGGCGGCCGAGCGGCAATTTGTTGACCCGCTTGACCGCGCGCAGGCGCTCGTGCAGCGCGCCGTCGTCCGCGTGGTCCGCGAGGCGGACGATGGCGGCCGGGTTGTCGCGAATGTCGTCGCCGCAGGCGTCGGACAACAGCCGCGTCAATCCCGGATTGGCCTGATGGAGCCAACGGCGGAAGGTAATTCCGTTAGTCACATTTACGATCCGGTCCGGATAGAGCGCGTGGAGGTCGCGAAACACCGTCTGGCGCATCAGTTCGGTGTGCATCGCCGAGACGCCGTTGGTATGGGCTGAGCCGAGAAATGCCAGGTGCCCCATCTTGACGCGCTGACCGTCATGGCGCTCGTCGATCAGCGAAATTGACGCGATCCCATCGGCATCGAGCCCATGGGTTCGCTCGACCGCCTCGAGATGCCGAGCGTTGATCAGGTAGATGATCTGCAGATGGCGCGGCAGAACCCGCTCGAAAAGCGCCACCGGCCAGCTTTCGAGCGCCTCGGGCAACAGCGTGTGGTTGGTGTAGCGGCAGGTATCGACGGTGATCTGCCAGGCGTCGTCCCATTGGATATTGTGGAGGTCGACGAGAATTCGCATCAGTTCGGCGATGGCGACGCTCGGGTGGGTGTCGTTGAGCTGGATGGCGGCCCGGTCAGCGAGGGTGTGGAGCGACCCGTAAGCGCGGCGATGCCGCTCGACGAGATCCTGCAACGAGGCGGAGACGAAGAAATACTCCTGGCGCAGACGCAGCTCTCGCCCGGCGGTGTTTTCATCGCTTGGATAGAGGATCTTGGAGAGCGCCTCGGCGCGCACCTGCTCGCTCAGCGCGCCGAGATGGTCGCCGCGGTTGAAGACCTCGAGACGGATCGGGTCGACGGCGCGGGCCGACCACAGCCGCAACGGATTGACGTGCACCCCGCGCCAGCCGACGACCGGGGTATCGTAGGCAACCGCCTCGATGGTCTCTTCGGGATGCCAGACAAAGCGCTTATGCCCGCCGCGTCCCTCGCTGGTCTCGACCCATCCGCCATAATTGATGTCGTAGGTGACGTCCGACCGTTCGAATTCCCAGGGGTTGCGGAACGACAGCCATTCTTCGGGAAATTCCTCCTGCCAGCCATCCTTGATGATCTGGCGAAACAGCCCGTGATCGTAGCGAATGCCATAGCCATAGGCCGGAACGCCAAGGCTCGCCATGCTCTCCAGAAAGCAGGCGGCAAGCCGGCCAAGCCCGCCATTGCCGAGCGCGGCATCGGGCTCGGCAAAGCGCACCCGGTCGAAATTCACCCCGAGATCCTCGAGCGCCCGATGAACGACATCGGTCATCCGCAGGTTTCCGGCGACGTCGTTCAACAGCCGGCCGATCAGAAACTCCAGCGACAGGTAGTAGATGTGCTTGCGGCCCTGGGCGAGGTTCTGGCGATCGACCTGCAGCCAGCGATGGATCACCCGGTCGCGCAAGGACAGCGTCGTGGCGACAAACCAATCGCGATCGATGGCGGTCGTGGGGTCCTTGCCCACCATCAGCGTCAGCTTGTTCAGCACGGTCTGCTTGAAATGCTCGATGTCTTCTTCGGTGGCCGCCTCGTCCGGCACCGCCGATCGCCCTTGAACCGGCGCGGCGCCCGCGCGCTCGCGTATCCCTTCCGCCTCGCCGTCACTCCGCTCGCCGACCGCCAATGGAATAGGCTCCCCTCTTACCCCCGAAAACTACACCCCGCGGCGTCACCTTAGACAAACGCCGAAAAACCGCAAACCGCCTTGCAAAACCTGGTCCATGGGCATTCCCGGCCCCTCCTTTTAGCGGGGTGTTTTCTCCGAGCCGGATCGCCCCTATCCCCGCTTTCGCGCCGAAGACGGGGCAACCCTTCGTTCTAACCGGACCGGCACCAACGCCGGCCGGCGGTTATGCGGGCAGCGCACCAGCCGTCCGCTTCCTCCGCTCGCGCGCGGCGATCGCGGCTTCGCGTTCGAGCAGCAGCTTGGCGCGCTCGACGACCGGCACGTCGATCATCTTGCCGTCGACGGTGACGGCGCCCACCCCCTCGGCGAGCGCCTTGTCATAGGCGGCGACAACCCGGGCGGCGTGGTCGATTTCGGTCGCGCTCGGGCGGAACTCCTCGTTCAGGATCGCGATCTGGCTCGGATGGATGACACTGGCGCCGACAAACCCGAACCGGCGCGAGCGGCGGATCGTCTCGCGGAAGGCGTCGAGGTCGTGAAACTCGGCGATCGAGCCGATAAAGCCCATCGGCATGATGCCGGCGGCCCGGGCGGCGAACACCGCCATCTGCTTGGGCATCGTCAGCGGCTCGGCCTCGGGCAGGATGCCGGCGGAGGTCGCAAAATCCTCGGCGCCGAGGGTGAGCGCGACGAGGCGCGGGTGCGCCCGGGCGATCTCGGCGATATGGAAGAACGCCGAGGCGGTCTCGACCATCGCCAGTATCTTGGTCGTGCCGGGCGCCATGCCGCGCTCCACTTCCAATTCGTCGATGATTTCGGCGACGAGTTGGACATGCTGGGCGCTCTCCGCCTTGGGTAGGGCGACCGCCTGCACCCCGGGGCCGATCGCCGCTTCGAGGTCGCGCACCGTCATGCGCAGCGGCCGGTTGAGGCGGACGACGACATCGGCCCCGCCGGCGGACACGATTGCCGCGGCCTCGGGCACAAGCGTGCGCGCGCGCTCCTTCTCGGAGGCTGCGACGCTGTCCTCAAGATCCAGGATGATCGCATCGGCGCCGCGCCGCGCTGCGCCCTCGACAAAGCGGCGCTGCGTCACCGGCACGAACAGCATCGAACGCCACACCGGCAGATCCTTGGTCATTTTCTACGGCCTATCGTTGTTTCGCTATGAGCGGGCGAAGCGGCACCACCCTTACTGCATTCCCGGCGAAAGCCGGGACCCATTTCGGAAAACGCACGAGCAGCTGATGGGTGGGTCCCGGCTTTCGCCGGGAATGCAGTGAGGGTGGATCGGGGGTTTCTCGTTCAGAAGATTAAGCCTCG
>Ga0182024_10014638_pt1 | contig 15141 bp, 19 predicted proteins | sample P32metaG_FD_120480 | JGI IMG/M metagenome (GOLD analysis project Ga0182024, IMG submission 120480) | Permafrost microbial communities from Stordalen Mire, Sweden - P3-2 metaG (Illumina Assembly) | ecosystem: Environmental > Terrestrial > Soil > Wetlands > Permafrost | place: Sweden: Stordalen... | reverse complement strand
GGCTGCGTCGGATGCGTCGGCTGCACCGGCTGCGTCGGCTGCGTTGGCTGCGTCGGGCTGCGCGGGGCGGTGGGCGCCGTGGGCCGGCGGCCTTGACGCGCGCGCGAAACCCGGTCACCACCTGGGGGTCGACACCCGGCGAGCGCGCGGATTGCTATCCCTGCGACGGGCTGCTCGAGCAGCCGGACCTCGTCGCATTCCGTGCAACTGCTGTCGGAGCACCTGCGCCGATCCTGTTTCGCTGGGTCTGCCAGCTGCGTGTGGCGCCCTACAGCTACGACCTGATCGACAACCTCGGGCGCCGCAGCCCGCGGCAGCTCACGCCCGGCGTCGAGCAGCTGGAGGTCGGCCAGCGTTGGATGACGATCTTCCGGCTGGTCGACTTCGACCCCGGGCGCTCGGTGACGCTCCTACACCGCGGACCGCTGTTCGGCCAGGTGGCGGTCACATACCGCGTCGCCGCGGCGTCCGCGCGCAGCTCGCGGATCGTGGCCAAGGTGCTGGCGAAATCCCGCTTCGACTTCGGCCGGAGGGCCTTTGCGGCGCTTCTGGGCGTCGGCGACGTCGTGATGATGCGCCGCCAGCTGCTGAACCTGAAGGCCCTCGCCGAGCAGGACGCTCGCTAGCCTCCGCCCCGCCGATGGATACCGAGCCCTCGCCCCCGACCACCGCCGTCCCGTCGCTGTTGCGCCCACTGGCCGAGGAGCTGGCGCAGCGGCGCGCGACCGCGATGCTCGGTGGCGGGCAGGAGCGGATCGATCGGCAGCACGCGGCCGACAAGCTGACGGCGCGCGAGCGGCTTGCGCTACTGATCGACGAGGGCACGTTCACCGAGTTGGGGATCCACGCGCGACCGCACTTCTCCCAACGCGCGATGGACGGCGTCGACGCGCCCGCCGACGGAGTGATCACCGGCTACGGCCACGTCGACGGACGGATGGTGGCGGTCTGCGCGTACGACTTCACCGTGATGGCGGGGTCGATGGGGATGACAGGCGAGCTCAAGGTCACGCGGCTGCGCGAGCTGGCGCTGACGAAGCGGATGCCCTTCATCTGGCTGCTGGACTCGGCCGGCGCTCGCATTCAGGAGGCGGTCGGGTCGCTGTTTGCCGGGTCGGGCCACCTGTTCCGCGAGGAGGTCGTGATGAGCGGCGTGGTCCCGCAGGTCGCCGCGGTGATGGGGCCGTGCGCGGCAGGCACGGCGTACATCCCCGGGCTCGCCGACTTCGTGCCGATGGTCAAGGGCCGCGGCTCGATGGCACTCGCCGGCCCGCACCTCGTGCGCGCCGCGATCGGCGAGGACGTCACGCAGGAGGAGCTCGGCGGCTCGCGTGTGCACTGCCGCAAGTCCGGCGTCGGCGACCTCGAGGTCGCTGACGACGAGGAGTGCATCGCGCGCATCAAGCAATACCTGTCGTTCCTTGGATCCGACTGCGAGCAGCTGCCACCGCGGCGCGAGAGCGACGATCCGATCGATCGGCGCGACGAGGAGCTACTCGACGTGTTGCCCGAGTCCAATCGCAAGCCCTACGACATGTACGACGTGATCCGCCGGATCGTCGACGACGGCGAGTACTTCGACCTCAAGCCTCAGTGGGCGAAGACGATCATCACATGCCTCGCGCGCATGGACGGACGGCCAGTCGGGATCGTCGCCAACCAGCCGCGCCAGCTCGGCGGGATCCTCGACAACGACTCCGCCGACAAGTCCGCGCGCTTCATCAACCTCTGCAACGCCTTCCAGGTCCCGCTGGTCTTCCTCCAGGACGTGCCGGGCTTCATGGTCGGCACGAAGGTCGAGCAGGCGGGGATCATCCGCCACGGGGCGAAGATGCTCTACGCAGTCGCCAACGCGACCGTGCCGAAGATCACGGTGGTGATCCGCAAGGCCTACGGCGCCGGCTACTACGTGATGTGCGGCCGTGCCTACGAGCCGGATCTGATCGTCGCCTGGCCGAGCGCCGAGATCAGCGTGATGGGCGCCGAGGGAGCCGTCGAGATCATCTTTCGCAAGCAGGTGGACGCCGCCGAGGATCCGGCCGCCAAGCGCACCGAGCTGATCGACGACTTCCGCAAGATCATCGACGTCTACGTCGCCGCCGGCAATGACATGATCGATGACGTGATCGACCCGCGAGACACGCGACCGACGATCATCCGCGCGCTCGAGATGGCCGAGCGCAAGCGCGTGCTGCGACCGTTCAAGCGCAATGGCGTCGTGCCGGTGTGAGGCGACGTCGCAGACTCAATGCGATTTGCGCGATCGCTGCGATCGCGGCAGTGCCGGCGGTTGCCGGGTGCGGCTCCAGCTCGACCGGCTCGCCGACATCACCCAGCAACCTCAACGCCGCGCCGACGCCGGCGGGGGCCGGCCAGCAGCGCTTCAGTGCCGCCGGGATCGCGCTGCACTTCTCCTATCCCTCGGCGCTGAGGCCAACGCCGTTGGCGCCGTCGCGGCGGGTCGCCGGGAGCACGTCGAACTCGACGCATGCGGCCGTCGGCGTTGGGCCCTATGACCTGTTGATCGTCAGCCATTTCCCAAACCTGGGGATCTCCGTCACCGCCGCGAACATCGCGCGGCTGGCGCCCGGGATCGACCAGATCTTCAGCCAGGTCGCGGGCCGGGCGATGCGCGGCACGATCGGGACTGTCGGCGGGCTGCCGGCGCTGTCGTTTCCGCCGTTCGCCGTGCAGGGGTTGCCGGTGGCTGCGACGGCGCGCGTGACGAACGTGTTCACAGGTCGCAACGAGTACGAGCTCCAGTGTCAGTCAACCCCCGCCCACCGGGCGATCATCGCCCAGGCGTGTGCGCAGATGCTCGCGACGGTGTCTACAACGCCCTGATCGGGGTACTCTCCTCTGACGATGCGCAGCCGAGTGATCGGACTGCTGGCCGTAGCGCCGTGGCCGCGCCGTGCGTGCCCAAATGCCGACCCGGCACCGCCTGCTCGCAGGTCGCGACGGCGATCTGCGTCTGGCCCTGCCCGCTTGGCAGTGGCACGACCGTCTGCCGGCCGCCACCGTGCGGGGAGCCGATCGGGCCGACGGGCCGACCGGCGCCACGGGGGCGGTCGGCACGACGGGGCCCGCGCCGCGCGCTCGCGCGCACCGCTGGATAGAGTGGGAAGTAGCACGTCCCACTCTCCACGCGGCTGACCCAGGCCGCAGCCCACACCCAGGAGGCCGCTTCCACCGTGAGCGTCGAGGACCCAGTCGTCATCACCTGCTCGATCTCGGGCTCGCTCGCCAACCGCGAGCAGTGTCCCGGGATCCCCTACACCCCCGCCGAGTACGCCGCGGAGGCGCGCCGGATCGTCGACGAGGGCGGCGTGATGATCCACATTCACGCGCGTACCCCGGACGGCGCGCCCTCGTACGAGATCGAGGACTTCCGGGCGATCACCGACGCGATTCGCGGCGAGGTCGGCGACGACGTGATCGTCAACTACTCGACCGGCGCGATGGGCGTCTCGCGCGAGCGGCGGATCGCCTACCTGCGCGAGCTGCGGCCGGAGGTCGCCGCGCTGAACATGGGCTCGATGAACTACGCGAAGTACTCAGCCAAGCGCCGCGACTTCGTCTTCCAGGCGGTCTTCACAAACCCGTTCGACGAGATCATCGAGTTCCTGAAGGTGATGAACGAGCTCTCGATCAAGCCCGAGCACGAGTGCTTCGACGTCGGCCACGTCGGCTCGCTGGCGCCGCTGATCGACATGGGGGTGCTGCGCACGCCGCTGCACGTCGACTTCGTGATGGGCGTCACGGGCGGGATCCCGCCAACCGCGCGCAACCTCGCGCACATGGCGGAGAACGTGCCAGCCGGCTCGCACTGGGGCGTGATCGGGATCTCACGCGCGCAATGGCTGCTGGTCGCCGCCGCGCTGACGCTTGGCGGCTCGATCAGGGTCGGCCTGGAGGACAACTTCTACCTGCCCGACGGCACGATGGCGCGCTCCAACGGTGAGCTGATCGCCAAGGCGCGCCAGCTCACCGAGGACGTCGGTCGCCGTCCGGCGAGCGTCACCGAGGCGCGCGAGCTGCTCTCCATCGCCCCCCGCCACGCAGTTGCGGCGGGCGTGCCGCGATGAGCGGGGCGCTGGAGGGCTTGCGCGTCCTCGATCTCTCGAGGTTGCTGCCCGGCGGATTTTGCTCGCTGCTGCTCGCTGACCTCGGTGCCGAGGTACTCAAGGTCGAGGACACGGGCATGGGCGACTACGTGCGCTGGTCGATTCCGCGCTACGAGGGAGTCGCGGAGTCGGCGAGCTCGGCGATGTTTCTCGCGCTGAACCGCAACAAGCGCTCGATCCGAGTCGATCTAAAGCAGCCCGAGGGACGCGACGTGCTGCTGCGTTTGGCGCGCAGCCACGACGTCCTGCTGGAGTCCTTCAGGCCGGGCGTGCTCGACCGGCTCGGCGTCGGCTACGAGCGGCTGCGCGAGGCGAATCCGGGCCTCGTCTACTGCGCGATCAGCGGCTACGGCCAGGACGGACCGAACCGCGACCGCTCCGGCCACGACATCAACTACCTCGGCCTCGTCGGGCTGCTCGCGTTGAGCGGCGATGGAGGCGGTCCGCCGGTTCAGTCGGCCGGGCAGATCGCCGATATCGGTGGCGGCGCGCTGATGGCTGCCGTCGGGATCCTCGCCGCGCTGCGCGAGCGCGAGCGCTCGGGCGAAGGCCAGCTCGTTGACATCTCGATGGCCGACGGCTCGCTGTCGTGGCTGGCGCTGGTCGCCGCGCGCCATTTCGCGCAGGATGCGCGTCCGCGGCGCGGAGACCTCGAGTTGGCGGGCTCGCTGATCTGCTACCGGCCCTACAGATGCGCTGACGGCTGGGTGACACTCGGGGCGCTGGAGCCGAAGTTCTGGCAGGGCTTCTGCCGCGGTGTCGGCCGCGAGGACCTGATCGAGCGCCAGTTCGAGCGCCCGGGCACAGCTGCCCATGAAGCGGTGGAGGCGATCTTCGCGGCGCGCACGCGCGAGCAGTGGCGCGCGTTCGCATCCGAGCACGACTGCTGCCTGGAGCCGGTGCTCGAGCTGGAGGAGGCGCTCGCGTCCGAGCTCGTTCGCGCGCGGGAGATGGTCGTGGAGTTCGAGCAGCCGGGCGCGGCAGCTCCGGTGCGCGGACTCGGGGTGCCGATCAAGCTCAGCCGCACGCCGGGCGGCGTCCGTGCGGGCGGCCCCGGGCTCGGTGAGCACACAGACGAGACGCTCGCGGCAGCCGGCTACTCCGACGAGGAGATCGAGGCGCTGAAGGCCTCGGGAGCCGTCGCCGGACCCTCCGAGCGCGCGATGGGCAGCTTTCTGACGTGAGCGCAGGGGAGACGCAGACCAGACCAGCGCGCGGCGAGGGCCGCGGCGAGCGCAACCGCGACGAGCGCAACGGGCCCGGGTTGCGGATGTCAGAGCTGGCACGGGCCTCGGGAGTGAGCGCCGGGACGATCAAGCACTACCTGCGCGAGGGGCTGCTCGGGGACGGCGCGGGGGTCGTGCGCACGTCGCGCAACATGGCCTACTACCCGCCAGACTTCGTCGAGCGTCTGCGGCTGATCAAGCGGCTCCAGGAAGAGCGCTTCATGCCACTGCGCCTGATCAAGGAGACGCTCGAGTCCGATCCCGAGCGCGCCCGCGCGATCGTCGAGCTGGAGGACCGGATCCTCGACAGCGCGATCAACGCGCGCGAAGCCGGACGCGCCTCGCGCGCCGAGGTCCGCCGCCGCTACGAGCTGCCCGCCAACGTGCTTGCGCGGCTCGAAGAGCTGGGGGTGCTGACGCCGAACGGGCGTGGCTACGACGCCGACGACGTTGCGATCATCGAGGCGCTCGGGCGCTTCCGCGCGGGCGGCTACGACGAGCAGCTCGGGTTCACCGTGTACGACACGCTGCGCTACCGCGAGGCGCTGGAGCCGCTCGTCGCCGAAGAGGTAGGCGTACTGCTCGAGCGACTCGCGGGCGAGGTCGACGCCGACCGCGCCGTGGCGATCATCGCCTCCGGCGCACAGCCGCTGCGAGACCTGCTCGGGGCGATGCACTCCAAGCTGCTGCTGGAGCGCCTGCGCCGGGTGCGTGGCGCCGCCTAGCCGAAGCTACGACGGCGGCCGCGCGACGCGGGGAACGCTAGGTCGGCTCCGGCGCGACTACCACCTGGCGTCGTGGCGCTCCATCACGCCGAGGCCCTCGGCGAGTGCCAGCCCGCCCGGGAGCGTGCCGGCGAAGCTCCCGAACGGTGCCCGGTAGGAGCTGCGGACGAGGATCAGGTTCTGCTCGTGGGCGCGCTCGGCCTCGGCGCGGAAGCGCAGCTCGCCGCCCTCGTCGAAGGCCAGCGCCGAGAGATCCGCGGCAAACTGCACGGGCCCCGGCTCGCACGGGACGCCGTCGTGCCACAGCGTCCGCTCGCTGCCGCTCGGCGGGTCGTTGACACCGGCGACGAGATTCCAGGCGAGGGCGCCGCCGCCGTCGAGTCGCCCGACGCCCGTGCTCCAAGCCCAGGAGGTATGGCGACGGTGGTAGCCGGCGGTGTCGTCGGTCGCCGCCTGCAGTGAGAGCACGCGGGGCTGACCGTCGATCATGACGCGGGCGCGTGCTGGGATGCCGGCGTGCTTGCGGGTCCAGACGAAGCCCGGGCCGCCATCGCCGAGCAGCGTCTCGACCGCCCCGGGCGTCTCGGCCAGCTCGAGGTCGACGGCGACGGCGCCCTCGCGGATGCGGACGCCGCCGCCGGGCGTGAAGCTCACGCGGGTGCCGACGCGGCCGACTGAGCCACCCTCGTAGAGCTGCGCTCCGGCGCGATCCCACAGCGCCCAGAACGCCTGCCGCGCGAGCGCCACGCGCACGATGCAGGCGCACAGCATCACATCGGGTCCGAACGCGCCGACCCAACGCCAGCGCTTCAGCGGCCTTCCGCGCCACAGCGGGGGCATGCGTCCGCGCGACAGCGGCAGCTCGTCCGCGGGTGCGGGGCCTGCACCGCGGTAGTGCGGAACGGGCACGCTACGCTTGGCTGCCAGCGGTCTTGATTGACGAGTCGATCAACACCAGGAGGGGTCTCAAATGCTTGCTGCCGCGGTGCAGCTCAACTCGACGCAGGATACGGAGCGCAACCTCGCGACGGCGGCGCGGCTCGCACGAACGGCGGCCGAGCGGGGTGCCGGACTAGTTGTGCTGCCAGAGAAGTTCAACCGCCTCTGCGAGGACGAGACGATGGCGGCGCTGGCCGAGCCGCTCGACGGCCGGACCGCGAGCTGGGCGTCGGAGCTGGCGTCGGAGCTGGCGATCGACCTCGTCGCCGGATCGTTCGTCGAGCGCGCCGGCGACGGACGCTGCTTCAACACGTCGATCCACTTCGGCGCCGACGGCGAGCCGCGCGGTGTATACCGCAAGCTGCACCTCTTCGACGTCGAGATCGGCTCGACCCGCTACCGGGAGTCGGCGACGATCGCCGGCGGGACCGACATCGTCTGCTCGGAGCTGATGGACGGTCTTCGCGCCGGGCTCAGCATCTGCTACGACGTGCGCTTCGCCGAGCTGTACCGCATCCTCACGCTGCGCGGCGCCCAGGTGCTTTGCGTGCCGTCGGCGTTCACGCTGACGACGACGCGCGATCACTGGGAGGTGCTCCTGCGCGCCCGCGCAATCGAGAACCAAAGCTTCGTCGTCGCCGCCAACCAGATCGGTGTCCATCCGGGGGGCAATGAATCGGGCGGGCGCTCGATGATCGTCGACCCCTGGGGCCTGGTACTCGCACAGGCAACGGACGGCGAGGGCATCGCCCTCGCCGAGCTCGATCGCGCCCGCCTCGAGCACGTGCGCACGACGTTGCCGGCGCTGCGCCACCGGCGCGACGAGGCCTACGCCTGGCCGCAGGAGGCGCTGGCGTGAGCGCAGCCGGCGACAAGCGACGCCGGATTCTCGATGCCGCCGTGCGCGTGTTTGCGCGCCAGGGGTTCCACGCCTGCCGCGTCTCCGACGTCGCCGACGAGGCCGGCGTCGCCTACGGCCTCGTGTATCACTACTTCGGCTCGAAGTCGGAGATGCTCGACACGCTCTTCGTAGAACGCTGGGACATCCTCCTGCGCGTGATCGCCGAGGTCGACGAGCGAGACCTCGAGCCGCGCGCGAAGCTACAGGAGATCGCCGGCTTCATCATCGAGTCCTACCGCCACGACCCCGACCTGATGAAGGTGATCATCGTCGAGGTGACGCGCGCGGCCAACTCCTTCGGCCGCACTCACTTCGCCAAGATCCAGGAGGCCTACCGGGGCGTCGAGGCGATCGTCGAGCACGCCCAGCAAGACGGCAGCTTCAGCTCCGCAGTGCCTGCGCGGTTTGCGTCGCTGGCGTTCTACGGCGTCATCGAGCAAGCGCTGACCGGCTGGATCTTTGGCCTGCTCGCAGGCGGCGAGCAGGAGTTCGAGGAGGCCAAGCGCTTCGTCGTGGAGACGGTGTGCAGCGGCCTCGATGCACCGGCGGACCGGTCCGCATCCGCCGGAACGCTCTGATTGACTACCCCCGCGATGCCCGAGAACGACATGGTCAAACGGCTGCTCTGGTCGGCGCTGCTCGCGGGGCTTGGCGCGCTGGCGAGCATCACGACAACGCGGGTCGCAGCTGCGGTCTGGCGGCGCATCTACGACGAGGACCCGCCGGAGTGATCGAGGAGCCGAGCAGCCCGCACGCCGAGACCGGCGGGACGGAGACGCCCGAAGAGGAGACGACCCCGGTCGAGCAGCCGACGCTCGAGGGCTCGGCGATATCGCCGTGGTCGGACGTGCCGGCGCCGGCCGAGGCGGAGCCGGAGCCGGAGCTGGAGCCCGAGGCGGTCGAGCCCGAGCCCGAGCCTGAGGCGGCCGAGCCCGAGCTGGAGCCTGAGGCGGCCGAGCCCGAGCCCGAGCCTGAGGCGGCCGAGCCCGAGCCGGAGCCCGAGCCCGCCGAGCCCGAGCCGGCACTCGAGGCGGTCGAGCCCGAGCTGGAGCCCGAGGCGGTCGAGCCCGAGCCGGAGCCCGAGGCGCCCGAGCCCGAGCCTGCGGTCGCGGCTCCGCCGCCGCCACCCTCGGCGCCGCTCGCCCCGGCACCGTTCGCGCCGACGGTTGCGCCGGTTGCGTTTACCGAAGCCACTGGTGCGGACGCTCCACCCGAGCCGCCGCTGGCGCCGTTGCCGGCGTCCGACGCGACGATCGAGACCGGTTTGCTGGGCGCGCACCCGGAGGTTCTCGCCGTCGCCGGCTTCGTCGGCGGCTTCGCGCTTGCGGTCCTGCTGAGGCGCCTTGGCCGCTGACGACGGATCCGTCCAGTCGGTGACCGCCGCGGTCGCGCAGGTGTCCGAGCGCCTGCGGCTGCTGGTGCGCGAAGAGATCGAGCTGGCCAAGGCGGAGGTCCAATCGAAGGTCACGCGCCTGCTCAAGGGCATCGTCGTCGGCGTCGCAGCGGGCGTCTTCGTCGTCACCGGGCTGCTGTTCGCGCTGCACGGACTCTCGTGGTTCGCGTGGTACGAGATCGACAACGGCAACCGCTTCTACGTCGGCTTCTTCGTGGTCGCCGTGGGGCTCTTCGTGCTCGGCGCGCTCTCCGGCTATCTCGCGTACCGCTTCATCCGCTCGAGCTCGCCGCCGACGCCGACGCTGGCGATCGACGAGGCACGGCTGATCCGCGAGACGATGCAGTCGTCGGCGCCGACCACGGTCGGCGCGGTCGCGACGCGCGGCGCCGAGCGCGGCCAGCCGCTCCCGCCCGAGCCGGAGGAGCAGCCGCGGCCCGAGGCGGCGGAGGAGCAGCCCGCGCCCGAGCCGTCGGAGGAGCAGCCGCCGCCCGAGGCGGCAGAGGAGCCGCCCGCGCCCGAGCCGGCGGAGGAGCAGCCCCTGCCCGAGCCGGCGCCCGAGCCCCCGCCCGAGCCGATCAACCCGGAGCAGAGCTGATGCCCGCACGCACGCCCGAGCAGATCCGCGCCTCGATCGAGAGCAACCGCGAGGAGCTCGCCGTCTCGCTGCTCAAGCTGCGCGGCGAGGTCACCGTGCTGACGGACTGGCGCGGTCGCTTCCGCGCCCACCGGCGTGAGGTGCTGATCGGCGCAGCCATCGGCGGTTTCGTGCTCGGTGGCGGCTTCGCCGCACTCGGCGGCGTGCTCTCGCGCCGCCGCGGCTGAGCGCCGCACTCAGTCCGGTGGCACCATCAGCGCCGGCCTGATTCCCGATACCCCGAGCAGCCCGGGGCCGACGTGCGTGCCGATCACGGGGCCGACCTCCGAGCAGAACTCCGGCTCGCTGCCGAACAGCTCGCGCCCCCGCTCGACGATTCGCCCGATCTCCTCGCGGGCCTGGATGTGCTGCACCGCCCAGCGCGTCGCGCCGTCCTGCTTGCGCGACTGCAGGTACTCGACCAGGCGCTCGAGCGCGCGGCCGCTGGTGCGCACCCGCTCGACCGGCATGATCTCGCCGTCGACGGTGAGGATCGGCTTGATCTTCAGCGCCGACCCCATCCACGCTTGCGCCGCGCCGATCCGTCCGCCGCGACGCAGGTACTCCAGCGTGTCGATCGCAAACCACATCTTCGCCTCGTTGCACGCCGCCTCGGCGCGCTCGCGAACCTCCGCCAGCGACGCTCCGGCGCCGGCCGCCGCGGCGGCCGCCAGCACGATCAGGCCCATGCCGCCGCAGGCGCTTCGCGAGTCCAGCACCGCCACGCGATCGCCGAGCCCGCGCTCACCGAGCTCGGCTGCCGCCTGCTCGGCAGAGCCGACCGTCCCCGAGATCCCGCCGGCGAGGTGGATCGAGAGGATGTCGCGGCCGTCCGCCAGCAGCGGTTCGTAGACGGCGAGAAAGTCGCCCACCGACGGCTGCGACGTGGTCGGCAGCACCGCCGCGGTGCGCAGGAACTCATAGAACTCGTCGAAGTCCGGAAGATCGGCCTCGCGGTCGTGGCGGTCGTTCCAGTGCACGTACAGCGACACCTCGTGGATGTCGCTGCGGGCGATCAGGTCACGGGGGAGATAGTGGGTTGTGTCCGTGACGATGGCGACCCGCCCCATGGACGGGGACCCTAGATGAATCGCCCCCGCTCGCCTCTCTAGACTGCCGACGGGTGGGGAGGACGCTGCTGACCGGCGCAACAGGATTCGTCGGATCGCGTGTCGCGCACGCACTCGCCGGTCGCGGCGACGAGCTGCGCGTGACGCTGCGAGAGCGCTCGCGGCTCGACAACCTCGACGGGCTCGAGTACGAGGGTGTCAACTGCGACGTGCTCGACCGGCGCGCCGTGCGGCGCGCGATGCGCGGCGTCGAGCGCGTCTTTCATGTCGCCGGGTCGACCAACCTGCGCGCGCCGCTGGAGCGGATGCTCGAGATCAACGTCGAGGGCGCGCGGATCGTGCTCGAGGAGGCGCTGCGGGCGGACGTCGAGCGCGTCACGATGACCTCGTCCGTCGCCGCCATCGGGCCCGCGACCCAGCACGCTCCCGCTGACGAGACCCAACCCTTCGCCGGCGCACTGGGGATCCCGTACGTGATCTCCAAGCGCGAGGCGGAGGTCACGGCGCTGCGGCTCGCCGCGCGCGGGCTGCCGCTCGTGCTCGTCTGCCCGACGACCGTGTTCGGCCCCGGCGACATCCACCGGTCCTCGACGGAGATCGTGCGGCGCTTCATGCTGCGGCGGATCCCGGCCTACGTCGACGGCGGCCTCAACGTCGTCGACGTCGAGGACGTCGCCCGCGCCCACCTGCTCGCTGACGAGCTGGGGACGATCGGCGAGCGCTACATCATCGGCAACCGCAACTTCACCTGGGACCGTCTGTTTGCCGACCTCGGCCGGCTGTCGGGAATCGAGCCGCCGGCGCTCAAGCTCCCGGTCCCGGCGGCGCTCGCGCTCGCGCGCGTGATGCAGTCGCTGCCGGGGCCGACGCCGATCACCGAGGTCGAGGTGCGCGTCGCCGCGCAGTGGTGGACCTATCGCAACTCCCGCGCCAAGCGCGAGCTGGGATTCAGGCCGTCGCCGCACGAGGAGACGCTGGAGACGACCGTGCAGTGGTATCTCGACCGCGAGGGCGACCGCCTCGCGCGCTCGGCCGCGCGCCAGCCGATCGCGCTGCGGCTCACCGGCTCGGTCGTGCGCCAGCTCGGCTCGGTCGCGGGGATCGTGCGGCGCTGATGGCGACCCTCTACCGCTGCCCGACGCCGACCGACTGGCTGTGCGTGTGCGGCACGGTCGCGCGCGCGCTGCGCCGCGCCGGCGTCGAGCACGAGCAGGTCCGGGTCCCCTACCGCAGGCGCGACCGCGAGGAGGTAATCGCGCTCAGCGGTCAGCGCCATGTACCGCTGCTGGTGATCGGCGGCGAGACGATCTGCGACTCGCACCGCATCCGCGAGCACCTCGATTGGCTCGCGGCCGAAGGCGGCCAAGCGTCGCGCCGCGGCGCGCGTTAGCCTGCGCTGGCGCGCCTCGACGGGCCGCCTCGATCGAGTCCACGACGAAAGCGAACGCGCCGTGTCGACACCTGACTCCACGTTACGGCCGATGCGGATCGGGGAGGTCCTCAACACCGCGATCCGCCTGACGATCCGCAACTACCGCGGATTGCTTCCGATCGTTGCGCTGGTCGTGTTGCCGATCGCGGTGCTCGACGCGATCCGCTACGCGGCCACGCTGTCCAACGCGACCGTCAGCGGCCACACGCTGCTGTTCGTCAGCGGCTCCGACGTCAACTCATACGAGGCCGGCGAGGTCGGCTTCGTCGTCGTCGAGGCGATCGGAGGCCTCGTCGTGGCAGCCGCGTGCTTTCGCTTCCTGAGCAGCGCCTACCTCGGTGGTCGTCCGCACACCGGCGACTCGATCGGTGCCGCGCTCCGGCGGCTTCCGGCGATCGTCGTCGCGAGCGTCGTGATCTTCGCGATGGTCGCGATCGGCACCGTGTTTCTGATCCTTCCAGGCATCTGGCTGCTCGTCGCGCTGTGCGTGGCGATCCCCGCCCTGATGCTCGAAGGCGTCGGTCCGTTCAAGGCGATCAGCCGCTCGCTCGAGCTGGTTCAAGGACGCTGGTGGGCGACGTTCGGAGCCCTGCTCGCGATGATCCTGTTCCTCGTCGTGATCGATTTCGTGCTCGGGATCGCCCTCGACGGGATCCTGCTGTCGGGCGGTCAGCACTCCACGACCGTGCTCGCGATCGTCAGCATCGTCTCGTACCTGATCGCCCAGATGATCGTGTTGCCGTTCGAGGCGGCGGTGCTGACGATGATCTACTTCGACCTGCGCGTCCGCAAGGAGGGGCTCGACGTGGAGCGCCATGCGCGCGAGGCCGGTCTGATGGGGGGCTCGCCCGAGGCCTCGATCGCGGCTGGGGTGACGACGCCTGCCGCGGTGCCAGGTTCCGATCCGGCCGCGCCGACCGCTCCTGCGGTGGCGCCCCGTGCCGTGCCGGCGGCTCCCGGGGAGCCCGGATCTCCGGACTCCCCGCCGCCGCCGACGGTGCCGGGGCTGCCGTCGGGATAACCCCTCAGCGCGGGGCCGACTCGATTCCCAGCAGCGGCCCCTCGCCCGTCGCCGGCTCAGCGCTGAGCGCCGACTCCGACGGTGCGGGGGCGCCGACACCGAGCGCCTGCGCCAGCTCGCCGCTCTCGTACATCTCCATGACGATGTCGCAGCCGCCGATCAGCTCGCCGCGGACGAACAGCTGCGGGATCGTCGGCCAGTTGGAGAGCGCCGTCAGCTCCTCACGAATGCGCGGGTCGGGCAGGACGTCGACGGCGGCGAACGGCGCGTCGAGCGCCTGGAGCGCGCCGGCAGTACGCAGCGAGAACCCGCACGCGGGTGCCTCGGGCGTTCCCTTCATGAAGAGGATCACCTCGTGCTCGTCGATCGCACGCTGGATCGCCTCGCGGACGGGGTTGGCGCTGGCGTCGCTGCGGGTTGCTTCGGTCATGGCTGCCTCACAGGGGTCTCGGTCTTCAGTGACAGGGCGTGGATCGGACCGCCTACCTCTTCGCCGAAGACGGCGTAGACGAGGCGGTGCTGCTCGATTCGCGAGCGCCCGGCAAATGCGTCCGCGACGACCGTCGCGCGGAAGTGATCGCCGCCGCCGGTGAGATCCTCGACCTCGGCGCTTGCTCCCGGGATCCCGGCTTCGATGCGGCTTGCGATCTCCTGCGTGGTGGGCATCGTGTCAGCCAGAGTAGCGAGCGCAGAACACTGGCTTGCGCGGACCGGCACCCTCGCTACACTTTGGAAAGCGATGATCAACCTGACCGACAAGGGTGCCGAGAAGGTTCAAGAGTTCCTGTCGACGCAGGAGCCGTCCGGGACCGCCAGCGGACTGCGCGTCGGCGTGCGTGGCGGCGGCTGCTCCGGCTTTCAGTACATGCTCGCGTTCGACGAGCAGCGCGACGGCGACACCGTCGTGGAGAGTCACGGTCTCCGTCTGCTGGTCGACGAGCCGAGTCTGCCCTACGTGCGCGGCTCGACGGTCGACTACGTCGAGAGCCTCCAGGGGGCCGGCTTCAAGGTCGAGAATCCCAACGTCGTAGCCGCGTGCGGCTGCGGCTCCTCCTTCCGCGTCGCGGAAGAGGAAGAGGTCTCGGCCGTCTGATTGCGCGGCTCGGCAGGGCGACCACGGTCGCCGGCTGCGCCTGCCTGCTCGCCGCTTTGCTCGCCGGCTGCGGCGGTAGCTCATCACGCGCACCACTGCTACCGGTGCTGCCGGCCACGCCGTTGCGCGGGCTGTCGATCGGCATCACCGAGCCGAACGCCAACTTTCTCTGGAGCCCGGCCGAGCGCTCCGCCGTGGCTCCGGGCTTTGGGCGCTGGCGCGACGCGCTCGACGCGATCGACCCCGGCATCTACCGCCTGCTGATCAACTGGGCGCAGGTCCAGCCCGACCCCTCGCGCCCGCCCGATTGGGACGTGCCCGACTCGGGTTGCCTGCGCGGGCTGGCGCCGTGCGGTCCATACGACGGCATCCGCGAGCAGCTCGAGGCGATCCGCTCGCGACAGCGCCACGGCGGCCTCGACGTGCTCGTCGTGCTCAACGCCGTGCCGGCGTGGGCGAGCCCCCAGACGGCGAGCGGATGCGAGCTGACGCCGACGCCTCCTGGCGCGCGCGGCGTCGCGCCGCAGGCGATCGGCGCCTACGCGGCGCTCGCGCGATCGCTGCTCGCGCTCGCCGC
>Ga0182024_10014637_pt1 | contig 15142 bp, 15 predicted proteins | sample P32metaG_FD_120480 | JGI IMG/M metagenome (GOLD analysis project Ga0182024, IMG submission 120480) | Permafrost microbial communities from Stordalen Mire, Sweden - P3-2 metaG (Illumina Assembly) | ecosystem: Environmental > Terrestrial > Soil > Wetlands > Permafrost | place: Sweden: Stordalen... | reverse complement strand
TCTCGCCGAACCAATTCAAGCGTGTCCCCATCGTAGACACCGTAGATATCGATGCCCTTTGCCAAGCCCCGCCAAGCCACGCCCCCCGCAACCAACAGGAGCACGAGGGTGGCCGCCGAAAGCAGAAAACGGCGGTTCTTCAGCGTCGTCGGCAGCGCTGAAAGCCAGTGCGGCCCGTTGTCCTCCTCGTCATCGGCCCGATCGTGAAGGCTCATGGCGGAAGCTTGCCAAGCGACTGCCGGTGCCGTCAAGCCTTCGAGGCTTTGTATTTTCGCGCGGCGCGTCTAGAGTCGTGATGTGCCTTCAGGATGGGAAGACGATGAGCCAGTTCGACGACCTCGCGACCCGCTTGTTGCGGCTCGATTGCTGCGCCGTATCCGACGCGCTCGATAAACTTGGGCTGCCCCCCGCCGTCACCGGCCTTGCTCACCGAGCCTCGGGACGGCGCATCGCCGGCCGCGTCCACACCGTAAAGCTGGTAGCGAAGGACCAAGCGCCGCCCGCGACCGGAGCGCCCCGGCATCTCGGTACCACCGCGATTGAAGCGTGCGGTACCGGCGAAATCATCGTGATCGAGCAGCGTTCGGGACTCGATGCGGCGTGCTGGGGCGGCATTCTATCGCTCGGCGCGAAACTCAAGGGAGTTGCCGGCATCATTGCCGACGGGCCGGTGCGCGATCTCGACGAGGCAATCCAGCTCGATCTTCCGATTTTCAGCCGCGCCGTGACCGCGCGTACCGCGCGCAACCGAATCGCCGAGGAGGCCACTGACGAGCCAGTTGAAATCGGCCACGTAACGGTTCATCCGGGTGATTACGCAATCGCCGACGCCAGCGGGGTCGCTTTTCTTCCGGCCGGCAACGCGCCGCGAATCATCGCCGAAGCCGAAGCGATCGCCGGCCGCGAGGCCGCCATGGCCAAGGATCTCCTGGCGGGCAAGCGCATCGTCGAGGTCATGGGCGCCAATTACGAAAAAATGCTCGAAAGGCAGGAATAATGGATCAAAATGTCGAACGCGCCGCGAGGCTCGATAGCGCCAGCCTCAGCGACGCGCTGGACCGCTTCGGCATCGCCGGGCAGTGTTATCAGATCAAGCCGCGCGACCCGAAATTCCGCATGGCGGGGCGCGCCTACACCTTGCTCTGTGGTCCGGCCTCGGTGCCCCCGGGCACGGTCGGAGACTATATCGACGACGTACCGCCCGGCAGCGTCGTCGTGATCGACAACGGCGGCCGCCTCAACGCCACCATCTGGGGCGACATCCTGACCGAGACCGCGCACAAGAGCGGTATCGCCGGAACGGTGATCGACGGCCTCTGTCGCGACGTGGCGCTTTGCCTCAAGCTCGATTATCCGGTTTTTTCGCGCGATCATTGGATGCGCACCGGCAAGGACCGCGTCCAGGTGGAGGCATCCAACGTCCCGGTGACGATTGGCGAGGCGCGCGTACAGCCGGGCGACATTTTACGGGGTGACGCCGATGGAGTCGTGGTGATCCCCAAGGAGCACGAGGATGAAGTGCTCGCCGCGGCCGAAGAAATCGAAAAAGCCGAGAACGCGATCCGCGAAGCGGTGCGCGGCGGCATGCGGCTCGACGAAGCGCGCAAGCAGTTCAAATACCACTCGCTGCAAACAAGGGTGAAGTCATGAGCGGCTTGAAGCGCCTTTCATCAACGGAGACGCTCGATTTCGAACGCGTCGATCCGAAATATGTCCAGGCGGCGGCGCATTTCGGCACCGCGACCTTGCACGAGGCAGGCGGCAAGATCGGCGCGCTGCCATCCGCTATCAAGCCGATAACGCCTTCCTTCCGCTTGTGCGGCCCGGCCTTCACCATCCACGGGCCGCCCGGCGACAATCTTTGGCTGCATCGCGGCCTCGCGGCGGCCGAGCCGGGCGATGTTCTGGTCGTCTCGGTCGGCGGGGTTTACGAGCATGGCTATTGGGGCGAGATCATGTCAACAGGCGCCAAGGCCCGAAAGCTGGGAGGATTGGTCATCGATGGCTGCGTCCGCGACGGCGCGCTTTTGGAAGGGCTGGGTTTTCCGGTCTTCGCCCGCGGCCTGTGCATTCGCGGCACCGGCAAGGATTTCGCCGCCCGCGCCTGGCTCAATGCGCCGGTACTGATCGGCGACATTACCATCCAGCCGGGCGATCTGGTCTCGGGCGACACCGACGGCGTCGTCATCGTCCCGCGCGCCCGCGTCCCCGAGGTGATCGAGGCTTCCATCAAGCGCGAGGACAAGGAAGCCGCCATCATGGAGCAGCTTCGCGGCGGCGCCACGACGCTCGATCTTTACGGGTGGAATCGCTGAGATTGGGCCGCGCCGTCGTTATCGGCGGCGGCGGTTTTATCGGCGGCGCGCTCTGCCGGAGGCTTGCCGCGCGCGGCACATCGATCGTCGCGGTTGTCCGGAGTCCAACCACGGCTCTTCCGCCTCCGATCGAGGTCAAACCGATGGGCGAACTTGGCCCAGCGGACGCATGGTCCCCGATCATCGCGGGTGCCGACGCTGTCATTCATCTAGCAAGCCGCGCCCACGCCCCCTTGCCCGCCGATCGCGCCGGCTGGGTTGAGCGCGAGGCGGCGACAGCGCATTCCCTCGCGCAGGCTGCGCGCGTGGCCGGTATCCCCCGGCTGCTGTTCATGAGTTCGATCAAGGCGATGGGCGCGGGCGGCGATGTTCCTTTTTGCGCCGGGAACGCACCGGCGCCTGCCGACCCCTACGGCAAGACGAAGCTGGAGATCGAACGCACCATACGCGCGGTGCTGCCCGACACCATCGTGCTGCGGCCGCCGCTGGTATATGGGCCGGGCGTGAAGGCAAATTTTCTGACTCTAATGAAACTCGTGGATCGCGGTCTGCCTCTGCCGCTCGGCGGGATCGACAATCGCCGCAGCGTCATCTTCATCGACAATCTGCTCGACCTCGTCGAAATCGCCCTGGTTCATCCGGCGGCTTCCGGCGGGACATTCTTGATGCGCGACGACGATGAAGTTTCGAGCTCGGAACTCGTTCGCCGCATGGCCCGCGCATTAGGCCAAAAGGCTCGGCTCATCCCAATCCCCACGGGTATCGTATTCGCGGCAGCGCGGTGGTTCGGGAGAGGCGATTTGGCCGAGAGCCTCTTGGGTTCGCTGCGCGTCGACGACACCGTCACGCGAACGCTCCTAAATTGGCGACCCCACCGGACGCTTGATGAAGGCCTTACCGCCGCGGCGGCTTGGTATCGCGAAGCTCCGACACTCCGTACTCTCGTTACGCGCCGCCCACGCGCGACGCGAGACTCGCGGCCTCTCGGATGATCGCCGTTTCGCTGCCGCGCTTATCCGTTCTCGATCCCGGCTCGATCCTCGCAGGCGTCGCGTTCGTCATGGCGCCGCTGGCGCTTTACGCGCCGCTGGGAATTGCGCCCGTGTTCATCGTCGCCGCCGTGCTGCTGCTGATCGGCGATTGGCGCGGCGCTCTCGGCGCCTGGCGGATCGATCCGATCCTGGGCAGCCTGCTGCTGGCGTTGGGACTATGGGGCGTGATTTCGGCGGAGTGGTCGATCCTGCCCACGCACAGTTTGTTCGAGGGACTGCGCTTCCTTCTCGAGGCGGCGGGAGGCTTGATTTTGTTCCAGGGTGCCACGCGGCTCGAACCCGAGCGGCGCGATCTGATCATGAAAGCGCTCCTTGCCGGGGCATTGCTCGCCGTGGCGCTCCTTGCGGTCGAACGCATTCTCCATGCCGGCTTCATCCGTGCGTTGGCCGACCTGTCAGAGGAGCGGCGCGGAAGCTTCAGCCGTTTCGATCGCGGCGCCACCGTCCTCGCGCTTCTCTCCTGGAGTATCTTCGTCGGATTCGGGGTGCGCCGGCGCTGGACAGCGGCGATCCTGTTCGCGGCCGTGGTTTTCGCGTTGATCCTCCTTTCCGCCAGCCGCGCCGCGATGCTTGCATGCGTGCTCGGTGCCTGGAGCTTCGGCATCGCGTTGCTATGGCCGCGCTTTGTGGCGGCGGCCCTGATCCTTGTCATCGCTTTCGGCGGCATAGCCTTGCCGGAATTCGCGCCCGACGGCGCGACGATCGGCCGGTTGCACGACGAGAATCCCGCGCTCCCTCTCTCCTTCCTGCATCGTCTCGGCATCTGGCGGTTCGCGACGCTGCGGATCGCGGAGCGGCCGATGTTGGGCTGGGGAATGGATTCGGCGCGCGGACTTCCCGGCGGCGGGCGCTCACTAACCGAGTTGATGCCTGAAGCGCATTTCCCGCGGCCTCTAGAAGCGATGCCGCTTCATCCCCATGACGCGCCGTTGCAATGGCGTCTCGAACTAGGCCTGCCGGGCCTGGTTTTGGGGGTGGCCCTGGTCGGCTGGATTTTGTTGCGCATTGCCGGCGCGAGCCTGAGTCGCTTCGAGCGAGCCGGCGCTGTTGGGTTGGCCGCGGCGGGCGTCACCATCGCGCTCTTCAGCTTCGGCACCTGGCAGTCCTGGTGGCTCTGTTCGCTGTGGCTGGTCGCGGCGCTGTTCTCGACCCAAGCCACCGGGGCACGGCCGCCATGACCCGGATGACGACACCGCCGAAGCTGGTTTTTCTTGTCACCGAGGATTGGTTTTTTTGGGCGCATCGCCTGCCCCAAGCCCAAGCCGCGCGCGAGGCCGGCTTCGACGTTGCCGTGGCGACGCGCGTCCAGCACCACGGCGAACGCATCCGTGCCGCCGGTTTCACGTTGCATCCGCTGCGGTGGCGCCGCCGGAGCGCCAACCCCTTCGCGCCGCTCGCGGCGGTCGTCGACACGGCACGGCTTTACCGGCGGGAACGGCCGGCGCTGGTCCATCACGTCTCGCAGAAACCGATCCTGATCGGTTCGATGGCGGCCGCGCTCGCCGGCGTGCCCCTTGTGGTGAACGCTCTTACCGGGCTCGGCTTTTTGTTCGTCGCATCGGGGCTAAAGGCGCGAACAAGCCGAACGATTTTATTGGGGGTGCTGCGTTTCCTCGCCCGCCGACCCGGCGTGCGGTGGCTCGTGGAGAATCCAGACGATGGCGCCCTGCTGGCCGCCCGAGGCGTCGCTCCGGCCAAGCACATCGTTCTGATCCGCGGTTCCGGGGTCGATCTCAAGCGATATAAACCCCTGCCGGAGCCTGAGGGGCCGGTCGTGATCGCGTGCGCCACCCGACTTCTCCGCATCAAGGGCGTTGGCGATCTCGTCGCGGCGTTCCGTCTGTTGCGGTCCCGCGGATCGGCGGTGCGGCTCCTTATCGCCGGCACGCCGGACGCGGAAAATCCGAGCGCCATTCCGGAATCGGAAATTCGCGGCTGGGCCGCCGAGCCTGGAATCGAGTGGCTTGGCCATGTCGAAGATGTGCGAGAGATTTGGGCGCGAGCGCATATCGCCGCGCTGCCCAGTTGGGGCGGCGAAGGCATACCCATGACGCTGCTCGAAGCCGCGGCGTGCGGGCGCCCGCTGATCGCGAGCGACGTCGCCGGCTGCCGCGAAATCGCCCGTCAGGAAATCAACGCGCTGCTGGTTCCGGTCCGCGCCATCGTCGCGCTCGCCGACGCGATGGAGCGGCTCGCATCGGACGCCACGCTGCGCCGGCAATTCGGTAAGGCCAGCCGGATGCTGGTCGAGTCGGATCTGTCGGCCGAGCGCGTTGGCGCTCGAACCGTGGCGCTTTACCGTGAATTGTTGACGGGCTAACAGAATCGGCCATTCCCCGATTCAGATATCATCGCGGACCCGGAAACAGATCGTCGATCCGGCCCAAGAGCCGGTAGGCGCCCAAGCCGATCCATTCCTTGACCGCGAATTCCATCAGGGCGAGCCGCTGGCTCAAATAATAGTCCGGGGCTTCGATTCCGGGCGCGGTACGGTAGTCGACTGGATAAGGTACGATGTCCCAGCCGACATGGCGAAAGCAGCCGACGGCTCGCGGCATATGCGCGGCCGAGGTCACGAGAACCCAAACCTGATCCGGCTCCGGACGAACCAGCGCCGACCCGTATTCCGCGTTCTCGATCGTGTCGCGAGACCGTTCCTCCAGGATCAGGCGCTCCGGCGCCACGCCGAGCGAAAGCAGGATCTGCCGCGTCGGCGCCGCTTCGCTCCAGCCTGTCGCGCGCAGTCCCTCACCGCCCGAGAGAAGAATCCGGGCGTCGGGAAAGCGGCGCGCGAGCGCGGCGGTCTCGATCACCCGTGCGCCCGCGTCATTGATCGCCGGCTGGCCGCGGGCCTTGCTGATGCCCGGGTCGACGGCGCCGCCGAGCAGAATGATGCCCTCGATATGGCTTGACAGCGCCGGCCGCGGGAAACGATTTTCAAGGGGAAGTAGGGACCATTCCGGCAGCGGCGTCACCGCCGCCACGAGAAAGCCCGCCGCCGAAATCACGATCAGCGCCGCGCCGGAACGCCTGGCGCCGATCGCGAAGGCAAGCGCGCCCGCCAGCAACAGAAGCAGAAGAAAATTGCCCGGTGCCGCCAAATACCAGAATAGCTTGGTGAAGATGAAAATCGTATCGTCCTCGTTCTGCCGCGCGCCTTGTCTAGCGGCTGCCGGGCCGGCCGCCTAGCGGGGTTTTCCTGTTGCCCCTGGCCGACAACCCCGCTTAACGTCCAGGACCGTGATCAAATTCTCCAAATGGTCGAATCGGGCGGTGGCGGCCCTGGCCCACGATCTGGTCATGGCGGCCCTGTCGTTTCCGCTGTCGCTGTTCCTCCGGGTCGGGTCGTCCTTCACCACCTATGCCCCCGACCTACTATGGCGATGGGATGCCGTGTTCGTCGCCGTGGCCGCGCTGGTTTTCGTCGCCACGGGCTTTTACCGGCATCTCTGGCGCTATGTGTCTCTGTCCGATCTGGTGGCGCTGCTCCGCGTCGCGAGCCTGGTCGTGATCCTGTTCTTCGTCCTGGTCTTTGTCATCAATCGTTCCCAGGACCTGCCGCGGTCGTTGATCGGCATCAATTGGCTGGTACTGTTGGCGCTGCTGGGCGGGCCTCGTTTTGTCTACCGCAGTATCCGCGATCGCGGTGTCGGGCGGCTCTTTGAACGGGAGAGCCGCAGCGCCATCCCGGTATTGCTGATCGGGGCGCGCGAAGGCGCTGCTGCGTTCATCGCCGACATGTCCCGCGATCGCGACCATCTCTACCGCATCGTGGGCATCGTTTCCGATCAGTCTCAACAGGTGGGCGGGCGCATAGTCGGCGCGCCCGTGCTTGGTTTGATCGAAGACATGCCGCGCGTGGTGGCGGCACTCGACCGCGAAGGCAAGCGGCCGCAACGCCTGATCATCGCCGAACGCGGCTTTAATGGCGCCGAGGTGGGGCGCCTCCTCGATATGGCGGAAAACCTGACCATTCCGCTAGCTCGGCTGCCCCGCCTCACCGAATTTCAGGACACCGCGGATGGCAGCGAAAAAATCGCGCCGGTGGCGATCGAGGATTTACTGGGCCGTTCGCAGGCGGTGCTCGACCGGCCGAGCATGCGCGCCTTGATCGCCGGCCGGCGCGTGATGATCACCGGCGCCGGCGGCACCATCGGGAGCGAATTGGCCCGCCAGATCGCCGCTTTCGCTCCATCGCGAATCGCTCTCCTCGATAATGGCGAATACGCGCTCTACGTGATCGACAAGGAGATCGCGACGCGGTTTGCGGCGTTGCCCCGGACCAGCGTGATCGCCGATGTGCGCGACCGCGCCCGCATCGACGAAATATTCGCCGCGGAACGGCCGGAACTTGTATTTCACGCCGCGGCGATGAAGCATGTCTCGATCGTCGAACAAAACCCCCTCGAAGGCGTATTGACGAATGTGTTCGGTACCCGCCATGTCGGCGAAGCGTGTCGGGCGCATGGCGTCGCTGTCATGGTGATGATTTCCACCGACAAGGCCGTCAATCCGGCAAGTGTGATGGGCGCCACCAAACGGCTTGCGGAATGCATCTGCCAGGCGCTCGATCTCACGGAGTCGGGAAGACCGCTAGGAACCCGGTTCGTCACAGTACGCTTCGGCAATGTGCTTGGATCGACTGGCTCGGTCGTCCCCTTGTTCCAGCGACAGCTCGCTGCCGGCGGCCCGCTCACCGTCACGCATCCGGAGGTTTCTCGCTTCTTCATGACGGTGCGCGAGGCGGTGGAATTGGTGCTGCAAGCCGCTATCCTGGGCGCCGCCGATCCTAGCGTGCGAGGTCGACTCTTCGTGCTCGACATGGGCGAGGCGATCAAGATAGTCGACCTGGCACGGCAGATGATTCGCCTAGCCGGACGCAAGCCCGACCAAGATGTCAAAATCGAATTCATCGGGTTGCGTGACGGCGAGAAGCTCGAAGAAGAATTGTTTCACTCCAGCGAGCCCCTTGTGCCGACGGCGGCGCCGGGCATCCGGCTCGCGGCCCCGCGCACCATGGATTACGCGATGCTGGCGCACTCGCTTGAAGAACTTCACGAGCAGGCGCGTACGCGGCAGCTTGATCGCGTCTTCGCGCTTCTTTCTACCCTTGTACCGGAATTCCAACAGCACGAGACCGCAATGCCCAGATCCGCCCCAGCGATCCAAGCCCGATAGCCTGCACCGTCTGTCGAATGCCCCAGCTAAACGGCATTGGGCGGCGACGAAAGATCGAGCGCGTCGGCAAGGCTCGGCGCGAGCCAATAATCTCCGCGGGGTTCCGCCGTCGCCGCGCCAGGATCTAACAGGATCAGCGTTCCGATACCGGCGGCGCGGCCGGCTTCGATATCGGTCGTCTGATTGCCGATCGAGACCGAGGCGACAAGATCGAGGCCGAGATCGCGCGCCGCCTGGAGATACATGCCTGGGCCAGGCTTGCGCCACGAACTCTCGCGGCGAAACGAACCGACACCTTCGCTCGGATGCGTGGGCGCATAATACACCGCGTCGATCCGCGATCCGTGGCGCCGGAACTGCGTCTGCATCCAATCCATCAGACGAGCGAAATCGGCTTCGTTGTATAGTCCGCGCGCAATGCCCGATTGATTGCAGGCGATGACGATTGCGAAGCCGCGCGCCGCGAATTCTGCCGTTACGGCGAAAATGCCGTCGATGAACTCGCATTCCTCGATGCGGTGAAGATATTGTATGTCGCGATTCACAACCCCATCGCGATCGAGAAACAGCGCCGGCCTGGTGCCCATCATCGCCATGACCTAACGGATGGTCGCGGACAAGGCAAGACGCGCCGGGCGGAAATGCTTATACTTTGGCGCCCCAAATTATCGGAGGAGACATGCTGCTGAACTACGCCAAGGCTTCGCCCGAGGGCTATGCCGCGATGCTCAAATTCTCGAATTTCGCAAAGGAGTGCGGCATCGAGCCGGCGCTAATCGACCTCGTGCAGCTGCGCGCCTCGCAAATCAATGGCTGCGCCTTCTGCATTGACATGCATGTCAAGGATGCCCGCGCGGCCGGCGAAAAGAACGAGCGTCTGGACACTCTATCCGCATGGCGCGAGACGCCGTTCTTCACGCCGCGTGAGCGCGCCGCGCTGGCCTGGACGGAAGCGGTGACGCGGCTCGCGGACGGCCCGGTACCGGAAATGCTGTTCGAGGATCTGCGGCCACATTTCAGCGACAAGGAGATCGTCGATCTCACGCTCGCGATTGTCGCCATCAATGGCTGGAACCGGCTGGCGGCGCCGTTCCGCTCGGAGCCCGGCCGCTATCGGCCCAAAGCGGCGAAATCGGCGTGAACCGGTCGGAATTCATCGCCGCCGAACTCGCCGAGCACGGCACCGTGTTCGAAGCCACTTTGTCCGCCTGCGCCGAGCCCTTGGGCTTACTGATCGAGGCCTGCGTCGCCTCGGTCCGCGCCGGCGGCAAGCTTCTGTTCTTTGGCAATGGCGGTAGCGCCTCCGACGCCGAGCATCTCGCGACAGAACTGACCGTGCGCTATCTCAAGGAGCGCGCGCCGATCGCGGCTCTGGCGCTCACCGCCGATTCCACGACGCTCACGGCGATCGGCAACGATTTCGGCTTCGAGCATCTATTCGCTCGTCAGATCGAAGCGCTCGGCCGACCGAGCGATCTCGCCATCGGCATCAGTACCTCAGGCGACAGCGCCAACGTGATCGCCGGTCTGCGGCGGGCTCGGGCCATGGGAATTGGCACGGCGGCGTTCGGCGGCGGGACCGGCGGCGCGCTACGCGATCTTGCCGATCCAGTGGTAATCGTGCCGTCGCGCACCGTTGCGCGCATCCAGGAAATGCACATCGTGCTCGGCCATATTCTCTGCGGCGCGATCGAGCGTGAGCTAGGTTTGGGGGCAGGACGCGTCTAGCGGCGCCGCGGCGCCAGCTTCTCGTTGTCGATGAGACGGGTCTGCCCCAGCCAGGCCGCGGTAAGGATGCGCGCCGGCCGTTCGAGCCGGGCCAGCGGTTCAAGCGTTTCCGCGTCGCACATTTCGAGATAATCGATCTTGCGGAAGCCGGCGCGGCGCAGCTCCGCCCGGCCTTGCACCGAAGCGGCATGGATCGACGCACCGGCCAGGATGCGCGCGCCGGTCTCCACAAGAATGCGGTGCAGCGCCGGCGCCACTGCGCGCTCGTGGGGCGAGAGGTAGGCGTTGCGCGAGGAGAGCGCGAGGCCGTCGCGCTCGCGTAAGGTCTTCACGCCGACGATCCGCGTCGGGATATCGAGATCGCGCGCCAACCGCTTGATGATTTGAAGCTGCTGGTAATCCTTTTCGCCGAAGCAGGCGAAATCGGCCTGGGCCTGAAGGAGCAGCTTGGCGACCACGGTGGCGACGCCGCTGAAATGGCCGGGACGGAATTGGCCATCGAGCCGCTCGGCCATCGCGCCGGCCGAAACGCTCGTGGCGAAGCCATCGGGATACATTTCGGCGACGCCCGGCGCGTAAAGCAGATCGACCCCGGCTTCGCCGAGCTTGGCGCGATCGCCCGCTTCGTCGCGCGGATAACGGGAGAAATCCTCGTTCGCGCCGAATTGTGTCGGATTCACGAACAGGCTCACGACTACGCGGCCGGCCAGCGCCTTCGCCCGCGCGACTAGGGCGAGATGCCCGGCATGGAGCGCGCCCATGGTCGGAACCAACGCCACGGTCTCGCGGCGGCGGCGCCAGCCGGTGACCTCGCGGCGCAGCGCCGCGACGGTGCGGATGGTGCGGATGGTGCGAGGGGAAGCGGGGTGTTTCGGCATGGCGCGGCGGTGTAGACTGACAGCGGCACGGCGGCAAGCGCGAATCGGCATCGGTAGTTCGCCTCGCTTCTTGCAGCCGGAATGCTAGACCGGTCTTCATCCACGGCATCCGCCTTCCCCTTATGAACCTTTCGATCGTCATCCCGGTGCACAACGAAGCGCCGAACATCGCGCCCTTGGTCGCCGAAATCCGCGCCGCGCTCGACGGTCGGCTCGATTACGAAATCGTCTATGTCGATGACGGTTCCGAGGATGGCACGGCGGCGGCGGTCGCGGCACTGCAGGCGCAGGACCCGCCCTTGCGCCTTCTGCGCCATGCCCGACGCGCCGGACAAAGCGCCGCCATTCGCACCGGCGTCAAAGCCGCGCGTGCATCCTGGATCGCGACCCTCGACGGCGACGGCCAGAACGATCCCGCCGACATTCCCCGTCTCTGGGCAATGGTTCAAGCCGAGGCCGCCCCGGACCGGCTCTTGCTCGCGGGACGGAGAGCGAAGCGCCGCGACAGCGCGATCAAGCGCTATTCCTCTCGGATCGCCAACGCCGTCCGCCGCAGGCTCCTGGGCGACGCCACGCCCGACACCGGCTGCGGCCTGAAATTGTTCCGTCGCGATCTTTTTCTCGATCTGCCGTTCTTCGATCATTGCCACCGCTTCCTGCCTGCGTTGGTGCTGCGCGAAGGCGGGCGAGTCATATCGGTTCCGGTAAACCACCGTCCGCGTGAGCGCGGCAAATCCAATTACGGCACCTTCGATCGACTTTGGGTCGGCATCGTCGATCTCTTCGGCGTGATGTGGCTGAAGCGCCGGAGCAGCAATCCCGCAGCCGTGCCCGAGGAACGGCCTGCGCCATGAAAGTTGCATCGTTCCGCATGGCGGGCCGGATTCTCCTGGTGCTCGCGATCGTCGCGGGGATGGCGATGGCGTGGCTTCATCGCGACGCGCTGTCGCCCCGGGCGCTCGAAATCGCCATGGCGCGCTCACCGGAAGCACCGCTGTTCTTTCTGCTCGCCCATATCGTCACCAGCCTGCTCTTCATCCCGCGCTCGCTCATCGTGATCGCTGCCGGCATGCTGTTCGGTTTGTGGTGGGGCATCTTCTGGGCGGCGCTCGGCAGCGTCATCGGTTCGGTCGCCGGCTTCCTGGTCGCGCGCTATGTCAATAATGGGCTGGTCGCGCTGGAGAATTTGCCGCGCTTCGGCCCGTTCATCGCGCGTGCGGAACAAGGCGGCTGGCGCATGGTGGCGTTGATCCGGGTGCTGCCGATCATGAACCACAGCCTGCTCAATTACGCTTTCGGCCTGACCAAGGTGCCGCTGGGCGCCTATACGCTCGGCTCGCTCATCGGCCAATTGCCGACGACCGTTGCCTTCGTCGAGTTCGGCGCCGCCGGCGAGCGCATCTTCAGCGGCGAGGCGGGTTGGCTCCTGCCGACCCTTATTGGTGCCGGGGCACTGGCGATCTCGATACTGGTGCCGCGCCTGGTTCAGAAACGCAGCTGAGCGGGCGGCGGACCGCCGGTTGCCCAATCCAGCAATTCGACGGTGTGGACCGCCGGACGCGCCTTGGACTGGAGTTGCGTGATGCAGCCGATATTGCCGGTCGCGACAATATCGGCGCCAGTCGCGGCGATATTTTCGAGTTTGCGGTCGCGCAGCGCTCCCGCCAATTCGGGCTGGAGCATGTTGTAGGTGCCGGCCGAACCGCAGCACAGATGACCTTCCGGCACATCGAGCACGGTAAAGCCCGCTTCGCCGAGCAGCGCCTTGGGCTGGGCATGAACCTTCTGGCCATGCTGCATCGAACAGGCGGAGTGGTAGGCCACCCGCAGGGCCGCTCCGGCCGTCGGCCGCGTCAGCCCGAGCTCGGTCATGAATTCGGTTACGTCCTTCGCCAGCACCGATACACGCGCCGCCTTTTCGGCATAGTCCGGATCGGCGCGCAGCATGAAGCCGTAATCCTTGATCGTGGTGCCGCATCCCGAAATATTCACGACGATGGCGTCGAGCCCATCGCCTTCGATGGCTCGATTCCAGGCATCGATATTGATCCTGGCGAAGCGGAGCGAATCCTGACCGAGATGATGGGTGAGCGAGCCGCAGCAGCCGGCGCCATCGACCAGCGCAACATCGCAACCATGCCGGGTCAGAAGCCGGATCGTCGCGGCGTTGATCTCGGGCGCGATCACCTGCTGCACGCAGCCAGCCAGCAGCGCCACCCGCTTGCGCCGCACGCCTTCGGCCGAGAAAAATTGCGGCCGTTCAAGCGGCGTTGGCGCGGGCACTGCCGATGGCGCCAGCTTCGCCATCGCGCCAAGCCTCCCCGGTAGCAGCCTCGCGACCGGCTTCGCCAGCCGCGCCGCCAGGAGCGCCCAGCGGAAGCGCGTCGGATAGGGCATGACCAGGCCGAGAAACCGGCGCAGTACGCGATCGAGCAAAGGGCGGCGATAGGTCTCCTCGATGCGATGGCGGCTCTGATCGACCAGATGCATGTAATGAACGCCCGACGGACAGGTCGTCATGCAGGCGAGGCAAGAGAGGCAGCGGTCGATATGCTTGACAACGTCGGCCGTCGCCGGCCGCCCGCTCTCCAGCATGTCCTTCATGAGGTAGATGCGGCCGCGCGGCCCGTCCAATTCATCGCCCAGCAGCACATAGGTCGGACAGGTCGCGGTGCAGAAACCGCAGTGGACGCAGGCGCGGAGAATCTTGTTCGCTTCCGCGAGGTCGGGATCGGCCAATTGCGCGAGCGTGAAATCGGTCTGCATGCCGCGGCTAAATCTCGCGGTACATGCGGCCCGGATTGAGGATGCGCTTCGGATCGAAGCTCTCCTTGACGCGCTGGGCAAGCGCCCCGAGTGCCGGAGCCAGGGGTTGGAACACTGCGACGGTTTCACGCAACGCGTCGCTGCCCCGAATTAGGGTCGCATGGCCGTCGCCTTGCGGCATCGCGGCACGGATCGCCGCGGCGCCGCCATCCTCGGCGCCCGCGACCCCAAGCCAGACCAGGCCGCCGGCCCAATCGTAGAAATGAGCGAAATCGAGCAGCGGCGCCAAGCGGGCGACGAGAGCGGCTCCCGCGCTCGGCGGCACGGAGATGCGCCATATGGCGCGATCCGGCATGCGTGCGAAGGGCGTGGCATCGCCGATCGAGCGCCACAGCGGAAGCGAGGTCTCGCGATCGGCGATTTCGCAGTCCGCGAATTCCCTCAGCAGAGCCGACAACGCTTCGGAGCGCGCTACAACCGACGGCGCATGCCCTTCGAGCCGCAGCAAGGTCACCGCGTTATCGCCTCCGCCCGTCCCGCGCGGCAGATGCGCGGCGCCGCTTACCTCGTGCGGGCTCGCCATCGCCGCCGCCATCGCCCGCCCAGCCGCGGCGTCGGTAAGACCGCGCAGCAGAATGCTCCGCGTCTCTTCCGGCGCGGGCAACACCTTGACCGTCACTTCGGTCAGCGCGGCGAGCGTGCCGTAGGACCCCGCCATGAGTTTGGAGAGATCGTAACCGGTGACGTTCTTGACCACGCGACCGCCCGATTTGAACGGCTCGCCTCGCCCGCTGACGGCGCGAAAGCCGAGATGGTGATCGCGGGCCGCGCCATCCTTGATCCGTCGCGGCCCGGCCAGATTGCAGGCGAGCGCCCCACCCAGGGTCGGCGCGGCAGCACTGTTCCAGAGATGCCGCCAATCCGGCGGCTCGAAAGCGAGATGCTGGCGGTGGGCGCCGAGCGCGGCTTCGATCTCGGCGAGCGGCGTCGCCGGACCCGCGGTCAGCACCAACTCCTCCGGCTCATAAAGCCCGATCCCGGAAAACGCGGAAAGATCGAGGACATGCGTCGCCGCGACCTTGCGGCCGAGAGCGCGCTTGCTGCCGCCCGCGATCACCTCCATCGGCTCGTCGCGATTCATCGCCGCCGCGATGGTCTCGGCCAATTGATTTTCGTCGGTGGGGCGGAAACGGGTCACGGCCTCGCCTAGAACCGCGGCAGATCG
>Ga0182024_10014636_pt1 | contig 15143 bp, 9 predicted proteins | sample P32metaG_FD_120480 | JGI IMG/M metagenome (GOLD analysis project Ga0182024, IMG submission 120480) | Permafrost microbial communities from Stordalen Mire, Sweden - P3-2 metaG (Illumina Assembly) | ecosystem: Environmental > Terrestrial > Soil > Wetlands > Permafrost | place: Sweden: Stordalen... | reverse complement strand
CGGAAACGCATACGTGGCGTTGATCCACGTGGTCTGTTGCGCCGCGCGCGGCAGCTGGAGATAGTTCTGTTGCGCGTAATATTGCGTAAAGCTCTGAATTTGGAAGCGGCTGCCGAGCTTTTCATACAGCATGGCATTCCACCATTTCTCCGCGCGCGTCGCGGGATTCACCGACAAGATCGCGTACTCGTGATCGCCCACGAAATGCTGTTCCACCGAGCCATAGAGATGATACGTCGGATCGTACCGCAAATGGAGCGCCGTTAATGCATTCGGGCTGCCGGCTACTTGCCAAGTGATGTCCGCCGTCGCCCCGGAGAGCGAGTTCTGCGCTAGGTATTGGTTCGAGGAGAAGCTGACCACGTTGCTTCCCAGCGGGATGCCGACGCCCGCAACGTACGCTACGGCGCCGACGAAGCGCACGTACGATTTGGTGCCGATGATGGCGCCCGTGCCGGACATGTCCGGATGCGTCGTGATCGGCGGAAAGTAGAACACATCCCCGGGCATCACGCGCCCCTTGGCGGGGTGCGCGAGGTCGCCGTTGAGAAACGTCCAGCGGTCGGGTTCGCTCGTGACCGGAACGAAGTAAATACGCTTGAAATCGAGGAAGTCCGAGATCGCCGCGCCGCTCACCGTGCCGCTGGGGTCGTGCAGCGTCACGTGCCCCGCGACCATAAAACGGTTGAGCTTAAGGTCCATTGAGAACGCATCGCCGGTTACGGTGAAGCCGTCGCTCGTCCGCAGGCGCACGTTGCCGTCGGCTTCGAGCAAGAAACGATCGTAGTAGAAATTAATCGACTTCGCGTTCAGATAGAGCACCGTTATCGGCGTGCTCTGCGCACGCGCGGCAGCGCTTGCGAGAATAAGCATCAGCATCGAGATCGCCGCCGACAATGCTATTCGTGGCACAGCCGCAAGCGTTTCGACGGCCGCAACGCGTGTCTTTCAAGGCCCGACAGGCTCCGATAGACGCAACGGCGGATTAAAGTCTGATGAAGCGTGTGGTCGCGATCGTGATCGACTCGGGGGGCGTCGGTGCAATTGACGATGCCGATATTTATGGCGATGCGCCGGGGGCCAACACGATCGGCAACGTCGCGCGCGGCTTGGGCTCGCTGCATCTTCCGCACCTCGAACGTCTGGGGCTCGGGCTCCTGACACCCATTGCGGGCGTCAGGGCCGTATCCGATCCTCGCGCGCGGGTGGCGCGTCTTCGCGAACGAAGCCGCGGCAAAGACACGATCACCGGCCATTGGGAGATGATGGGAATCACGACGAGCGTGCCTTTCCCTACCTACCCGAACGGGTTTCCGGCCGATGTGGTCGAGGCATTCGCGCAAATTACCGGCAAGCTGCCGCTCGGAAACATCCCGGCCTCGGGGACCGAGATCATCGAAGAGTTCGGTGCCGCCCACATGGCATCCGGGCGGCCCATCCTTTATACTTCAGCCGACTCGGTCTTCCAAATCGCCGCACACGAAGAGATCGTACCGCCGGAGCGGCTTTACGAGTGGAGTGAGAAGGCGCGTGAGATGCTCGAGCCCCCCCATAACGTCAACCGGGTCATCGCCCGGCCCTTTGTGGGGAAACCGGGGGCTTTCCGCCGGACGCCGAATCGGCGAGACTATGCGGTCGCTCCGCCCCCCAACCTGATCGATCGACTCGGAGCGGGGGATATCGAGGTTCACGCAGTCGGTAAGATATCGGATATCTACTGCGGTCGGTCAATTTCGTCAACGCTACGCGCCTCCGACAACGGCGACGCGATGGAGAAGACGTTAAAGTTGCTAAACCAGGTCGACAATGGTTTCATTTTCACGAATCTCAACGACTTTGATTCGAAGTTTGGCCATCGCCGGGACGTCCGCGGCTACGGTACGGCTCTTGAGGAGTTCGATGCGCGGCTACCCGCGCTCGAAGCGCTCTTGAGGCCGGGCGACGAGTTGATCCTTACGGCCGACCATGGCTGCGATCCCACGGCCCCGGGGTCGGACCACACGCGCGAGTACGTGCCCTTCATTCATTTGAGCTCCTCTCCCGGAACGATGCTGGGTGAAATCGAAGGACTCGACCTCGTAGGGCATACTGTCGAGCGGGCGCTGTTGAGTTGAACGCGATGCAAATGACCGTTAGCGCTGCGGGCGAGCGCGAGGTTCCGGAATCGTGGCCGACGCTCAAACGATGGATCGACGTCGTAGCGGGCGGCCTGCTGCTCGTCATTAGCGCGCCGGTTGTAATTCTGTCGGCGTTCGCGATCGCGTGCGTTACCGGCGGCACGCCGTTTTTCCCGCAGGAACGTGTCGGCATGCACGGACGCCGCTTCAAGATGTTCAAGCTTCGCACGATGGTCAACGGCGCGCACGCGCTGCGCCACAGCGTTATGCATCTCAACGAAGTCGACGGCCCGGTCTTTAAGATCCGCAACGATCCCCGGCTTCATCCGCTCGGCCGCTTCCTTCGGCGCACCAGTATCGACGAGCTGCCGAACCTCGTCAACGTCGTGCTTGGCGATATGTCGCTTGTCGGTCCCCGCCCCGCTCTGCCGAGTGAAGTCGAGCACTACGATGCAATCGCGCTGCGCCGTCTGAGCGTTCCACAGGGCGTCACCTGCCTTTGGCAGATCAACGGCCGCAGCGACGTTTCGTTCGAGCATTGGATGGAACTCGACAATCGGTACGTGGATTCGTGGACGCCGCTGGGGGATCTGCTCATCATCGCCAAGACCGTTCCGGCCGTCCTACGGAGGGACGGAGCGCATTAAGCCGTACCTGCGAGCCGTTCCGCAGCGGGAGCGCCCGCGCCATCGCATCTCCATCGCCGGCTCCACATTCTTTATCATGGGAGCCACCTTCGCATCGACGCTGCTTGGCTTCATGCGTGAGGTCGTCAGCGCGCGCTATTATGGCACGCGCTGGGAGATGGATACCTTTCTTGCCGCGGCGACGATTCCGACTATCCTCTTCGGCGTCTTCAACGGCGCGCTGGTGAGCGTGCTGGTTCCGACGTTCTCCGAGTATCTCGCGAACCATGAGGAAGACGAAGCTTGGCGCTTGGCCAGTACGACGCTCAACATTCTGGCGATCGTCGTTACAGGCTGCGCCATCGTCGGCTTCTTTACAGCGCGCTGGTACGTGCCAATCATCGCCCACGGGTTCCCGGCGCCGCAGATGGGCGTCGCGATCAGGATGACTCGCTGGCTGATGCCCAGCATCGTCGCCGTTAGTCTGAGCGGCGTTCTGTCGGCGATGCTCAACGCCTATCATCGCTTCCGATCCGCGGCCCTCGTCGGCGTGGCGGTCAACATCGTGACGATCGCTTGCGTCGTCCTGCTCAGCCACGGCATGGGAATCTACGCTCTCGTCGTCGGGACTGCGCTGGGCTTAACCGCGCAGATGCTCGTTCAGCTTCCATCCTTTCTCTCGATCGGCAAGTATCGGCCGATCATCGATCTGCACCATCCCGGTCTGAAGAAGATCTGGGTCTTGCTCGGGCCGATTATCGTCGGATCGGCGGCGGGCCAACTCGCCCTTTTCTTCGACCGCTTCTTCGCGTCGACGCTCGCGCCGGGCTACATTGCGGGCATGAACTACGCGACGAAGCTCGTTAACTTTCCCCAGCAGGTCTTTGCGGCCGCCATCGCGACCGTGATCTTCCCCTTGCTCGCCGCGCAGTTTGCGCGAGAGAACCGCCGCGGTGTAGCGCGCAGTGTCGTTACCGGTTTACGTCTGGTGAACTTCATCACCATTCCGTCCGCCTGCGCCCTAGTCGTTCTCTCCCACCCGTTAGTGCAGGCGCTCTTCGAACGCGGAACCTTTCAGGCCGGCGCCACCGATTTGACTGCCGGACTGCTGCCCTACGCCGCGTTTGGTTTAATCGCGCTGGGTGCGAACGTCGTATTGACCCGTTGCTGCTTTGCCTGCCGCGAAACGCTCTGGCCCGTCACCATCTCGGTCATTACCGTCGTCCTCAACGTGTTGCTTTCGTTGGTGTGGCTTCCCGGTCTGGGGGCGCGCGGTCTCCTGCTCGCAAACTCGACGAGCCAGACGGTGCAGGCCGTGCTCTTGCTGATGCTGACCGCGAGGCTCGTTTCGGGAATCGACTGGGGGGCTCTCGTCATCTCGATCGGAAAAATCGTGGTCTGCTCGCTGGCGATGCTCGCAGCACTGCATTGGATCGGCGCGCTGGGTGTGACGCCCGACGCGACGCTGGCCTCGCGAGCTTGGTTCCTTTTCGGGCAGATCGCAATAGGCGGAACCGTTTTCATCGCATTCGCCCGCATGCTTGACGTGGAAGAGCTCGACCTCGCCTGGCACACGATCGTCGCGAAGTTCGAGCGCAACCTCGTTAGCCCGCCGGAAAACCGCGAAGCCCCGATCGCGTAATCTTAACTATGATCAACTTTCCGCCGGGAGGCGCGACTTTTTACGACCGCCAAGCCTCACGAACCATGCTCTCGATCTTGATGCCTGCATATAACGAGGCTCAATCAATTGCCGAGAACGTGTGTGAAACCGTCGAAACGATGCGCGGGCTCGGGATTGATTTCGAGATCGTCGTCGTCGACGACGGAAGCCTGGATGGAACGCACACCGCCGCGATCGACGCGTTGCGCGCGTGGCCCGAATGCGTGCGTATCGTGCGGTGCCGGCGCAACAAAGGCAAAGGCAACGCGCTCATTTGCGGTACGGCGTATTCGAAAGGCGAGTACGTCGCGTTCCTCGATGCCGATATGGATCTGCACCCAGAGCAACTCGAGAATTTCTTCGCGATCATGAATTCGGCCGGCGCCGACGTAGTGATTGGTTCGAAGTTCCATCCGCAATCGAAAGTGGAGTATCCGCGTCTGAGACGGATCTACAGTTTCTTCTATTTCATGTTGGTGCGGTCGCTTTTCGGATTGCCGGTGCGCGATACGCAGACCGGCATCAAGCTCTTCAAACGGGAAGTGCTCGAAAAGGTTCTGCCGCGAGTTTTAGTCAAGCGGTTTGCCTTCGACCTCGAACTGCTCGCAAACGTCCATCACTTCGGCTACCGCATCGTCGAGGCGCCGGTAGTGGTGAACTTCAACCGGGTCTGCAGCCGGCTTCGCCTGGCGGCCGTCTGGAACGTTTTCGTGGACACGCTGGCGATCTTCTATCGGATGCGCATCTTGCGCTACTACGACCAGCCGAAGCGTTTCTCAGCCAAGATCGATCGCGCCGGTTCGCACGAAATCGTCATTCCTATCCCCGTAGGAGAGTAAGCCCGGTTGGCTCGAGGTACCGCGCTGGCGATCTTGCTGCCAGGGCTCGGTGATGCGCTGGCTTGCAGCCCGATTCTACGCGGCCTGCGCCGCGACTCGTGGTCCGTCGATGCCCTGACGATGCATCCGCCGGTGAGCGAATATCTGCGCGCGCTGGGCATCGTGAAGAACGTTACGCAACTGCCCCTGCGCCCGACCGCGGCGGACGCTCTCGGGGCGCTCTCGGAACTGAGGCCGAGGCGGTACGACATCTGCATCCTCCCGTTTCCGGCAACGCGTTGGCAGTACGCCGCGCTGGCGCGCGGAGCCGGCGCGAGGAAGCTTTACATGCACGAATACGGTGGCAGCGCGCGTTTGATTGCGCGGACCGGCCCCAACGTTCGCGTCGCGCTGCGCGGTGGACATCGCCTCGCCGAAAACTTGCGGCTCGCGCGCGCCATCGGGTTGTCGGCGGGAAGCGACGATCTCGAGTACTGGATTCCGGACACCTGGCGCCGGAACCGCATCGCCGGGACGCTCGGCATTCACCCCGGATCGATGGCCTGGAAGGGAAATGAGTCCAAGCGGTGGCCGTACGACCGCTTTGCCGCCCTGGCACGACGGCACGTGGGCAGCGGGCGAAGCGTGCGCTTCTTTTTGGGACCGCACGAAGAGCGCGAGGCCGCGCGCGTGGAGCAAGATTTTAGCTCCGTCGAGGGAATCAGCATCATCCGCGAGCCGCTCGACGAGGCTGCAAGGCGGTTGGCGGAATGCGAAGTCTTCGTAGGAAACGACGCCGGTTTCAGTCACCTCGCCTCTGGGTTAGGCGTGAAGACCTTGGCGCTCTACGGCATGACGAGCGAGGTTCGGGGAGCGCCGATCGGACAGGCCGTCGCGCTGCGTCCGTCGCTCTGTCCAGCCTGTCACGACGAAGGGTCGCAGGGCTTCGACTGCGTGCTGCGGATTGAATACCGGTGCATTTTGCGCGACGTAGAGTTCGATGCTGTGGCTAAGGTCGTTGACGAACTGTTCGCTGCGCCCTTCGTCGAGCAACGCGTGAGTTTGGAAGGTCCATTCAAGCTTTACGGAAAGGCTTACCCGTGAAACAGGAAGCGGCCCGCGCCTCCGCGGCAGTGGAGTTGCGCTGGCCGGACCGAGCGATGTTGAGAAGAGCGTTCGTCCCGGCGCTCTTCGTCGCGCTTGCGCTTCTCTTGACGCTCGGGTACGGCAGCGGCGTCCAACTAAACGACGGGCAAGCCGACCTTCACATCGATCCCTTGAAGTTTCTGTTCTCGTTGCTGCACGCGTGGAATCCCTCGTTGTACCTCGGCACGCACACCGGATTTTGGTTCCCTTACGAAACTCCGTACGCGTGGGTCTACGGAATCGCGCAGCTCTTTCACGTTCCTCAACTCTTCGCGCAGCGGTTCGCGGTCTTCGCGGTCTATACGGGCTGCCTAGCCTCGATGTACTACTGCCTGCGCAGCGTCGCGCCGTGGCTCGACGAGACTTCGCGCATCGCGGGCTCCGTCGCCTATCTGTTCAATATGTACGTCGCGCTGAACTCGCAAGCGCAGATCGTCTGGCTGCTCACGTACGGTACCGTACCGGCAATGGTCGGTATCACGGCCCGGGCGATGCGCGGCGAGATGAACGCCTGGCCCGCAGCACTCGGCATCGCGTTGCTCGTCCTCTTGGGTGGCGGCGTGAATCCCCCGTTGGTTGCAATTAACGTTATTTTGCCGGCCATCTTCGTCGTCGTGACCTTGGTCTTGAGCCCTGATCCGGGCGTCATTGCAAGGCGCTCGATTCCGTTCATCGTCGCGGCCTGCGCGGGGACCTTGTTGATCAATCTCTACTGGGTAGTGCCGTTTGGTGATTACTTCCGTAGCGTTTGGCTCAGCGGCGTCTTGAGCGAAGGGCCGTCGTTGCACAACGCGGCGACGTCGTTCGAGAACGTCCTTCGTGGCCTCGGACATTGGGCGACGTTCGTCTCTTTTGCGGGCCGGCCGTACTTCCCGTGGGCGGCGCCGTACGCTGCGGGCCTGTTTGGCGGGCTACTTTGGTTCGTGCCTATCGTTGCGTTGGGCGGCGTCGCGTTTTCGCGCAACCAACGACCAATCACCCTCTACTTTTTGATCGTAACCATCGTCTCGGTTCCAATCGTCGTCGGCTACTATCACGACGCGCTGGGCGACGCAGTAACGACACCGATCTACGATGCGTTCTACCGGTACTTCCCCGATTTTCAGATGTTCCGGTTTTCCTATAAATGGATAGCGGGCGTGGAGTTCGGGATCAGCGGCCTTTACGGGCTCGCGTCGTACGCGCTTTTAGGCTGGCTGCGCGGTTGGAATGCGGCGCGTCGAGAGCCCCTGGCGTGGCTCCCTGCCGGCCTCGGCGGACTGCTGGTCGCGATGCCGGTCATCATTTTTATTCCGGTCTTGATTCTGAAGATGAACTATCCTAGTTCGACGATCCCCGCCTGGGAGTACCGCGAAAACGCGCTATTGGGCGACGACGATCGGCACCGCGTGGCGCTCTTTCCGACGCAGTTTCTCGAACAGTTCGACTGGGGAAATCCTCAGTTCTATATCGAGAACTCGCTGATCCGCCGTCCGATGATCTACGGGTTGCTGGGAAGCGAACCTTCCGAGGGAACGGATCTCTGGGTCCGCCGCGCCTACCGTGGAACGCGCGAAGGTTTGCCGTTTGCGGCCGACATGTTTCGCGTCCTAGGCGTCGACACGTTTTTGCAACGCGACGATTTCATTCCGGTGATCGATTTCAGCTCGCCCGACGAGTCGCGGTTCAACACCACGACCTTGACTCACGATCTTCTCCATCGCGTGCTCGGCGCCGTTCCCGTACGCTCGGACGGCCCGCTGCACGTATATCATCTGCGCGGAGCGCTGCCACTGGTCTACGGCGTGACTCACCCGGTGATCGGTACGGATCCCACTTTTTCGGACGGCTATCTTGGCAATGTCGAGGCAATGGCGCGCGGTGAGGCTCGCTTCGATCCGCAAACGCGTTCCGCCGACGAGTTCTCGTCGGGAATGCTCTCGCTTTCACCGATCCTCCCCGAATCCGCGGAGCAAACCCGGGATCTGGCCATAAACGAGGCGCTGATCCACGGGGTTCGAATTCGCCCGTCGTCAGTAGCCGCCGACTGGTCGATTCCTTTCGAAGTCAAGTCGGGCGGCGTATATGACGTCTTTGCACGAGACCAGTCGTTGCTCTTCGCACTCGACCCGCCGCAGACGCTTTCGGTCGACGACAGTAACTTCACTCCACAAAGTGGGGGCGACTGGTCGCAGTATGGGGAGGTTACGCTTTCGGCGGGGCGCCACGCGGTCTCCGACGGTTACATCGATCAGGACTTGGACGTCGCGCTGGTGAGGGCGGACGATCTCAAGGATTGGCAAGCGCGAATCGCGACGCTGGTGCGAGCCCTTCCGCAAAATACTGCCCTTGCCAAATCGGTTTACGGCTTCAACACGATCGTGACGTTGCCGTCCGCGGGGAGATACCGAGTCCAAGCGAGCGCCGTCGGCCCGTTTGGTCCCGACGGCTTGGCGGCGACGCACCTCGACAAGCGCGCCTCGTATCACGGGGGCTTTGCAGAAAATCTCTCGCCGACGCTTCCCTACATTTCCGACGCCGGAGCCGTTGCGACGTCGGCGATTCTCATGCCGGATTCGTGGTACCGCGACGATCCTACCGTTTACGCGTGGCAGCGAGGTGACCCGGAATCGTGGCTTCTCTTCGCTCGCGCGGCGCACGTTCGCGTCTTCGTTCCCGGAACAAGGAACGTTGTCGCCCGAGTCGCGATGAAAGTCAGCCGCCTCCAGGTTGGGAGCGTTCTGAACCTCGCAGTCAATGGCGGAGTGCAACGGACGTTGACGCTTCCCGGCGGAAACGCCGGCGCGCAAGAATACGACACAACCGATCGACTTACCGGTCCCGCGCCCGTAGGTGTTACGGCAGATCTCACGTTAGGACCGGGCTGGAACGATGTGGCGTTCCTCTTTAAATCCGCTACCGGCGAGCGCGGCGACTTGGGTGCGGGAGTAATTTCGGCAGCGGTCGCGCCGGATCTCTCGTTCACTCAAATCGGCACCGCGTCCGGAGCTTCGCGGGCTCGGCGTGATGGCTCGTTTAGTGCGCAGGCGGTCGCCGGGCCGCCCGGCGGACTCCAGGGCGATCCAGACCTCATCGGTTACATTTCATCGACCGGAAGCGGAAATTCGTGGCTCGCGGTCGCTCTCGGCGTTCGCGGCAAGGTGACGTATCGGCTTTTCCCGCTTCCACAGCAGGGAAATTTCGATATTAGCTTCATGCATGCGTTTCCGAACGACTGGTACGATGGATACCAGCGCGTCCTCGGTATATGGTTCGTTTCGCGCACCGGCCGCTCGAAGCTTACCGGCCTCTATTACGACCTCCATGCGATGCCGGCGCGGGCACTGCATCGCCCGCAATCATTGACGTCACTGCCGATTCGGGTTGACGGCAAGCTCGTCACGCAACCGGTTTTCCTCTCCCGGGGCACGCACGTCGTGAAAAGCGCCGACCCCGAAGTGAAGATTGGACTTCTGAGCATGGAACCGGTGACGCTGCCGAAGACGCGACCCTTCGCACTCGATTGGCAGCGACGCTCTCCAACCTCAGTCGACGTGACGCTAGCGGCAAAGGCAAATGCGGCCCCGTTCCTGTTGGTATTTGGCGATGCGTATCATCCCGAGTGGCAGGCGACGGTCAACGGGAAGCTACTAGATCACGTTATCGTAAACGGCGTTTCCAACGGATGGGTCGTGCCGGCTCTTCCGCAGGGTGGAACGATCGCTCTGCGATTCATCGGGCAGCGATACTACATCGTCGCAGGGATCATATCGTTGATCGCGCTCGGCTTATTGACCGCGCTTGCGCTCAAGCCGGAGCTGTGGCCGCTCCGCTCGTCGCGCCCATGAGAAATTCATTGGTCGCCTCAGCGCTACGATGCGCCTTGCGCTACACGATCGTGACGGCGATCGTAGCGATCGCCGTCTCGAGTCTGCTGCCGGAAACGGCCGAACGACTGGCAACGATCGTATATCTCGCCGTGATTTTTGCTGCCGTAACGGTGACGGCACTCCATTTTGTGCCGGCCGGCGCAACGGCGGAGCGAGGGCGGCCTTTGGTCGTTACCTTGCCCGCGGCGCTGCAGTCGGTGCTGCTCGTCGCGATCATTTTGGTCGCGGGGGCTTTGCTTGCCGGACAGCCCGGCGCCGAAGGGCTCCTGTTGCTCGTCTGCGCCGCGCTCACCGCCATCGTGGCATTCACGGGCGACGGAGTCTTTCGGGCACTGTACGTCAAGTTGGCCGCCGGCGGGAGGCTGGCGGCCTTTAAACGCTACAGCGTGCTCGCCGCCGCGCTCGCGTTGGTTCTGGCGATGGCCGTGCCCGCCGAGACGAAGGCGGTCGTCGTGGAAGGCGCGTGCTGGGCCGTTGTGGCCGCGACGATCTTTCTTTCCGTATCGCTGATAGGGAGGACCGGCTTCGGCCGTTTCATGATCGCGATCTTTAAAGTCGCCCCGACCTGGATTTTCGAACGGACGACCTCCTACGCCGCGTACGCTTGCGCAGGGGCTCTCCTCGTCGCCTCGCTATGGCCGCAAACCGCACAAATCTCCGCCTTGTGCGCGTACGTCGCCATCGTCATTGTCACGATCGGAGTTGCAGTCGAAATCCGTCTTGGCCTCGTCGCCGATTCTCGCCGCGCGACTTCGATTTCGAATTCACGGTGAAGAGCGGCGCGATTGCGGCCGCACTAGCGTTTGCCGCGTTCGTCGTCGCAAAAGGGACTCCGACGCTGCGTCACGATTGGAACTGGCCGATCGACCGGCTCGCAATTCCGTCATTCTTCAACGAATCGATCGGCGGGTGGCTGCCCGTTGGTTTCGGCGTCGCCAATGCCCATCCAACGACTTATCTGATCGCTCTTCCGCTCGTCGGGTTGATGTGGATAGCGGGTCCGCTGGTCGCTTTAGCCGCGTTCGCGTTCGCGACGGGTTACTGCTGTATGCGCGCTGCCGCAAACCTGGCGTCGCAATGGAGCAATGCGGCGCCGGCAGCGATTGGCGCCGGCCTTTTCGCGCTCTTCAATCCGTGGGTCTATAACGAAGTCGTCGCCGGGCATCTCGTCATGGTGCTCGCTTACGGCGGCCTCATCGGGCTGCTGGCCGAAATGACGCGCGGCCGGGGTGCATCGCCGGTGCGTCTGGCGTTGTGGCTGGCCTTGATCGAAGCGCAACTGCAGTTCTTCATCGTCGCCGCCGGCGCGCTCGTCGTTTTTGCTTTGGTGACGAAGAAGTGGTTGGCGCCGGTTGCGGGCGTTCTCGTTGCGTTGCCGTCCATCGTTGGACTTTTCGCCGAGCGCGGAGCGCTGGTGCAAACCCCGTATAGCGTGCAATGGCAGGCAAACCAATCGCTCTCCCCCATTGCGCTGCTCTCGCTGGGTGGCTACTTCCCCGGATACGCCGATCGGTTGGGTTTGGCGGCACAGGTCGCGGTCTGGACGCTTTGTGCGTTTGCTCTGGGCGGTGTCGTAGCGGCACGCCGCGTCCGCGCGGTTAGGTGGGCGGCCGTGGCAGCTGGCTTAGTCTATCTCTGCGCCTTGGGGGTTCACGGTCCGCTCGACGCCGCGTATGAGTGGACGGTGCGCTCGATTCCTGAGAGCGGCGTCTTCCGCGAGTTGTACGATTTCGGCGGAGTCTTTGCGGCGCTCCTTATCGCGCTTGCCACGGCGCTGACCGCTCGGGCGAAAGCGCTTGGATATGTCGCGCTCAGCGCCGCCGCCGTGTTACCCATCGCCTGGCTGATCCATCCGCCCAGCGATCTCTGGGTCGCAGCCCAAACCTATCCGCACCCTACGATCGCGGCGCCGCCGTTTTCTCGGGTCGCCCTTCTTCCGGCCTTTCAGCCGCTGCAATTGCGCACCGGCGCCGGCGACGGCGCGGATCCCGACGCCATCGCGTATCCAGGCGAAGTCGCGGCGCTCAACGATTACCTTCCCGCCTATCCGGTGGATATGGCGCTCGCCCGCTACGAACGCGACGGTGACGCGGACGCCTTGCGGGCCCTCGGCGTCAGCCGGATCGTTGCTCGGCCCTGGCTCGTATCGCGATCGAATGGAGAAATCGGCTTGGCCGCCTCTTCTTTGGGAGTGTCGCGGCCGTCTTCTGCGACGCAAAGCACTGAGAACCTCGCGGGCGCCGCGCCGTTGATCTCCGCGTGTGAAAGCGCGCGAATCGTCGCTTTAGTCGATCGTCTCGATCCATGCGATATGTTCTTTGGTGACGCACCGGGCTATGCAGCCGTTACTCCGTTGCACGGGCCGAGCGATTCGATCGATCCCTCGGCGTCGTGGATCGACGCACGTCTCGCGTTTGCTCGCGCGCCCGCGCTCGCCCAAGGCATCGGCGGCGTGCTCACGCAGTCCGCGCTGGCAAACCCGGTTACACCGGGTTCGTGGCTGCTCGCCTACGTGCGCGGACGATTGACCGGTTCGGACGGCCAAACGCTCGCTGCGAGCCCCGGGTCCTTTACCTGGATCTCGATTCCGCCGAACGTCGACTCGGTCTCCTGCCGGGGACTCTGCGAGCTCGTGGCGGAGTCCCGCTTCTTTCCGGCGATTCCGCTACGTCAAAGCGTGGCACGAACTCGCGCGTTGCCGTTCGACCAGCTCGCGCCGTGGCTCTATCGCGTGCACGGCGCAGCCGGTTCCGCACGGCTCGTGCGTCTAAACGAACGCTACGATCCAGGATGGATGGCGTTGCGCGCGTGGCGCGTGCTTCCGCACGTTCGCCTCGCTCTTGCAGCGAACGGTTGGATTCTCAAGGATCGCTCGTCCGGCGACGTCTTGCTCGTGCAAATCACCGCATTCATGCAGCAAATCGCCGAGCTGGTGGGCGTGCTTTGCGTACTTTCGCTGCTGAAGGCGCTCGTCGGGAAGCCGACGAAGCGCATTTGAGTGACGATGACGATGCAGGTTCCGTTTGTCGATCTCAAAGCGCAGTTTCGCGCGTTATCGGAAGAGGTCGTTCCTCGCATGATGCAAGTGATGGAGAGCGCCAGCTTCATTCTCGGCCCCGACGTAGCGCTCTTCGAAGAACACTTTGCGACCTATGTCGGCGCTCGCTATTGTGTGGGCGTCGAATCGGGCACTGCCGCGTTGGAGCTTGCCTTGCGTGCGTGCGCGATCGGGCCCGGAGACGAGGTCATCATTCCGGCCAATACGTTCATCTCATCGGCGCTCGCGGTTTCGGCCGTCGGGGCGCGTCCCGTGCTCGTCGAGATGGATCGTGCCTATTTGATCGATTCGGAGCTGCTCGAAGAGGCGGTGACCCCGCGCACGAAAGCCGTCATGCCGGTGCATTTATACGGTCAAGCCGTTCCAATGGATGCGATCCTCGATTTCGCCCGGCGCCACCGCCTGCGCGTTATCGAGGATGCTTGTCAGGCGCATGGCGCGCGCTACAAGGGCCGGCGTGCCGGAAGCTTCGGCGATATGGGCTGTTTCAGCTTTTATCCCGGAAAGAACCTCGGCGCGTACGGAGACGGAGGCGCGATCGTTTGCGACGATCCCGCTTCGTACGATGCGTTACGCTTGCTGCGCGATTTGGGCCAGGCAAAGAAGTACGAGCACGTCGTCAAGGGTCACAACTGCCGGCTGGATTCGTTGCAGGCCGCCGTGCTCGACGTTAAGCTTCGCCACCTAGATGATTGGAACGATGCTCGCGGCCGTCATGCCGCAGCGTACGATCGGCTTCTTCGCGAAATCGGCATCGAACCGCCGCTGAATCTGCACGCTGAGGGCCACGTTTATCATCTCTACGTTATAGAAGTTGAGAATCGAGATCGCGTGCAAGCCGCATTGAGCGAACGCGGCATTGCCACCGGCGTTCACTATCCCATTCCGATTCATTTGCAGCGCGCCTACGCCGACCTCGGCCTGGGCCCCGGCTCGTTCGAGCGCACGGAGCGAAGCGCCAATCGGATTCTTTCTCTTCCGATGTTTGCCGAGCTCACCGAAGACCAGATCGTCAGCGTGGTCGACGCTCTTGCGAGCTGCCGTCCGTTGCTCGTTGCCTAGGAGCCTAGCTAATGGAACGTGCGCCGCTTGGCGTCGCCGTAATCGGAGCCGGTTACTGGGGACCAAACCTCGTTCGCAATTTCTATGCTTCCGAAGAGTGGTCGGTTCGTTGCATCGTCGAACGCGATCGGCCTCGCTTGGAGCGTTTGCGGCGGCTCTATCCAGCCGTTGCGGGACATGAGGAGATCGAAGCGGCGCTGGGCGATCCGAAAGTAGACGCGATCGCGCTCGCGACGCCGCCGCGCACGCATCGCGAGCTCGCAATTCGCGCGATCGACGCCGGCAAGCACGTGCTGGTGGAGAAGCCGCTGGCGGAGACTTTCAGCGACGCCGAAGATCTTTGCGAGCGCGCGTTACGCGCCGGCGTTTGCCTGATGACCGACCACACCTTTCTTTACACCGGCTCGGTGGAAAAGCTGCGAGCGTTGCGCGAGAGCGGCGACCTCGGCAAGGTCTATTACATCGACTCCGTGCGCGTCAACCTCGGGCTCTTTCAGGAGAGCAACGTCGTCTGGGACCTCGCGCCGCACGACGTGTCCATCATCAACTACGTCCTCGACGAGTTGCCGCTATCGGTGGCCCTGCAGCTCGGCGCGTGCGTTCACGCCAAGACGCCCGACGTCGCGTTTCTGACGATGTGGTACCCCAGCGGTTGCCTCGCGCACGTGCATTTGAGTTGGCTCTCGCCGGTCAAAGTGCGGCGCACGATGATCTCCGGAAGTTTGAAGATGGCGGTTTGGGACGATGTCGAGCCGACCGAAAAAATCTACATTTACGATAAGGG
>Ga0182024_10014635_pt1 | contig 15143 bp, 15 predicted proteins | sample P32metaG_FD_120480 | JGI IMG/M metagenome (GOLD analysis project Ga0182024, IMG submission 120480) | Permafrost microbial communities from Stordalen Mire, Sweden - P3-2 metaG (Illumina Assembly) | ecosystem: Environmental > Terrestrial > Soil > Wetlands > Permafrost | place: Sweden: Stordalen... | reverse complement strand
TGCATGTCGATCATGCCGATCCGCATACTGCCCGATCGGCACACCGGGAATCCCGCCACCCCGAGTCACATCACCGCATGGCGCCCGGGCACAAAGCGATTCACTTGTTGTGGCGGATGTCCTTAATGCCAAACAGATGGAGGTTTCTGGAACGTTGATGGATCGCCAGACTGGTTTCTGGGACGTTAAATGCACGGCCATCCAGGTGCCGAAGTCATCTGCTACCTACGACCGATTGATTGCTATTTGGTTAGCCGGTTTTGCTATTTTTTGACCGGAAAGGTGTAATTTTTAGCTCGCGCAATCTGAAGGTGTAAGGCGGCAGAACGAAGCCACCGAAGTGTGCCGGCTAACAACGCTAAATGCCCTGGCCGCCGCCCGGGCTGGTCGAAACATTCACGCGGAAATGCTGGAGCTGCTTACGGCCGCCCGCCAGACCGAGTTCCAGCACGAACTCGTCGGCGCCGCTGTAGTTTTCCGCGGCGCGATAGAAGGCGATGAACGCCGGCACTTCGGTGGCGAGACACTGCTTGAGATTGGTGGCCTTGAGCATGCCGCGCTTGACGTTTACGGCCCCGTGCGCGGGCGGCGTAACGAGCCTGATGGCCGGCAGCGGACCCGAGGTGCAATCCGGCCGAATGTCGGTGTAGATGCCAACGCGCACGTCTTTGCCGGGCGCCGCCTTAACCTCGCGCTCGATCGCGTTGCTTTGCGCGTTGGCAGCGACCGCCGACACGCACAGCAGGCCAGCGGCGACGAGGCAAAATCGGCTTATCCCAAACATCAGGTTATCATATAATGACAAGGTATCAGCGGCAGCGCTTATAACTATCACATGGGCCCGCCGAACGCAGCGGCCTTGCTTGCGGTCTCGGCAACGCATAGTGATAGCGGCAGATCGGAGAGGTGGCCGAGTGGCTGAAGGCGGCGGTTTGCTAAACCGTTATACGGTCTAAAGCCGTATCAAGGGTTCGAATCCCTTCCTCTCCGCCATCAGCACCACCCGAACATCACCGGCGGAACGTCAGGCCGCCATCGCTGGCGCCTCGGCACGGGTTCCCCTAAGCCAATCGCGCGCCGCGCGTTGCGCGGCGGCAATCTCGCCCTCCGACATCTGATCGGCGATCTCGCGCCGCAGCCGGATTGCCTCGAGGTTGCCCTTCACCGCCGCGAGATTGAACCATTTATGTGCCGAGACCATATCGACCGGGACGTCGCGGCCGATCGAATACATCATTCCGAGTTCGAACAGCATGTCCCCGGACGGGCGCCCTTCGCCGAGCGGCGCCGCGTTACCGTCAGGAATTTCAAAACGAGCCATGGTGCACTCCCCTGTTTTTCACCGTATCGCCTGTCCGCGTGGCGACGTCGCTCAGCTTTGTTTGCCGAGCGATATCCGGATAATCGTCAGAATATTTGAACGGTGGTTTAAGTAATGCGATGAATCAAAACTGAACTCTGCGCGTGGCGATTGCGCGAAAGCAGAAACGTCGCGTTAAGCAAGGACGCCTGGTTCTTGCTGACGCCACAGCGGCAGCCTGCCGGCTCGGCACCATTCGCGGCCAACGAAGAAGCTTGCAATGCCGATTTCGTAAGCTATCCTTTTACCTTCGCAAGCGGGAAAGCATTGGGAGAGCGGTCATGAATATCCATCGCACGACGGCAGCCGTGGTCGTTTCGACGATCGCGCTTGCCGTGATTTTGATCGCGCCCGCACGCGCCGCTGATCCGCTCGGCACTTGGTTGACGGGAGATAAAAAGGGGAAGGTCCACATCGTCAATTGTGGCGGAGCGATCTGCGGCACGCTGTCCTGGCTCGCGGAACCGAACGATCCCGACACGAAACAACCGAAGACCGATAAGAATAATACCGACGCGGGCAAGAAGAGCCGGCCGCTCCTCGGCATCCCCATCGTGCTCAACATGAAGCCGGCCGGCGGCGAAAAATGGGAAGGCCAAGTTTACAATGCCGAGGATGGCAGCACGTATTCCGGCTCGTTCACAATGACCGGGGCCAACTCCGCGGAGCTCAAGGGCTGCGTGATGGGCGGGATAATCTGCAAGGGGCAGACCTGGACGCGGTCGAATTGAGGAGCTATCAGATCCGTCATCCTGAGGTGGCCGCGTAGCGGCCCTCGAAAGGATGCGGCTAAGACGCGCGGGCCGTCGCCCTTCGAGGCTCGCTCCGCTCGCACCTCAGGGTGACGGAATAAACTGTGTCACGTCGCCCGCTGGCCGAACAATACCGCCCGCACCTTCGGATCGCGCATGTCGACCGCCGACGCCGCTTCGACCCGGATCGCGAAGGCGCGCTTGACCGCCGGCCGGGCCCGGATTGTTTCGAACCAGCGATTCAGATTCGGAAACTGCGGCAACTCCTGGCCCATGCGCTCGGCCAGCCGGACCCAACCGACGCAAGCCATATCGGCAATGGAATAGCGGCCGGCCAAAAAATCCCGGCCGGCGAGCCGCGTATTCATCACCCCGAACAGTCGATTGACCTCGTTGGTGTAACGGTTGACGCCATATTCGATCCGTTCCGGCGCGTAGTGGCGGAAGTGATTGGCCTGGCCCGCCATCGGGCCGAGGCCGCCCATTTGCCAGAATAGCCACTCATCCACCGCGATACGCCCGCGCTCCTCACGCGGATAGAACTTGCCGGTCTTGCGGCCGAGGTATTGCAGGATGGCGCCGGACTCAAAGACCGAGATCGGCCGCCCGCCTGGGCCGTCGGGATCGACGATGGCCGGGATTCGATTGTTCGGCGAGATCGCCAGAAAGTGCGGGGTGAACTGGTCGCCCTTGGAGATATTGATGGGACGCATGACATAAGGCAGGCCGCACTCCTCAAGCATGATCGAGATTTTCCAGCCGTTCGGCGTCGGCCAATAATAAAGCTCGATCGGCGCGCCACGGCGCGCGGAAAGTCGCTTTGCGGTTCCTCGCTTTGCCGCTGCTCGCTTTGCGGCAACGGCCGGCTTTTTCTTCGAGGACTTGTTCTTCAAGGACTTGTTCTCCAAAGATTTGCCTGATGCGCGCGGCATGACATCACTTTCGCTGTCTGCCGTTTTGCTCATGCACGAGCAACGTCGCTGCGAGCATGGCGAAACAATCCAATCTAGATTGCTACGCGCCCTCGGTCCTCGCAATGGCGACATGAAAGCGGCGCCGCGGAATACCTCCACGACGCCGATGAAAGTTCTTGAAAGTCCTTGGGAGGATATTCCCGACATGCCAAGGGCGTCGGCGAGATTCGTGAGGCTTACATCCGTTGGAGATTTGCCAAGGGGAGGCCCGGGACTGCCCGGCCCTCCTCTCCACCACCGCCCGCTACGCGACCGATCGTAGAGCTGAAGTCTCCGTCTCGCCGACGCCCTCTGTTGTCCACCTGAGCCGGCCCGTCTTAGGCGATCATCGATCAACCCTCGACGACAGCCGGCCCGTGTGAAGCGACCTTCGGCTTCATGCGATGCCGAAGACCGATGACCGCGATGACTACTTCTTTTTCCGCTTTGTCGTCTTCTTCGCTGTCTTCTTCGTCGCTGCTTTCGTCTTTCGCTTCTTCGCCATTGCTGCCCTCCTAGCCATGAGTGGATGGCGACATACAGTGCAGTCGCGAATCGACGTGCACTGCCATCCGATTACTACAGCAGGAAAAAAATAACAGTGACTCCACTTAATTTTGTGTGTAAGTGCCGCCCCCCGTTGCTGCGGCGCAAATGCAAAGCGACGTCCGGCAAACCGCGCATGGAAAAAGATTTCAGCAGCACAATCATGTGCAAAAATTTCAACGCGTTGCAGAAGTGCCGATGAAATGTGGGTTTTTGTCACATCTCGTCGCACGTTGTTGCGTCGCGAGCGAGCGCGCGACGCGCTGGGTACGCGCGTTTTCGCACGCGCGTAGACGCCAGCATCGAAGGATTCACCACGCGAAAAAAAAATCGCGCCGGACCGCTCTACGACCGCGCGGACGGGCGTTTCGAGGCGCAAAACGCGCGAATCGGTGCCAACCGATTCGCACTGGCGGCGCGTTTCGCGACCGCGCGCCGCGCCTCGCGACGCTCCTGCGCGGAAGATTCTCGCCTTCGTTTCGTCTGGTGAAGAGGGAGCGCGGCGGCTTTTTCCGCGCGCGACAATCATCGAGCGTCGCGCTTAGATGCCGATGCGCTTCTTCAGCAGCTCGTTGACAGCCTGCGGACTGGCCTTGCCGCCCGACGCCTTCATCACCTGGCCGACGAACCAGCCGATCGCCTTAGGATTGGTCTTGGCATCGCCGACCTTGTCGGGATTCTTGGCAATAATGTCGTCGACCACCTTTTCGAGCGCCGAAACGTCGGTTACCTGCCGCATGCCGTGTGCTTCAACCAATTCACGCGGGCTGCCAGCATGATGCCACACCATCAGGAGCAGCTCCTTGGCGGTCCTCCCCGAAATCGTACCTTCTGCAATTAAGTCGAGTATCTCGCCTAGTTCAGCAGGCGTAACGAAACCCATGGGTTCACTAGCTTCCCTGTTGAACTGCGCAAAAAGATCGTTAGTCACCCAATTCGCGGCCAACTTGGCATCTCGCCCTTTGGCCACCTTTTCAAAATATTCGGCAATATCGCGATGAGCGGAGAGCACCTCTGAATCATAACGGGAAAGTCCATACTCTCGCGTGAAGCGCGCTTTCTTCTCGTCCGGGAGTTCCGGCAAGTGCGCTGCCAAATCGCCCAGCAGCGATGGTGAAAGCTCGAGCGGCAAGAGATCCGGGTCGGGAAAGTAGCGGTAGTCGTGTGCCTCCTCCTTACTCCGCATCGGTCGCGTTTTGCCCTTGATCGGATCGAATAGTCGCGTCTCCTGATCGATCTTGCCGCCGCCTTCGACGATCCCGATCTGACGCCAAACCTCATGTTCGATGGCCTGACCGATGAAGCGGATCGAATTGAGGTTCTTGATCTCGCAGCGTGTGCCCAGCGGCGCATCCGGCTTGCGCACGGAGACGTTCACGTCGGCGCGCAGACTGCCCTTCTCCATGTCACCATCGCAGGTACCGAGGTAACGCAGGATGGAACGCAACTTGGTGAGGAACGCCTTGGCCTCATCGGCCGAGCGCAGATCGGGTTTGGTCACGATCTCCATTAACGCGACGCCGGAGCGATTGAGATCGACGAACGACATGGTCGCGTGCTGGTCGTGTAGTAATTTGCCGGCGTCCTGCTCAAGGTGAAGCCGCTCGATGCCGACCCGTACGGCTTCGCCGTTCGGCATGTCGACCACGACCTCGCCCTCGCCAACGATCGGCGATTTGTACTGGCTGATCTGGTAGCCCTGCGGCAGATCGGGATAGAAATAATTCTTCCGATCGAACACCGATTTGAGATTAATCTTGGCGTTCAGCCCGAGCCCGGTGCGCACCGCCTGGCGCACGCATTCCTCGTTGATCACCGGCAGCATGCCGGGCATGGCGGCATCGACCAGCGAAACATGTGAGTTCGGTTCACCGCCGAAGGCGGCGGAGGCGCCGGAGAACAATTTGGCCTGCGAGGTCACCTGGGCATGAACCTCCATGCCGATGACCACTTCCCAGTCGCCGGTCGCGCCCTTGATCAGCTTCGATTTCTTTTGTGCAGGTGCATCCATCATGAGACTACGCGGTGCGAATTTGCGGCTCCGGTTACGCGCTTCCCACGCCCACGGCAAGCCTTGGGAGGAAGGGTGGGCAGACAACGAAGCCGCGCCAGCAATATTAGCGAACGCTGGTACAACCTGCCGACCTTAGACAGCGCGCGCACTCACCAAGGATAAGCTACCCCACAACGGCAAACATGCCGAGGGAGGAAAAGCATGAAACACGTTACGTCGATTTGCGCCGCTGCCGTCGTGCTGTTGGCCGCGTCGCAGCTTCGCGCCGAACCGCTTTACCCCAATGTCGTCGACACCTCGCATGCGACGCCTGAGGCGGCGACGTTCTTCAAGTCCTATTTCACCGCCAAGAGCGAGCACAAACCCGCCGCGACAACGGATCATTTTTCCGAAGCACACTTGACCTACATCGACGCGGCCTTGGGATGGCCGTTTTACAATAAGAAGGGCATGACCGACATTTTCGAGATGTACATGCCGAAATGGCCGCCGTCGGGCCTGTCCTACCCGACCCGGATCAGCGGCGACACGCACTCCGCGCTGGTCGCCTTCACCGACACCCCGGAACTGTTCGGCGGCGAAATCCGCATTCTCGCGGCGGTCGACTTCAAAGACGGCAAGGTCGTACGCTGGATCGACTATTGGGACGGCCGCTCCTTCGGCGCCGAAGTTGCCGCCAATATGCGGACGCCGGCGGACAAATTCCCGAAAAATTTCGATTACGACGTCGCCAGCGACGGCGCTTCGGCCAAAATCAAGGACGCGGCGCAAAAGCTGAGCGCAGCATTTGCCGCCGGCGACGCCACCGCCGCCGACACGCTGTTCACGAACGACGCGATCTACGCCGACCGGGCGTTGCGCACGGTGGTTCTCGGCAAGCAGGCAATCGGGAAATATCTGGCCCGCGTGCTGGCGACGGTACCCTATGGCAAAGGTGCGAAGCTCGTTCACGTCGTCGGCAGCGATCAGGGCGGCGGCTATGAATGGGTGAATGGCGACAGCTCGGTGAAGCGCGGCATCGTCGCCATCGACCTCAACAGCGCCGGACAGATCGAGCGGCTCAACACCACCTGGGACAATGGCGTGATGAGCGATACCGACCTGCAGGCTCTGGTGCTGCTGTCGATCGAGAAGTAGCGGTCATTTCGGGACGCGGGCTTTGGTCCGCGTCCCGATTCCACAATCAATCTTATTTCCCCTCGCGCCAAATGCCGAGCGCTTCTTGCGCCGGGCGATCGGAGATCGAGAACAGCACCGATTGCTTCGCCGCGGTGTGGACATAGCGTTTCCACGACGGCACGACGAATACGTCATTGGGTCCCCATTCCAGTACCTGGCCGTCGACATCGGTCGTGCCTTGCCCCTCCGCGCACACGAAAATGGTGCCGTCGGTCGAACGATACGGCTCGCCGCGAAAACCTTTGGGCAGCATGGCGAGGAAGGCGCCCATCGTCGGCAGCACCGGGCCGCCGGTGACGGGATTGGCGTACCGCACGCGCGCGCCGTGACGCTTGTCGATATCACCCGCCTGCAGCATGCGCTCGATGATCGGGCGCGTGCGGGTATAGGTGTAATTGATCACCGGGGTGCGGTCCTTCACCTCCGTGCCGTCAGGCAGCACGCCGGAAGCGTAGAAGCTTAAGGAATCGCCGTTCTGCCGCGTGGTCTCCTGCGTCGGCGTGGGGAAATCCTCGGCGAACGAGGTTTCGAAGAAGTTGATCGCCGGGGCGTCGAGCACGTCGAGCCACAGCATCGGTTTGTTGGACGGGTTGCCGTGATCGTGCGGCGCCCAATTGCCGGTGATGACGAAATCCCCGGGCGACATGAAGGCCTTTTCGCCCTCGACCGCGGTATAGGCGCCCTCGCCGTCGAGCACGAAGCGAATCGCGGAGGAAACGTGGCGGTGAGCCGGGGCGATCTCGCCCGGCATGATCATCTGGATGCCGGCGAACAGGGTGTTGGTGACGCGCGATTCTCCCTGCAGGGCCGGATTCGTCAGGATCAGCACCCGGCGCGTGGCCTCTTCGGCGGTGATCAAGCCGCCGGATTCCATGACCAGCGATTTCACGTCGTCGTAATGCCAGACAACCGGCGCGCAGCGCGTCGCCGGCTCATTGGGCACCAGCGCGCCCATGACTTTCCATAGCGGCGACATGTCGTGCTTGGCGAGGCGCTCGTAATAGTCTTGGCGCATCGCCTCGATGTTGTGCTTGCGGTCGGTTTTGCCGTTTTCCGGCTTCTTTGCGGTAGCGACCGCCATGGCGTCCTCCTGGAACCGAGATCGGCTCTCCGCGAAGGAATATAGTCGAGGCGGCACACGGCGGAAATAGCGCCGAGGCCGCGCCAAGACAGGGCGGCTATGCGGGCGGCGTCGGACCGCCCTTTACGTATTCACGTTGCCGCCGTCGACGGCGATGGTCTGGCCCGTGATGAAATCGCTGTCGGCCCCCGCCAAAAACACAAGCGCGCCAAGAAGGTCCTGCGGATAGGCGTCGCGGCGGATGGCGCGTCCGGCGACCGAGAGCTTACCCGCCGTTTCCGCGTGCCCGGGATTTTCCGCCATCACCGTATCGCTGCGTATGAAGCCCGGTGAGAGCGTGTTGACCCGGATGCCGTGTTCGCCGAGTTCGCGCGACAGCGCACGGGTAAAGGCCATGATGCCGCCCTTCGAAGTCACGTAATGCAGCATCCGGGGGATGCCCTTGAACGCGGTACCCGAGCCGATGTTGATGATCTTGCCGTAGCCTTGCGCGATCATATGCGGGCTGACGTGCTTCACCATGAGGAACGGCCCGCGCAGGTTGACCGCCATGACGCGATCCCACGTCGCCGCGTCGATCTCGGTGCATTTTTGCTCCTGGAGCGGGGCGTACAGCGCGGCGTTGTTCACCAGCACGTCGATCTTGCCGAAGCGCTCTATGGTTTGCGCGACGAGCGCCTCGACCGCCGTTTCGTCGCTGACGTCGGTGACCGCGCTCGCCACCGAATTGGCGCCGTGGTCGCGCGCGATCGTATCCGCCGCCTCGGGGCCGCCGCCGATGTCGGCGATCATCAGCCGGGCGCCTTCGGCGGCGAGTGCGTGGGAATAGTGCCGGCCGATACCCTTGGCCCCGCCGGTGACGATGGCGACGCGGCCGTCCAGTCGCCCCATGGCTCAATCTCCCTTGTCCGGCTTCACTCAGCTTTGGCGCCCAGACGCTCGATGAATTTGGCGAAGGCGGCAAGCTGCTGCTTGATGAATCCGACCGTCTGCTGGTCGGTGATCTCGCCGGTCTTGGCGTCAATCCGCTGCGAGCAATTGCCGATGAAGATTTCAGGCTTGTTGAGAGTTATGGCGTCGAGGAAGATCATCGCCCGGCGCAGGTCGTATTGCATGCGCCCGCCGCCGAGCGGCCCGTTCGTCGCGGACTGGATGGCGATCGGCTTGCCGGCAAACGGCTGATTCTGCACGCGTGAGACCCAATCGATCGCGTTCTTCAAGCCGCCGGGAATCGAAAAGTTGTATTCCGGCGAATTGAAAATCACGCCGTCGGCCGCGCGGATCTCGTCGGCTAGCCTTTGCACCGCGGGCGGGATGCCGCCGGATTCCTGGGTGTCGGCATTGTAGAGCGAAAACTCGGAGAATGGCGGCGATTCCTTGATGACCATGCCTTCTGGCGCAAGGCCGGTAAGCGCATTCATGACCATTCGGTTGTAGGAAGCTTTGCGGAGGCTGCCGCAAATACTGATGACATTGAGTGTCCTGTCGGCCATGGAGTCCTCTTACCAATCGATGTGATGACAAAGTCTCGATTTTATCGCGATACCGGCACCAACCCATTATCGGCAATACAGGTCCGCCCGCTACGTGCCCGGTGAATTTAACAGCGCAGGTGCGACGATCTCCTTCCAGCTCTGCGGCGGCGATTTGAGCCCCCCGTGCCGTCCCATGAAATCGGCAAACGCCTGCACGCCGTGGAGCGCGCTGCCGAACTCGTCTTTGATGTCGCTGAGGATCGCGGCAAGGCCGGCGGCATCGAGCGTCTTCGACGGTTCGTGCGCGAGATAGATTTCGGCGGCACGGCGCGGATCGTCGTGAATCAGGCGTGCCGCCTCGTCCATGGCCTTGGCGACCGCCTCGGGGACTTTGGGATGCGCCGCGACGTAGGCTTTGGTCGCGCCCATGATCAGAAACGAAGCCTTGCCGTCGATCACGTCGGCGGCACTCAGCACCTTGTGGATGCGCTCATCCGCAAGCGCGATCGCGGTAAACGGCGCGGACGAAAAATAGCCCGTGACCGGCCCCGTCGCGGCGATCAGATCGGCGACCGCATTAGGGTGCGACAGGATGACGATCTGGCCGCCCAGCCGATCGTACTGGCCAAAGACTTTCTCCGACTGCATTTGCAACAGGTAGAGCTGGGGCGAGGAAGCGCCCGGGATAGCAATGCGGTCGGCGGCGCGGAAATCCGCCAGCGTGTGGACCTCCGGCCGGTTGGTCAAAAGCACCGGGGGCAACGTGGTGATGCCGGAAACGGCGAGTATCTGCCGCGGCGAGCCTTGCGTCTTCTCCCAGGCGGCAAGAAGCGGAGCGGCGCCGAACGGCGCCATGTCGATGGCGCCCGCGCCCATCGCCTCCTGCAACGGACCGGCGCCGAAGAAGCGCTGGTAGCTCGTCTTTAGATTTAAGTGAACGTCCTTCCCGTGCTTTTCGATCAGCTTGAGATCGTCGCAGATATAGGCCGGCAGAAACGCGAGACCAAAGCCGATGCCGATCCGCAACGCCTCCTGCGCCGAGGCCGGCGCCACGGGGAGAAGGAGCCAAACGAGCGCGACGAGGCTACGCGTCAACCTGCTCATGCGCGCCATGAGCAGGCGTCAGCCGGCTTTTTCGTCGGCGATCGGATTGCGCAGCACGCCGAGGCCCTGGATTTCAACCTCACAGACGTCGCCGCTCTTCATCCACACCGGCGGCTTGCGCGCAAAACCGACACCGGAGGGCGTGCCGGTGAAAATGATGTCGCCGGGCTCCAGCGTCATCCCCTGGGTGACGTAAACCAGCATCTCCACGACCGGAAACATCATGTTGTCGGTATTATCCGACTGCATCACCTGGCCGTTCAGCCGGGTTTCGATCTTCAAGCCCTTGCCGGCCGCCGGCAATTCGTCGGCGCTCACGAGCCACGGGCCGAAGCCGCCTGTGCGGTCGAAATTCTTGCCCATGTCCCATTGTGTGGTCTTGCGCTGGAATTCGCGCACCGAGCCCTCGTTGCCGCAGGAATAGCCGGCGACGCACGACAGCGCGTTGGCGGCGGTCAGATGCTTGGCGCGCTTGCCGACGACGAGGATCATCTCCGCTTCGTAGTCGAGCGTCTCGGTCACTTGCGGGCGGATGATCGGCTGCCCGTGCGGCACCAGCGATGTCAGGCCGCGCATGAAAATGGTGGGGAATTTTGGGATGTTGTCGCGCTGCGCGCCTTCCTTGACGTGCTCGAGGTAATTCAATCCGAGGCAGAGGATTTTGCCGGGACGGCCCACGGGCAGCCTATAGCTCAGGCCGGCAAGCGGCTTGCGCGCGCTTGCCGGTGCGCGCTTGGCAAGCTCAGCGAGCGGCTTCACATCGCCGTCGTTCTTCGCCAGCCATTCGCCAAGATCGGTCGGGGCCTTGCTGTCAGCGGCTTGCAGATCGACCACCTGATCGCCCTCGACGACGCCGAGCCGCGCCCCACCCTGCCCTTCAAACGCAACAATTTTCATGATTTGCCTTCCTTGATCGATCTCGGTCGTTTTGCCGGGCCGCGACTATAACGGGCGACGTTGCCCCGATCTACCGGTGAGAAGCTATGGCGTCGCGGCCAGAAAATGCTCCTTGAGCCGCTCGCGCGCGGCGAGCGCGGCCGCAAGATCGAAGCCATTGATGACGGCGAGGCGGAAACCGCCGGGCGGCATGGAATGCCGCTCCGGCGCGAGATCCTCGTGAAACGTGATCTGGACACTGGATACGCCGGGAATGCGCCTGATCTCCTCGACCAGCGCGGGTGGTGGATGGCGATAACGGACGCCGTTTCGGCCAAACAGCACCGCACTGTAGCCGCCGCGCCGGTCGGCATCGGCGAAATTCCAGACGCCGCTCTCATAAAGCCGCGCTACCGCCTCGACCCAGCCGGCGCCGTAGAGATCTGGCCATTGATCCGCAAAGCGCAGATGGACTTCGATAATCGTATCGCCGATGGTTTCGAGGTTGAGCATGCCGGTATAGCCGGCGAGATGGCGTCGCACCCACGCGCCGCAGCGTTGTTCGATGTCGGCCTCGGGCTCGGCATGGATCGTCCAGTAATCGAACGTGCCCTCTCCCGCCGGCTTGCCGGTGACGTGGCGCCACCAGCGCGGCACGCCGTCGACCACGGCAAGGTCGGACGACACATGCCGGCCGTCGAGCAGCGTCATCCAGAAATGGCCGGGCGCGAAGTGCCGATCGTAGTCGGCTTGCGAATGGAGCACACGGCTGCCGACGCCCATGCCTTTAAGGTTGACGATCGGCTTCGAAAAAACCGGGAAGCGCGGCGGCGGCGTGCCGTGGGGGCCGGCTTCGAGTTTTTGGCTCAGCGCCACCGCGAGCTTGTCGTAGACCCAGCGATGCGCCGGATACCACTGCCACGCGTCGGTATCCTCGGTGGTAATGTTTGCGGTGGTCTTGACCTGCGAAAAATATTGGAGGCGCCAAGGGTCGGCTTCGTGGATCGGCATCGGGAGGAGGAACGTCAGTCCGCCGTCATCCGCAGCGCGTGGACGCTGAACAAGCCATCGGTCCACGCCGCAAGCGGCGACCAGCCGCCGCCGTGAGCCAGCGCCTGGAATGAGTCGATTGAATGCTTGTAGCTGTTCTCGGTGTGGATCGTTTCGCCGGCGCGGAACTCGATGATGGTGTCGCCGATCCGCACTTTCTGCCGCTTGGTGCTCGCGAGATGCATTTCGATACGGTGCCGTTCAGCACTATAAAAGGCCTGGTGCTCGAAGGCGGCAAGATTGAAATTGGCGCCGAGCTCCCGATTGATGCGGGCCAGCAGATTGAGATTGAACTTCGCGGTGACGCCTTCGGAATCGTTGTAGGCGCGATAGAGAATATCGGGCGCTTTGGCGAGATCGACGCCGACCACGAGCACCGAACCGGCGCCCAGTATCCGCCCAGCCCGGCGCAAGAACGCCGCCGCTTCATGCGGCTCGAAATTGCCGATCGTCGAGCCAGGAAAAAAGCCGGCACGCGGCTTCGCCGCAACTTCGGCCGGCGGCTCGGTCATGGTCGTGAAGTCCGCCACCACCGGAAGAATCGCAAGATGCGGGAAATCGCGGCGAAGCTGCACCGCATCCTGCTGCAGAAAATCTCCGGAAATATCGACCGGCACGTAAGCCTCGACGCTCGCAGCGGCGCGCAACAGAATGCGCGCCTTCCGGCTCGAACCGCTGCCGAATTCAATCAATGCCGCCGCGGGCGGAAACAACGACGCGATCGCCGGTGCGTGCTGATGCAGAAGCCCGAGCTCGCTCCGGGTCGGGTAATATTCCGGCAATTGGGTGATGCGATCGAACAGTCCGGAACCCGTCAAATCATAAAAGTACTTCGGCGGCAGGCGCTTTGGCTTGGCGCTCAGTCCGGCAATGACGTCGGCCGCGAATTCATTCGCTGTCTCGATCGGCGGTGACGCGCGGACTGCGGTTTGGATGCTCATGGGAACGTTCAGCGTTTGAACTCCGCCAAACGCAATCCGCTGAACTGCCAGCGCGCCGACGGATAAAAGAAATTGCGATAGGTTTTTCGCGAGTGGCCCACAGGCGTCGCCAGCGACGAGCCGCGCAGTACCATCTGATTGACCATGAACTTGCCGTTGTATTCGCCCAACGCGCCGGACTCCGCCTGATAACCGGGATAAGGCGAATAGGCGCTGCGCGTCCATTGCCAGACCGTGCCGAAGGCGTCGTCGAGCGCTCCCGCCGTGGCCGCAACCTCCCACTCGGATTCGCTCGGCAGATGCTTGCCGGCCCAGCGCGCGAACGCGTCGGCTTCGTAATAACTGATGTGGCACACCGGGGCCGCCGGATCGACGGGGCGAAATCCGCCGAGTGTCATCGAGAACCAGGCGCCATCGGCATGTTGCCAGTAGCCCGGTGCGTTCCAGCCCTGCGCTTCGACCGTGGCACAGCCGTCGGACAGCCATAAGCTTGGCGTGGTGTAGCCGCCGTCGGCCATGAACTCGAGCCACTCGCCATTGGTCACCAACGCGCGCGCGATGCGAACCGGTTGGAGCAACACTTGGTGCGCCGGACGCTCATTGTCGAAAGAGAAGCCCGCGCCATCGTGGCCAATCATATGAATGCCGGCGACAAGTGTATCTTCGCCGGTCGTCGAACGCTCGCCCTGCGGCCATTGCCAGTGCGGATCGTAAGCCGGATGGGTCGCGTTCTGCGCGAAGGCGTGCAGCAGGTCGGTCAGCATCAGTTCCTGGTGCTGCTGCTCGTGATGAATCCCGATCTCGACGATCGGGATGACCGAATCGCGGTTCTGCGTGGTCTCGATCAGCTCCGCCACGGCGGCATCGACGTGGGCGCGATAGGCGGTCGTCTCGGCAACGCCGGGCCGTGTGATCAGGCCGCGCTGCGGCCGCGCGTGCCGTGGACCGGCCGCCACGTAATATGAATTGAACAGATACGCGAAGCGCTCATCGAACGGGCGATAGGACGACGCGAACGGCCGCAACAGAAACTGTTCGAAGAACCACGTCACATGAGCGCGGTGCCATTTCGCCGGGCTCGTCTCGGGCATCGATTGCACGACTTGGTCTTCGGCGGAAAGCAGCGCGGCGCGGCGCTCGGTCTCGGCGCGCACTTCGCGAAATGCGTCGAGCCAAAGCCGCCGCGAATCGCCGCGCGGCTCCGCGAACGCGGTGACCTCACCGGCTGAATCATAAAGTCGAACGGCAGGGCGTGACATCAGTTAGGCCCGGAAAAGCGGAGCGATAGCAATGGCAACGTCAATGGCTGGGACGGTAATCGCAGATAGCATGATGGTTCCATACCGATTCGGCCGCAAGTAGGGCAATGCCCTGACGGGCGCGCTAACGGGGATGTGATCGTCTTTAAATTCCTCGCAAGGGATTGACGCCGCCACAAAATCACCTACCGAAATGTGTGTTGACGAAGATGGGGAGCGCAGAATGTCGAACGCGATGCTGCCGCGCGAACGCTGCGACTATTCGGCCATCGTCGATCGGCCGCCCCTTAAGTTGCCGGGCGCAGCGCGGCTGGTGTTCTGGACAATCGTGAATCTCGAAGTCTGGGATATCCGCAAGCCGATGGCGCGTCAGGTGCTCGCCCCACCCACCGGGCAGACGCAAATCCCCGACGTGCCCAACTGGAGCTGGCACGAATACGGCATGCGGGTCGGCGTCTGGCGCTTCGTCGATCTTTTCAAGCGGTTGCAGATTCGGCCGACGCTCGCGCTCAATGCCCGCGTCTGCGAAGACTATCCGCGCGTCGCCGAACAG
>Ga0182024_10014634_pt1 | contig 15144 bp, 8 predicted proteins | sample P32metaG_FD_120480 | JGI IMG/M metagenome (GOLD analysis project Ga0182024, IMG submission 120480) | Permafrost microbial communities from Stordalen Mire, Sweden - P3-2 metaG (Illumina Assembly) | ecosystem: Environmental > Terrestrial > Soil > Wetlands > Permafrost | place: Sweden: Stordalen... | reverse complement strand
GGCTGTCCCGCTGATGTCGGAGCCGCCCCCGGCGATGGTCCACGTCCCGCTGTTGGGGTCGAACGACTGGGCCCCCGCCGGGGCGGGGCTGCCGATGTCGGCACACGTCCATGCCGTCGGGCATGGGATCGGTGGCAGCGGCGCGGGCGCGCTGGTGCCGGCCACCACCGAATCCATCGTGGCTGAGCTCGACAGTGCGCCGTCGTGGGATGTCACCGCCAATCCGGCTAAGAGCGGCGAGCCCAGGTTGAGGGTAACTGCCGACCCGGCGACAGGGTCCCACGTGTAACCGTCATTCGACTCGAAGGTCGTGAACGTCCCGCCGGACCCGCGAACCCACAAGTAGGCGGGCGCGGCTCCCGCAGGATTGGCCACGGTCGTCGTGGTCCCCCCCTGGGTGGCGCGATCCTGGATGACGATCCCATCGCCGGGCGTCACGAACGCCGCATAATACGGAGAGGACGGGTCCATGGTGGCGCGTACCATGACCCCCGCCTTCGCCGAGGGGTCGGTATCTGTCTGCGACGTGACGCGCGCAGCGGCGCCTGCCCCGTCCGGGAGGGTCTGCCATACGAAGTGGAACTGGTCTGTTGTCCCGCCGATGTCGGAGCCGGATCCTTGGACCGTCCACGTGCCGCTGCTGGGGTCGAATGACTGGCTCCCTTCGGTGGTCGGGTTGCCGATGTCTGCGGCGCTCCAGCCCGCCGACGCGCCATCGACCCACATCACATGCGTCAGGTTGGATGCAAAGCTACCGACGGTGGTGACGCTGGCGACGACCACGTCCTCACCTTCCGAGGCCCCCGCGAGCGTGAACGTGGCATGTCCGTCGCCGTCGGTCGACGAACTGCCCATCAGTCCGGCGTCTGGGCCGCTCACGACCTTGAAATTCACCGTGGCGTTGTGTAGTCCGGTCCTACTGCCGTCGAGCAACGTGGCCGTCTCGGTGACTTGTTGACCGGCAAACGCCGACTGCATGGCCGGCCCGAGCGCCAGCGTGGCAGCGGGCGAGCCGGCGACGCCGATTGGGCGCCACTGCAAGGACTCGTTGTGCGCCGGTGGGCACGACCCGGTATCTATGCCGCCGCTATCGAGAACGTGGGTACTGTCGGTCAAGGTTGTCGGCACTCCAGCGATCGTGAGTGTGACAGTGGGTGCCACGGCGAGTGGCGTGCAATTGCCGTTCGGGTACGAGCTTGTGTCGAAGTTGTCATAGGGCGGATTGTTCCCGGGCGGGTTCTCAGTGAGGATCACGCTCTTCCCAGGAGGCACCGTGAACGAGCCCCAGAGGTTGTTGAAGACCTTGCCGCCCGGGATCAAGGAGTGGTCGTCCACCGAGACACCCCCGACCGTGACCGCCGTCGACCCGTTGTTGTCGAGCCTGATCGCGCCGGCGTCGTAACAGTTGGTCAGCGTCCCACACGCGGTCTGCCCCGGGACCGTCCCGCCCAGGAAGATGGTGTTCGGTGCTCCGGCCCAGGGGACCGGGAACGTCGCCGGATCGGGCGCCTTGAACTCCTTGTCCTCGGCGTAGGCGACGAACACCGACAACCCACCCGCGCTTTTCGCCGCCCCGGCGGCGTGCGTGGTCATCGACACGACGGCGGGCGTAACGAGGAGCGGAAGAAGGGGCAGCGCGACAAGCCAGCGACGCATGGCGCCCATTCGACCACGACGCAGGGGTTGATGCAACGGTCCCTAGTAGACCCGAAATAGCATGCCGCGCCGCGTGTTCTCCGCTTCCCCCATCATGACGATGTGTTCTCCGCTTCCCCCATCATGACGATCGAGGACACCGCGATAGGTGTCCGGGCCTCCGTCGATCGACCAACCAACAGCAACACTAGGATCAGGCGCCACACGAGTAACCACCACACACAATGGACCTATCCGGAATCTGGACCGTGCCGTTCGCGAGCCGAAGATTCGTTTGCGAACTTTGTGCAGCGGATTCGCATCGTGTCGCGTGCGAGAAGAGACGGTGCCGGTTGGGCCGAGGTCTGGTGGCCCTCGTCAACATTGACGATTACGCTGCCTTCTCGGCGTGTCGTATTGTCCTGGCATCCACACAGCCTTTCGTCCTCACTTCACCTGGTGAGAGGAGACACGATGAGGCGGCGCACCTGGATCGCAGCAAGCTCGGTCGCCACGCTGACGCTGTGCATCGCCGGTGTCGGACAGTCCGTCACGGCGTCCGCGCGCCCTAGGGTAGCGCCGACGACGGACCCGTACATGCGGATCTGTGGTCTGCAGTTCTGTATCGGCCAGCAAGTGTTCTATCCGTATGGGGCGACGTTCTACGAGTCGACGGCGCAGGCCGGGATCGACAACCCTGCCGGGGCGATCTCGCTCGCCAAGCGCCAGCACCTGAACACGATCCGGCTCGTGGACTTCCTGAGCCATGACGGAGACCCGGCCGCCGCTCCGTACGACCCGGCCACGTGGGCGAAGGTCGACAGGTTCATCGCCGACGCTCAGACGGCGAACATCAAGATACTGCTCGACCTATCCGACTATAAGGCGGAGCTCTGGAATGCGTGTATCAACCCTTACACAGCAAGTTGGGCGAGGTATTTGACGTTTGTGGCCCGTCGAGTGAATACCGCGACGGGCCAGAGGTACAAGGACGACCCGGAGATCGTGCTGGTCACATTCACCGGGGACCCCCTGCCGGTGGGGAGTCACCTCTTCACCGACGCGGCAGGGGCGCCGTGCACGATCTCCTACACGACGGCCCAGTTGACCCACTTCTACGCAAGGGTTGAGGGGAAGTGGAGATCTCTGGACGCCCACCATCTGAGGGCCGCCGGCGGGCTCAGCTACGTCGACGAGCCGAATTCGGGCATCGACTGGCACGCGATCTTCGGGAACAGAGCCAACAGCGTGTGTGCCTGGAAGACCTATGGAGGCATGATGAGCTGGCTTCCCACAGGTGCCCAATACTGTCGAGACGTGCTTCACAAGCCGTGGTTCAACGACGAGTGGGGATACACCCAGGCCATGGGCGACAGGGCGCGGGCGGCGTCGTTCTCCAGCGAGTTCGCCAACAACAACGCCAATGGCGCGGCCGGGAACTTCTACTGGAACGCCAACTACCTCACGAATCCGACGACCTATGACGTAGGCCCGGGGACGCCGCTGACCCAGGCGGCGGTGGTGAACAACGCTCCTTGAGCGGGGCCCGGTCCCGCGAACCGGCTGGGTCGGCCGCCGCGCACGTGGAGAGCCGACCGGCGAGGGGGCGCCGCTCGTGCAACACCATGACCTGAACAACACCGTGAATAGCGCGTGAACGATCGCCTGTTTCATGAGGTTACCGTGACTTCACGAACCTCATCGTTATCTCGTGTAACACAAGTCACTGATCACCTTGGCGCAGGGGACCGAGAGTCGCCGCCCGGACTGTCACTCTTGGTCGAGTGCGCCGTCACTCCCGGTCGACATTTGCCGAGCGGTCATGCGCGCGACAGAGCGGGCTCGTCCTCGACTGGCTCAGGCTGCATGGATCAATTCGTCAGATCTGACGATGACGGCGCGCCACGAGCGAACAAGAATGCCGTCCGGAGGAGCGGACACCTCCCCTTTCGGTTGACGGCGGCAAGCGCCGTTCACCTTTCGGTCACGACGCTGTTACAGGATGCAGTTCAAGGTGACGAGGTGGGGTACCTCGCACCTGCTGGTGACGGGCGCGAGGCAGGGAGCGGAAGGGTTGGCTCTTCCGGCGTCACTTCGCAGAGGCATTCCCGCCGTCTTCGCGCCGGTATTTCTGCCTTCAAGCCGTTCGTCTGTAGCGGCCGTCGTCGGGCAGGTCCTGACCTGCGCGCCGACCGCTGCGGTCAACCACCCCCGGAACCGTTCTAGGGGAACGCCGAGATGACCCATTTCAAGCGACCCGTCGCACCGCGGACACCGTCAGTGCTGGTCACGGGGGCGCCGGTTGGCCCAGCGCCACCTGAGGGCCGCACGTCGGCGACCGGGCTGCGTCCCGGCGGCGAGGCGCCTTGGTCTGCGCCCAAAGTCACCCAATCTACGAACGGCACCGGCCGCGCCAGCAGCAACGGGGACGTGCTCGGGGACGTCAACTACCTCTCCGAGCCCGACGGCACCTCATTGCCGGGTGCCCCGTCGGTGCTCTCCGCCGGCCAGGTGGTCGGTGTGGCCCTGGTCATCGGCGGGTTCGTAACGGGGCTCGTCCTGGCGCCGTTCCTCACGCTGGCGGCGACCAACGGGGGCGTGGTGCTGTTCTTCATGGCAGCCAACGGCATGAAGCTCGTCCTGATCGATCGCTCGTTGCGTCACGCCACCCCCAACCATCTCCGGAGCGTCCCCGAGTGGATCGCCGACGCGAAGCTGCCTGTCTACACCATCCTCCTGCCCGTGTTCCGCGAGACATCAGTTCTTCGCCAACTCGTGGCCGGGATCGAGGCGCTCGACTACCCGAAGGCGTTGCTGGATGTGAAGCTCCTGCTCGAGGAGGACGACACCGAGACGCGCGATGCCGTCGCGCAGATCGGTCTACCCGCATGCTTCGACATCCTGGTGGTCCCCGACGTCGGCCCCCAGGGAAAGCCGCGGGCCTGCAACTACGGGCTCTTCCGGGCCAAGGGCGAGTACCTGGTGATCTTCGACGCCGAGGATCGCCCCGAGCCCGACCAGCTGCGCAAGTCGGTGGTGTCGTTTCGGATGTGCGCCCCGAACGTCGTCTGTCACCAGGCCAAGCTCAACTACTTCAATCGGAGCCACAACCTGCTGACGCGTTGGTTCACGTCGGAGTACTCGGTGTGGTTCGACCAGCTCCTTCCTGGTCTGCAGTCGCTCGATGTCGCCATCCCCCTGGGCGGGACCTCGAACCACTTCATCACCGAACGACTCCGACTGCTCGGTGGCTGGAACCCCTACAACGTGACCGAGGACGCTGAGCTCGGAGTTCGGATCTATCTGCGGGGTTGGAAGACGGCCGTGCTCGACTCCACCACGTACGAGGAGGCGACCAGTCAATACCGCAATTGGATCCGGCAGCGCAGCCGGTGGGTGAAGGGCTACATGCAGACGTACTTGTCGTGCATGCGCCGTCCGGTGCGACTCGCTGGGCGAATGGGGCTGAAGTCCTTCGTGTCGTTCCAGCTCTTCTTCGGTGCCAACACCCTGTGCTTGCTCGTCAACCCTATCTACTGGATCATGATCGCCGTTTGGTTCGCGACCCATGCCGGGTGGATACCGTCCATCTTCCCGGCTCCAGTCCTCTATCTCGCCGCATTCGGGCTACTCGTCGGCAACGGAGCCTGCATGCTGTCCCTCGTCAGCGGGTCCGTCGCCAGACGCCACTACGGCGACGTCAAGTGGGCCTTCTTGGTCCCCGTCTACTGGGTGATCATGTCGATGGCTGCCTACAAGGGCCTCTTCCAACTCTTCCACAAGCCTTCCTATTGGGAGAAGACGGAGCACGGTATCTGCCAGTACGAGCCGTCGGAGTCGATCATCCCCCCGTTCGGGTTGCCCCCCGTCCGCACGGAGTCGTTGTGGCTGTAGACACGGCGACTACTTTCCCGCTGCCTCGTGGCGCCGGCGAGCCGCCGCGTCATGGCCAGGAAATGCCGAAGCCGGATAAACAGACGCGGCGCCGGGCGGACCTGTACCCCGTCATTGCGGTCGCCGTTCTCGCCGCGGTAACGTCCACGATCTGGTCGGCTAGCACCCGGTCGATGCTGCTCTACGGAGATGCACTTGCACATCTGAACGTGGCGCGTCACGTCACGGACAGTCTCCGGGTCGGCTTTGCCCAACTCGGGAGCGTGTGGTTGCCGCTGCCCCATCTCCTCCTCGTGCCACTGGTCGCCTCGGGCACGCTGTGGCACAGTGGCGCAGCCGGAGCGATTGTGAATGGCATCGCATTCGTGTATGCGGCGGTCCGCATCTACACGCTGGTCGAGGACCTCTCGGGCAGCAAGATCGGCGCGTGGTGCGGATTTGCCGTGTTCATCTTCAACCTCAATATGCTCTACGTTCAGAGCACCGCGCTCACCGAGCCCGTCCTTCTGGCCTTTGTTATCGGAGCCATTTACCACCTCGAGCGCTGGATGCGCCTGCTGTCTATGCGTGAGTTGATCTGGGCGGCGCTGCTGACCAGCTGTGCCACGCTGTCTCGCTACGAGGGTTGGGCACTCTTCGTCGTAGGGGTGGGGGCAGTGCTCTTGTGGAGCGTCGTGGCGGACTTCAGAAAGGGATCGGCTGAGGCCAATATTGTGGTGTTCGGAGTCCTGGGGAGCTATGGGATCGTCCTCTGGTTCTTCTACAACCTCATCATCTTTCACAACCCCCTTTACTTCTTGAATAGCGCGTACAGCGCACAAGTGATCAACGGTGCGCAGGCCAAGTTCGGTCTGCTCGGCACGAAGGGGAACCTCAAGCTGAGCGCCCTCACCTACGGGTGGGACATGGTCGGGGTCGTCACCGCCGCTGTTCTGGTGGCCGGAGGGCTGTCAGTGTTGGTGCTTCTCGCGGTCCGGCACCCGGCGCGGCGGCGGACCTCCTTCGTCCTCGGGCTGCTTGCCGCACCGGCCATTTTCGAAGTTCTGACCCTCTATGCGGGCCAGATCACGATCCGGGTCCCGCAGCTAGCACCCCACGGGATGTGGAACGTGCGGTATGGCCTAATGGTGCTGCCATTGTGCGCGGTAGCGATCGGAGTCCTGGCCGGTCGCCTGCGCTGGACAGCGGCGCCCCTTGTCGGGATCGTCGTAGTAAGCACCGTGCTGGCCGGGCTGGGCACCCCGATCACGCTCGCTGACGGCAGGATGGGGACATCGAGCGCGATGGGCGGGCACCCTGACATCGCCGCCCAGTACCTCCACGATCACTACAGGGGTGGTGAGGTCCTGGCCGACGACTCCGCCGCTTCCCCGTTCATGTTCGAAGCCGACTTGAACCTGAATCAGTTCGTTTCCCCGGGTGCCCACCCGTTCTGGGAGAACGCCCTGACGTCTCCATCGCGCCATGTGGCCTGGGCGGTCGCATTCCCCGACGATGCGGTATCAATGGACTTGTCTTCACACCCGGACCGGTTCCGGGACTTCAAGCTGGTGATGGCGACCGGCAACCTCCGCCTGTTCGAGCGGGTGGTGACGGAAAGATGATGGACATGCTTCGTGTCGGTCGTCCGCAGGTGTCGTTCGTGCTGCCGTCGTACAACGAGGAAGCGAACATCGTCACCGCCCTCGACCGGACCCTCAAAGCAGCGAGGCGGTTGTGCGCAGCATTCGAGATCTTCGTGATCGACGATGGATCGACCGATCGAACCGCGGACCTCGTGCAGCGGGCGAGTGCCCAAGAACCCTCGATCAAACTCGTCAGCCACGGGACGAACCGGGGCTACGGAGAAGCCCTGCGGTCGGGGTTCGCCGCTGCCCAATTCGATTTCGTGTTCTTCACGGATGCTGACAACCAGTTCGACATGAACGAGCTCGAGTTGCTGCTGGTGTGGGCCGACCGGGCTGACGTCGTGGCGGGGTACCGAAAGGTCCGGAGGGATCCGTTCATGCGTCGGGTGAACGCATGGGGCTGGAACCGGATTGTGCGATGGCTATTCTACGTGCCGGTGCGGGACATCGACTGCGCGTTCAAGTTGTTCAGGAGACAGGTTCTGCAGCAGATCGATATCGAGAGTAGCGGAGCCATGATCAACACCGAAGTCATGGTCAAGCTGGCTCGGAGTGGCTGCACCATCGTGGAAGTGGGCGTCTCTCACTTTCCGCGCACCTCCGGGGCACCACAGGGGGCGAAGGTGCGGGTGATCGCGCGGGCACTACGGGAAGTGAAAAGGATGCATCCCCACTTGAGCAAGCTGGCTCCCTGTTCGCCGAACCTCGGCGTGAACGGGGGGGCGGGAGAGCGCAATGGCCATGCGTCGACTCACCCGTGGACACCACCGGTTGTCACTTCCGAGGACTGGGTCGCGCCACCGACCAAGGCGCGGTCGACCAAGGCTCGGTCGACCAAGGCGCTGTCGACCAAGGCGAAGACGAGCACGAACGGCGGCAACGCCTCGCGCCGCGGGAAGGCGGTCGTCAGCGGCGCCGAGGAGAACAGAACGGTGGCGGTCGGCGTTAACGACAACATGACCGCCGAGCAGGGGAAAAGGCCTGAGGGAGCGGGCGACGGAGCCGGCGTGAGGCCGGTGCACCGGGCTGTCTCGACGCTCGGGCTCCGGCGGCGATACGGAGGGGTCGAGTGAGGATGACACGGATCGGCAGGTCAGCTTGGTTGCGTGGGTTGCTCCCGCTAGCAGCGGTGGCGGCCATGGTCGGCACGGTGGGGGGGCTCGCCGCGCCCGCCGCTGCCGGCCCGGTGACGCTGGTAGTGGCGTCGGGGCCCACGACCGTTGCGTCCGGGGGGGCGGTGACGTACACGATCACGGCCACCAACACCGGGGCGGCTCCAGCCTCGGCGGTCACGATCACTAATGATGTAACCGAAGCCAACGACCCGATTGTGCCTCCGGTCGGCACCGGTGGTATCACGAACCCCACGCTGTCCACCACCACGGGGTCGTGTTCGTACAACGGAGGACAGGTCACGTGCGACGCCGCCGGTCTATCCGTCGGGCAGACGTGGACCGTCACCGTCTCGGCCCACGTGACATCGTCGGCCGGCACGGTCCTGACGGACGCGGCGTCGGTGAGCGGTACAGAGTCGTCGACTGATTTCACCGCCACAGCGTCGGCAACCACCACAGTCAACATCGCCGCTGGGTTCACGCAGTCGCAATTGCTCAAAGGGCTGAAGGACCCCATCGCGTTCGCATTTGCCCAGAACGGGGACATCTACATCGGCGAGGAGTCGGGCGTAATCCTCATCGATCGAAACGGCGCACTCCTGCCGACTCCGGTGATCTCGCTGAACGTATTCTTCGCAGGCGAGAGCGGGCTGACCGGGATGGCTCTCGATCCGAATTTCGCCACCAACGGGTACATGTATGTGTCGTACACGGTTCCGATCACGTCAAAGGGAGGGACCACCCAGGTGTTCTCCCAACTGTCGCGTTTAACCGTCGTGAATGGCGTCGCCAATCCGGCCAGTGAGAAAGTCTACTTTCGAGGTAACCAGCTTCAGAACCTGCATCACCCTGGCAACGACATCCAGGTCGGCCCCGACGGCAAGCTTTGGTGGAGCGTGGGGGACAATGTCCCCTCGATCAGCAACGCACAAGCGCTCAGCAACATCTACGGCAAGATCCTTCGGTTCAACCTCGACGGGACCATCCCGGCCGATAACCCGTTCGTCAATGTCAGCGGCACAGTGCCGGCCATCTATGCTTACGGACTTCGCAATCCTTTCCGCTTTACGTTTCTCCCGAACGGGAAAGTGATGACGGAGGATACGGGTTCGAACTTCTGGGAAGAGCTGGACACCATCCAGCCGGGGGGCAATTATGGCTGGCCCTTCTACGAGGGTGACTGCTACGGCTGCGGGTACATCAACCCGGTGTACGCCTACGGCCACATCCCGGCCGACGGAGCAGCCTCGGCCATCGCCGCCTACTCGGGCTCGACGTTCCCCCAGTCCTACGATCACGTGGTCTTCGTCGGGGACTACAACCGTGGGGACATCGAGGCCGTCGCCTTCGACCCCACGTACCAGACCGAGGTCTCCGACACGGTGTTCGACAGCACAGCCGGCACCATCGCCGACCTGCAGGAGGGACCCGACGGGGACCTGTACTACGTGAGCATCTTCGAGGGCACCTTCTCCAAGATCTCACCCGTAGGCCCATTCGCTCCGACCGCCACGGTCACAAGCACCCCGAGCGCGGGCACCGGACCGCTCACCGTACAGTTCTCGTCGGCTGGATCGAGCGATCCGTACGGGCTCCCGCTCACCTATTCCTGGAACTTCGGCGACGGCTCAGCCGTCTCGACTGAGTCAGACCCGAGCCACACCTATACGGCCAACGGCACCTACATGGCGAAGTTGACGGTGAGCAACGGGACCCAGACCGGCGTGACCTCCACCACCGTGGTCGTCGGGCATACCCCGCCGAGCGCGTCCATCTCGGCGCCAACGTCGTACAACGCGGGTGACACGGTGACATTTACCGGATCGGCGACCGACGCCAACGACGGGACCTTGGGCGCCAGCGCGTTCTCGTGGAAGGTCGACTACTACGTCAACGGTGTAGCCCAGCCCTTCTACACCGACGAGGTCGCACACCCGTTCGATGGGCCGTTCACGGGGGTCACCGGGGGCAGCATCCAGATCCCGAGCGATCCGTCCCAGGTGCCGGGCAGCTTCTACCGAATCACGCTGACGGTGACCGACTCACTCGGCCTGCAGACGGTCGTGATTCAGGACCTACATCCCAACCTCACTACATGGTCCGTCGACTCCGATGTGACCGGCGCCGGGTACGTCGTCGACGGTACGTGGCAGACGGACACCTACAGCACTCAAGACGTCGTAGGTGTTCAGCACGTGCTCTCCGGTCTTCCGCTGACCCAGACCGTCGGCGGCGTTCCTTACCGGTTCGCGGGCTGGGCCGACGGGAGCGCCCTGACCGATACCATCACCGCGGGGGTGGGGAGCGGGAGCTACACAGCTCTGTTCGACCCGGTGCAGTCGACGATGCCGTCGCCCTGGCAGAGCATCGACGTGGGTGCCCCCATCTCGGCGGGGACTGCCGACTTTGCCCCGTCGGACCAGAACTTCTACGTCGACGGCGGCGGTGCAGACGTGTACGGCGCCAACGACCAGTTCCACTACGTGTACCAGACACTCAACGGCAACGGGACAATCGTCGCCCGGGTGCGGTACCAGACCAACTCGAGCTCGTGGGCCAAGGCAGGGGTGATGATCACGGCGTCGCCGACAGCCGGCGCGCCCTTCGTGGACGCCCTGGTCTCACCGGACGTGAGCCCGAACACGCCCAACGTCAATTGTATTGGCTACACGGTCAACGGCTGCGACGCGCCACTACCACCGGTCACACCGACCGTCGGCAACGGCCCCCGTATGCAGTACAGCTCCACCGGGTCGATCACGCCGGCGACCACACCCGCGGGCTTCTCGTCGCCGGACAAGTGGGTCAAATTGCAACGAACGGGCAACAGCTTCACGTCCTGGATCTCTTCTGACGGTGTCAACTGGACGCAGATGGGGACGGTGTCGCTCTCGATGGGCGCGACAGCGACTATCGGCCTGTTCGTGACGTCGCACAACATCGGCCAGAACAGCACGGTGGCGTTCGACAACGTCCAGGTGACCCAGACACCACCTCCGGGACCGATTCCGTCGCCTTGGGTGGACACGGACGTCGGATCCCCGTCCCCGGCGGGGTCGGCGAGTTTCAACAGCGGCGTCTTCAGCGTGCAGGGTTCGGGGACCGACATCTGGGGGATGAGTGATCAGTTCAACTACGTCAGCCAGCCGACCACCGGCAACGGCACCATGATCGCTCGGGTCACATCGCAGTCCGACACGAGCTCCAATGCCAAGGCGGGCATCATGTTCAAGCAGTCGGCGACGGCCGGGGCGCCGTACTTCCTGATCGCGGCGGCGCCCGGCGGTGTCGTCAAGGTGCAATATGGATTCAACGGGTCAATTGGCGGCGAAACGCTTGCATTCCCGAACGTCTGGGTCAAGCTAGCGCGGTCCGGGAACACGTTCACGGCGTACCTGTCGAGCGACGGCGTCAACTGGACGAATGTCTTCCACAAGACACTGACCATGACCACCAACGCCACCGTCGGCCTGTTCGAGTGCTCGCACAAGACCGGGGTCCTTGGCACGGCCACGTTCGACAACGTGAGCTTTACGCCCGGACCCTGAACCTTCCGAATTGCAACAGTGAGGGGCATGGAAGTGTTCGCTAAAATAGTGCCGCCACGAACCGGCTAACGTGGCGTTAGCTCTGGCCGTGGATGCGTGGCCGCGGCGGGCTGGCCGGCGCATCTGTGTGTGCGATCGTTTTGGTGGCAAGCCTGCCCGGGGCGGTGTCCGCCGTCGCTCCACGTACGCGGTGGGCTCCCAGGACTGGCCCATGTTCCTGCACGACAGCGCCAGCAGCGGCGACCACCGACGCCAATTTGAGCGTTGCCAACGCGCCGGCCTGGAGCTGTTGTGGAATTTCACCGCGGGCGGACCGATCGCGACATCGATCTCCATCGTGGGCACGACTGCCTATGTCGGCGCTTGGGACGGGTACGAGTACGCCGTGAACACGTCCAACGGCTCGATGTTGTGGAAGACCTACCTCGGGATCACCAGGGATCCGAATTGCGTACCGGCGACCTTGGGAATCAGGTCGTCGGCGGGGTCATCGGTGGTGTGGTCTACGTCGGTGGGGGCGGATCGACCTGGTACGCGCTGGACGTCACAACTGGGAACATCTTGTCGAGTGTCACAACCGGGGACAACTCTCCAACACTACAACTGGTCGAGCCCCCTCATCTATAACGGCGATGCCTTGATCGGCATCGCCAGCAACTGCGACAACCCGTTGGTGCAGGGCCAGCTATTGGAGGTCCAACCTGACCTCACACCAGATCACCGCCACTTATAACTTTGTGCCGAACGGCGAAGTGGGCGGCGGCGTCTGGACCATGCCCACCATCGACCCGGAGACCAACACGATCTTCGCGTCCCCAGGGTCGTCCGTGTCGCTCCCGGGCCCGAGCGGCCGGTTGCTACGCGGCCTCGCAGTTACCTCGCACAACACGGGCCAGGTCTCAACGGTGGTGTAAGATACCGTGAGCACCACTCCCTGAGCACCACTCCCTGAGCACCACTCCCTGAGCGGAACGGCCCGTAGGCGGTCGTTCGTCGCGCCGGCACCGTCCTCGGTGCTCGCCACCCATTGCCGGCGGGCGCAGCTTGTTAGCATCCCGGACCGGGCGGTAACTTGCCCGCCGCGTGCACGGCGGTACTCCTTCCCCGTCCAGGCACGGGTGACTAGCGTGGCGGGGATGGACACCCACAGCATTGGGTGTGGGGACGTCCCGCCGTCTGGAAGTGCCCCAGGTGTTGTGTCCGGGGGGAACGAGCCGCGCGGTCAGGGACATGGGGGACTCGATCGGGTGGGGTGCGTCAGGTCCGGAAAGGGGACTGATGGCGCGAATTCTATCGCTTTCCGTGACATAATAGGAGATACGCGGGACGGGGGGTCCCCGGGCGACCATAGGACCCCCCACCCCGCGCTGTGCCTCCGGCTACTCGATTGCGGACAAGGAACCGGGGGTCAAGGAAACGGTAGCGCACTCAGTGAGAATGTCCCACTGAGAGCGCGATGCGCGGCCCATCACGGGGCAGCAGGCGCAGTTATCCCCAGACATAAGGTCTCATCCCCAGCTGGTTTCGACCGTCAGAAACGGCCTCACCACGGGCCGCGGTGGTGACAATCTGGGTACGGGCGACGCATCGCTGAGCCGTCGGTGCGAATAGGGTCGCGACGCGTGTTGCATACTTCGCGGGACGCGTCATAGGAGCAAGGACAGGGGTCGTGGGGCCGCGCCTGAAGGGCACCCATATGTCGATCGCGTCGCTGAGCTGGCATTTTGGCGGGGCTGCCCCCGCCTGAGTCCTGCTCCAGCGGGCATCATCGGCTTGTGGCCTTCTCACTTCTCTACCTCGGCCTGTGTCGGACCCTGAACCTGTTGGTGGCAGGACGCACCAAGCGGGACAAGGACGTCGAGCTCTTGGTGCTCCGCCATCAGGTGAAGATCCTCGAACGACAACTCCATGGACGTCTCCGGTACCGGCCGGCCGATCGCGCTCTGCACGCTGCCCTGAGCCGCCTGCTGCCCCGGATCCGCAGGCAGGCCTTCCTCGTCATGCCCCAGACCTTGCTGCGCTGGCACCGAGAAGCAGCGACACGCAAGTGGCGGGGGTGGCGTCAACAGCGCCGTCCCGGCCGTCCCGCCTTCCATCCCGACGTGGTGGCCCTCATTGTCCGGCTCGGCCAGGAGAACCGTAGCTGGGGCTGCGTGCGCATCCAGGGTGAACTGAGAAAGCTCGGCATCAGGGTCTCGGCCACCTCGGTCCGCCGCGTCCTGCGCCACAACCACCTCGGGCCGGCTCCGAGAGGCGGACCCTCGTGGGCCGAGTTCCTGAGAGCACAGGCGGCCGGCATCCTGGCCACGGATTTCCTCACAGTGGACACCGTCTTCTTCAAGCAGCTCTATGTCCTGTTCGTCATCGAGCTAGCGACCAGGAAAGTCCACATCCTCGGTGTGACGAAGCACCCGAGCGGACCCTGGGTCACCCAGGTCGCCCGGAACCTGGTGGGCGACCTCGCAGAGCACGGTCGAGCGTTCAGGTTCCTCATCCGGGATCGAGACACGAAATTCGTGGCCACGTTCGATGAGGTCTTCGCCTCCGAGGGCATCGAGATCATCCGCACCCCGGTGCGTGCCCCTCCGGCCAACGCGTACGCTGAACGCTGGGTGCGCACAGCACGACGCGAATGTCTTGATCAGCTCCTGCTCGTCGGTCGTCGCCACGCCGAGCGTGTCCTGCGCACCTACGCGCGCCATTACAACGAGCAACGTCCTCACCGCGGCATCGGCCTGGCCGTACCCGTCGCCAAAGACCCCCCAGACGCTTCTTTCATTCCCACCCACATCGAACGTCGGGACGTCCTCGGGGGACTGATCCACGGGTATTACCGGTCGGCTGCGTAGTCGCCTCTCCTCCCCGCGCGAGACAGGCAGGGCGTTTCCGATCATGAGACACCAAGTCACCGCGAACGAGGATCAGACCGGACTGCGCCGCCGCGCTCCGGCGTATGACCCCGCGCGTTTTCTTTTTCAGCGGTCGACAGTTCGGACTTTGACTCCGTCCCAAAGACCACTCGTCTGCCGTCATCGGACTCGATTGACATTTTGGCGCCCTTCACCACACACTTGCCCCTGCGCTTTACGCATCATGTTGCGAGGCGCATGCTTCGAGAGCGAAGCAGTCGGCGAAAACTCTTGCTTCCGGCGAGCGCCACTCGCCTACCCTTGGCCGCATGACCGACCCCAACCTCGCCAGCCGGCTCGCGGAAGTCGATGCTCGTATCGCGGCTGTGGCCGCCGATTCTGAGGCGGGTGAGGACATCAAGGAACTAGCCGGCGCCATCCATCATCTGGTCGACTGCGTTCGGGACCTGGCTGG
>Ga0182024_10014633_pt1 | contig 15145 bp, 9 predicted proteins | sample P32metaG_FD_120480 | JGI IMG/M metagenome (GOLD analysis project Ga0182024, IMG submission 120480) | Permafrost microbial communities from Stordalen Mire, Sweden - P3-2 metaG (Illumina Assembly) | ecosystem: Environmental > Terrestrial > Soil > Wetlands > Permafrost | place: Sweden: Stordalen... | reverse complement strand
TGCGTGTGATGTAGCCGTAGCGCGCTGAGGATTTGTCGAGCTCAATTGGGCCGAAGCAGCCAATGCCGATGGCCGCCAGTTTACCGACCTGCTGACTACCATTCCGCAAAAACGCTCGCACCGCCGTGAGGGTGGAGATCGGATCGGTGGTGGGGATTCGCTCCTCGCTATGGATAATTCCTTGGTTGTCACCGATAGCGCACACGAACTTTGTGCCGCCGGCTTCAACGGCGCCGTAAAAACACGCCTCAGCAATCATGTTTGCCTGCCACTTTGATCCTTGTAATAAGACCCCGACTCGGTCCGGTACAAAACCCGGTCCTTACGCTCGGAGATATATAACCCGATGCGCACTGCCTTGACTGCGCAAGTTTGGCAGATATAGCCGTATTCTAACGACCGTTCGCCTATAGAAACATTTTTATTGCTAAATATATCGACCGTGCTTAGAATCCAGCCAACTCCCTAGCCGGATGGGTGGGGACGCACAGATCGGCAGATGCTGCCGGCGAATACGAGAAAGACGAGGGGGGACTTACAATGAAGAAATCGGGCAATTCTCTATGGCTTCGCGCCGGGATTCTGACCGCAGCATTGCTTGCGGTGAGCGCGCTTACCGGGCAACAGGTGCTGGCGCAGACGGCGGCCGCGTCGGCAGGCGCCGCGCCCAAGGCGGAGGAGCCGCTCGAGGAGATCATCGTCACGGGAACGCCGATTGCGCAGAAGATTCTCGATACTTCTTTTGCGATTACTGTCATTGACCCAGAGGCGCTGAAGAGTTCGCCAGCGATCGGGTTGGCAGCACTGCTGCAGAGCGTTCCCGGTGTTTATGGTGAGGCAAGCGGTGGTGAAGAGAACCTGAATATCTCGGTTCGCGGCGTGAGATCAGGAAACGGCTTTCTCACCTATATCAGCCTCCAGGAAGACGGGCTGCCGGTTTTCTACAACGGATTTCTTGAGGAACTGGAGTTTCGCCCCGACTTATACACCGATCGAGTGGAAGTCACGCGCGGCGGACCCTCTGCCGTGCTCACCTCGAACGGCCCTGGAGCCATCGTCAACTTCATTTCCCGCAAGGTGACTGACAAACCCGAAGGCGAAGCGTCGATTTCGTATTATAGCTTTGGCCAGGCGCGAGTCGATTTCTTTTACGGCACACCCATCGGCAATGAAGGCACCACGACAGCGATGGTCGGCGGTTATTGGCGCAGCGGCGATGGGGCGAAGAATGTGGATTACGACACCAACTTTGGCGGACAAATCAGGGCCAATATTACCCATACCATCGAGAACGGTGAAATCTCGCTGAGCTACAAGCTCATCGATGATCACACGCAGTTCTACCTGCCGCAGCCGGTGAAAATCACCCAAGATGGCAATGTTCAACGAATCACCCCGATTTCGGGATTCAACGCCATGACTGACTATCTGCAGGGACCACAGGAACAAAACATCAGTGTGAAGCTCCCCGGCGGCGGCACCCAGAGCATTAACTTGGGCGATGGGATCTATGAACACTCGAACACGGTGACTTTGGCTGCCAAGTACGATTGGCAGAACGGCCTCACCTGGAAGGATTCGTTGCGCTTTGCCAATATTCAGACCGTCGATAACGATTTGCGCAATTTGGGCAGCAACAGCGTGATCCAGGATGCCAACACTTTCCTGGCCACGAGCCCTTTGGTGTCGAATTTGATCTCCACCTTTGCATCGCAAGGTGCCGTGGGCGCCAGGTTGGTTCAAGTCGCGACCGGCAAGACCCTTACCAACCCGGCCACGATGAACGGCAACGGTTTGCTGACGCAGATGGGTGCCAATCAGTACGCCCAAGACATCAACGAAGTCGTCAACGACTCGCAATTCAACTTCACCATTGACAACAACGTGACCACAGTAGGCCTGCTGACATGGGATCAGCACATGAACGTCAGTCAAAACGCGGCGAATTTCTTAATGGACGTGACCAACCACGCCAATCTCCTTGATGTCGTCGCGGTCAACGCCGCAGGTAAGACAGTCGGACATCTGACGAACAACGGCGTGCTCTCATACGATGACGGCTACGCCAGCGGTACGGTCGGCGTGATCTCCAATTCCGTGTACCTCAATGATCAATGGCACCCGATCGATCCTCTGCGCCTGGATGCCGGCGTGCGGCGTGAATATGTCGAATACCGATCGACGTCCGAAAATACCGTGGCCAACGTCCCCCTGACTGGGGTGGTCAACCCAAACGTCATAGCCGACCAGGTAGCGAGCAGTTACGGCGATGGTACATTCACCACGGGGAAGGCGGTATACGCCGCCACGGCGTGGACAGCCGGAGCCAACTATGAGTTGACCAACCATCTGGCAGTCTATGCTCGCTATGCAAGTTCCTTCGATACGGACCAAGACTTTATTATCTTCTGCCCTGGCAACGGCTGCTACGGCCCGGTGACACGGCTTGACTTCAGTGAAGTGGGTGTCCGCTTCTCGAATCCGACGTTCTATGCACAGCTAACAGGTTTCCGCTCGATCAACAAAAACATTGGGGAAGCAACCAATAATAACGGGGCGCAAATTTTCCTCAACAATACCGCGGACGGGGTGGAAATTGACAGCAAATGGCTTCCGATCAATATACTCAGTTTAGAGCTCACCGGTGTCGTGCAGCACTCGGATATCAGCGGCGTGGGCGGCACCACTACTTTCGATGGCAATCAGATCGATCGCCTGCCAAACATTGAATTGCACCTCACCCCGACCGTCTCCTCGCCAGATGGTCGAGCTTCGGCTTACGTGACCGGCTCCTATTATGGAAAGCGCTGGGGCGATCTGGCCAATACGCTTGAACTCGACCCTTATTGGGACCTCGCCGCCGGGGTAAGCTACAAAATAACGCACAGCATGACCCTGTCCGCTCAAGGGACTAACCTCACCGATAGATTCTCCATCACCGAGGGTAATCCACGCGGAAACTCCGTAATCGCGGGCAGCAATGCGTATGGTTACGCTCGAGCGAACCTACCGCGCGCCGGTGTGATCAAGCTCGACGTCAAGTTCTAGCACGTCGACGATCGTCATCGGGAGCGCTCATCGAAGAGCGCTCCCGATCCGCCGGCAGCTCGTCGTTCCCCTTTGGATAGCCGTATCGCAATTCTTTCGGTGTATTACCCTATGGAGACACGAGCGCGGGCGGCGGTAGGACCATGTAAGTGAAGATCATTGATCTTGCGATTCTGGCCGTATACTTCCTCGGGATGATCGCGATCGGCGTCGTTCACTCGCGCCGTTCCTCGAGCAGCGTGCGCTCGTATTTTCTCGGAAACAACCAGGGCAAGTGGTGGATGTTGGCCGCCTCCGGCGTGTCGTCCAATTTCGACGTTGCGGGCACCATGTTTCTGGTCTCGCTGTTCTACGTGGCGGGATTTCGCGGCTTTTGGATGCTGTGGAGTTGGTCGTTCTTCAACGCGGCGTTCTTGATGTCGTACATGGCGATGTGGATACGGCGCACTGGTGTGGTGACGGCCGTCGAGTTGATGAGGATCCGTTTTGGCGAAGATCGAGGCGGCCGCATGGCGCGCACTGCAGGCGCCATTCTCATGGTGACCTTTCTGATCTTCAGCATTGGCTATGCTTATGCTGGGCTGAGTAAGTTCATGCCCGTCCTTGTGCCGGGCGTCGCCCCCGAGACCGCCAAGTTGCTCACGGTGCTGGTGATGTCCCTGACCACCCTGTACGTGACCATGGGTGGATTCACGAGCGTGGTCCTGGCGGATGTCATCCAGTTAATTCTCTCGAGCAGCGCCGGGATTGCAATCGGGGTGCTCGTGTACTTTAAGCTCGACCCAACAACAATACAGACGTTGCACTCCAAATTCTCGCTCGTTGCGACTCCGACGGCTGTTAATTTCCCCGCCGGCTATGAAAGTTGGAACAATTTTGGATATCTTGCGATCTACCTCGCGATATCAGGTCTCTTGCTTAATATGAGCGGTGCGGGCGGTCACTATGGCGAGCAGCGATTTTTAGCAACGCGCTCGAGCGCCGATGCCGCGAAGGCCGGATGGGCCTGGGGATTTTTTAGCCTGCCGCGCTGGTCGATGATCGCAGGCTTCGTATTCTTGGCAGCGTCGGGGCTGGTCGGAAGCTCGGATCCTGAGAAGATTCTCCCGGTAGTCATCGTGCAGTTGATTCCCGCCGGATTGCGCGGGTTTCTGGTCGCGGCGCTACTGGCAGCCTTCATGGCATCGTTTAGTTCGACCGTGAACGCCGCGGCGTCCATGGTGGTATGCGACCTGGTGCAACCCACAAAGCCGAATCTTTCCGTAAAGGCATCGATTCGGGTGAGTTACGTGGCGACGGTTCTCGTGGTGGCGATCGGTATTGCGATCGGCACGCAGGCGGAATCGATAAAAAGCATTTGGGTATGGATGCTGGCAGGGGTCATCGGCGCGACGCTAGTCCCCAATGTGCTGCGCTGGCACTGGTGGCGGTTCAACGGTTGGGGCTATGCCGCGGGAATCTTTGCAGGGCTAGGCACCGCGATGCTTTTCGGAATAGGTCAGACGGCAGGGTGGTTTGGTGCCCGCAGCTTGCCCGAATACGTCTATGCACCGGTCATCTGGGTAGCGAGCATAGTCGGGTGCCTGGCTGGTTCGCTGCTGACGCAGCCTACCTCGATGGAGACCCTGAAAATCTTTTATACGCGCGTACGACCCTTTGGATTCTGGAAGCCGGTCAGAGCGTTGAGCGATTGCAATCCGCGGATCACCTCGCTGCGCTTTGTACTACCCAACGTGGCTTTGGGATTTGTAGCCCTGTTCGCGTGTTTTCTATCGGTTTTTTTCCTGATTGGGCATTATTTTGAGTACCTAGGCTGGTCGACGGGCACGGTCCTCGTGTGTGCGATATTCCTCTACCATAGTTGGTACAAAAAATTGCCCGTCGAGTGCGCGGACTAGACTGCGCGCGTAAATTGAATGCAGACTCATCACTTGCTGCAGCTTGTTCCTAATCGGGTCGCCGCGACAGTCGAGCGATTGCAACGGCAAATCTGGACGCGGGTGCGGGAGATCGCCGTGGAGGCGATCGAATCGAACGAGCGGCACACGATTTGGTCGGAGGCGCTCTCCCGGCCGCGATCGAAGGCTTTACGGGGCAGCCCTTGGGGGTGCTTGTACGATCAGCGCTGGTGCCGCCTCGAGCTGCCGGACCCTAATCAAGATTTGTCGGGTGAATTGCATCTCGAGTGGCGTGATCAGGCCGAAGCCACGCTCTATGTTGAAGGCGTGCCGTACTTCGGTTTTGATGTAGCACATCGATATTGTCCGCTGCCGCCGCAGGTCAGCGAGGTCTGGGTGGAATCGGTGTGTGTTCAGACGGGCATTTGGCACCCAGAGGCCACAGGTCTATCTTCTTCAGGAAGCGTCTTCGAAGGCGCATATGTGGTTCGCCGTGATGATGAGATCTGGCATGCGTATCATGATTTGAACTCTCTATTTGAAGTGATGCTGGCGGAACGACCCGGTGGCTCGACTCTCAATCAAGTTGGGCACCAGCCGATGCTGAGTCGCGCGGATCCTGGCTACCGAAAGCTCCTGCGCATGCTGGATCAATCGATCGATGCCTACCATCGCGGTGGAATCGCCGATCTACGAAAAGCTCTTGCCTTGGTTTATGAGGAATTTCGCGAGGCGAAGCCGCAGTTCCAAGCGACATTGACGGGGCATGCCCACATAGACTTGGTATGGCTGTGGCCGGAAAAAGTGGGTGAGGCAAAGGCTATTCACACATTTGCGACCACGGATCGATTGATGGACGCATACCCGGAGTTGCGATTTGTTCACAGTCAGCCGGCTGCCTACGAAGCGGTTGAACGTCGCGCACCTGAGCTTCTAAGGCGAGTCAAGCGCCGGATGGATAGTGGGCAATGGGAGGCAACCGGCGTTCTGTATGTGGAGAGCGATACTCAGCTTCCCTGCGGTGAGGCCCTGGCGAGAAGCTTTACGCTCGGACAGCAGGCTTTTGAGGCCCTGCGCGGTGAGCCAGCGAAGGTGGTATGGCTGCCCGACGTATTCGGATATACCAGTTGTTTGCCGCAGCTCATGAAGCTTACCGGCGCTCAGTATTTCTTTACCAACAAGGTCTCTTGGTCGGCGATCAACCGCTTCCCGATGTCAAGTTTCCTCTGGCGTGGCTCCGATGGCAGTGAAGTCATTGCTCATGTGCTCCAGGAAGTGGGCTACAACGGTACGGCGCAGCCGGATGCGATCAGACAGGGCGCGGAAGGGCATCTGCAGAGCGATGTGCATCCTGAGTATCTGTATCCCACCGGCTACGGCGATGGCGGCGGAGGCGTGACCGCGGAAATCTGTGAGCGGGCGCGGCGACTAGCGAGCGTTCGCGGCTTTCCGGCGATCGCCTGGGACTTGCCAGAGGCGTTTTTTTCACGCCTCGCCGAACGCCGCGATTTGCTGCCCACCTATCAGGGGGAATTTTATCTCGAGTATCATCGCGGCACTTTTACGACGCATGCCAACCTCAAGGCCGCGTTTCGCGGCTTGGAGAGTGCACTGCAGATCCGTGAAGCTGCGGCCGTGGCCGCCGGCACGGCACCTGACTTGAACCCCTGCTGGCGACGCATGATCTTTGCGCAATTTCACGACTATATTCCCGGAAGCTCGATTCCCGAAGTGTACGCGGAGGGGCTGCCTGAATTGGTCCGCATGGCCCAGGAACTTGCGGTTGCCGCTCGGACAGAACTGGCGAGTGCCAATGGGGACCCCGTGGGCGTGCCATGTCTTTTCAACCCGCTCGCCATTCCACGCGAGGTGTTGACCGGCGGGGGTCTAATGCGGTTACCGCCGCTCAGCGGCGTCGCAGTAGCGAGCCCTGCGACTGGGCGCGTCGCCCCCATCGTCATCGGCGATCACACCCTCGCGAATGATCATCTCTTCATGCGTATCGACGAGTTGGGGGAGCTCACAGAACTTGCCGTCGATGGCGAGCCGGTGGCTCTGCTGTCGGGCGGCGGCATGTACCTCTATCCCGACCGACCGGCTAACTTTGAGGCGTGGGATATTGATCGACAGGCATTGAGCCTAGGTCAGCGCGTGATGAGCGCGCCTGACATATCTGTGGAGACAGACCTGAATGGTCTTCGCGCAGCCTGGGTGGTCCGCCGCCCAATTGGCACCGCCAGCACCTCAACTCTGCGCTACGTGCTCGAAGCCGGATCGCACGTGTTACGCATTGAGATAACGCTCGATTGGCACGAATCGGAAACCTTGCTCAAACTGCACTTCAAGACCGATTATCACGGTACTCAAGTCCGCTACGGAACGCCGTTTGGCAGCACATTGCGACCGCAGCAACCCGGCGCTCTCGAGGCGGAGGCCATGTGGGAAGTCCCGGCAAGCCGCTGGATGGCCGGAACTGATGACGGCGGCCGGTGCGGCATGTTCATCGTCGCGGAATCGAAATATGGATATAGCAGCCATGATGGGGATTGGGCAGTCTCGCTAATGCGAAGCCCACGAATCACAGGATTTGAAACTCACCGCGCCGCTTATCCCTCGTGCCTGAGCAGGCTTAGATCTGCTTCAATTTACAGCGATCAGGGCGTTCATTCCATCTCATTGGCAATTGGCCGCTACAATTCATCCGCAAGACTGGAAGATCATCCCGCGGCGCTCGCCGATAGTTTGTTTACGGCCCCGTTACCCTACCACGGATATGCGTGCTCGAGCGCGCTGCAGGGCATCGATGGGTCCCAATCCTTGATTCCGTGCTGGGCGAAGCCTCTGACGGCAACCGATTGGGTGCTGCGGCTGCACGAAGTGTCAGGAGAGCGCGGAGCGATCCGCCTGCGCTTGGCACCGGGTTGGTCGGCAAAGAAAGTTGACCTTCGCGATCGTGCTACCGGCGCCGCGACGAGCGACCCTGTCGCTTACCGCCCGTACGAGATCGTCAGTCTTCGAATTTCGAGAGCGGCGTCAGTTGATCAGTCTGCAACATGGGAAGGATATCGGTGCCAGAAATTTGAATTGGACGGCAGAGCTTGCGTACTGGTACGACCGGACTCGCCGCTGCATTCCGATCCATGGATCTGGCGGACCGAGTTTTTTGGCGCGTTTCCGACGCTCGACCTCGCGTTGCTTAAGGTCGGATTTCACGTCGCGTATATCGACGTGCAAGACATGTACGGGGCACCGATCGCGATGCGCCACATGGACCGCTTTTATGCCCACTTGATCGACAACCATGCACTCTCAAATCGATGCGTATTGGAAGGATTCAGCCGGGGCGCGCTATTTGCACTGAACTGGGCGGCGCAGAACCCGCACGCCGTGGCATGCGTGTATCTTGATGCGCCGGTCTGCGATTTCAAAAGTTGGCCAGGCGGTCGGGGCAAAGCCCAAGGTTCGGTGGAGGACTGGCAGAGACTGAAGCAGGCCTATGGGTTTAGCGAAGATGAGGCACTGGCGTATAAATCGAATCCAGTCGATTCACTGGTTCCTCTCGCGACTGCGGAAATCCCGATAATTGCGGTCTACGGTGAGACCGATGTAGATTTACCGCCAGATGAAAATGTCCTGCTGCTTGAAAGCCGATACCGAGCGCTCGGCGGCGAGATTAAGGTCATCGCGAAGTCGGGTGTCGGCCATCATCCGCACAGTCTGACTGACCCGGCTCCGCTGCTCGATTTCATTCTGTCACGCATCAATCGGGATTAACTTCGAGGATCCAGTTTTGAAGCAAAAAAAGAAGCATGATTCCGTTGGTAAAAGCCGCCACGCAGCCGCGGACCAGGAGTCGGGCAGGCGCTACCGTGCTCCGGCCCTGGAAAAAGGCCTGGACATTTTAGAATTGCTGGCGAGTGAAGCCAAACCAATTCCCGCCTCAGCCATTGTGCAGAGATTGGGCCGCTCGACTGGCGAGTTGTTCCGAATGATTCAAGTATTGGAATATCGCGGGTTTATCGAACAATCGAAGGAAGGCGATGGCTACCGACTGACCGGCAAACTATTCGCGCTCGGTCTCGATCAACCTCATGTGAAGACGCTCATCGAGATTTCACTGCCCGTGATGCGCCAATTGTCGCGTAATACCGGTCAGTCATGCCATCTAGCGCTGCCCTTCAACGGCCAGATAATCGTTGTTGCCCGCATGGAAAGCAGCGAACAAATTGGTTTCACGGTTCGCGTTGGATATTCGCGCGCGCTGCAGTTGACCGTCTCAGGAGTGATCCTGTACGCGTTCCAGAGTGATGCTGTTCGCCTGCAATGGGAACGGCTCTTCCAGCCGCCACCGAAGAAAGATGAGATTCTACTGTTCAGGCGGCGGGCAGAGGAAGTTCGACTACGCGGCTTCGAAAGGGCACCGAGTGAATTTGTGGCGGGAATAGTCGACATTTCGGCACCGATCATGCGGGGTGAGTTGGCCGTCGCGGCCCTGACTGTACCTTTCGTTCACTCGACTCCCCAGGTGATGAGCGAGGATGATGCGGCAACATGCATCAAGGCCTCAGCAAAGGAAATTTCGGGCGAACTTCTGTACGGCGACTGAATACCGTGATTGGCCGCGGGGCCACTGCGTTAAGTAATGCCTATTTGTACTCATGAAAGTAATTTCATATATGATATTATAGGCTGCTGTTACTTGTCGCCAAAGCTGCCGTTGAGGCCTCTTCCACAGGCGAAATTCTTGCAAGTCGAGTGAAGAACAGGAGCTGAGGGAAAATCGTGGGCCAAACGCTTCGGCGGCGCCGAATAGGTCGAACGCAACTCCAGGTCTCGGAGTTGGGGCTGGGAGCTGCCTCATTGGGGAATCTCTATCGTGCAATATCGGACGAGGAGGCCCGAGCGACTCTGACGTCCGCGACGTCAGCCGGAATCGGCTATGTGGATACCGCGCCTTTCTATGGCTTTGGTTTAAGCGAACGGCGAGTCGGCGATGCGCTGCGCGGCAATCGGAACATTGTCATTTCGACCAAAGTCGGGCGCTTGCTTCGTCCAACGCACGAAGTCGTTGATGACAGTGAACGTTGCGGGTTTCGATCCTCGATGCCTTTTTTTCCTACCTACGACTATACGTATGACGGCGTTATGCGTTCCTGGGAGGCAAGCCTGCAGCGGCTCGGGCTGCCGCGGGTCGACTTACTGTACGTGCATGATATTGGGAGAGCGACTCATGGTGAGTTGCATGCGGAGAAGTTTCGAGAGCTGACTCAAGGTGGTGGACTGCAGGCGCTATCGCAACTGCGATCCGACGGCGCCATCAGCGCGGTTGGCATTGGCGTCAACGAAATAGAAGTTTGTCTCGATGTGCTGCGCGAGTTCGATCTTGACGTGGTGCTTCTGGCCGGGCGCTATACGTTGCTCGAACAAGACGCGCTGGACGAATTGTTTCCGCGATGCGCGATTCGGGAAACATCAATCGTCATAGGCGGGCCTTATAATTCGGGAATACTCGCGACGGGGACTCGCGGCGGCATTCCGCTGCATTTCAATTACGAACGCGCACCGCCCTCGGTCATTGAACGCGTGCGCCGAATCGAATCGGTTTGCGACCGTTTCGAGGTGCCGTTGGCGGCGGCAGCTCTTCAATTTCCATTGGCGCATCCGCAAGTTGCGAGCGTCATTCCGGGCGTTGGCCACGTATCGCGAATCGTACAAACCTTGGAATGGTATCGTCTATCAATACCAGCAGAGTTCTGGAGGCAGCTTAAGGACGATGAGCTGATCAGGAGCGACGCCCCCACGCCCTCTCAGAGTCTTCAGCATGCCGCGGGTTGACGCCCATGTTCACCTGTGGGATCCGATCCGGGGGGACTACGGCTGGTTGACACGAGAGATGACACCGCTGTATCGGCGTTTCGGACATACCGATGTGAAACCGCTGCTTGATGCTGCGAATATCGAGGGCGCTGTGCTCATTCAGGCGGCCGCTACATCGGCCGAGACCGACTATTTGCTGGCCATTGCCGAGAGTTTGCCCTGGGTGCTAGGCGTGGTGGGTTGGGTGGATTTCGACGCGGAAGATGTCGTCGATCAGATCGCGCGGCGCGCGACGCATCCGAAATTGGTCGGCATCCGGCCGATGCTCCAGGACATTGCCGACCCTCTCTGGATATTGGATCCACGTAGGTCCCGCGCGCTGGAGGCCATGGAACGCCACCGGCTGGTATTCGATGCCTTGATACGGCCGGTGCACTTGGATGCAATTTCGCAGGTCGCTGCCGCTCATCCAGACCTCGCAATCGTCATCGATCACGCCGCAAAGCCCACCATCGGTAAGGAATTAGATCTATTCTGGCAGTCGGCGATGCGGCGCGTTTCGCGCTTATCAAATGTCAGGTGCAAGATTTCGGGGCTGATGACTGAACTCGCCCCGGGAACAGATACCGCGATGATCGCGCCGTACGTGGAGACGTTACTGGGATTGTTCGAACATGGCCGCCTTATCTGGGGCAGCGATTGGCCCGTCCTCACCACAGCCGCGACCTATGCCGAGTGGTTTCGGGTCTCTCAAAAGTGTCTGGCGAGGCTCGACCCGGTTGCGCTGGACGAGGTGATGGGCGGCAATGCGATACGCACGTATCGGGTCGGCAATCGGCGATGAGCTCTGCTGTGATTCTGCTGCATGCAGACGATAACGTGGTGGTATGCCGGCGTACGGTCACGGCCGGGGAGCGTATATCGATCGAAGGATCGCCGGACGTCATCGCGCGTAGGAACGTGGAAATTGGTCACAAATTGGCACGTTTCGCGCTGCCGCAGTTTTCCAAAGTCATCAAGTACGGTGCCCCTATCGGTTCGATGACCGAGTCAGCAGAGCCCGGAGATTGGGTTCATCTGCATAACATGAAGAGTGACTATATGAGTGCCCACACACGCGCTGTGACCGGAGATGAACCATGATTGCCAACGGCTATCTGCGCAACGATGGTCGAAAGGGTATCCGCAATGTGCTCATTGTGACCTACCTGGTCGAGTGCGCTCATCACGTGGCGCGCCGAATCGTCGAGTTGTCCGGCGATTCGCAGGTTCACCTGGTTGGGTTTCCCGGGTGCTATCCGAACGATTATGCACTGCGAATGATGAAGGCACTGTCTACCCATCCGAATGTGGGCGGTGTCCTGCTGCTGTCCCTAGGATGCGAAGGCTTCAATCGTGAGGATCTGGCCAAACATGTCGCGGGCAGCGGGCGGGGGATAGACACAGTGGTCATCCAGCAATCGGGCGGCACGCGCAGTGCAATCGAGCACGGCCTGGCCGCCGTCAGGCGCATCAAAGCGCAAATGGATGGTGCGGTGGTCCGAACGCCGTTTTATTTCTCGGATCTCGTTGTGGGTACGATTTGCGGCGGATCGGACGGCACCAGCGGGATCACGGCAAACCCGGCCGTGGGGCGCGCCTTTGATCGGCTCGTTACGGCAGGTGCCACGTGTATTTTCGAGGAAACGGGCGAAATGATTGGTTGCGAAGGGCCCATGGGCGAGCGCGCGACCACGCCAGAGATCGCGGCGGCAATACGGGCATCTATTGCAAAGGCGGAATCCTATTATCGCGCGATGGGTTTTGGCAGCTTTGCGCCGGGCAATGCGGAAGGGGGCTTAAGTTCCCAGGAGGAAAAATCCGCTGGCGCTTATGTGAAATCCGGACACATGCCTATCGTAGGTGTCATCAAACCGGCGGAAATTCCCCCTTCTCCAGGTCTTTATCTTCTGGATATCGTGCCCGATGGAGCGCCGAAGTTTGGATTTCCCAATATTTCGGACAATGCAGAAATCGTGGAACTGATGGCATGCGGTGCACATGTGACATTGTTTACGACAGGGCGTGGCTCAGTGGTCGGTTCAGCAATCGCCCCGGTGATTAAGGTGACGGGCAATCCCGACACCTATCGGCGCATGTCGGAAGACATGGATATCGATGCCGGCCGAGTACTAGAGGGGTTTGCGGATCTGGATCAAGTGGCCGACGAAATCGTTGAGCTGATCAAGATCACCGCGACGGGAGCGGAGACGAAGTCCGAGGAACTAGGGCATCGGGAATTCATCCTGACCTACAAGACTTTCGAGCCGTCCGGGCCGAGTTGTTTCCCGCGCACACCCCAGCTGCGTTGAACTTGTGAGCTAACATGCTGAGTCAAAGACTCGCGGGGAAGACTGCCTTAGTGACTGCCGCGGCGCAAGGCATAGGGCGAGCGACCGCAGAGCTCTTCGCGGCCCATGGCGCCGATGTGTTGGCGACCGACACGAACACCGATGCCCTGATGCAATTGCAGGGGTTCCGCACGGCTAAGTTGGACGTGCTGCTACCCGATGAAATAGTCCGCGTGGTCGAATCCGCCGGGACAATCGATATTCTTTTTAATTGCGCTGGCTTCGTTGCAAATGGGTCGGTGCTCGACTGCACGGATGAGCAATGGGCGCTGTCATTGAGTTTGAATGTCACATCGATGTTTCGTCTGGTTCGCGCCGTGCTGCCGCAGATGCTGACACGTCGCCGCGGTTCCATCATCAACATGTCATCGGTCGCCAGTTCAATCAAGGGCGTGCCCAATCGGTGCGCTTATGGCGCAACAAAAGCCGCGGTGATCGGACTGACCAAGTCGATCGCGGCGGATTTCGTCACGAGCGGCGTCAGGTGCAACGCGATCTGCCCAGGCACCGTGGAAACCCCATCGCTACATCAGCGCCTTGAGGCAACCGGGGATTACGACGCGAGTCGGCGTGCGTTTATCGCCCGGCAACCGATGGGCCGCTTAGGCAGACCCGCGGAAATCGCGGCATTGGCGCTTTACCTCGCGTCGGACGAGAGTGAGTTCACCACCGGCCAGTGTCATATCATTGACGGCGGTTGGTCGAACTAGACAGGGGCACACCATGAAGTCAGGGGAAAAGGGGCGCACTTTCGCGGCGGCTTTTGCCCTGGTCACCAGCTTATTTTTCTTGTGGGCCATCGCCCACAACCTCAACGACATTTTGATCAAGCAGTTCGAGAAGGCCTTGCAGCTTTCCCGGCTGCAAGCGAGCTTCATTCAAATCGCCTTCTACGTCGCGTACTTCATCTTCGCGCTGCCGGCAGGGTATGCGATGAAACGGATCGGCCTCAAAAGATCGATGGTGATGGGCTTATTCTTCTACGGGGTTGGTGCAATCGCGTTCTACCCGGCCGCGGAGATTGGGACATTTGGGGCATTTCTGACGGCGCTCTTTGTCATTGCCGGCGGGATCGTGTGCCTGGAGATTGCTGCGGGCGCGTTCATTGTTCTGGGCGGTGCACCCGAGCGGTCCGCATTCCGGATCAACCTTGCGCAGGCCTTCAACGGGCTGGGCGCGGTAGTCGCGCCCATCATCGGCGGTATGTTTATCTTTTCCGGTCACGAGCGATCGACCGCTCAAATGGCGCAGATGTCCGCCGCCAGCCTCGCTGAATTTCGCATGGCCGAGTTGCACCAGGTACAGGCGCCGTACCTACTTATAGGGATGGTGGCTTTCGCGATAGCGGCACTCATCGCAATTTCGCGATTTCCTGCCGAAAGCCGATCCAACGCTTCTCAACCGGTGTCATATGGCGCCTTGTTTCGCCAGCGGGCATTTACAGCCGCAGTTGCAGCGCAGTTTGCCTACGTCGGTGCGCAGGTCGCGGTGTGGAGCTTCTTCATCGATTTCGTCAAAGACACTCGACCAGAAATCGAAGAACGCACGGCAGCGTACTTGTTGTCGGCTAGTCTCTTCCTTTTCATGCTGGGCCGATTCAGCGGTTCCCTGCTCTTGCGATCGGTGAAGGCGCCAAGCGCGCTGATCGCCTACGGAGCATTGGCGTGTTGCGCAACCTGTGCAGCCGTAGCTACGACAGGATTTTTTTCGATCGCATGCCTAATGGCCATCAGCTTCTTCATGTCCATCATGTACCCGACGATCTTCGCTCTGGGGATCGGCGCGGCGCGCGAGCAGAGTCAGATCGGAGCGGCGGTGATGGTCATGACGATTGTGGGCGGCGCCGTCATTCCGCCGGCGCTCGGGTTTCTTGCAGATCATTTCGGTGTGCGTCTCGCCTACCTCGTGATTCTGATCTGCTTTGCCGTGGTAATACTTTTCGCACATTTTGTGCGCGGTACTGCAATTGCGGAGGCGGACAACCGTGTTGCT
>Ga0182024_10014632_pt1 | contig 15148 bp, 9 predicted proteins | sample P32metaG_FD_120480 | JGI IMG/M metagenome (GOLD analysis project Ga0182024, IMG submission 120480) | Permafrost microbial communities from Stordalen Mire, Sweden - P3-2 metaG (Illumina Assembly) | ecosystem: Environmental > Terrestrial > Soil > Wetlands > Permafrost | place: Sweden: Stordalen... | reverse complement strand
GCGGCACCGGGTTCTTCCGCGTGCGCTACTCGCAGACCATGCTCGACAAGCTCACCGCCACTCCGTTCGACACCCTCAAGGTGATTGAGCGCTTCAACCTGGTCAACGACTCGTGGGCGCTCGTGCGCGCGCAGAAGCTCAGCTCCGATACCTATCTGGGGCTGGTGCAGAAGCTCGCCGGCGAGAACAACCCGAACGTCTGGAGCATCGTCAGCGGTTCGCTGTCGGCGTTGCACAGCCTGACGTCCGGCGATCATCGCGCCGCGATGAAGAAGCTGATCCGCGACCTGGTCAAACCGGTGTTCAGCCAGCTCGGCTGGGCGCCGAAGCAGGGCGAATCGTCCGCCACTCTCGAACTGCGAGGCTCGCTTGCTTCGCTGCTCGGCACCATCGGTGAGGACCCCGAGGTCCAGGCCAAGGCCGCCGAGTTGTTCGGAAGCTGGAAGGCCGACCGCAACTCGGTCGACCCCAACGTCGTTCCGTCGCTGGTTTCCACGCTGGCCTACACGGGCGACAAGACCCGCTTCGACGAGTTCGTCGCGCTGTCCAAAGCAGCCAAGACGGACCAGGAGAAGTTGCGCTTCCTCGGCGCCCTGGGACGGTTCCGCACGCCGGAGCTGTACGCAGCGGCGATCGCCATGACGCTGACCGAGGTGAAGACGGACGATGCTCCGTACATCCTCGGTGCCTTCCTGGGCATGGAGCACTCGGGCGAAACCGCCTGGGATGCCATGCGCGAGAACTGGGAGAAGATCGTCAAGCGCTTCCCGTCGAGCGGCACCGTCCGCATGATCGGGGGTTGCTCCGCGCTCGACACCGACGAGCTGCAGGCCGAGGTCGTTGCGTTCTTCGCCGCCAACAAGGTGGCGCAGGGCGACATGGCCGTGGCGCAGATGCTCGAGCGGCTGTCGGTCAACGTGCGTCTGCGTGCTACCGAGTCCGCTCGGCTGGCCGCGCACCTGATCCCGGTTCGCCCGGACTGCGTCGGTTCGCCCGAACCGGCGGCGACGAAGTAACCGGTAGCGGTGGCATGGTGCCGCCGCTGCTAATTGTGTAGTACCAGTGGCGGTGGCATCCGGTCACCGCTGCTTCACGGGCAAGAAACGGGCGGGGCGGCTTAACCAGCCGCTCCGCTCCGTTTTTCGCTCATCTGTAACCCTCTCACCGAGTGATCCGCTGTCTGGTGGTTCGACCACCTGGCGTCGCCATGCGCGCCGCCAGTCAACGGCTCACTCACACTATCTGCTGCGCCGCCTGCTGGCTGGCGCTATCGCAGAAAGGAGCGTCGCAATCCCATGTTCAGCAAATTCACCATTCCGCTGTTCTTTCTGGGCGCGGCGATCGTGGGTGCCATACCCATGGTCGCAGTGGCGCTTAGTCATGCCACAGCGGACACCAACTCGATGATGTTGTATAGCGCGCTGGCGTTCTTCGCTACCCTGTCAGCGGTCAGCTATTGGAAGTGGAAACCCTTTCTCGGTGTGGTTTTCGGTACAGCAGCGGCAGGCATTCTCGCCAGCCAGCTTCTGGCCGGCAGCACCTGGCTGATCGTCGGCGCCGTCACAGTCGCCTTCCTCGTTCAGGCAGGACTGCACGATTTCCTGCAGCCGAAGCATTCGCTGGAACGGGCCTTCCCTCTGCTCGCGCATTTCCGCCGGTTCGCCGAACTGATCCGTCCCGAAATCCAGCAATACTGGATCGAGAAGGACACGGAAGGCAAGCCGGCCACTCGCGATGAGCGGTCATATGTGTACGCCACGTCCAAAGGAGAGCCGAGCGACATCTCGTTCGGCACCAAACGTGACTACCATAAACCGGGGCAGATCCACATCCGCAACAAAACGTTCCCCATCCCCGACCGCGTGCCGATCAAACTCAGCCCGATCGTCCTCGGTCCCAACCGTCGCAAACCGGCGTTCATCCGCGGGCGTTTCGGCGTCAGCGACATGAGCTTCGGCTCGCTCGGCCGCAACGCCGTCGAGTCTCTGGCCTCGGGCGCCGGTCGCGCTGGTGTGCTGCTCTCCACAGGCGAGGGCGGACTCACCCCCTACCACCTCAACGGCGTCAACTTGCAAGTGACCTGGCCGCAAATCGTCGGCTGGGCATGCGCTTATATGATGTCGTTCTTCTCGTCAGGCTTCAGGCGTGAGGCGATGCCGCGCTCGGGCCACATCGGCTCGGGTCAGATCATGGTCGAGATTGGCACAGCCAAGTTCGGCTTCCGCACAGCGGCAGGCGAGTTCGACTACGACCGCTACGCGCAAGTGATGGCCAACGACCATTGCGTGGCCACCAAGATCAAGCTGGCGCAAGGCGCGAAACCCGGCGGCGGCGGACATCTCCCCGGAGCCAAGGTGACCCCCGAGATCGCAGCGATTCGCGGCATTCCGGTGGGCAAAGACTGCATCTCGCCCAACACGTTCAGCGAGTTCACCGACGTACCGACGATGATGGCGTTCATCGCCCGGCTGCAGGATCTTTCCGGCAAGCCGGTGGGCATCAAGATCGTCATCGGCGAAGAGCAGTTCATCAACGAAGTCGGCCAATGGATGAAGGACCATCCCGGCGAGGGACCGGACTTCATTCACGTCGACGGTGGCGAAGGTGGAACCGGCGCAGCGCCGCTCATGCTGGCGGACTACGCGGGCATGTCCATCTTGCACGCCATTCCGCTGGTGGACAACGTGCTGCGCAAATACGGAGTGAGAAACCGAGTCGTGTTGATGTCGTCTGGTAAGGCGTTTACGCCGGCGCAGGTGTTCATCCAACTGGCTCTGGGATCGGACTTCGTCTTCGGCGCGCGCGGCTTCATGTTCGCTCTGGGCTGCATCCAGGCGATGCGTTGCGCTTCCGGGCAATGCCCGACCGGCGTGACCACGCACCACCCGTGGTTGCAGCGTGCTCTCGTACCGCGAGTCAAGTACATCCGCGTCGCCAACTACGCGGAGACGATGGAGAAGTACCTGATTCAACTGCTGCGAGTGGCGGGCGTGCACGACACGTTCGAGCTCAACCGCTCGCATCTGCTGATTGTCGGCGGCACCTATCGTGAGGTGGACGGCGCGATCATTCACGCCTACCCCGCCGGTTTTGCCGACCCGCGCATCGCGCCGACGCCCGCTACCTTCGGGCTGAAAGCGCCTGCCGGCCCACCGCGCTGCAAGCCTTCACCGGGCTTGTTCGCTGTGAGCGACCCCGAGCCCACCCACGTCGAGTACGCCCCGGAAGATGACCAGCCTGCCAACGGCGGTCCACAACTGGTGCAACTCGGCATCCGTCGCCTGCCCGGCAACGACCAGTAACCCACTTCTCAGGAGAATTGATATGCGTATTCTTGTGGTCCAGAGCCTCGAACAATGGACCGCTGCAATCAGCAGCCAGGAGTTCCTGTCCATTCCCGAGGCGATGGACGTCAAAGCGCAGGAAGATGCCTGGTTTGCCGCCGGAGGCGACTCATCCGGGCAGTCGTTCGCGCAGTACCTCGTCGCTCATGGAGCGACGCTCCTCACCCCTGAAATCTGGTCGATCAACTACCAGTGACAGAGGCGAGGCACGTAACCGGCGACGGCAAAGACAGCGGCATTACCCAATGCCGCTGCCTTTCTGCGCCCTGTCAGTTCACAGCAAAAGTTTCAACCGAAAGGACTTTCTATGTCACGCAAACATGCACTCAGCGCCTCGACCTACCCGGTCGCGCGCCGCTGCGATCAAGTCGACGACTACTTCGGCACCAAGGTCGCCGATCCCTATCGCTGGCTCGAAGACGCCAACTCGGCCGAGACAGCCGACTGGGTTCAAGCCGAGAACAAGGTCACACGCGCCTTCCTCGACCCGCTGCCCAGTCGAGCCGCCATCCGCACCCGCCTGACGGAACTGTGGGACTACGAGAAGTTCGGCTCGCCCTCCAAGCACGGTGAGCGCTCGTTCTTCTACCACAACAGCGGTCTGCAGAACCAATACGTCCTCTTCGTCGTCGACGCACCCGGCGCCGAGCCGCGCGTGCTGCTCGATCCGAACACGCTTTCCACCGACGGCACGGTCGCGCTCTCGGGCACGTCCACCACCCGCGATGGCACGCTCATGGCCTACAGCATCTCCCGCGCCGGTTCCGACTGGCAGGAGTGGCACGTCCGTGATGTCGCCAGCGGTGCGGATCTGGAAGACGTGGTCCAGTGGTCGAAGTTCTCCGGTGCGTCCTGGCTCAAGGACAAATCGGGCTTCTTCTACAGCCGCTACGCCCAGCCCAGCGCCGACACTGCGCTGCAGGACGCCAACCAGTTCCAGAAGCTCTACTTCCACAAACTGGGCACGCCGCAGTCGGATGACGTCCTCATCTACGAGCGCGCGGACCAGCCCGAGTGGGGCTTCGGCGGCAGCGTCACCGACGACGGTCGCTACCTGTTGATCTCCGTCTGGCACGGCACCTCTCGCAAGAATCGGCTGTTCTACAAAGACCTGGCCAACGACGGCCCGGTCGTGGAGCTGCTGCGCGATGCGGACGCCGGCTACGATGTGATCGACAGCGACGAGAAGACCTTGTGGCTGAAAACCGACCTCGGCGCTCCGCTGGGCCGGGTGATCAGCATCGACCTGACCAGGAGCGCTGCCGGAACTCCGCACATCACCGAGGTGATTGGCGAGGCTGCGGAAACGCTCGAGAACGTCGGCGTCGTTGGTGGGCACTTCTTCCTGCACTACCTGCGCGATGCGCACACCGTGATCAAGGACTACAAGCCGGACGGCACTTTCGTCCGTGACGTGGCTCTGCCCGGCATCGGCTCGGCAGGCGGCTTCTACGGGGAGAAGGAAGACACGCTCACCTACTTCTCGTACTCCAGCTTCTCGCGCCCGGACACGATCTACAGCTACGACATCGCCACCGGCACCGCCAAGGTGTTCCGCCAGCCGAAGCTCAAGTTCGACCCCAGCAAATATGTGACCAAGCAGGTCTTCTACACCAGCAAAGATGGCACATGCGTCCCTATGTTCATTACGTATCGCAAGGGTCTGAAGCGCAACGGTCAGAACGCAACCTATCTCTACGGCTACGGCGGATTCAACAACGCCATGACGCCGTCATTCTCCGTCAGCATCATGGCGTGGATGGAACTGGGCGGCATCTTCGCCGAAGCGGGCATTCGCGGCGGCGGCGAGTACGGCCAGGCGTGGCACGAAGCGGGCACGAAGCTGCAGAAGCAGAACGTGTTCGACGACTTCATCGCCGCGGCGCAATGGCTGATCGCCAACAAGTACACCTCGACGCCCAAGCTGGCGATCGGCGGTGGCAGCAACGGCGGGCTCCTGGTCGGTGCCTGTCTGACCCAGCGTCCGGATCTTTTCGGCGCTGCCTGCCCTGCAGTCGGTGTGCTCGACATGCTGCGTTTCCACCTGTTCACCATCGGGCGCGCCTGGTCTTCGGACTACGGCAATTCCGAGGACGAGGCGCAGTTCAAGGCGCTCTACGCCTACTCGCCTCTGCAGAACGTTCACCCGGGCACTGACTACCCGCCAACGTTCATCACCACCGGCGACCACGACGATCGTGTCGTGCCGGCGCACAGCTTCAAGTTCGCGGCTACGCTGCAGGCGGCTCAGGGCGGCGACGCTCCTGTGCTGATCCGCATCGAGACCAACGCCGGACACGGCGCTGGCAAGCCCACGGCCAAGATTATCGAGGAGGCCACCGACAAATGGGCGTTCCTGCTCGACGTTTTGAACGTGCCGGCTCGCAAGTGGCGCCGCGCATAACAGCCTAGGCTGCACCTTTGAGGGGGTGGAGTGACCGGACCAGCGGTTTCTCCATCCCCCTCATTTTGGTCGTCCTACTATACCAAATCGCTGACCCAAATCAGCGGCTCCGTTCGGGTCTCAACTATCTGGAAAACGGGTAGTCATGCGCGAATTATCTCTGGTTGGAATAAAATTCCCGCGAAAATATCGCCAGGAGCGATATTCCGCACTTGGCTTGCCTTCATCCGCCGGCGATTCGATTGGATGCCAGGCATAATAGATAAGACTTCGAGGTAACAAGCTCTTGTATGCGGCGAAAATGACGCAGCAACTGGTTCTGCTGACGGCGCTGGCAGCGCTGTGCGCGACAGCCGCCAGAGCAGAGAACCCATTCCTGACTCAGGGCATCAAGGAGTTCAACGCTGGCGACTACGAGAACGCCGCCGGACATCTGGGTGCGGCTCTGTCCACCGACTTCAACGACGCGCGGCTGCACTACTATCTCGGCAACGCGTACGTGCATTTGAAACAGACAGAGTCGGCGACCCGAGAGTTCCGCATCGCCTATGCGCTGCAACCAAACGCGGAGGTGGGCAAATTCGCTCATAAAGCGCTGGTGATGCTGGGTGCAGAGAGCGATCATCCCGCGGGCTCGGCGGCACAAGCCTCTGTTTCATCCATGTTCATGACGTCAGTGCCGAAGGTCGCACCGTGGACCGGCACCGTCAATTACAACGACCCAGCATTTCTCGCCTGGCTGAAATCAGCACAAGCAGCTGTGAAAGGCTGGAACATGATTACACCTTCAGGCGGCGCCGATCACTCCGATCAGGTGCCGGCTCTGGCATCTGCCTGGCGAAACGGCGGAAAATTCGTGGAGAGCGACCTGCCGGAGTGCACTGGCGAAGGACCGTGGTTTCACGTGCCTGACTGGCTGGCGGGAACGTGGGCGCCGACCGGCGGAAAAATCGAAAGTTCGCGCCAGGAATACGAGAGAAGTGGCACCTGGATTTCGCAAACACCACTGCCGCGACCGGGTCAAACCGAAATCTGGGGCATGGCTAAAGACCCTGACGGCGGGCAGATCTGGCAGCACGTCGCCGTGCCCAAGATCATGAGCCGCAGCGCTGGCACCAAGCAATTGATCGACCTCTCCGTCAAGGTTTATCCGGTGGAACTGAGCACGGAAAAGGTGCAGATCTTCTATCGCGGTATCAGTTTTGCAGTCGCCAATCATGTGACGCAATCTGCCACGCAATACGAAGTGATCATGAGCTATCTGCCCGTCGGATCCGGCTATTGTCAGGTGAACGAATCGGTCAAAGAGTTCGATGATTTGGGCATGCCCATTCGCATGCTCAAATACCGTGGTTATTTGAAACAGACGCAACCGTTGAAACTGCCACGCAATGGACCAAAAGGAGAGAGCTATCAGGCGATGCTGCTCAAATATCTAGGCGGGCACTAGCCGATCAATATCGAAGACCCGAGTCAGCGAAGGCAAGGCGGCGAGGAGAGCCTGCCCTGAGCGAAGCGTAGCGGAGTCGAATGGGTCGCAGCCGAAGCGGGACAGAGCGGAGGAGGCGCCCGAGGGTGGCTTATGCAGCAAAGCTGCCCAGCCGAAGGGACGAAGCCGACGGAGCGACTAAATGTAGATTCCCAAGAGGCGATCTGGTAACAGCTAGCGAAGCGCTAACTGACTCAGCCTCGCCAACTAAAAACTTGTGGGCAGACTTGTGAGATGCTTGTGAGTTATCGGGCCTGTCTTCAGTCCGGCTGCCGCACCACATATGATGCCAAGCGCCAGTGGTTGAATAGACCAGCTCTAATCTCTTACCGTACCTCATCATTCCGTCTCTAACACATTTCTTTAACCGAGGGCGTTCCTCTTAATCACGCAAAGCAAGACAACTTCCGTTCACCCCAATGGGACCTAGTATCTGCTGGAACAGCGCTTTATCGCGACGCTGTCTCAGGCCACGCGACCTATCCCAGGTCTGCAGGAGACTGTCATGAAAACGCGAAACACTTTGGCTGTGGAAAACTGGATCATTCTGGCAATTGGCACCGCTGACCTGATCCTCACCATCGTGTTGATCAAGTTTGGTATCGCCTTTGAGAGCAACCCTCTGTTTGCCTGGATTTGGCACATGGGTGTGGTGTTCTTCATCGGCGCCAAGCTGTTCTTGTTGCTCGGACCGATCTGTATCTTCGAAGTTGCCCGGAAGAGCCACCCGCGATTTACCAAATTCGCGATGCGGTTCACCATCTTCGCCTATCTCGCCATGTACATTCTGGGAATGATTGGTGTCAACGTGTTGCCGTTCCTCGGCTAGCGTCGCGCCCTCTCGATCCCATGTATTCGGAGAGACCACACCGTTCATGGAGTGCGGGTATTCCAACTCGCATGCTTATGTTGCTTCTACAAATCAAAAAAATGCAGTCGCAGTGACGCTGTCTCTCAGTCAGAGACGCTCGCCGGCGGCTGCATTTTTTTTGATTTTCCGCATGTACTCGCTTTTATAGTTGAACACGGTGTTGTCGCTGGGGGATCGCACCAAGCCACCACAGGTAGTGCTAGTTGCTCAGTTCCTCCCTGGTCGTTGTGCTAAGAGCGTGAGTTAGAATATTCAGCGGCTGCCGTGAGGATAAAGATCCTGAATTCAAATTTGCTCAGTTGGGCCGGTGCTTGGTCGCTTTTGGTAGCGACTGCGCTGGCTGCTGGAAGCCTCAGGGTGCGCGCTCAAGAATTGAAGCCGGAACGCGCGAAGGCTGACATAGACAAGGCTCAGGTCATGCACGCCAGCGCCAGCGAATCGATTGAAGAGGCTAGCTTGAGGCCCTATGGAATTATCTGCAACCACGCCAGCCGATCCTCAAAAACCCTTGTGGTGAACGAAGTGCGCTTGGGAACAGCAGGTGCGTACTCCGGCATTAGCGCCGGCGATATCATCAAGAAGGTGGAGAAAAGTCCGTCAGGCGGTCTCTATGTGACGATCGCGCGCGGCGCTCAGGTTTATCGCGCAGAGCTAGCGGAAAAGTCAGGCGAGGTCGGCAAGGTGAACGCTTCCAGTGCCGCTTCCACTGCGCTGCAGCCGCGCCAGCCTGAACTTGGTGCCAACACCAACCAGAACTTCATCGCGCTCGCCCAAGAGCACCACAAGGCTGCCTCCAGTCTAAGTCAATCGGACATCACCGGTCGATTTACGGACTTATGGATCGCTCGATTCTACGATCCAACGGACGAGACGATTGTCAGCGAGCTCAAGAACGTACAAGAGCAGATCGAATCGCGGGCGAGGAGCAATGGTGCCAGTTGGCATATCGTCGAGTACTTCCGACCGCAACCGAACCGTCCAGCCGATGTGCGCCATCTTCTCAACGGCGGCGTCCGTCTCTATGCCATAGGCGATAATCGCAATGCCAGACGCCTCTTCGAAGAGGTGCTTAAAGTGGAGCCGAAGAACACTGATGCGCTCTTCAACCTCGGCGCGCTGAATGAAAATGAAAGAAATACCCAGGAAGCCTGCAAGTTTTACCATCAGGTGGCTCAAATCGATCCCTCCGACCCAGAAGTCCAGGTGGCGGAGCGCAACGTCGGTGAGGTGCCGGTGCTATCCGAAGGCGGATTGGTCGGCGATGTAACCGAGACGAGAAGATCATTCAGAGGTCTCAAAAGCTCGCCCGGTGGCACCTGCTCAACCTGCAGAATCTTCCGCGACGGCTATATGGATGCGCACTGAGGAGTGGCAGCGCGCAACGCTCCGGTATTTGGCGTACTTGCTGAGCGCCGGTTTCCAGCGGCGGCCGGGCATCGTTGTCATCCGTGATCATCTGGGCTACGATTGGACATAATCAGCAAACACGGGTGCCCCGCTACAGCCGCCCCACTGGACTTGACCCCGCGACCGCTGCGTCACAGGCAGGGCGCGGGGGTTTTGCCAGATGCGCACGAGACTACCTGGACTCGATGAAACCGGCGTCAATTACTTTGCCCGTAGCCGGATCGAAGGTCTGATGCAGATGTACATCCCTTCCCGGGATGTGGAGGTCTGAGTTTCGTCCGACCTTACGCCCTTGGCTGTCCTTCATTACTTCGTCGATTCCACCGTTTTCGTTCGGCACCCGCTCGACGGTGCCGCCAGCCGGAACTGGCGGGACATGAAAGTACTGGCTAATTTGCTCATTCGTCCACGTGTGTCCAGGCGGATACTTCGGTGTCTCAGGCACGTGATCCGGGAAAGTATCATCCATTGCCTTGCCAAAAGCCTTAATGGCAGCGGGATCTATCTTGCCAGTCTCGGCTGGTTTGTTCCCGGCTGACTTGGCTGCAAACAGATGAGAGAATTCCTGCATATCTTGAAGGGACACCAGCGACTGCGAATCCGCACCGCACTCTGCCGCCGACGTAGGTTTGGAAATACCGCGCTCGAATTCACAGAAATTTGACATGGAACACCTCCTGGTGATAAACGGCGCGCGCAAGTCACGGTGGGGTGCATACCATGACCGGCACGGGCGAATGTTGTGTTGTGGGAGAGCTGCATCGTAGCGAATGAGCCGCTGCGCGTACAGTGGGAAAAATACGAAAGCACCAAACTATGCGGGAAAGCACAGTCAGTCAGCTGGATGGACCGACCCGCCCCGCTTCTTTGTAACCGCTGACGATCGCGCATCATTCAATTTGATGCACAGATGAAAAATCCGGGACCGTCGGGACTCGAACCCGCGACCTCCTGCGTGACAGGCAGGCGCTCTAACCAAACTGAGCTACGATCCCAGAACATGCCAGATCGGCTTCAACCGAACTGTCAGTGTCGCAGTATAACATGACCTTAAGTTCGCATGGATAGAGGGGGCGGCTCGTTACGGTATTTGAACGGTGGCTGGGGGAACGGTTATTAAGGCTCCTTTAATTCTGAGGGCTGTTGTCAAGAACGGCCGTATATTTTAGCCACGAAGCCAATAGGCTGAAAACGGAAAAATGATCGCCTTTCCTCTTACCATCAATCTAACGACAAGCGAAGCAACTGCGGCAGCGAAACTGTGCCCGGTCGCTGCGGAAACTCCAACCTAAAGCGGAATCCCGGCGTCAGCGGGCGCCATCACCTACTCTTCTTGACACAACACGAACAACGACCATCTCCGGTCGTGTTTTTACACCGCACCAAATACGGTGCAGTGGGGGATTGCACATGTATATCGCCAAGAAATCACACTCTGCTTCCGTCTGCTTGTCCATTGTGGCAGCAAGCACAATCAGCATGTTGCCTGCCTTTTGCCAGAGCAATCAGACACTGGACGGTGCCACCACATCAGCTCTGTCGCTGCTGAGCGCAGGCAAACCGAACGAGGCCGAGCAGATAATGCAAAAGGCACTCGACGCTGCCAGGCGTGCAGGCGAGTCGGATTTGCGTGTCAGCGATGCCATGGAAAACCTGGCCCGCTGCGATGAAACCAGAGGCCGCTACGATCGCGCTCTCAGCCAATATCAGATGGCATTGGCGATCAAGAGCCGGTATTTGGCCAGCAATGCATCTCTGGCGAAAACTCTCGGTAATATCGCTCGGGTACAAACGATCGCCGGCAGTTACATCGATGCGCACAGATCCTTCACTCGAGCCATGGATTTCGTCAACGACAGCGGCGCCGCAGATGACATTAGGGCGCAGATTTACAATGATTTCGCCCGCTACTACCTGGCGCTCAGCCAGCTCAATGCGGCGATGCCTTTGAGCAGGGATGCCTTGCTCTGCAGCCAGAATATCTCAGACAAGCAGCTGATGGCGACGTGCTTCAACACCGCAGCCCTGGTTGCGATTGCCCAGGGGGATGTGAATGGCGCCGAGCAACAAGTGAGCAACTCGCTGATGATCTCGCAAGCCGATCGCGAACATTATGGACTGACTTTGGCGGAAAGCTCGACGATTCTCGCGCGACTCAACTTGGAACGAAACAAGCCAGACATCGCGTTGCCGCTAATTAATAATGCCTGGGCCGTTCGCGTTGAAACGCTGGGAAGATTCCATCCCGCCAACGCCGAATGCGCTTATCTCAGCGGTATCGCCAAGCTGCAGCAAGGTGACCTCAACGGTGCCGAACAGTTCTTCCAGCAAAGTTTGGCCCTGAAACAATCCGCCTTCGGCGCGAAGAATGCCCAATCCGCGCCAGATTACCTGGCACTGGCCACCTGCAGTTTGCTGCATGGCAACATCGAAGATGCAAAAATCTTCTATCAAAAATCGATTTCCTTGCACGATTCACCAAATCAGCAATCGGTCAACAGCGCCTATCTCGGGTACTTCTCAAAACAGCTGTGGCTGTCCAATCATGTTGTGGCTGCCGTTCAATTCAAAGCGGACAGATGGCGTCAAGCCAGTGCCATCCCCACCTGGGACGTTGATGGACGGCTGCTCCAGTCCTCCATGCAAGCAGCGGATGTGAGCGCAAAATTTCCTCAGGTGTATTCGACCCACAACATGCTGCTCTGCGTAGCAGCGTGTTTCTTGCCGATGCTGCTCATCGCTGCCATGCTCTGGATGCCGAGTCTCTTCCAGATCCCACACAACAATGGTTTCGAAGAATTCCTCAAAGATGCGGAACGCAACAAACGCCGCCCGCGCAGCACCAGAGATCCAGTGGATTCGCTGATGCCACCGGCACCACCGAAATCGACCGGCAAACTGACGTTGAAACCCCAACGCGAGATGAGACTGCCGGAAAGAAACAGATAAAGGTCTTGCCCGACGTCATGGAGAGTGCATAAGCCCTGGTTCGCCGGGGTTTATGTGCATCAGGGCGGATGTTGGGGTGGAGAGGAATTCCAGTGAAAACTCTTGTTCGGGAACTCGAACATTACGCTGATCTTACGGAACTCCTGCAGGAGCGTTGCCAGGGACATAATGAGAATACTTACAACGTCGCTAACTTATGCATTCACAATTAAATCAACCAAAAGAGGCTGGGGATCTTGATGCCTCGCCAGATCCATGCCTCGTCGTAACGGAAGATACTGGTGTCGAGTCCAGCCTTGAAGTTGTCGATCACCGATACGAATTGCTCTCTTTGCTCGGAGAGGGCGGCATGGGCTCTGTCTATAAGGTACGAGATAGAGAGCTGGGGAAGATCTTTGCGCTGAAATTTTTGCGCCCGGAACTGGTGCCCGATAAGTTCGTGATGAAGAGATTCGAGCAGGAGATACAGGCAGAGAGTTCTTTGTCTCATGCGAATCTGGTCACGATCTACGCTCACGGAAAGACCACAAAGGGCGTGCCTTACTTCGTTATGGACTATGTTCCGGGCGAGAGCCTTGCCACCATTCTCAAACGCGAAGGACGACTGGAAGCCGCCACGGCTATCGATATATTCATTCAAATTTGCGACGGATTGATCCACGCGCACCAGAAAGGAATGGTTCACCGCGACCTGAAGCCGGGAAATATCATTCTGGCGAAAACCGAGACCGGTGCGAATTTAGTAAAGATTGTCGATTTTGGCATTGTCAAAATAGTGGCCGAACAAAAGGAGCAAAGACTGACTCAGACCGAGGAGATATTCGGCAGCCCGCAATATATGTCACCGGAGCAATGCCAGGGCGACAAGCTGGATGCCAGGTCAGACATTTATTCAATGGGCTGCCTGATGTATGAAACCATCACCGGGCGCGCGCCGTTTGCCAGCGAAAGCCCTATGCAGGTAATCATCCAACAGGTGAACGAGCAACCTGAGCCGCCCATATTCGACAGCGGAGACAGGCGAGTCAATGCTCGATTGCGGGCAATGATCATGAGATGCCTGGAGAAAAATCCCTGGGATCGTTACCAATCAACTCAGTCATTGGAAAGGGATCTGCATCTGCTGCAAGTTGGGCGGCGCCCGAGCGTCGATTTCTACGCGATGTTCAGGAAATTGACAACGCGCTCACTTTGGAGCAATTTGCTGCTAAGTTGTTTGCTGATTCCTACTATTGCTTTCTTTGGCTTTGTCATTGCGTACCGGCATGATCTGGTGTGGTTTTTGCAATATCAATACCTGACCTCTCTCTTTAGCGAGGCTTCGCCGGAACAGTATTTGGCCTTGTTGAAAGTTTCCGACAACGACACCGTGCCGAACGTGTTATTTAAGTTGGCTGGCGCGTACACGTCCGAAGCACAAAAATCAGGGAAAAAAGATAGCCAAGCAAATCAACAACTCGACCGAGCAATTTCGCTCTTGCAGCGTAGCGGCAAGAACAATGGACTGCTGGTTCAGTGCCTGCGAGGCCGTGCAACATACGAGCTGGACGCCGGACATGTTGAATTGGCAGATCAGTATATTCAACAAGCGGTACAAGCCGCTCAATCACTGAAGCCCAACGTTGAGATACCAGAAGTTAGATTCGTTGGCAATTGGTACTGCTCCTCGTCCTTCGATCCAGCAGATCTTGCCACCACGCTCGAAACCATCGCTCAAGCCTACGACAATTCTGGTAAAACTGCTAAAGCTGATGCGGCCTATAACCGAGCAATCCAACTTATCAGTAAGTGGGACCAAAGGCCGAATTTGGATCCGCTGGGAATGAAGTCGTTCAAATTTTTGACCTTTGCCAAACTTCAAGAACATTACTCAGAGTTTTGCCAACGCGCTGGCAACAAAACCAAATCCAGGCAATTGACTCTCCGGGCTCTTGGTGAACTGGAAAAATTGCAAAATGACGCCTGGGGTAAGGCAGATGAATGGGAAAACATTGGTGCACTTGCTCTGGAACGTGGCGATCCACCAGTGGAAGCAGAGCGAGTGTTTCGGCGCGCTCTTAAAGCGAGGACCGCAGAGTCTGCCGAACAAGGACCGTTGAACGATTCCTACCATGTCGCAGTCTCTATGGCACTTTTGGCTGATGCGCTGTCGGCAGAGCAGCGATATGGGGAGGCAGAGCGCGAATACCGGCAAGCTATAGCGATGATGCAGAAAGAGTCTCCTTTTGGAGTTGAAGACATCGCTGAACGTTTCGCCAAGTCTTACTGGCAGCAACATCGCATGCGCGAAGCGATTGAAGTTTTACGCTTTGGGCTTGCCAGCAACCACAGTGCAGATGCGATACTCCATCACCGCCCTCCAAACAAAAAAGGGAGTTACGCAGTACCGGATGAAGCAGGGTATCAACAATTGGCTGAATATCTTTTGCAGTCCGGAAACGTTCGAGAAGCAGCGGTGTCGTTTAGCGATGTCGTTACCATAAGCCAGAATAACGGCAGTGAGTTGCTGCACCAGGCAAAAGTAATGGAGCAGTACGCCGCCTGTCTGAGAAAGCTGAACGAGCATAACAAGGCCAACGGGCTTGTGAAACGAGCGCAGCAGCTCAGGGCCCAGGACAAGAAACAGTCTGCAGATCAATCCGCAACTGACGGCGGTGATGGTACATGAAAGAGTCGGTTGAATT
>Ga0182024_10014631_pt1 | contig 15149 bp, 16 predicted proteins | sample P32metaG_FD_120480 | JGI IMG/M metagenome (GOLD analysis project Ga0182024, IMG submission 120480) | Permafrost microbial communities from Stordalen Mire, Sweden - P3-2 metaG (Illumina Assembly) | ecosystem: Environmental > Terrestrial > Soil > Wetlands > Permafrost | place: Sweden: Stordalen... | reverse complement strand
GCGCCAGAATGGCGGCCAGGCTGCCAAGTGCGGCAGTAAAACTTGCAACACTGGCCGTATAGATATTTTGCGACATTTTGATCCCTCCAGGAGTTTGCCGCCTTTATGCGCTGGCGGGATGGGGGCGTCCAGCACTAGGGTAGCGGCATGGATATTGTGATACGCAAAGCGGAAGCCGGGGATGCGTATGGCATCTGGGCCGCGCTGGCCCCCGTGTTTACCGCCGGCGAAACCTATGCCGTACCGCGCGATTGGGACCGCGAGACCGCACTGGCCTATTGGCTGGCGCCCGAAAAAACCAGTTTTGTGGCGGTGCTGGGGGGCCAAGTTGCCGGCACCTATTATTTGCGCGCCAACCGCCCTGGTCCCGGCGCCCATGTCGCCAACGCGGGCTTCATGGTCTCGGATAAAGCGGGCGGCAAGGGCGTGGGCCAGGCGATGTGCGAGCACGCGCTGGTCACCGCAAAAGCCCGTGCCTTTACCGCCATGCAGTTCAATTTCGTGGTCGCCGCCTATGACCGTGCGGTGCGGTTGTGGCAGCGCATGGGCTTTGCCGAGATAGGCTGTGCGCCAGACGCCTTCCAGCATCCTCACCTTGGCCTGGCGGACGCGCTGGTGATGTACCGGAAACTTTGATGGCGCTTAGCGCCTCTCCGTGAATAGTCCGTGCGGGCCGGTCAAATCGCTCATGAACATCAGCTTGACGGTGAAGCCGTCGCTAGCGGATGTGAGCCCGGCGCCGGCGCCGAATTCCACCGAGATGGGATCGCCATTGTAATCGCCGGTCAGCCATAATTCGTGGAACTGCTGGCCGCCGGGCAGGAATTTTCTCAACTGCCCGAAGCCGTCATATTCCTCCACCGCCGCGGTCCAGGTGTCGTCGATCTTGTAGTCCAGCCGCGTCGCGGGATTGAATTCCAGCCCGCCTATGCCGCCGTGATAGTCATTGTCCATAATGGGATTGAACGTGAAGCTCCAGCGATTGTCGGAGCCGAAGCGGAAGCCGATGATGGGGCGGATCTCGCCGCTATTGACTTGCGATTCCCACCATTTCTGGTTCCAGCTGAATTCGAAATTCATTCCGTAATAGAAATCATTGTTGGCATAGTCGGGCTTGACGAACAGCGCCCGCAATTTGAAGCCATTATAGGTCCAGCCTTGGGTTTCGGTGTTGGCATAGAGCGGAAGATACAATCCCGCTTCGAACCAGGGCGTGACCCCATAGGCCCATTCGACGACGCTGCTATAGGCGTGGTTGTCGATCAGCGCGCCGGGATATGAGGGAGACTTCAAGCCGTCCGGCGTGAAATTGTTGTGCCAAGTGACGCCGAACACGCCCTCGGGCTCGATCTCGCTGGTATAGACTTGGATCTCGTCCGTCGGCGTGGCAAGCGCGCTTGCCGCCGAACCCAGCAGCAAGAGCAGGGCGAATCCAAGAAGTCTCATTCAGTCCCCCAGCAAGAGACTTGTGATAGCGCGGACACGCCAGGCTTTCATCCGCATTCTCTGCGAGTGAAAGCAAGTCGCAGAAAAAAAGATTGGCGATTGTCAACGAAGCGTGCGGCTGCCGGTGATGGCGTAATAGATGAACAGAACAATGATCGCGCCGATCACCGACACCAAGGCCGAGATGAAGAAGCCATGCGCTTCATAGTGAAAGCCGGTGAGCTGGCGGAACAGCCAGCCGCCCACCAGAGCGCCCACCAGGCCGAGCGCGGTGTTGACGATGCAGCCTTCGCCGCGTTTGTTGACGATCAGGCCGGCGATCCAGCCGGTGACGGCGCCGAAGAAAATCCAGCTCAAGACATACATGGGCGTGAAACCTGGCGGTTAATTCAGGCTCACATATATCATGGCGATCGTCGCCGCCGCCATCACTGCGGTCGAGATCCAGCCCAGCGCGCCCAGCACGGGGCCGATGCGGAAAGCGCCCATCTTCTTGCGGTTGCCTGCCACATACATCATGGCCGCCATCATCGGCACCGCGATCACGCCGTTAAGCACCGCGCTCCAATACAGCGCCTTGATGGGATCGAGCCCGGAATAGTCGATCCCCAAACCCAGGACCATGGCCGCGCCGATCACGGCATAGAAGCCCCTGGCCTGCCACGGCATGTTGTCGAGGCCGGTTTTCCATCCCCGCGATTCACCCACTGCATAAGCGGCCGACCCCGCCAGCACCGGGATCGCCAGCAATCCTGTGCCGACGATGCCCAGCGCGAACAGAAGCGAGGCGAATTTTCCTGCTACCGGCGCCAGCGCCTTGGCGGCTTGGGCGGCGGTCTGGATATTGGTCACGCCCGCCTGATGCAACGTCGCCGAGGTCGAGACCATGATGGCGATGGCGATGGCATTCGAAACAAACATGCCCGCGATGGTGTCCACCTTGATGCGCTGAAGCGCGCGCCGCGCCTGGGCAGGCGCTTCCAAAAGCGGTTTGCGCCAGCTTTTCTGATCAACTTCCTCCACTTCCTGCGCGCTCTGCCAGAAGAAGAGATAGGGGCTAATGGTGGTGCCGAACAGCGCGACAATGGTGGTGGCAGCGGCGGGAGAAAGATCGGCGCCCACGCCGATCAGGCTCAGCCCGATTTTCGGCCAGTCGAGATGAATAAAGAACAGCACCGCGACATAGGCGAACAAGGATAACGTCAGGACCGTGAGAAAGCGCGCATAGCGGCGATAGGGGATGAACAGCTGCAAGACCAGTGAAAAAAGCGCAAAGGCGATGGTGAATTCGTGTTGGCCGAAGCCCGCCACCAGCTTGGCGGCTTCGCCCATCGCCGCCAGATCGGCGCCCAGATTGATGGTGTTGGCGATGAAAAGCAGACCCACCAGGCCGCCCACCAGCCATTTGGGCATCACTTCGCCCATGTTGCGCGCCAACCCATGGCCGGTGACGCGGCCGATCAGGGCGCTCACCATCTGGATCGCCACCATCAGCGGGAAACACAGGACCATGGTCCAAAGCAGGTTCAGGCCGGATTGCGCGCCGGCCTGGCTATAGGTGGCGATGCCGGAGGGGTCGTCATCGGCCGCCCCGGTAATCAGGCCCGGACCCAATTGATTGCGCATGGCGATGCGGGACAGCCGCCAAACCAAGCCCTTTTTGTGTGTCACAGCGGTCATTGGCCTAAGGGTAAAGAAAGAGAACGGGAATTTCAGGAGCCGGGAGTGGCGCCGGAGTGTATCATGGAACACATCTCCAGCCGGGAGGTCTCATGAGAATCGCCGCGTCCTCGCTTTTCGTACTCATCATCCCTCTCACCGCCCAGGCGCAGACCGCTTTGGTGGCTCCGGCCCAGCCCGCTTCGCCGGTCTGCCTGCGCCAGGACATGGTGTGGGGTTGGAATGTGGTGGACGACAAGAACTTGATCGTCACCGACAAGGCGCGAAAGACCTATAAAGTCTCGCTCAGAGGTGGCTGTCACGACCTCAAATGGCATTTGGGGCTGGGCTTCAAAAGCTATAGCGGCATGGGCATTTCCTGCCTGGCGCGCAACGACTATGTGATCGTGCCGCCCGATCCCGGCATGCCGGCGCAACGCTGCTTCATCTCGGATATCGTGGCCTATGCGCCGCCTATACCGCCCAAGTAGGAATCAGGTTTGTACGGGATCGGACAGCCATGTCTTCCACAGAGCAGCTGCGTGGGCTGCCGCCAGCACCGTCACCAGGAACAGGCCCCAGATCAACGTGGTTGTGATCATCAGGAACAGGGCCGTCAGGCCTTCGAGAAAGGCCAACACGATGCTGGGCCCTTTGGGCAACGCCCAAAGCCCCGCCGCGCGTCCCGGAAAACGCATCCGCGCCAGGCGGAAGAGCGCGCTGGCGGCGAAGGCCAGCGCCAGGAATGGAATAAGGGATTCCAGCAGCCGCATGCTCGTGATCATTCGGCCGCCACGCCCATGGCGCGCAGGATCTCGCGCTCGGTGGCGGTGCGGGCGCTGCGAAGCTGATCCACCAGCTGGAAGTCGGCGGCATAGAGTTTCTGAATGCGGGCCTTCTGCCGCGCCGAGAAATCCAGCGGCATGCGTATCGAGCGGTTGAGCCAGGGAAGCCGCGCCACGCCATGGGCACTGAGATAGGCGGAAAGCATCTCGTGATCGCGGCCATAAAGAAAAAGCCGCTTCACCAAGGGCTGGCCGGTCTTGAGATCCGAGACGAACCAGCTTTGCGGCCGCATCACGAAGTCCAGCGAAAGCGCATCGCGCGCTTCGATGAAGGAGAGATAATCGTCCACCGAGTGGATATTTTCCGTCTGATCCAGGAACACGTCGCTCAGGCGGCAGCTCACCGTGCCGCCGCTTCTGACAAAGGCATAGGACGACGCGAAACGGTCGTAAGGATCGCGCACCACCGCGAAGGATTCCGCGCGCGCCCAGAAGCCCGGCGCCACTGCCTTGAAATAGCGGGCGCTATAATGCTGGATGCAATGCTCGCCATAAAGGGCATGGGCGATGGACGTGCCGGCGGCGCGCGGCACATGCAGAAAGATCAGGTTCCGCCGGCGCATCGCCTTGGGTATCCGCCAGCCGAATGCCCGCATGGCGGGTGGCGCCATGGCGCAGAATTTCTCGAATATGTCTTCCTGATAATAGACGCCGAACAGCAGGCGGTGGATTTGCTTGGGATCAGGGAAGGAAGGTGGCGATCGGTAGTGTCTTCCGTCCACGGGCGACCCCAGAATCCTTCACAAATGATAGTGACGGTTCCTGGCGGCGCGCTTCCTCGCGGAATTGTGCGGAATTATCGCAAAGTGTGTTGATTTCTCCCAATGCAAGAATTCCGCACAACGTAAGCGTGCTTTAATGTCATTGCTGTAAACGGGAAGTTGTAAAGCGGACGCCCTAAACGTGAGTGCCGTTTTATGCGGCCCTGCTCAGGGCGCGTGGTCCTTTTTGTCCTGAATCGCATGGACCGCGATCATCACGTTCCGCCAAATCTCGAACGCTTCGACGTCGCCCTGATCGAGCACCGTGTCGGCATGTCCGGCGGCGATAAGTTCCGCCTCATTGGCGTAGCGGGCGATCAATTCCCTGGCGATGTGCTGAATGTCCGTGTCCTCGTCCTGGTTCGGCATGGTCGCGCCGGAACGCTGCGAGGTGAAGTCTAACGGGGGGACATTACGAGAAGCTGACATCTCGGCTAGCACCGCCAGAACACGCGCGTTCCTCAACGTAAGTTTGTGCCGCCGGCCGCCACGCGCATGCCATCATGACGGGCAAGCGGCACACCGCAGCGCGCCAGCACTTCGCGCACATCGCGCACGGGCTGGAACACTTCGTTGTTCCAGTCGTCGCCCTGCATGTCGTGCGCCTTCTGCTCTTCCTCCACGATATGCTTGTCCTGGGTGAAGATGCCTTCGGTGAACCAGGTCACGAACGGCCAGGCGAGATGGATGAGGCCGGGGATCTTCGGCTTCTTCACCGAAAGATAGCCGAAGGTGCGGTTGGTTTTCTGCGCCGCGTCGAGCGGCGTATAGGCCAGCCACACATCCAGCACCGGATCGCCGGGACCCACCCAGACTTTCAGGTGCTGATAGGGATATTCGGTGCGGATGGTCATGGTGTCGCGATTGGCGGCATCGGTGGGTGCGCGCATCACGCCCAGGATGGTGGTCTCGCCCAAAGTGGCGCGGCCTTCGGTGCGGCTGAAAGTGTAATCCACTTCGCACCAGTCCGGACCTTGGCGCCGTCCCAGGCAGGTCGCCTTGATCGAACCCATCAGGCTGCGATGCAGGACCTGATGATTCATGTCGAAGAGATTCTCGTGCATGAAGCTGTAGTGGCAGGCGACGCTGCGGTCGAGCCGGCGCGTCTTGTAGGAACGGTCAGCGCGCGAGCCCAGGGATTTGGGCAGCCGCTCATCGGCGCGGGTGGGATCGCCGGGGAAGATGAAGATCATCCCGTCCACTTCGCGCACCGGATAAGAGGTGACGCCATTGGGCAGACGCTCGCGTCCCAGATAAGGGATGTTCACGCAATGGCCGGCGCAATCGTAAGTCCAGCCATGATAGCCGCATTTGAGCGCTTCACCTTCGACAATGCCCAGCGAAAGCGGCACCTGGCGGTGCGCGCAGCGGTCTTCCAGCGCATGCACTGTCCCGCTCTGGCCCCGGTAAAGCACCACCGGCTCGCCGGCGAAGCGGCACGCCAGGGTCTTGCCGCGCTTCAGCGTGTGCGACCAGGCGAGCGGATACCAGTAATCGGGGTGCGCGCCAATGCGCCTCAGATCCGTCTTCGGAGCAGACACAGCCGTCATCGGCGATCACTCATCTCGGACACTGCCTTGTTTGGACTTGAGGTCCCGCCCCCGGCAGGTTCGCCTATAACCCGAACATGCCAGAGGCCGAATGTCCACGCTATAATGTAGGTTAATCTTCTCTCGTCCCAATTGCCCTTTTGACCGGAACGGGGTTCCTTTTCGTACAGTGCAGCTTGGGGCGAAAAGATGAGGGGCTATTTCGGAGTGGGCGTGGATGGGATTTCCAAGCCCATGAATCTGGGCAATCTGGTCCGTATTGCTCATGCCTTCGACGCCAGCTTCTTTTTCTCGATCGCGCCGCGCCTGAAATTGTCGGACGCGCAAAGCGACACTTCGCGGGCGCAAGGGGCGCTGCCCTTCTACAATTTCGCCAAGCCGGAGGATCTGCGCCTCCCCATCGGTTGCTGCCTGGTGGGGGTGGAGATCACTAACGACGCGGTTGAGCTTCCCCGTTTCCGCCATCCCATGCGCGCGGCCTATGTGTTCGGCGCCGAGCGTTTCTCGCTCTCGCCCAAAGTGCTCAAGGCCTGCGCATTCGTGGTGAGGATACCCACCCGCTTTTCCATCAATGTGGGCATGGCCGGGGCCATCGTCCTCTATGACAGGCTGGTGTCGCTGGGCGGCTATGGCGCGCGCCCCGCCAAGGCGGGCGGCGAGGGCGCCGAGGTGCCGCCGCCGCACACCTGGGGTGCGCCGCTGGCAAAGCTCCCGCACGATTAGCGCCCTAGTCCACAATCGATTCGCGTCAAGGGCGCGCGTCAAAAAATACAGCGCTTTCCAAGCAGAAATGGGCGTGTTAGTCCCGGCGCATGACCCCCGCTCTGTCCATCTCCCACCTGCGCAAGGTTTATCGCGGCGGCACTGTCGCGGTCGAAGACATCTCGCTGACGATTCCGGAAGGGGAGTTCTTCGGTTTCCTGGGCCCCAATGGCGCGGGCAAATCCACCACCATCCATTGCGTCACCGGCGTGGCAGAGCCGACCTCGGGCAAGATCGAGATTTTCGGCATCGACGCGGTCAAGAATTATCGCGAGGCGCGCCGCCTAGTGGGCCTTTGCCCCCAGGAATTCAACGTCGACCCCTTCGCCACGCCCCGCCAGATCGTGGACTGGATGGGCGGCTATTTCGGCATGAACGCCCGCGCCCGGAAAGAGCGCATCGATTATTTGATCGAGCGCTTCGACCTCATTCCGCACCAGAAGAAACAGTTTCGCCAATTGTCAGGCGGTTTGAAGCGCCGCGTCGTTCTGGCCCGCGCCCTGGTCAACGATCCCAAGCTGATCATCCTGGACGAACCCACCGCCGGCGTGGACGTGGAATTGCGCCGGGTGCTGTGGCGCTATCTCGCCGAGATCAACAAGGACGGGCGCACCATCCTTCTTACCTCGCATTATCTGGAAGAAGTGGAACGGCTCTGCCGCCAGATCGCCATCGTCAACAAGGGCAGGATCGTGCGCGAAGGCACCAAGGACGAGATCGCGGGCGCGCCGGGCGGGCTCGAGGATGCCTATCTGGTGGCGACCGGCGCCGAGCCCGATCATGTCGCGGGGCAGTGAGATGCAGACTTTGAAGCCCATGGGCGTCAACTGGATCGGCCTCTACACCATGGTGAGGCGCGAGGTGCAGCGCATGGCGCGCGTGCCTATCCAGGCCTTCGTCGCGCCCTGGATCTCGGCGCTGCTGTTCATTTTCATTTTCGGCTCGGTGGTGGGCGGGCGCATCTCCCAGATCGGTGGCCACAAATATCTGGAATTCGTGCTGCCGGGCATCCTGATGATGAACATCATTCAAGCCGCCTTTCTGCAGTCGTCCACCGCGATCTATTTCTCGCGCTTCATCAAGTTCGTGGAAGAGATGCTGGTGGCGCCGCTCTCTTATGTTGAAATGATCGTGGGCAGCCTCAGCGTGGTGGTGTTGCGCGCCACTGTCACCGGCATCGGCATTCTTCTGATGGGCATCGGCTTCGGCGCCACCCATATCGAGTCCTGGCCGCTGTTCCTGTTCTGGCTCGTGAGCGTCTCCGCCGTGTTCGGCCTTCTGGGCCTGATCGTGGGCCTATGGTCCAAAAGTTTCGAGCAGCTCTCCATGCCGGTGGTGTTTTTCCTGACCCCGCTTTCGATGGTGGGCGGCGTCTTCAACACCGTTCAGATGCTGCCGCCCTGGCTCCGCTGGCTGGCCTGGGCCAATCCCTTCTTCTATTTCATGAACGGCATTCGCGGCGCCATGATCGGTTACGACGAGACCCCGCCCGGCCTGGGCATCGGATTGACCTTGGTGTTCGTCCTGGCTCTGGGCGTGGTGGTGTGGCGGCTTTTCGCCAAGGGTTACGGCCTGCGCGAATAGGCTGGCGGGGGCAGGGCCCCTTGGCTTATTCTCGCTGCCACGCGGGCAAGCCCATGAAATCGCCCGATTCCGGCCCCATACACCGGCCCCGATACGCTGGAGCATTCATGATACGCAATCTTTTGCTGGGTTCCCTCTGCGCCGCCGCGCTGGCGGTGCCCGCCTTTGGCCAAAGCGCCAACCAGAGCGCCAATCTCCTGGGCGCGTTCGGGAACTGGACCGCCTATTCGACAGGAACCGGCGACAGCATGACCTGTTTCGCCATGTCCCGTCCCCGCGCCACGCAACCCAAGACGGGCCTCAAGCGCGGTTCGATCTATCTGATCGTCACAGATTATCCCGCCAAGAAGATCAAAGGCGAACCCGAGATCGTGCCCGGCTATGAGTATAAGGATAAGGCGCCGGTGACCTTGGAGATCGGCGACGACCGCTTCACCTTCTTTGGCAAGAACGAAGCCAAGGAAGGTTCGGCGTGGCTCACGTCGCTCAATGAGAATTCGCATCTGATCGATGTCATGAGCAAAGGCGTCTCGGCCGTGGCGCTGGGAACGCCGACGCGCGGCGCCAAGAGCGCGGACACCTATTCGCTGGCGGGCTTCAATGACGCGCTCGCCAAGATTCATGCCAGCTGCAACATGTAAATCCCTGATTGGGCTGTCGCCTGCGGAACTGTCCGCGGCGCTGACCGAAAGCGGCGTGCCGGAAAAAGCGGCGCGCATGCGCGCGCGCCAATTGTGGAACTGGATCTATGTTCATGGCGCGCGCGATTTCGCCGGCATGAGCAATCTGGCCAAGGATTTCCGCGAGCAGATGACGGGCAAATTCACTTTGGCGCGGCCCGAAGTGGTGACCGAACAGATTTCCAGCGACGGCACCCGCAAATGGCTGCTCAAGACCGGGCCGGGCATCGAATTCGAAACCGTCTATATCCCCGAGGCCGAGCGCGGCACGCTTTGCGTTTCGTCCCAGGTGGGCTGCACCTTGAATTGCCGCTTCTGCCACACCGGCACCCAGAGGCTGGTGCGCAATCTCACCTCCGACGAGATCGTGGGACAGTTGCTGGTGGCGCGGGATTCACTGGGCGATTGGCCGTCAACCGCCCCTGGGCGTAAGGTCACCAATGTGGTGATGATGGGGATGGGCGAGCCGCTCTACAATTTCGACAATGTGAAGGCCGCGCTGGCCATCGTCACCGATGGTGACGGCCTGGCGCTGTCCAAGCGCCGGGTGACGCTCTCGACCGCCGGCGTGGTGCCGATGATCGAGCGCGCGGGCGCCGAGATCGGCTCGGCCCTGGCGATTTCGCTTCATGCCGTGAATGACGAATTGCGCGACGTGATCGTGCCGATCAACAAGAAATACCCGCTCAAGGAATTGATGGCGGCTTTGCGCGCCTATCCCGGCGCCTCCAATTCCCGCCGCATCACTTTCGAATATGTGATGCTCAAGGGCGTGAATGACAGTTTGGCCGAGGCGCGCGCGCTGGTCCGGCTGGTGGGAGGTATTCCCGCCAAGATCAATCTCATCCCCTTCAATCCGTGGCCGGGCGCACCTTATGAATGCTCGGACTGGAGCCAGATCGAGAAATTCGCCGAGATCGTCAACAAGGCCGGTTACGCCAGCCCGGTGCGCACCCCGCGCGGACGTGACATCATGGCGGCCTGCGGCCAGCTCAAATCCGAAAGCGTCAAAGAGCGCGCCTCGGCCCGGCTGGCGGCCGAAAAGCTGGCGGCGTTGCAATCGGGTCAATTGGCCCGGATGCCGAATTAACGCAGCCCAGACTTTCCGCCGGGCCGCTGGATTTTTGACCCTCAATCCCTATAGTCCGCCCGATTTTGACGGACTCCGGACATGGCCAAGAAAGACGTGAAAAAAGTCGTGCTCGCCTATTCGGGCGGCCTGGACACGTCGGTGATCCTCAAATGGCTGCAGACCGAATATGGCGCTGAGGTTATCACCTTCACCGCCGATCTGGGGCAGGGCGCCGAGATCGAACCGGCGCGCCAGAAAGCGCTCACCTTGGGCATCAAGCCCCAGAACATCTTCATCGAGGATCTGCGCGAGGAATTCGTGCGCGACTACGTCTTCCCCATGTTCCGCGCCAATGCACTGTACGAGGGCGTCTATCTGCTGGGCACGTCGATCGCGCGGCCCCTGATCGCCAAGAAGCAGATCGAGATCGCCGAGAAGATGGGCGCCGACGCGGTGTCCCATGGCGCCACCGGCAAAGGCAATGACCAGGTGCGCTTCGAGCTTTCCTATTACGCGCTCAAGCCCGACATCAAAGTGATCGCGCCGTGGCGGGAATGGGATTTGACCAGCCGCACCAAGCTGCTGGAATTCGCCGAAGCGAACCAGATTCCCATCGCCAAGGACAAAAGGGGCGAGGCGCCCTTCTCGGTGGACGCCAATCTGCTGCATTCCTCGTCGGAAGGAAAAGTTCTGGAGGATCCCTCGAAAGAGGCCGACAGCATCGTCTATCAGCGCACCATTTCGCCTGAGGACGCACCCGACAAAGCTACCTATGTGGAGATTGGCTTCGAAAAGGGCGATGCGGTGAGCATTGACGGCGAAAAATTATCGCCCGCCAATCTTCTCACCAAGCTCAACGAATTGGGGAGGGCCAATGGCATCGGCCGGCTCGATCTGGTGGAAAACCGTTTCGTCGGCATGAAATCGCGCGGCATCTATGAGACGCCGGGCGGCACCATCCTGATCGCGGCCCATCGCGGGATTGAAAGCATCACCTTGGACCGCGGCGCGGCGCATCTGAAGGACGAGATCATGCCGCGCTATGCGGAGCTGATCTATAACGGTTTCTGGTTCTCGCCCGAGCGCGAGATGTTGCAGGCTCTGATCGACAAGAGCCAGGAATTCGTCACCGGCACGGTGCGGCTCAAACTCTACAAGGGCAACACTACGCTCGTAGGGCGGCAATCGCCTTATTCGCTCTACAGCGAAAGTCTGGTCACATTCGAGGACGACAAGGGCGCCTATGACCAGAAAGACGCGCAGGGCTTCATCAAGCTCAATGCGCTGAGGCTGCGCACGCTCGCCATGCGCAAGCGGCAGACCAAGAAATAGCGGCGAAGAAATGAGCACCATGAGCGTGAACCAGGCCCAGATCGATTTCTGGAACGGGCCGACTGGCCAGAAATGGGCCAAGCACCAGACCGATATGGACCGCAATATGGCGGACATCGCCGTGGCGGGCCTGGCGCTGGCGGACGCGCGTCCCGGAGAGCGCGTGCTGGATATCGGCTGCGGCAATGGTTCGACCAGCCTGGCGCTGGCCGAGACGGTGGGGCCATCCGGCGATGTGATAGGCGTGGATGTCTCTCAGCCCATGCTGGCGATAGCGAAGAGCCGCATCAACGCGCCCAATATCCGTTTCATCGAAGCCGATGCCGCTACCCATCCCTTTGCGGCGGATCGCGACCTGATTTTCTCCCGCTTCGGCGTGATGTTCTTCGTCGAGCCGGTTGCCGCTTTCGCCAATATCCGCAAAGCCGCCAACACAGGCGGACGTCTCGCCTTCATCTGCTGGCGCAAGGTGGAAGAGAATGAATGGTCGATGCGGCCCTATCTGGCGGCGTTGCCGTTCCTGCCGGAACAGAAAGCCACTGATCCCAATGGGCCGGGACCGTTTGCCTTCGCCGACCGGGAGCGCACGCGCGGCATCCTTGCCGAAGCTGGCTTCCGCGACATCGCGATCGAGCCTTTTAACGGCCATATGCGCCTGGGGGCCTCGCCGGAACATGCGGCCCTGCTGCTCACCTCACTGATGGGGCCGGCGTCGCGGGCGCTGAAGAATGTGGATGAGGAAACGCGCGCCAAGGCGCGGGATGCCATCGCCAAGGACATGGCGGCGTTCCAGGGCAGTGCGCCCGAGATTGCGCCGGGCACCGCCTGCTGGCTGGTCAGCGCGCGCTGTTGAGCCTGCTATAGCGGGCGCGAAGATTTTTGTGGCGTGAGCAGGGTCACTAGCGTCAGCGTAGCGACGCGCGGAATGCAGCCTAACGAGCTGATGGGCTTTGTATCCGAGCCACTCGCTCAAGCTCGCGGCGTTCGTCGCTCGAAATGGTCCGGCAGACCATTTCGTTCGCTCGCGCGAACCGCTCCTCACAAGCACGGCCGACGCGCTTCACGACGCAAAAAGACCGCGTCCCTTAGATGTCCACTGAAGCGGCCAGGGCATTATCCTGGATAAATTCGCGTCTGGGCTCGACCACATCGCCCATCAGCTTGGCGAACAATTCATCCGCATCCCCGGCATGCTCGACCTTCACTACCAATAACGAGCGGGCGTTCTCGTCCAAGGTGGTCTCCCACAATTGCTCCGGGTTCATCTCACCCAGGCCCTTGTAGCGTTGCAGGGCCAGGCCCTTCCTGCCCCATTCGAACACCGCGGCCAGCAATTGGGACGGCGAACGGATCTCACGGGTCTCGTCCTTGCGCCTAAGGCTGCCGGAGCGGAGATAGGTCTGTTGCAACTCGCCCGCCATCTTATCCAGCCTGCGCGCATCGGCCGACGAGATCAGCGCGCCGTCGATCGCCACGGCCTCGCGCACGCCGCGCACGTCGCGCCAGAATTTCAGGCCGCCATCGGGCGTGGGCTCGCCGTGCCAGCCGCGTTCGAATTCCTCGGACAGGGTGTCGAGCCTGGTGGCGATATAGTGCGCCGTCTCGTTCGCACGCGCGGCATCGGCGAGGATGTCGGGATTGAGCGCGCCGGCGATCGCCGCCTGTTCCAGCACGAAACGCGGATAGTGGCGGGGGAAGCCCTCCAGCGCCGCCACCGCGCTACGCGCGCTGTTCACCAGCATGGCGAAATCCGCGCCCGCCACCGTCTCGCCGGTGTGGAGGGTGAAGAAGGCGCCTGCCGAGCCTTCATCGATCAGGTAATTCTGCAGCTCGCTTTCGTCCTTCAAATAGCGCTCGGACTTGCCACGCGCTGCTTTGTAAAGTGGCGGCTGGGCAATGAAGATATGGCCGCGCTCAATCAAATCTTTCATCTGGCGATAGAAAAAGGTGAGCAGCAGGGTACGAATATGCGCGCCGTCCACGTCGGCGTCGGTCATGATGATGACCTTGTGGTAGCGCAGCTTGTCGGGATTGAATTCCTCGGGCCCGATCCCGGTGCCCAGCGCCGTGATCAGGGACACGATGCTGTCGGATGAGAGCATCTTGTCGAAACGGGCGCGCTCGATATTGAGGATCTTGCCACGCAAGGGCAGCACCGCCTGGTTGGCACGGTTGCGCGCCTGTTTGGCGCTGCCGCCGGCGCTGTCGCCCTCGACGATGAAGATCTCGCATTTGGAGGGATCGCGTTCCTGGCAATCGGCCAGCTTGCCGGGCAACGAGGCGCCGTCCAGCGCCCCTTTGCGGCGGGTAAGCTCGCGCGCCTTGCGCGCCGCCTCGCGGGCGGCGGCCGCTTCCACCACCTTGCCCACCACCATCTTGGCTTCGGAGGGGTGCTGCTCGAACCAGGCGCCCAGCTTATCGATCAGCGCGCCTTCCACCACCGGGCGCACTTCGGACGAGACCAGCTTGTCCTTGGTCTGGGACGAGAATTTCGGATCGGGCACTTTCACCGACAACACGCAGGTGAGGCCTTCACGGCAATCATCGCCGGTCAGCGCCACCTTGTCCTTCTTGGCGCTGGGCATGTCTTCGGCATATTTGGTCACCACGCGGGTGAGACCGGCGCGGAAGCCGGCCAGATGCGTGCCGCCGTCGCGCTGGGGGATGTTGTTGGTAAAGACCAGCGTCGATTCGTGATAGCTGTCGTTCCAGGTGAGCGCGATCTCCACCGTCATGCCGTCGCGTTCGGATTCAATCATTACGGGCGAGGGGATCAGCGGGTTCTTGGCGCGGTCGAGATATTGCACAAAGGCTTTCAGCCCGCCTTCATAATGCAAGAGCGCTTCCTTGGGCTCGACCCCGCGTTTGTCGGTGAGCGCGATGGTGACGCCGGAATTGAGGAAGGCCAGCTCGCGCAATCTGTGTTCAAGCGTGGCGTAATCGAATTCGGTCTTGGTGAAGGTGACGGTCGAGGGCAGGAAAGTGACTTCGGTGCCGCGCCTTGGCTTGCCATTTTCGATCGGCGCATCGGCCACAATCTTGAGCGGCGCCACGGCGTCGCCGTTGCGGAACTGCATGTAATGTTCCTTGCCTTCGCGCCAGACGCGCAGGTCCAGGATTTCGGACAGCGCGTTCACCACCGACACGCCCACGCCGTGCAGTCCGCCCGAGACCTTGTAGGCGTTCTGTTCGAATTTTCCGCCCGCATGAAGCTGGGTCATGATCACTTCGGCGGCGGAAACGCCTTCTTCTTCGTGGATGCCGGTGGGAATGCCGCGGCCATTGTCGCGCACTGTGCAGGAGCCATCGGGATTGAGCGTGACGTCGATGCGGTTGGCGTGGCCGGCCAAGGCCTCGTCCACCGCATTGTCCACCACTTCATAGACCATGTGATGCAGGCCCGAGCCGTCATCGGTGTCGCCGATATACATGCCGGGGCGCTTGCGCACGGCATCCAG
>Ga0182024_10014630_pt1 | contig 15149 bp, 14 predicted proteins | sample P32metaG_FD_120480 | JGI IMG/M metagenome (GOLD analysis project Ga0182024, IMG submission 120480) | Permafrost microbial communities from Stordalen Mire, Sweden - P3-2 metaG (Illumina Assembly) | ecosystem: Environmental > Terrestrial > Soil > Wetlands > Permafrost | place: Sweden: Stordalen... | reverse complement strand
GTTCTGTTCAGGAAGATAGGATCGAAATGTCTTTGCCATGATTCGAAAAACTCGCACACCTTGCGGTTCTTTTTCAAGCACAATCAGCAGGACGGAGAGGAATACTCGGACAGACTCCTAGGCCCCTTGCAACCCACAAAAATGCCGCAGCGGCCCAGCCCAGTTGTTTTAAGGAGATTTTAATGTATGGCTTGGTATTCTCTGAAACTTAGTAGACGAAGCTGCGTAGTAATTTAGTGAGGAAAATTCGCGCTGTACTCAGCGCGATACAAGAACTCGCTGTGCCTTAAATTAGGAGGACATTTCGATGACCGTTGAAACTACCATGAAACGTTGGAGGGGTTTACTTGCGGCGCTTATTGTAATCGGCATCGCTGTCGTAATCCTGAGCCTTCCGCAGGGGCGGGGTCTGGTCGGTCAATTTTTCAGGTCTCTACGCGTGCAGAAAGTGCAGGCCGTAAATGTGGACCTTTCCTCGTTCACCGATCCCAATGCCAATCCCGCGCTGCACGACATGGTCGCCAAAATGATTTCCGACAAAGTCGTCGTGACCAAGTCGGAAAAAAATCAGCCCGCGGCGGACCGCGCGGCGGCAACGCAACTTGCTGGCTTTCCCGTGGAGCTTTTGAGCAGCCGAAAAGACGCGCCGAAACTTGTCGTGTCCGGCGAACACGACATCAACCTGTCGGTCGATCGCTCCCGTTTGCAGGCCATCTTCAACGAAGCAGGCCATTCGGACCTGGTCGTGCCGCAATCGCTTGATGGAGCAGCAGTAGCCGTGGAAATTCCAAGGGCGGTCGAGGTGCAATATGGAAATTGCCCCACTCCGACCACCGCGACGAATGCAGTGGCCAGCAATATTACGGGCCCGACGCCCGCTACAACGGAATTCAGCGACTGCGTGAGGCTGCGGGAGGGCCCAAGTCCCACGGTGAATGTTCCGCCCGGTCTCGACGTCGAGCATCTGGCACAAATTGGACTTGAGGTTGCCGGGATGAGTCCGACTCAGTCGCACGATTTCCTTCAGACCGTCGATTGGAAATCCACTTTGAGCATGACCGTGCCGCAATTTCTCCGCTCCTACCAGGTCGTGAAAGTTGACGGCGTGCAGGGGACGCTGCTCACGCTGGCGGGCCGGCGAGGTCCGGGATACACATTGATCTGGGCGAAGAATGGAACGGTCTATTCTCTGGTTGGTTTCGGCGACTCGAGCGAAGCCGTGGATCTGGCAAATTCACTAAAATAATAAATACTGTAAACATGGAGCGGCCACTGGATCACTCCGATCACTTCGCAATTCAAACGCAAAATCTGCGGAAAGTTTTTAAGAACAAGGTCGCCGTCGGCAACCTTTCGCTCTCGGTGCGCCGCGGGGAAATTTTTGGCTTCCTCGGTCCGAACGGCGCGGGGAAAAGCACTTCGATCAAGATGCTGCTCGGCCTTGTGAAGCCCAGCGGCGGCGAAGCCTACGTGTTAAACGTGCCCGCGAGTAACGTTGAAATTCGGCGCAAGATCGGATTCCTGCCGGAAGACTTCAGGTTTTATCATTGGCTGACCGCGGCGGAGCTCCTCGCGCTTCATGGGCGTCTCTCTGGCGTGCCGGCTGCCACGCTTCGCGAACGCGTTCCCGCCTATATTGATCTGGTCGGCCTCACGCCGCACCGGGACAAGCGCCTGCAGGCGTTTTCCAAGGGAATGCTCCAGCGGATCGGGCTCGCGCAAGCGCTCATTCACGAGCCGGAATTGATTTTTCTCGATGAGCCGACATCGGGCCTCGACCCCATGGGCCGCCGTCTGGTACGCGATATTATTCGCTCGCAACGGGAACGCGGCGCGACGGTGTTCCTCAACTCCCACATCCTGAGCGAAATTGAAATTACCTGCGACGAAGTAGTCTTCATCCGCGACGGCGAAGTGGTCACCAGCCGCGACCTCCGGACGACGCGGGCGGAAGAGATTCGCGTAGTGATCCGCGCACGGAAGCTAACGCCGGAGGCGATTGCAGGGCTTGCGCCGTGGACTACTTCGGCGGTGCTCGAGGATGAACTGCTCACGCTCGCAACGCCAACGCAGGATGTGCTGCCCGATATCCTGCGCCATTTGGTCGCGGCCGGCGCCGACGTCTACCAGTTCACGCCGCAAAAACTTTCACTGGAAGATTTGTTCATGAAAATCATGGGCGAAGATCGGGGATTATGATGGCTTTCTGGACCATCGCCGGGATGACGTTTCGCGAGGCCGCGCGGAAAAAGATTTTGTGGACCGCGCTCATTGCAGGCCTCGGCTTCTTCGTCGTCTTCGGCTTCGGCTTGCATTACCAGATGGCGGACTTCGCGCGCGGCTCCATTCCTCCCTTTTTGCAATATCAGATCGTGAGCGGAATGTTGATGATTGGACTCTACACGGTGGATTTGCTCGCCGTGGTCATGACCATCCTTACATCCGTGGATACCATCTCCGGCGAAATTGATTCGGGGAGGATTCAAGCCATTGCAACCAAGCCGATTGCGCGCTGGCAGGTCCTGCTCGGCAAATGGACGGGCTTCATTGGCATGCTCGCGATTTATATCGCGTTGATGTTCAGCGGAACGATCGCGGAGGCCCATTGGATCGGCGGCGTTGTTCCTCAGAATCCGGTTACCGGCGCGCTGCTTGTATTTTTAGAATGCGTACTCGCGCTGACCGTCACGTTCATGTTCGGAACGTGGTTTTCGACGCTCACCAATGGCGTCATCGTCCTGGGCCTTCACGGCCTCGCTTTCCTAGGAGGCTGGCTCGAACAAATGAGTGGATTTGTCGAAGGGTCGCGACTGGTAACGCTCGGAATCGTTTCTAGTCTCGTGATGCCGAGCGAAGCCATCTGGCGTCGTGCAGCGTTTGAAATGGAGTCACCCCTCGCGGGCTCCCTTCAATTTTCTCCGTTCGCTGACATCTCCGTGCCAAGCGTCGCGATGATTGGCTACGCAGGCGTCTTTATGATTGGCGCGCTGGCCGTGGCGATTTACCACTTCCATAAACGTGATCTGTGATGGGAACGCGATAGACATTGCTCCGCGCGATTTGCTCGGGAGCGGGTCTGGCGCAATTCAAGAAGTGGTGACAACATGTGTTCGATCGCGTGAGATAAACCACAGAACAGGAGAGGAAATAGACATGACTCTTTCCATAGACCCGAAGACATCGGCGCTTGTGCTGATTGATTTACAGCAAGGCATTGTCGCGCGAGGAGGCGCGCCGCGTCCCGGCAGCGAGGTGGTAGTCAATGCCGCGCGGCTCGCGAATAAATTCCGCGAAAGCGGCTCGACCGTTGCTCTGGTGCGCGTATCCTTCGCCCCCGATCGCAAGGATGCGGTGAGTTCGCAGGTAGACGCGCCATTCCAGATGACCGGTCCGCTACCGCCGAATTGGGCGGAAATTGTGCCGGAAATTGGTCCGAAGGATGGAGACCTCGTCATCACCAAGCGCCAGTGGGGAGCCTTCTATGGCACGGACCTCGACCTTCACTTGCGGCGGCGCGGCGTGCGAACCATCGTCCTCGGCGGAATTGCCACCAACTTCGGCGTCGAATCCACGGCGAGGGACGCTTTCGAACGCGCCTATCAGCTGATTTTCGCCGAGGACGCGATGACCAGCATCACCGCCGAAGGACACGCCTTCGCGATCCAGAATATTTTCCCGCGACTCGGCCTGATTCGTTCCACTGACGCTGTGATGGAAGCGTTCGCCGCAGCCTGAGAGACTCCGCCTCAGGAGTCGCGTTCTAAACCGGCCGCCCGAGTGCTAGACTGTGGAACGGGTGAAATGCGTATGGTCTCCTGGATCCTGGTCATACATGTTTTCGGTTTCGTTTTTTGGGTGAGCGGTCTGGTCGTAACGACCATTGCCCTTCTCCGCCACACGCAGGAAACTTCCCCCGACGCGCGCAATGCTCTCGCTCGTCTGGAGAAGATTTTCTTGCGTGGCATGGCCGATCCAGGGGCGCTGCTTGCGATCCTCGCGGGGATAACGATGATTGCGACCAACCCGACCTATTACCTACATGCCGGCTGGCTGCACATCAAACTCTCGTTTGTGCTCGCGATGATCGTCATGCATGTCGTTGTCGCAGTAAGGACCAAATCCTACGCGGCGGGCCGGATTTCTTTGGAACCCGGCCAGGTCAGAATGATCCTGGTGACAATCGTCCTGATCTTCCTACTGATTCTTGTCTCGACTCTGCCCGGCCAAGTCTTTTTACCTTGAGACAATCCCACCGTATTGGCGTGCCCGGTTGACACAGCCGAGCATGCGCCTTAATCTCAAATGAGGCGCCTACCTATGGACCTCTTCGAAGAAGTCGTCAAGCTGCGGCGAGCGGGAAAACGCGGTGCCCTCGCGACCATCGTCCACACCAATGGCTCGATTCCGAGCTATGAAAGCTCGCGCATGCTGGTCCGGGAAGACGGCTCGATTGCCGGGACGATCGGCGGCGGCTGCGTCGAAGCGGAGGTCTGGGCGGCGGCCAAAGAAGTGATGAGCGAGGAGGCACCGCGCAAGATGACCTTCAGCCTGAATAATGAAGCCAACTACGACAACGGCCTGATCTGCGGCGGCACGCTGGAAATATTCGTCGAGCCGATCCTGCCGCAACCCATGCTCTATATTTTCGGCGGAGGACATGTCTCGATCGCCCTGGCGAACGCGGCGCACTCGGCCGGGTTTAACATCGGCGTGATTGACGACCGCGAATCCTTCGCCAACCGCGAACGCTTTCCAATGGCCACGGAAATTCACACCAGCTTCGAGGAAGCGTTTGAAAAGATCAAACCGACCGTAGCAACTTACATGGTGATCGTCACGCGCGGGCACAAGGACGACATGCGTGTACTCGCGTGGGCTATCGGCACTTCGCCGCGCTATATCGGCATGATTGGCAGCAAACGCAAAGTGATTTCCGTATATCGCGCGCTCGAAAAAGACGGGGTCGCGCCGGACAAATTTGCCGGCGTGCATGCGCCAGTGGGCCTCGACATCGGAGCTCTGACGCCCGAAGAAATTGCCATCAGCATCACAGCGGAATTGATCGCCATCCGCCGCGGCGTCAAGAATCTTTCTCACAAGGCGTTGAAAATCGAGGACGCCACCATAACGTCGGCCGGATAAATGATCTATTCAAGGATTCCCTTGCTTGCCGCCATCATTCTTTCCGCCGGCGCTTCCAGCCGCATGGGACGCCCAAAAGCTCTGCTTCCCTATCGCGAAGGCACTTTCCTCGAACACCTGATTCAAGTGACGCGCCACTCACAAGTAGGAGTCACTCGCGTGGTCCTGGGCGCCGGCGCGCAGGAGATCAGCGAAATTGCAAAGCTTGACCGCTCCCTGGTCGTTCTCAATTCCGGCTGGGAGCAAGGCCAACTGTCGTCCATCCGAGAAGGGATACGAAGTCTGGAGGGACTCGATACGGACGGAATCATCCTTTGCCCGGTCGATCATCCTCTTGTGAGCGCGGCGTTGGTCAGCGACTTGATCGGACAATTTTATTCAGAGGAAAAGGCGATCGTGCTGCCCACCTACAAAGGGCGGCGCGGCCATCCGGTGATCTTCTCCAGCGCGCTTTACGGCGAACTGCTCGTTGCTCCAATGGATAAAGGCGCGCGCGCGGTTGTTTGGGCCCATGCCGCCGACGTGCTCGAAGTTCCGACCGATGAAGAAGGCGTGGTCCTCAACATTAACGATCCCGACATGCTGCAGCGCGCTTTCGAGCCGGGAAAGGGATAGCCACAAAGACAGAGAGACTCGAAGGAAGCCTAACCACTAAACACATTTTACGTCTTTCTGACTTTCCTTTTGCTATTTCTTTAATGTCTTAAGCTCAACTTTACCTAATAGGTTATGCAAGAAATGGTCGAATTCGGTCTATCATTTCTTCGATTGTCTTGAACCACTGTTTGCGATTACGGAGAAGCGGTACCGCGGATGGCCAATTGCCATTTGCGTCAGACACCCATGCCATTTTGCCGTCAATCCCCTTCTGTTCGTAGGGGAGCCATTTCGACTCGGGAATCAGCTTTACTAGAGCATCATAATAACTCTGCCAGATTTTTGTGGGTATTTTGAGCCGAACACATTTTAGACTGAAATATCCGCTCCTAAACGTTCCATCCTTCCGAATCTCGCCGAAATTAAAGAATTCAGAGCTTTCTTCGTTCTCAAATTTGATTATAGCACCGGCGATTCCAAAGTCGACGTCCAAGCCGTGCACGGGGCCCTCTTGAATCGTTTGCTCAGCGAGTATAGCAAGTTCGTCTCCTGCATACTCTCGCAGATCATCCAAGAATAATGTCAACGTTAGAGGCGGTGGACGCCTTCCCGAGGTTCCCGTCTTCGCAATGTCGGTTTCTGGCGTAATGCACTTTACGCTTACATCGGGAACATTGAATCGCCTGACCTCAACAATCGCGCGGACGACTTCTCGCGTGCGGGTGACAACGCGAGGCTACACAAAGAAACCCTCCTCTGCATTTGCTCCAAGTTTAAAGAGAGCGAGTTCGACTAGACCAAGGGTAAATCCGAGCTGCGGAGTACGCTGTAAGAACTCCGCCATGCTCTCCACCCCCTTGGTGGATGCCATCGCCTACGATTAGCAAAAGAAACTTTCCACCGAAAAGGTTGCGGCTAACTGTGTCGGTAAAATCCGCTTCATTGAATTCCTCTCCTGCCGCTGCTCGAGCCGCACTTGTTAACGGGTCGGAATCCTTCGAATCGTTTGCATTTCGAATGGCCGAAACTAATTCCATGTAGGACCATCGCGAGATTTCGGTCGCATAGTCGATAATTTGTGCGACTACTTGCCGCCTGGCCTCAGGATTGCTCCAGAGCTTCGTCTCAATCAATGTGATGTGACCTTTGGCGTTGAGAAAAAACAGGTCTAGAAGGCCATGAGACGTCCGAAGCTCCCGAGCGATGGGGATTAGCCCCCGAAAAGCCGGCTCAATCTCGTCAATCGGAATTAAGCCCGGATATTTGAATAAAAGTTCTTGTATCCATGCTTCGGATTTACCGAAATCATCGGGGCTCGCCCTTTCGAGCACCCTTTCGATGCCGTTGAGAATCAGCATCGGGCCACAAAACTGTCTTGACTCTCTTGCCGCCATGACTTCCTCCTAAATCATAGGAAAGTCCTGCTTGCCTAGGTGACAGATCGACTTCCGATTTAAATCAATATTCTCTTCTTAACTTCAAGAAAGGCGACCAGTCTACTTCAATCTGCCCCGTTCGCAACCCCGAAATAAATTTCGTCTGGAACCCACCAATTTCATTTTTCTTTCTCTGCAATCTCAGTGCCTTCTGTGTTAAATCTTTTCTACTTCAAATTGGCGGCGAGGGCCTGGAGGGCGTCGCGCGCAAGCTGCGCGGCGTGGAAGGTCGCCGGTGGGAGGCCGCCCAACGCTTCCGATATCTGCTCGGGCGTGATGGCGCGCGCCTCGGCCGGAGTCTTGCCGCACAGTAGCACCGTCAGGAGAGACGAACAGGCCATGGCCGTAACGCAACCGCGCGTTCTGAAACGCGCTTCCGCGATGCGACCGTGGTCCATCCGCACGGAGAGTTCGAGGATGTCGCCGCAGACAGGATTCTCGACAGATATCGTGGCCGTGGCAGCTTCCAGAGTCCCGGCATTGCGCGGGTTCTGGAAGTGATCGAGAACGGCGTCGCTATACATGGCAAAAGTATGGCCCGGGACAGGTGAAACAGCAACGGATGGGTTCGCTGCTGAAGAATACCGTTTGCCCGGCGCACCGTTTCCGGGCATTATCAAGCGACGCCTAACCGCATATTTTCACGATTGTTGACGGGTTCGCACGTATGGACGCCGGGCCGAAAACTAATATTAGCCGAACGGCATCTATGCAACCTGGAAGGACGGTCTGATGAATAAGCCCCAGCTCTCAATCGCATTGCGAACCTTTGCTGTGATGTCCCTGGCTGCAATGGGAACCCTCACCTGGGGAACTCCCGTCCCCGCTCCCGCAGTTGACAAGGATCCCGGCGTCCTGCTCGGCACCTTGCAGGGAGAGCTCAACCGCGCGAAAACGTCGCTGGCAAAATCCGACCCCGCGCCTTACTTCATCAGCTACGAAGTTTATGACGAGCACACCATGGTGGTCACGGGGACATACGGCACGATCCTCACTTCTTCCACCGGAAATCACCGCTGGGCCGACGTGACCATGCGCGTTGGCACTCCGGCAATGGACAACACGCATGGCGAAAATCGCGAATCCGGAATGTCCTCCGGCTCCTTGCCCCTGACCGACGACCGCGACGCCATTGCAAGAAGTTTGTGGGAGCTTACCGACCGCGAATACCGCCGCGCCACGCCCGCCTACGCAAAAGTGATGACCAACACCGCGGTTCAGGCAGCCGAGGAAGACAAATCTCCCGACTTTTCGCGTGAGACGCCGCAAACGGATGTCGATCCACCCTCGGCCCCGATCACGTTCAATCAGAAGGATTGGGAAGACAAGATTCGCAAATATTCGGCGGCCTTCAGAAAATATCCCGATGTGTACAGTTCCACAGTGACCGTGCAATTTGAGCAAACGACTTCCTATTTTGTTTCAAGTGACGGAAGCGAGGTGGAGACTCCCGGCCTGATGGCGCGGCTGGTTGTGGAAGCCGATACTCGCGCCGACGATGGAATGGATTTGGTGCGCGTCGAGACGTTTGAGTCCACGACACCGGACGGACTGCCCTCGGAAAAAGAACTCGCCGCAAAGGAAGAAAAGATGGCGTCCGACCTGAAAGCGCTGCGCGAAGCGCCGCTGGCCGAGCCTTTTGATGGCCCCGCGCTTCTTTCCGGACGCGCGGCGGCGGTATTTTTCCACGAAGTCCTCGGACATCGCCTCGAGGGTCACCGCCAGCGGGGAGAAACCGAAGGGCAGACGTTCACGAAGAAAGTGAATCAGCCCATTCTGCCCAATTTCCTGAGCGTGTACGACGATCCAACATTGTCGAGCATGAACGGTATACCGCTCGCCGGCTCCTACTCGCACGATGATGAGGGCGTTCCCGCCCAGCGCGTTTCGCTGATTCAGGACGGAATTCTGAAAACTTTTCTAATGTCCCGCATGCCGATCACAAATTTTGCCCAATCGAATGGCCACGGGAGGAACCAGCCGGGATTCATGCCCACCGGACGGCAGGGGAACTTGATCGTCCAATCCACCAAGGCGGTGAAGGACTCCGAATTGCGCGGAAAGCTGATCGAGGAAATTAAAAAGGAAGGAAAACCTTACGGTCTCTATTTTGAGGATGTGCAGGGCGGCTTCACTCTGACCACTCGCGAATTGCCCCAGGCGTTTCAGGTGCTGCCGGTAATCGTGTGGCGCGTGTATCCGGACGGGCGACCGGACCAACTCGTGCGCGGCGTGGATATCGTTGGCACTCCGCTGGCCTCTTTGAACCGCATCATCCTGACGGGAGACACGACGCAGGTATTCAACGGAATCTGCGGCGCGGAATCCGGCAGCGTTCCGGTCTCCGCTTCGGCGCCGGCAATGCTGTTCAGCGAAATGGAAGTGCAGAAGCGTGTGGCATCGCGTGAGCGTCCTCCGATTTTGCCGCCTCCGGGATTTGAGCCACCAGCGGGCCCACCGTCGGGAGGCGCACGATGATCCTCTCGAAGCGGTTCTCTCAAATTGCCTCTCGAATATTGTCCGCGGCGATCGCGGTTTTATTTCTGACTTCACCGTTGCTCGCGGCCCCGCAGGGAAAAAGCGCTTCCTCCGAGGCAGCCTCAGACCCGATCTTGCGCGCGCTCCAGTCGGAACTCGCGCGATCGAAGGCGCAACTCAAGATGGACAATGTCGGCGCGCCGTTTTACATCGAGTACCGCGTATTCGACGTGGACCAATTTGAAGCCGGCGCCGCGTTCGGCGCGCTGCTGGATCAAAATCGCTCCCGGCTGCGACTGCTCCGCGCCGTTGTCCGCCTGGGGGATTATAAGGTCGACAGCTTCATCGACGCGGGACAAGGGGTCAGCGATATTCTCCCTCTGGACGGCGACGAACTGGCAATCCGCCACCAGGTGTGGATGGCCACCGATCAGGCATACAAACGGGCCGGCGAAGCGCTTGCCGCGAAGAAATCGATGCTGAAGCAGCTCAACGTCGAGCAGCCCGTCGACGATTTTGCGAAAGCCGATCCCGTCCAGTCCATCGGCCCTATCCCAAAGCTTGAAGTCGATCCCGGGAAATGGACCAAGATGCTGGAATCGGCAACGTCGGTCTACAAAAGCGATTCGCAAATTCAAAGTCTTACCGGCAGCCTGAGTTTTATCGCTCTCTCGGAATATTTCGTGAATACCGAAGGGACGGTGACTCGCCAGGGTTCGACTCACTATCTGATTACACTCGGCGCCACCGAACAGGCGCCCGACGGCATGCGCCTGGACCGTTCTCCGCAATACACCTCCAGCCGGATCGAAGAAATGCCGACGCCCGAGAAGTTACAAGCAGACGCGCTCAACCTGATGGATGGCATGAAGAAACTGCGCGAGGCTCCTGTGGTGGACGAGGAGTATCTGGGCCCGGTCCTGTTTTCAAATGATGCCGCGTCCGACATGTTCTTCGACTTGGTTGTCACGAACATCATCGGACGCAGGCCCGCTCCTGGACGCCCCGCTCGAACGACTGGTTCGTATGCCGCAAGCTACAAGGCTCGCGTCCTTCCTGACTTTATTTCCGTCGTGGATGACCCAACCATCGAAACATTCGAGGGCCACAGCCTGGGCGGAAGCTACAAAGTGGACGACGAAGGCGTCCCGGTCACTCCCGTTTCCGTGGTGGATAAGGGGCAGCTAGTGAATTTCCTGATCGGGCGTTTGCCTATTCGAGACTTCCCTGCCTCCAACGGTCATGGACGCGCCTCGGGCAGCGGGAACACCGGGCCGGCTCCGGGTAATGTGTTTATTCGTGCGTCCAAAACCAGCACCCGCGAGGAACTCAAGCAGCAGCTGATCAGTCAGTGCCGCGACCGCGGTTTGAAGTACGGCTATTTCGTTGACACCCTCGGCCCGCGCCTTACGCCGCGCCTGCTCTACAGAGTCTATGTTGACGACGGGCACGAAGAATTGGTTCGCGGCGCCATATTTAATGAACTGGACACGCGCGCGCTCCGCAGCGACCTAGTCGCCGCCGGAAATGATCCGCTGGTCAGCAATCGCGTCGGGATTCCCTTCATGTCCATCGTGAGCCCGTCGGTCCTGTTTGACGAACTCGAAGTGAAGCGGGCCGACGCCAGCAAAGAAAAGCTGCCCGACTATCCCGCGCCTGCGCTGGTTTCGGGGATCAATTAAAGAAATCGCTGGGGCAGAAACGCGGAATGCAATTGCAGGATTATCCGAAACTGCTAATATATCTTCGTCCCGCAGGACAAACGCTTGTCGAGCAGCCGCCTCGTCCGCCGCTGCTTGTGTAGGGGCTGGCGCCTGAGTTCAAGAGTCGGGCGCCTGTTGGCTCGGCGCGAACGGATTGCATCGCCCGCTTTCAAGCCACGTCGGCTTGCCGGTCGAATCTGAAAGCTTCCTTCCCAAGGGCTCCAGGCTGAGCTCACAGTCGGCTGATTTTTTTGCCTGTGTGTTGAATCAGGCGTAAAATCAAAAATGTAAGCGCCAATCGGGCGTAGAGGCAGGAAAACATGGAGAAAGGTTCGGATGTAAAGGTCCTGGGGATTGACGCCCAGGAAATGCAGGAGTGGATTGAGTCCTTCGACGCCATTTTGAAGCAGGAGGGACGGGATTCAGCGGCCCTATTGCTCGACAGGCTTCGCGCTCGCGCGGAATCCCTGGGGGTCGGGCACGCCTTCACTGCGAATACGCCTTACGTCAACACCATTCCCGCCCACAAGCAGCCCGTATTTCCCGGCGACCAGGAAATCGAACGTAGAATCAAGAGCCTGATTCGGTGGAATGCCCTGGCAATGGTCGTTCGTGCAAACCGCGTGGACCACAGCATTGGCGGGCACATTTCCACCTATGCCTCCGCGGCCACACTTTTTGAAGTCGGCTTCAACCATTTCTTTCGCGGGCGCACGGACCAGTTTGAAGGGGATACGGTCTACCTCCAGGGACATGCCTCGCCGGGCGTTTATTCCCGCGCTTTCCTCGAAGGAAGGCTTTCCGCAAAAAAACTCGAGAATTTCAGGCGTGAACTGAGAGAAGGTGGCGGCCTGTCATCCTATCCGCACCCATGGCTCATGCCGGACTTCTGGGAATATCCCACGGTTTCGATGGGCCTGAGTCCCCTGATGGCGATTTACCAGGCCCGTTTCAATCGCTATCTGGAAGACCGCGGCATTAAACCTGTCACCGACGCGAAAGTCTGGGCGTTCCTGGGAGACGGCGAGACCGACGAGCCGGAAACTTTGGGCGCGATCACGCTGGCTTCGCGCGAGAATCTCGATAATCTGATTTTCGTCATCAATTGCAATTTGCAGCGGTTGGACGGCCCGGTTCGCGGCAATGGAAAAATTGTTCAGGAACTCGAAGCCGCCTTCCGAGGCGCCGGCTGGAACTGCATTAAAGTCCTGTGGGGAAGCGACTGGGATCCTCTGTTTGAGCGCGACACCGACGGCCTGCTTGAAAAGCGGCTGGACGAAATGGTGGATGGCGAATCGCAGAAAATTAGCATCGAGTCCGGCGCCTATGTTCGCGAGCACGTATTCGGTTCTGATCCGCGCCTGCTGGAAATGGTCAAGGACCTTCCGGACGAGGCGCTGAGGACGTTGCGCGTTGGCGGCCACGACCCGCGCAAAGTCTACGCAGCCTATAGGACTGCGGTTGAACACAAAGGTTCACCCACCGTCATTCTCGCGCGAACCATCAAGGGCTATGGGCTTGGCGAAAGCGGCGAGGGGCGCAATATCACGCACCAGCAGAAGAAGCTCAACGAGGAAGAGCTGCGCGAGTTTCGTTCGCGTTTCGGGATTCCGATCAGCGACGATCAGCTTGCGGACACGCCGTTCTATCGTCCTCCCGAAGACAGCCGGGAAATACAGTACATCCGCGCGCGACGCCAGGAATTGGGCGGCTATGTGCCAACGCGCAAGATTCGCTCGAAGCCTCTAATGGCCGAGCACGACGCACTTTTCCGTGAGTTCCATACGGGCAGTGAAGGACGCGAAGTTTCGACGACGATGGCCTTCGTCGGGATGTTGCGGCAAATGCTGCGCGATCCTGAAATCGGCAAGCTCGTTGTACCGATCGTCCCCGACGAAGCCCGCACCTTCGGCATGGAATCGCTCTTCCGGCAGGTCGGGATTTACAGCAGCCGTGGCCAGCTTTACGAACCGGTGGATGTCCATACCCTGCTTTACTACAAAGAAGCCAAGGATGGACAGATTCTCGAGGAAGGGATCACCGAAGCCGGATCCATGGCTTCGTTCATCGCGGCGGGTTCCGCGTACGCCACGCACGGGATCAACACTATTCCCTTCTTTATTTATTATTCGATGTTCGGACTGCAGCGAATCAGCGACTTCATCTGGGCCGCGGCCGATATGCGCTGCCGCGGGTTCATGCTTGGCGGAACAGCCGGGCGCACAACGCTCGCAGGCGAAGGCTTGCAGCACCAGGACGGCAACAGCCACGTCCTCGCGTTGCCGATTCCCACTATGCGCGCGTACGACCCTGCGTTCGCCTATGAGATTGCCGTCATCATTCAGGACGGCATCCGGCGGATGTACAAAGAAGGCGAGAATATTTTTTACTACATCACCGTCATGAACGAAGCTTACGCGATGCCACCCATGCCGGCTGGCGTTGAAGAAGGCATACTCAAGGGAATGTATAAGTTCCACGCGTCGGAAAATAAAAATCCGAAACTCCGCGCCCAGTTGTTCGGAAGCGGCGCGATTCTCCGTGAAGCCCTGAAGGCCCAGGAAATTCTGGAGGAAAAATACGGAGTCTCCGCGGATGTATGGAGCGTCACCAGCTACAAGAGTCTCTACAGCGACGGGATTGATACCGAACGCTGGAACCTGCTGCATCCCTCCGAAACGCCCCGCGTCCCGTACGTTACACAGTGTCTTGCCGATACACAGGGAGTCCTGGTTGCTGCCTCCGACTACCTGAAAGCCTTGCCGAACCTCATCAGCCGGTGGACGCCGCGGCGGCTTGCGTCCCTGGGAACCGACGGTTTCGGGCGCAGCGAGTCCCGCGCTTCGCTTCGTGATTTTTTCGAGGTGGATGCGCGCTTCATTACTCTCGCAACCCTGCATGAATTGCAACGCGAAGGCAAGATTGAAACATCCCTGGTTGAACAGGCGATCAAGGACCTCGGCATTGATATCAATAAGTCGAATCCGCCTTACGCCTGAAATATGGACAGCGCTACATCACAGCTTACGCCGCCGAGGACTCCGAAGCCTGAACTTACGGTTGCGGCGGCGCTGATCGTTCGCGACTCAAAATTATTGGTTTGCCAGCGGCACCGCAATGACTCCCACGGGCTCGAATGGGAATTCCCCGGCGGCAAAGTCGAGCTGGGAGAATCTCCCGCGCAGGCAGTTGAGCGAGAACTCCGCGAGGAACTGGGCGTGGACGCAACGATTGGCAAGGAAATATTCCGGACCCGGCACCGGTATGGAGATTCGCAATCGGAGTTTCAGATTATTTTTTTTCGTGCCGAGGTGGATGCCTCTGCAACGCTTCAGAATCTGGTCTTTGAGAAATTTGAGTGGGCAGAGATTTCTGCGTTGCCGCAATATGACTTCCTCGAAGCAGATAAAGAACTGATCCGCTTGCTCGCCTCGCGTTCCATTTCGTTGGATGTTTAGTTAGCGCAGGCTTTACAGGTTGCGGAAAAAGCCGATTCAGGGCGGGTTCTAGTAGCACAGGCACTCTTGCCTGTGTTGAATTTGCAGCACGTACATTCAGCACACAGCCAAGAGTGGCTGTGCTACTCCACTTTTTCCGCAACCTGTTTAGCCTGCGCGGTATTGACCTTTGTGGAATTACAACTGCGCGCAGGCTGCCCTTCGCCCACACAGTGAGCGCTATACGAACCCCATCTTGTGAAAGATTGTGTCGCGTAGCAATGTTGCGACATGACCAAGCGCACAAAGAAGGCATGGAGGAAGTGGCGAAAGCTGGTTTCCGAGCAGGGGCGTAG
>Ga0182024_10014629_pt1 | contig 15150 bp, 13 predicted proteins | sample P32metaG_FD_120480 | JGI IMG/M metagenome (GOLD analysis project Ga0182024, IMG submission 120480) | Permafrost microbial communities from Stordalen Mire, Sweden - P3-2 metaG (Illumina Assembly) | ecosystem: Environmental > Terrestrial > Soil > Wetlands > Permafrost | place: Sweden: Stordalen... | reverse complement strand
TGTACAACTTTGGCACCTTCACCGAAGCTCGCGCTGCCATCACTAAGTGGATCCAATGGTACAACATCGGACGTCCTCACCAGTCACTCGGCTATCGCAGCCCGCGTCAGTTCCGCGCGCTACAACCCGAACTCGTGGCTTAATACCGGGGGAGCACTACACTATTGCGTTTAATCTGCTAGACTTGGATTCCTAATCTCCCCTCCTAATCTCCCGGGAATAGTGACGCGGAACCGCCGAGGTGTTCGATTGTCGTCGATTAGCCTTATTAAGGAACAAAAGAGGACCATCATCCGTGACTATGCTCGTGCTGATAACGTTAGAGGGTTGGCGCAGGTTCTGACAGCATTAGCATCTCTTGCGCTCCTTTGGTGGGCCGCGGTACGGAGCGTCGGCGTTTCCCGCTGGCTCATCATACCGGTGGTATTGCTGATCAGTTTATTCACTCTGCGCGTTTTTGTACTGATGCACGAATGCGGGCATGGCAGCCTGTTTCGCAATCAGCGGCTCAATCGCGCATTCGGATTTCTGCTGGGCGTAGTTTCGGGCATGCCGCAATATGTATGGTCGCGGCATCATAATTATCACCATGCCAACAACGGCAATTGGGAAAGATACCGCGGCCTGTACACCACTCTGTCGGTGGATGAATATGCGGCGATGAGCGACGCTCAGCAGCGCATCTACCGGCGCAAATGCAGCATCGCTATTGCTCCTTTTGCCGGCCTTTTTTACGTGATTTTCAATCCCCGCTTCACGTGGATCAAAGGCAGTATCGGGCTGGTGAGCCATATAGTTAAGCGGAAAGCTGCGCATCCGGAGCTATCGATGAAGGCGCACGCCGCGAGTTTTGAAACACGCTATTGGCAATCGAGCAAAGAGTACTGGCATATGTTCTGGAACAATGTCGCGCTGATTGGCATTTGGGTGCTGATGTCCTGGGCCTGCGGGCCGCTGCGGTTTTTTACGATATATCTAATCAGCGCATCGATGGCAGGTGCCGCGGGCATCGTGTTGTTCACCGTGCAGCATAATTTCGAGCACTCGTATGCGACCGATGGCCGAAGCTGGGACTATGAGACCGCAGCGATCGATGGCACAAGTTTTCTGATATTGCCGCGCTGGTTAAACTGGTTCACCGCCAATATTGCCTATCACCACATTCATCACCTATCGGCCAAAATACCGAACTATCGTTTGATCCGGTGTCACGATGAAAATCGGCAGCTCTTTTCGGCGGTCACCCGCGTGAAATTATCTCAGATTCCTAACGCCTTGAAATACATACTGTGGGACGCGCGCGCGCGGCGGATCATTTCGGTCGCGGAGTATCGGCAGCAGATGAGCCAGCCAAGTTATGGCTAACTGAAATTGTCAACGCCGGCGTCTCCTTTCGCAATCGGAGCTCGCGGCAAACACCCGCTCTGCCGCAGTGTACATAGTGTCGATTTCATATCCCGCATAGTGCAATGCCGAATTGACGCTCAATTGAAGCCCATGTTGTAGAGACGGTTCGCGGTCTCCAAGGTAATCTTGCGGGTTATTTCGGGCGGGACGCCGGCGAAATTTTCCTCGATGACCTTCAATGAGTTGGGGAAGGTCGAATCCGCATGAGGGAAATCCGAGGCCCACATGTAGTTGTCCTCGCCAAAGAATTTCCAGGTCGCGGGCCCGAGCCGGTCGTCCTGGAAGGTGGCCCAGACGTTGCGCTTCACATACTCACTGGGCTTGAGCGGCAGACGCTGCGGATCAGCTATTTTAGAATGTACGTGGTCGAGACGCTGAACCCAATTGGGTATCCAGCCGACGTCATTCTCAGCCGACACAATCTTGAGCTCAGGAAAGCGCTCGAAGACGCCGCCATACACCAATCGTGTGATGCATTGCTCGACGATGTGAATAACGTGAATTTGCAGATCCGCCATCGTGGGCATCGCAGGCGTGAGCGGCATGCCGGAGACCAGCGGCTTGTGCAGCGAAATCGGCAAATTAGCCTCGGCCGCGGCGCGCCATAGCGGGTCAAAGCGCGGATCGCTATACGGCAGATCGTTGTTGTCGGAAGCGAGCACCATGATGCCCTTCAGTCCGATTTTCGCGCAGCGCTCGACTTCGCTGACATCCGGCAAGGCGGCGAGCGAATACAGCCCGATCCCGGTGAGACGCTTGGGACTATGCGCGCAGAACTCGGCCAGCCAGTCGTTGTAAACGCGCAGGCAGGCTAGCTGTAATTCGATATCTTTAACGTTGAAGACCGCGATACCGAGGGTCGAATAGAGCACCTCGGCGACGACGCCGTCGAGGTCCTGATCCTTAAGGCGCTCGACCGGATCCCATCCGCTGGGACGCGCGGCTTCGTAGCCATGAGTCATGTGCTCGCGCAATTCCTCTCCGCTTTTGCCGGCGGCGAAGGCGGCCGCAACGGCCAATGGATGAATGCCCGGGCCGACGAACAGATAGGCGGGCCCGGTGGGCTTTTCGTTCTTGATCACGCGCGGTGCGTTGTCGCGATATTTTTTGTCGAGTCGTTGGGCCCACAGGTCGGCCGGTTCAGTCATGTGCGAATCCGCCGAAACAATCTTATGCGATACCATAATCATCTCCTGAGTCGTTGAGGAACGCGGAACCTTTAGCTTTCGGACACTGAAACCTCACGAGGTTTCAGACTTCCCTTTGGTAAAGATGCGGGCTCTACCCTGTGAAAACCCCATCATGGTTGACGCGCGTTGCTCGGGCAGTACCTAAGTCATGTCGAAACCGTAGAGAGCCGATCTGGCACTAAATCTCTGGACGACCCGAGCGCAAGACCCGGCCCGGCAACGCGCCGCTGTGCTGATTGTTCTCGAACAGTACCTGCCCGTTGACGATGGTGTAGGCGATGCCCTCGGCTTCGGAGACCAACCGCTTGCCGCCGCCAGGCAGATCGTGTCGAATCTCGGGGCGTTCGGCTGAGCCGATTTTGTCGTAGTCGAAGATTGCGATGTCGGCGACCGTCCCGGGCTTAAGCACGCCGCGGCCCGCGATCCCGAAAAACTTGGCAGGCTCCGAGGTGATGCGCTTGACCGCGAGCTCGAGCGAGAGGGCGCGCCGTTCGCGCACGAAAGTGCCGATCAGGTAAGTCGGGTAGCCGGCGTTGCAGAGCATGTCGACGTGCGCGCCGCCGTCGGAGATGCCGATCATGGTGCGCGGGTCGCTGAACTTTTTCGCGACGCGATCCTGGTTAATGTCGAGCAACGGCATCATATAGACCAGGTTGAGATCGTCCTGGATCGCGAGATCGAAAAAGACTTCGAGTGGATCGCGGCCGCGATCGCGAGCAACCTCGGCGACGGTCTTCCACTCCAGTGCCTTGAGCGCGGGATTGGTGGTTTCTTTGATTTGCGCGCGCTCCCAGATATCGTGAAAGACCGTGCGCCGCTTGAGTTCCTCGCCGAAACTGCGGCGGAATTCCGTGCCCGCGTAAAATTGCTTTTTCCCTTCCAGCGGTTGATCGCCGAACACCGGTTTCATCGAGTCCATGCTGGCGAACAGAAACGGATTGCGCAGATGAAATTCGATGACCAGCGGGCGCGCTGCGACCTGCGGCACACATCCGCGATCAAGAAGCGGGGCGACCCGGGTGAGAGTGTCGTACCAGGCGTTGGGATCGTCGTCTCGATCGCGCAAATTGAGCCATGTCACCGGACGGCCACTCGCCGAGGAGAGTAAATCGAGCAACGCGTATTCCTTATCGGAGACCTCGCACGGCTGCTTGGTCAACGCGATCTCGATCGCGCCACGATCGAAGTCACGCAGGACCGAGGAGTACGCGCGCAACTCGTCGTGACTGGCGAGGCGGCAGGCGAGCGGGTTGCCCTTATAGCCGACATGCTGCGGCATCACGGTGAGTGAAAAGCCGAATGCGCCGGCCGCAACCGCTTCGCGCAGGAGGCCGCGGATGCGATTGGTCTCGAGTTCGGTGGCCGCGCGCGCCATCGCCTCATCGCCCATTACCCAATGGCGAAAGGGTGAGAGCGCCGCCATGAAGCCGACGTTGATGCCAACGCCCCGGCGATCGGCCGCGTCCATATATTCGGGGAAAGATTCCCAATCCCAGGTGAGGCCGCGGTTGAGGACCTCGTAAGGGATCGCTTCGACGTGGACCAGGTTCCAGGTCGCGACGTCACGCTCGGCAGGTTTGCACGGCGCCAGTCCGACGCCGCAATTGCCCATGATCACGCTGGTGACGCCGTGCCATGATGAACAGGTGACCAGCGGGTCCCAGCAGATTTGCGCGTCGTAGTGAGTATGCGGATCGATGAAGCCTGGAGTGACTATGAGGCCGTTGGCATCGATCACACGCCGGGCGCTTCCACCGACGCGACCGATATCGACGATGCGACCGCCGTCAATCGCGAGGTCCGCGGCTATCGCGGGCGCGCCTGTACCATCGACGATCGTTCCACCCTTGATGATCATATCGTGCATTTCGAGCTACCGCCTTTTGCGACCGCTACTGTCTGTGCGTAAACCTGCATCGCGTCTTATGTCAAGCGCGACGGATGAGCGCGTTGGCGTTGACGGAAATTCACGAATGCTTAAACTACACGAGCCTGCTAGGGTGGTTGCGGAGTTTATGCTGTGAACGCGACAGTTGAGTTACTGGAGAAAGTAGCGCGTGCGACCGTGAGTATTCACAGTCAGGTCCCGCAGTCGCATCCGTCGATCGCAATCGGGCTCGGCACCGATCGGCGCGGCACCGGCACAATCGTCAGTGACGACGGCCTGATCGTCACCGTCAACTACCTGATCATGGGCGCGCAGAGTGTGATGGTGACACTACCTGACGGCGAACAGTTGCCGGCGCGCGTAGTTGCGCGCGATTTCACCACCAGCCTTGGCGTACTGCAAATCGATGGACGCGGTCATCCGCATATCGATCCGGTTTCGTCGCAGGAATGCGAATTGGGCCAGGAGATCTTCGTCGTATCGAGCCTCGGCGGCGAAAAGCGCTGCGCCGATACGGGGATGATCACGTACCTTGGACCGTTCGATGCGGCGTGGGAATTTGTGCTGGAGCGCTGCGTATGCGTAACGGCTTCGGCATTGAATATCGGGCTGAGCGGCGGTCCGATCTGCAATTCGAAGGGGCAGCTAATCGCGGTCTGCTATCTCAATTTCGCCGATCTGGTGCGTCCGATACTCGGCATCCCGGGCGAATGCTTTCTATCAGGACGCGACGAGCTTCTGCGTCATGGGCGGCGCGTCAGCACGCCGCCGCGGCTGTGGCTCGGCGTATGGTCGTACACCTTGCGCGAGCACGTTGTGATCGCCGGTGTGATGCCCGGCAGTCCGGGAGAGAAGGCAGGGCTGCGGCAGGGCGATCTGGTTCTAAGCGCCGATGGGCTGGATATCCACGAGCGCAAAGCCTTTTACGACGCGATCAACCGCCATCGCCCGGGCGAGAGCGTGCAGTTGCGGATTATGCGCAACAACCAGGTTCAGAACCTGGAGATAGCCGCGATTATCGTCGATGACTTCCTCGGATAATCGGCCACTTCCGCAAACTCGCACGCAATTGGTTGGGTCAGATGCGCTCACGATGCATCAGACGTCCTTGAACTCGCGCTTGGATTTGCGTCCCTCGATCGCAGCCTGCGCCGCGGCCAATCGCGCTACCGGCAGTCGAAACGGTGAGCACGATACGTAGTCGAGCCCGAGGCGATGGCAGAGTTTAACGCTTGCCGGATCGCCGCCATGCTCGCCGCAAATCCCGATTTTGATTTTCTTGTTGCCCTTGCGCCCGCGTTCGATTCCGATACGCATCAGATCGCCGACGCCATCGGGATCAAGTTCCTGGAACGGATCTTTTTTGTAAATTCCGCGCTGGAGATAATCCTCGAGGAATTTCACCGAGTCGTCGCGCGAGAGGCCGTAGGTCATCTGGGTGAGGTCGTTGGTGCCGAAGGAGAAGAAATCGGCCACCGCGGCGATGTGTTCGGCCTCGATGCAGGCGCGCGGCACTTCGATCATCGTGCCGATCTGATACGTGAGCTTGGTTTTGCCTTTACCGATAATTTCGCTCCCGACTTCGCGGATTTCCTTGGCTAGGAACTCGAACTCCTTAACCTCGCCGATCAGCGGCAGCATAATTTCGGGCAGCGCTTTGACACCCTCGTGGCGCAATTCCAGCGTCGCCTCGATAATCGCGCGCGCCTGCGCCCGGTAAATTTCGGGATAGCTGACGCCGAGGCGCGATCCGCGATGGCCGAGCATCGGATTGAACTCGGCGAGGTTGCTGCAGATTTGCCGGAGACGCTGCGGATCGGCGCCCATGTCTTGCGCGAGCTTGCGAATCTCCTCGTCGTCCTTAGGCAGGAATTCATGCAGCGGCGGATCGAGCAGGCGAATCGTCACCGGCTTGCCTGCCATCTCGCGCAGGATCGCAACGAAGTCGGCACGCTGAATCGGGATGATTTTGTCGAGCGCGCGCGCACGCTGTTCCGCGTTTTCGGACAGGATCATTTCGCGCACCGCCTCGATCCTTCCGGGACCGAAGAACATATGTTCGGTACGGCACAGTCCAATGCCCTCGGCACCAAATTCGATCGCGGTCTTGGCGTCACCGGGAGTATCGGCGTTGGCCCGCACGCCGAGGTCGCGCTCAGCGTCGGCCCATCTCATAAATTTGCGAAAATAGTCGGACATCTCCGGCTTGACGGTGGGGACGCGTCCGGCCATCACCTCGCCGGTCGAGCCATCGAGCGTGATGTATTCGCCGCGGCGGATCACGCGATCGCCGACCTTGAGCGCGCCGCCGTTGTAATCGATTTCCAGCGCACCGCACCCCGCGACGCAACACTTGCCCATCCCGCGCGCGACCACGGCCGCATGGCTGGTCATGCCGCCGCGCGCAGTCAGAATGCCCTCGGCGACCTGCATTCCGTGAATGTCCTCGGGCGACGTTTCAATGCGCACCAGAATCACCGGACGGCCGGCTTCATGTACGATGACGGCCTCGTCGGCGGAAAAAACTACCTCACCGGAGACCGCGCCGGGCGACGCTGGCAGGCCGCGCGCAATGACGGCCTTGGTCGATTTCGGATCGAGCCGCGGATGGAGTAACTGTTCGAGTGCGATCGGATCGACGCGCATCAGCGCCGTTCGCCGGTCGATGAGCTTTTCCTCGGCCATCTCGACCGCGGCGCGTACCGCCGCGGCCGCGGTACGCTTGCCGTTGCGGGTTTGCAGCATGAAGAGCCGGCCACGCTCAATGGTGAACTCCATGTCCTGCATGTCGTGAAAATGCTTTTCGAGCCGGGCCGCGATCTTAAGCAAATCCTTGAAGACCGCCGGGAAGCTTTCTTCCAACGTAGCAAATTGCGCCTTGCGGTCGGTCTCGCTAACGCCCTCGAATTGCGCCCATTTGCGTCCGGCCTTGACGCTGATCTGGAGCGGCGTGCGGATGCCGGCGACCACGTCCTCGCCCTGCGCGTTGGGCAGAAACTCGCCGTAGATGCCCTTTTCGCCGGTGGAAGGATCGCGCGTGAAGGCAACGCCGGTCGCGCAATCGGCTCCGAGATTGCCAAAGACCATCGATTGCACGGTTACCGCGGTGCCCCAGTCGCCGGGGATATTGTTGAACTTGCGATAGGCGACGGCGCGATCGTTATTCCACGAACCAAAGACCGCACCGATGGCTTCCCACAACTGCTCGCGGGGATCCTGTGGGATGTCGCGGCCGACGCGCTTGCTTATCAGGTCGCGGAACTCGGTTACCAGTTCCTTGAGATCATCGACCGAGAGATCGACATCCTGGTGAACACCGCGCGCCACTTTCTTGCGCTCGATCAATTCCTCGAACGGATCGGGATCGTTTTTGTTCTCCGGCTTCAGCTTCAAAACGACGTCGCCGTACATCTGGCAAAAGCGCCGATATGAATCCCAGGCGAAGCGCGCACTGCCGCTGACTTTTTCCAGCCCAATCACGGTCGCGTCGGTGAGCCCAAGATTGAGGACCGTGTCCATCATGCCCGGCATCGAGACGCGCGCGCCCGATCGGACAGAGACCAGCAGCGGATTCTTCGAGTCGCCAAACTTGCGGCCGAGCGCCTTTTCGACCCGCGCGATGCTCTTCGCCGCGCCGTCGGTGAGGCCCTTGGGATACTTGTTGCCGTGGTCGTAAAAGTAATTGCAGACGTTGGTCGAGATGGTGAAGCCGGGAGGAACCGGCAGTTTCAGCAAAGCCATCTCGGCCAGATTCGCGCCTTTGCCGCCCAGCAGATTGCGCATTTCGGAACGCCCTTCGGCCACGTCCGCGCCAAAAAAATAAATCTCAGGATGAACCCGCGCCATTGAAATTCAATCTCCCGCGCCGGCCGCACCGGCATAAAGGCTTAACAATTTAGCACTCCGAACGATCACAATCCGCACTTCGCGACTCGCTGTTAGGGCCTGCCGCCACCGCTCTGCATCCTCACGAAAGGGCCGCGCCTAAAGCGCCCATCCGATGCGTTCGATCAGCGTCGCCACCAGCGCGCCAACCGGCACGCGCTCCTGCTGCGTCGTATCGCGATCGCGCAGCGTTACCGTGTCGTCTTCCATCGTCTGATGATCGACCGTCACGCCAAACGGGGTGCCGATCTCGTCCTGGCGCCGATACCGCCGTCCAATCGATCCCGCCTGATCGTAGGCCGTCGTGAAATATCGCGCGAGGGTCTCGCGCACCGCCTGAGCTTTTTCCGGATGACCGCCCTTGCGCAGCAGTGGATAGACCGCAACTTTGATCGGCGCAAGCCGCGGATCGAGCCGCAGCACGATCCGCGTTTCGTTCTCGACCACGTCCTCGTCGTAAGCGTCGAGCATGAACGCGAGCATCGCACGATCGACGCCGGCGGCTGGCTCGATCACCCACGGACGATAACGGGCCTTGGCCTCCTCGTCGAAGTAGGTCAGGTCCTTGCCGCTGAACTTCGCGTGCTGATCGAGATCGAAGCTGCCACGGCGCGCGATTCCCTCCAGCTCGCCCCATCCAAAGGGATAGAGATATTCGACGTCGGTGGTGCCGCGCGAATAGTGGGACAATTCGTCCTGCGGGTGTGGCCGCAGCCGCAGGCGCTCGCTCGCGATACCGTACCGGACATACCAGTTGAAGCGTTCCCCCACCCAATAATCGAACCAGCGCTGCTCCTCGTCCGGGTCGGGCTTGACGAAGAATTCCATCTCCATCTGCTCGAACTCGCGGGTGCGGAAAATGAAATTGCCCGGGGTGATCTCGTTGCGAAACGATTTGCCGGTCTGAGCCACGCCGAACGGCAGCTTGACGCGCTGCGTATCGATCACATTGGCGAAATTGGCGAAGATGCCCTGCGCGGTCTCGGGCCGCAGATAGACGGTGTTTGCGGTATCCTCGACCGGCCCCATGAAGGTCTTGAACATCAGGTTGAACTGGCGCGCCTCAGTCAGCTCGCCGCCGCATTCCGGACAGCGATCGCCCTGAAGATGGTCGGCGCGAAAGCGCTGCTTACAATTCTTGCAGTCGACCAGCGGGTCGGTGAAGTTCTGCAGATGACCCGAGGCTTCCCAGGTGCGCGGATGTTGCAGGATAGCGCTGTCGAGACCGAGAACGTCGGAGCGGCGCTGCACCATCTCGCGCCACCACGCCTCCTTGACGTTGCGCTTGAGTTCGACGCCGAGCGGGCCGTAATCGAAGGTCGAGCCAAGTCCGCCATAGATATCGCTGGTGGGAAACACCAGGCCGCGGCGCTTGCAAAGGTTGACCAGCTTCTCCATCGTGACCGCACGTGCGGGAGCGGCCTGCGACTGAAGGGCATTTTCGACGGACAAAGAATTCCTCCTGAAAAGGCTGACGACGTTAGCCGTCGCCCGCGCGGCCCGCTAGCCGAGCCTGATAATTTCGGCCGAGACGCGGCCGCCGGATGCGATTTCCAGAATGGCCACGGTGCCGGGAACGTCGACCAGGTTGTGCGGCAGGGTCGCGCTGCCGGGATTCACGACCAGCGTATTGCCGAAGCGCACGATCCCTTCGAGATGACTATGGCCCATCACGAGCACGTCCACGATACCGCCGAAATGCCGGTGCATCGCTTTCTCGAAAATCGCGTCCGAAGTTTCGTCCGGTGTCGGCAGCGCATGCGCCAGGCCGACTCGCACCCCCTCGATCTCCAGCAGATGAGCGATCCGTACCCGTTCGTCGCTGGGATCGAGCGTGTGGCGATGGCCGTCGAGGCCCTCGTCACCGTTGCCGATGGCTGCGATCACGGGGGCAATTTGCGCTAACTCGTCGAGCACTCGATTGATGTAAACGTCGCCCGCATGCATCACCAGATCGACGCCGCGGAAGACCTCGAAAACCGGCGCCGGAAGATGGTCGCAAGCCTCCGGTATATGAGTGTCCGAGATGAGTCCAATTCGCATGGTCGCTGTGTCCGGTGTTTCCCGGAGAAGATCATAGAAAGTATCATGCGACGGTAGCGGCGGCAATTTTTAGCGGTTGACGAGCAGCCCAACAGTCTTGACCTGACTTGTCGGACTGCGCGCGATACTCGGATGGTAACTAAGTCCCGAGAGCAAGTGATTTAAGAGACCGGTGACCTTCGCCTAAAGCAAGGGATGGATGAGGCGGAAGGAAAGAGGGCGCTATGCAGGGTGTCCAGCGGGAAATTATTTAAGGAGCTATCATGGTGAAAAGCGGCCGATTCTATCGACCAATAACGATCGTCGCGCGAGCGGTAATGATCGTCGCGACGCTGGCAATTGCGGGATGCGGCCACAAGCTGGTCGCGCGTGGCGGCGATACCACCGTCGCCGTGTATCCAGACAAGGGCTCATTCGAGAATTTGAAGCACTTGCAAAGCCAAGGCGGACCAGCCGGCATGATCGGCGGTCTGGGCACGAGTCTCGTCGCCAAAAGGGTCGATGACGGCACCCCAGTGAAGGTGCTGTCGAGCGACGACGATGGCTATCGGATCGAGGTGCTGGACGGGGCGAGCAAGGGCATCAATGGTTACGTCTCCAAAGATAGCGTCGATTGAATATGTAAGGCTGTGCGAATTGTGCCGGATGCCGCGCCAATCAGATTCGGGCGTTTAGCTATGGCTCAAAAAACACCATCGCACGAACTTCGATGCTCTCTCGCGCCGGGGCCGTGGCCGGGGCTGTCGAGTCTTCAAATGCGGCATGGGCGGTGAACCGCGCCCGCCCGTCCTCCATCGAATCGAAACATTTGATGAGCAGGACCTCGTCCGTTTCCATTCGCGGAAAGTAGAACCATCGATGCAGGGGATTGAACGCCACCATGTAGACTTCGTGCTTCAAATCGATCGGCACCAAATCCTTTTGCATGATGCTGCGTGAGTCGCATACCGCCAACGGCGTGCTCTGCACGGGACCTTTGATGGGCCGCCAGATATTGAGCTCCGCGAATCGATTCCTAAGTCGCTCCTCGGCTTCATCGGGTGCCAGGAATTGGCGTGCATACTCGGGACCGGATTTGGGTGTGTAGTCATTGTGAACCGCTGCGACCGGCTCGCGTACTCCCCCCACGCCCGCCTTCGCATGCACGCGCGAGCGCACGTCATGGGCGAAAATCACGACCTTGGTCGCGCCGGTGGCTTGCTTGACAATGCGTTCGACCTCCGGGTAATAAACCGCGCGCACCTCCTGCTCATCATAGAAGTTCGCGACCGCGGTTTGATTGCGAACCAGGACGAATCCCTGTCGGTCCAAAGAGAGCTCTTTGATTAGCGGTCGGGCATCGCGAATTGGCATCGTATAGCGGCGCGACCGCCCTGGCCATGCCGCCGGATCAGGCGGCGGCTCACGCAAACCAAGGTTTCCCGGCTCCTCCGCCTTGGGAATCAGATAAAGCAGCGAACCCTCGACGTCAATGACGTCATTCGCCAATTGGCTGTTCATGGCGCCGGCCTTTCTCTTCAGTTGGAACGTCTACCGATCATGATCATCACGGACGAGTCTGCCTTGAGTGGTCTTCCACGATAATCGCCAATCGTTTCCTCGACCTCGTAGCCGGTATGAATGAAAAGCAGACGAAGTTCTCGGGGAAAGAACACGTGGCTTTCAAAATCGTCGAGAAAACTCTCAACGCCGCGTCCGTCCTGATACTTCTCGTACATAAAGCGAATCTGAGCGCGTTGCTCATGGCTTAGATAGCGTGTGGTCTTCCGCCGGATCAAACGCATACCATCACTTTCATCGACGTTATCGATATCAATCTCTACCAGTGTACGTGGCGGAACGCTGAAGGAATCGGCGAACGAGGCCATATTGGGCATCGTGACTTCGACCACCAGCCGTCCTCCCGGTCGAAGATTCTCGCGACAGGTTTTCCATACCGCGATCTGGTCTTCCAGGCTGAGCACATGCGTTATCGACGAGGCCGGAATCAGGATCAAGTCGAAGTCGGACCGGGCAGACCAGGTTCGCATATCGCCTTCAACGAGTTGGAGTCGTTGGCGGGTTTCAAAGGAGGCTATTAGCCGCCGCTCCTCGGCTTTCCCGAGCATTTCAGTTTGAGTATCGAGGCCGACCACATCGAAACCAATTTGCGCCAACGGCAACGTGATTCGTCCCGTCCCACAACCGAGTTCCAAAATTTTACGTGGCGCAAACCGCTGGCTCAACGCCAGATAAAAACGGACGTCCTCTTCGTCGCCCAAATGTTCAAAGTCGTATTCCTCGGGATGTCTGTAAAGCTCGCTCATGTTAACGCTTGCCGCCCAGTCTTCGTGTATCCACTCTATTCAAGTTAAGACCGGCCTTGGTTCGAGTCCATAGATGGACTGCGCGGCAAAGGAGGATCGCACGTGCGTGAGCGCCTGGTGTACTGGTCGAAGTGGCTACGCTTTCCGCATTAAATGCCCACGGAAAGCTCGCACGGACCTTCAGGGGATGCGGCTTCTAAAAAAAGTCGGCGGACCCCGATCGGGAATCCGCCGACTCGAATTCCAGACCTGGGGGGGCGAAAAGGTCTGGAACCGCAGACTAGCCATCAATCATCACGACGGATTGACGGCTTGATGGTTACGCCGGCGGCGGCGGAACATCAGGTCTTGGGCCATCCTGCGGCGGTTGCGAACCGTCAGAAGGCGGCGGTCCCAGCAGTGCGCGCATCTGCTGATGCAGGCTCTCGAACTGCTGATGGACCCGCGCGACCTTCTGGAGCTGGGCCGGCGTCAGGATCGCCCGAACCTGCAGTGCCACATTAAGTTCGTTCTGCAGCATCTGCTGCTGAGCCTGCGCAATTTGCTGGGTCTGCGCGGTCAGATCACTCGACGCAACTGGGCCGGTCGAAAAGAGCTTATCCGCAAGCTGTTCGCGCGCGGTATGCATCTGCTCGAATTGCCCATGAAGTTTGGCATGGTTGGCGTGGAGGATCTGCTTGACCTGGACCTGCTGCGCGGGCGTCAAATCGGCTGCACGCAGAAAAATTGGCAGCGGCCCCATCATCTCCCCGGACCCCATCACCCCGCCGCCGTGTCCCATCTGAGCACGCGCGAGTGTGGGCAGTAGCGGTAAAATCAACAAACCTGCCGCAGCCAAAATCATTCCGAGTTTGCGATTCAACTAGATAGCCTCCTTGGGACTTTCTTAGGTTTCAATTAAGTGTTAACCCTGCTCGTCGGATGAAGAACAGATAGCGCCGTCATCATCCGGCACACAAAAAAGCAAGTCTTCGCCCGGGTTCAAATTGCCCGCTTGGACCGAGTCCCCATTGGTGAGACCTGAGAGTGGATCGCTCTCGATCGAATCGACGGCGTAGATCGAGCCGTTTGCCATCGATGATGCGGGCGATTCGTTGGCAGCGATGGCAGTGTCCGCCGACGTGGTCCGATTGCCGGCGGCGGCTTTCGCGACTATCGCGTTTTCGGCCGCGTTCGCAAAACGCGTTGACCCGCCCGCGGGTTGCCATCCAAGTGCGATAAGCAATGCAAATGCTGCCGCGCCGCCGAACGCCGCGGCGCCGGCGAAGATTGCGGCCGTGCGCAGGCCATCGCCGACTCGGACACGGAAGCTCCGCACGGCGGCGCTTTCACGCCGGGGCAGATGATCGGAGGCTGCGGTCAGCGCGGTGGTAATCGTATCGGCGTCGCCGGCGACCTGACCGTAGTTCTCGGTGCATCGCGAGCATTGCGCCAGATGGGCTCTTTGGTCCTCGAATTCGCCCGCCGTTGCGGCCCACAGGCGCAGCAATTCGTTGTCGTCCATACACTCTTTCATCGTTGACTCCGCAGGGCCTCGCGCAATCGGCGCATAGCTCGAAAAAGTTGCAATTTGACCGCCTGCTCCGAGAGCTCGAGCGACTCGGCGGCTTCGCGCGTTGACCAGCCTTCGACCTGGCGCAAGATGAAAACTTCCTGCTGGCGTGCAGTAAGCTTGCGAAAGGCTCGCCACAGCGCGTCCTGCTGTTCGTGGCCGATGGCCTCATGTACCGTGTCGCGAGCAGTTAAATCCGTATCGAGGAGTTCACGCCCATCGCGCCTCCACCATTTCCACCATCCCGAACGGTGACGGTCGTGACAGGCGTTAATCGCGACACGCGTCAGCCATGCCCTCCAGTCTGCTGGTTCGGGTCCGCGCTCACGCTGACCAAGCATCTTGAGAAAGACTTCCTGCGAGACTTCATCGGCATCGTCGGGATTGCCCAGCAACATCCGGCACAGGCGCACGATGCGCTGCTGATGGGTGCGGAAGAGGGCGTCGGCGCTGGAATCGGTCTCCGGCAGGACCGCCGGTTTGCGCATCGGTATTGCCATGTCACTGATTATAACGAGTGACCGGGGTGAACGGTTACATGGGTAACTCGAAGGCCGCTCGTAGACCGCGAATGTCACGAGCACGATGAACCAAAATACGCTGACGAAATCCACGTTGCCTGGCGCTGCCTGCTAGGGAAGCTCTGCACAAGTTTCCTTCGTCGCGCCGCGCCGACTCACCCGAAGCGAGTATGCTGTTTAAGATGTATGTGCTGCGGGAACGACGGGCCACGATAAGAGAAGCCCAAGAGCTGCAAAGTCTTTTTTACAAAACAAACTACATTTTCCCTAGCACTTTCCTACACTTTCCCGATTTGGAGGCCTGCAAACCACCAACTTTGAGCGTCGCCAGGCACCCCTCCGACCCGATCAAAGGAGT